>Ga0179591_1268037_pt1 | contig 13578 bp, 18 predicted proteins | sample CZOMad2_1_08_16f_FD_182891 | JGI IMG/M metagenome (GOLD analysis project Ga0179591, IMG submission 182891) | Vadose zone soil fungal communities from Angelo Coast Range Reserve, California, USA - CZOMad2_1_08_16fungal (PacBio error correction) | ecosystem: Environmental > Terrestrial > Soil >...
CGGGGAAACCTGGAGAAAAGGGCCATACAGGGAGGGGACCAAGAGAGTTCCGGGAAGGAAAGCAGCTCGGCGAAACGAGCCATGCTAAATTCGCTAGGATTGATAGACCTTCAGACAGAGGACTTAACGAGACGGAGAACGAGGACAAGGGAAAACTTCAAAAAGGGGGGAGAGGAACAAAAGACAGGAATCAGAGGGAAAGGAGAAGGGGCCAGCCGCTTAAAACTTTATATCTAGCTTCTGATGCAATGAGAATGGCCAATAAGGATCAACGGGCGGGTGGGAAAAAAAGAGGAGACCGACGAGGGGGAAAAGAACCGGTCTGTTGCAATCGAACAGATGAGTCGCCGGACTCATCCAATACCCATGATGTGTTGGAGGGGGGGGGGCGGGCCATGAATAAAAGATCACATAAGAGTGGGGGAAAGGGGTACCCTTAGAGGGAGACTGCTGAGGAAGGGTTACCGCGAATCCGCGCGCTCGTATCTAAAGGGAAATCTCGATTGGACTACAATAAAACCCGGACAGCTTCGGCGGAAAGGGAAGAGGGGCTATGAAGACGAGGGGAAAATAAAAAATTGAGAATTAAAGTGAGGTAACAGTTACCAAAGACGACCTGGGAAAGATATGAGGCGGGAACGCTCTCATGTGGAATAGGCCAAACTCGGGCGAAAAGAAGGTCCAGCTGTGAGGGGGGGAAAGGAATAGATAGGAAAAGAAGGGGAGAGGAACAGAAAAAGAAAACGCCGCTGAAGCCTACGCGCAAGAAAATTCTCCCACTCACAAATTGAGTGCATCGAAGGTAGTCCCTAGGGGAGGGCGGGGAACGAGATCGGGAGGGAATGGGTGACGTGCTATCTATGAACAGGAATCTCTTGCAGGGGATGCTACCGCTAGAACGGGGGGAGGAGCATCGCTGCGTCCAAGTCTGCCCCAAACTGAAAACTTTCAACATCATTCTGAAGAAACCCCTGTTGGAAAAAACTCAAGAAAAGAAAAGGGGGAGGGAAAAAAGAAGGAAAGTTAGGATATCATATATCGGACCTCATATCTCGGCTCAAGGGAATCCTCCGGAACAATCAGATAGGACAGGGGCGAAGGGGGGGAAGCACTAGGTAAAGCTCTCGAGGGAGGTTGGTTCATGTAGGAAAGTAAAAAGGACCGTGGCAGCCCTTGTCCAAAACTCTATTTTAAAAAAAAAGTCAGAAGGTGAAAGAGCATAGGCCGCGTTGAAAATAAAATGGAATTAAATGGGGAAAAAATGGGGGGGGGGAGAAATTTTGGGAAAAGGCTGTAGAGGGCCAATCTTCGGCATAGACAAAAAGAGGTTTAACACTCTGCTACTGAAAGTAGAAAACTCAACTATACCAAAACAGCGAAGAAAGGAGAAAGAAGGCTGAAGAAGAACATATAATTTGAAAAGGGGAATCGCGCCAGCGCGAAAAAAAAGATGATTTTTGGCAAAAAAAGGCTTGATTGTTTGGGGAGTGTATACCCGGGAGCATTGAAGGCCTAGTCTTTCAATAAAAAAAAGCTACTAAAGAGGGGGACTTCATTCGGGGAGGATTGAATCTGGATAGAAAAAACAAGAGAGAAGAACAGAAAAAACACACAGCGATTGCAGAACGACGTCTCTTTTCAAAGCACTCAGATCGGAACACGACAAGAGTAAAGAGGCCGTGGGAAAGAGGACATTGAATGCCACAAAAAGACTGGAGCCTAGATTACGGTCAGCTTGAGTTTCTCTGGGGTGAAGGAGGGGATGCGACTGGAGGGGGGGGAGGTGCACAGGGAAGAGGTCAAGAGAGGGACTCCAAGGGAAATTGATTGTGGGCCGGTGGTGGGGCGTTTTGAGCGATGAAACATGGTCTTCCAGCTAGAGGGAATCCTTTCCATGGAAAGGAGAATAGAGACGGAAGGAAGCTCACGGGAAGGGACGATAGCGGGAAAGTATCCAGAACGCCATGAAAGGTGCGCGAGGCACAATGAAAAAGAAACGGAATGAACGGGGAGACGCATTTTAATGGCCAAGCAAAAAAAAAAGACTAAACGGGGGCCAGGGCTTTAAAACAAAAATGACCATAAGCGACCATAAAACAAAAGCCGTAGTAGACTTACATGAGGTAAGGAGGGGTCCCATACTATGCCGATCGCAAAAATTGAAAGGGGGGAGCCGAATAGCGTTCTTATTAAGCGGGTTCTAACAATAGAGTCTAGAAACTCCCACCAAAAGGAAAGGAGTCGCTCAGGAGGATCGGAAGGAATTTCCATGAAATTATCGGGTCTGGGGAGAAATCGATCGGCGAAAATCATGATTAGCGCTGAGGGAGTGGGGGGGTTTTTTGTCCAGTACTAATGTTGGACCCGAGTCTGAAAAAACGCGGAGAACCGTAAGCTGGGGGGTTTAACAAAGCTTCGATAAAGTGGTTGGGCAACCCACGCAGTTCCTCTTTGAAGAAGGATGCTTCAGGATTGCCATAAGGCATCAGGAGCTGCCAATCCCAGGAATGCTCGGCTCTCAAAAAGGCACAATGACGGCTCGCTCGGGGGGTCGATGAAAAAGGGACGAGGGATAGAACCTGGGGGGACCAAGCATGAGTCGTTTCGATACCGGTCCAGTATAAATTGACTAAGGATCAAGGGGAAAAAAATAGGAGAATGCTAGACATGGGTTAATTCTGGGGGGTTCCGATAAGAGTCACAACCAACTGAGGGGGATTAAAAAAGATATATCTTGAAGGGAACCGGTAAAAATGCGGGGTAGTGACTCGTAGTAATATAGTTGACTGTGATTCGACGTCATCCTGCGGAAATAGCTTAAAAGGAGGGAATGGGACAATAGAAAACGAAAGGCGATAGGGGGGCTAAAGTTGCCGATATGACGAGCTTATTGGGTTGTCCTATACTTGATGGAATTTCTTCTATTGCAATCAGAAAAAGAGGACTCTTAAAGGGGTTCGACTGAGAGGAAGTGGATGGAAAACAGAAATTGGAAAACTTGGGGTAGAAACGAAAGGACGACTTACTTTACCAACGACGTTATTCATCCAAGGGGGGCATTGCAGAAGGAGCGTTAAAAAAGGAATTCCCCAAAAGAAATAAGGGAAGCTGGGGAAGCTCGCGCGAAAGGGTTTCCGTCAAGAGATGGCTTTTTTCCGACCTTTGGATCGTCAAGAGCAGGGAGCTTTGAAAGGGGGAGGGGATTAGGGGGAAAAGAGGCTCAGACATCTTGCAAGAAAATCAGGCCCAATGTGTTTGGGGAAATTTTGTCGAGCTGCCAGGTGGATGGGGAGGAGACCAAGAAAGAGCGGGACCCCGGGATGAGATCAAGATTGGTGAGTGGTGATTCCTGCGGAAATTGTGTAAAGCTCGAAGTTTCCATCCACCCAACATGAGGTCAGGCTGCCAAAAGAAAAAAAGGACGAGGATCAAACAAGAGAGCAAGAGGGGAATGCGTCTGGATCGTGGAAGCTATCTTCGCCGTAAGGAAAGGAAGTGCAAGTAGGATCTAACAGGCGCAAAGTCATTTCAGACTGGAGGAGGGGGGGGAAGGGAGGAAAGAGAGTATGTGGGAAGAAAAGGGAATCGAATGAAAAACGAAAAATCCAAAGAGTCTGGAGGCGATAATCGGGAGCCAGATTGGCTTCATCGGGAAAATTCGACTGCTCAAAGCGGAGTCGCTCTAATGCAAAAAAAAGGAGAATGTTAAAGGAAGACTTAGGAGTGGCAGCGTCATTAATTGGATGGGCACGAGGGCCATTGATTGGCACTCTAAAGGGCTGTCTATCCTGAGTGCTGGACCGAACGATGCTGTAGGAGTTGCCGCTGAGGGTAGAGGGAATAAAGTGGGCACGAATGAAAAACCGTAATTCGAAGAACGGGTCTTTCTCTTGCGGTGTAGGGAAACCGAGGCTCCAACGGAGAAAGAAAGGGCCCAGAAAAAGGGGGGGAAGGGGGGGGTGTCCAAAAAGGAGGGAAAGATTGAGGGATTTCGAAAGTAGGAAGGGTGGCGGCTGCCAAGAAATGATGTTCGAATTCTGCTTTGGCAGAATCCGGACATCCGGTAGAGTTAGAGAAACCTCGTTTACCCGCGTGAAAGGGATAAGAGCGGGGGTGGCTGGGGGGGAAGGGAGCTGTGGAGAGGAGGGAGTGAAGGCCTCAAGGGGGGGCAGAGCAACGGCCCACCTTCTAAAATGAACAAATGAGTTCGTGAACACAAGCTGCCACGGCGTTGGGAAAAAATAGTCCGAGAAAGGAAGGAACCAGGAAGAGGAGAGCGGGGGCAAGGCGTGCAACGTCGAAATCGAGGCCTTCTGCTTGGGGTCGTCGATTGGTGGACCGGGTGGAGCAAGGAGGGTAAAAATCACTTCTCGCGATCGCTTTGAGAAAATGGATTGTGAAACAGGTCATAAAAGCATGAAAAATTGAAGGAAAGAGCAGCAGGGCTAAGTGAAGGAACCGCAGGTGAGAAACCGAGTCGGGGGGCTAGGGAAGAAATTGGTCCGGAGAATTCGATAGGACAATTCAAAAGGGGGAAAGAGGTAGAAGATGAGAACAGGGAGGCAGTATTCGAGGAAAACGAAAAAATTGTTGATTTGGTTTCCAATTGCAGAAAGGACGCGACGGGGGGGGTAATGACGACGATGGCCGCGGGGAAAGGGGTAAGAATACTAGAAGTTCCCAGAAACAGGCGGAGCGAATCAAGGATTTCGCCAGAGTTGGGGGGGGAAGATTGAGGCAACATGAAGAAGGAGCAAAAAACCAAGGACGGCAATTGACAGGAGTTGGAAAACTGGTGTAGGAACCACCCAAGCTCGAAAAGACGTCCTCATCAGAGACTTGGAGAATCAGCAGGAAGGGGAAAATTGGGAAAGAAGAGATTGCCGGGAGGCAGATAAATGGCTGCAGCGCGGTACGTCAAGGCGGAAGAAGAGACCGAAAGAGTAAACAGGTGGCCCGAACGATGGGGTGACGAAGGATGGGAGAGAAAAAAGAGACTCATGGGATTTCCCGCGCGCTCATCTGTGAAGTGCAGGTGAACATAAAGGTGACCGTGAAGTAAAAGAAGAAACAGAAGCCATGAGTAAGGGAAGGGAGTCTAAAAAGTGGCATTCATCATTGGCAGGACAAAAAAGAGAGTATATAAAGGGAATTTTAATCGTCTTTGGGCCAGGGGAAAAAAAGGTATTTCGCGGAGGTCGGGTATACGGAAAAGAGGAATGTGGGGGAAGAGATTCAGAGGGAGAAAGCTCACCGCCGTTAAGAAAAAACCCTCGAAGGTTCCTCTCCGAAGGAGCGAGCGCGAATTTAGCGGAGTCTGGCTCCTATCTGTGAACTGTGAAAAGTTCCCTCGGGGGGGTCGAACTGAGGGTGATTAGAAAAGAGGGGGGAGATCGAAAAACACACGGAGAGGAGTAAGGGGAATATCGACAAATAACCTGAACATGGCGTGCTTCCTTCAGCCAACAAAAATTCGACCAAGGAAGAAGGGAGAAAGGACAAAGAAGACAGAGAAAGGAGGAAACAATCTCGCGAAGGAGAGACCTTCGAGGCCGAGGGAACTAGAGGAAGAAACGTTCGCCCTGCGCCCGAAAAGGGAAAGGCCTTCGGGAAGAAAATGACGAGGAAAAAAAGTCCCAAGGCGAGAAAGAGGTCAAAAGAAGCGAAACCGGCTGAAGTAGCTTCGGATGACAATTCGGGGGGGACAAGGTCGTTCTCCCAAGGAATCAATCATTTCAGGGCGAGGAAAAAGAGGTCTTCACGAAAGGGGAGAGGCAAAGAAGAGCGAGAAAAAAGGAGGGAGGTCGGGGGACCAATACCCATGATTGCTGCGAGTTGTGGGGCCAAATGAATAAACGAGATTATAGTCACCGCTAACCTACAAGGAAGGTGGAGGGGAAAAGGGGGAGGGTTAGAGGAAGACTGTACTTCAAGAAGAAGAGCTCTTCTATCTGAAATAGCGGCAATCTCGATTGACGACATCTTCGCTCGAGGAATCAAGCCTGGCGCTGATGATGAAGAGCGCGGAAGGGGAGAAACACAAAAGTGCGGGATGCCAAAAGGACGAAAAAAAATGGCTTGATGATGCGCACGCGCGCATGAAAAGAATATTCGCAAAACGCTTGTGGGGGGAGAAACGCTCGACTGGGGTTTCTGGGAGGAAAGAAGCGACGAAGGGAAACGGGGGGGAAAAAACGTCGCGCTAAGCCGAACAAGGGGGAAATCCACTCACAAATTGGAGTGGCCTCGAAGGAGGAGGAAAGAGATCTCGGGAGAGAATAAAAACTCTCAATCAGAGGGAAGTTCAGAGGCTACATCAGTTCAGCAAGGAAGCTCTTGAAAGTTCTACCTGCGGCGAGAACGGAAGCAGACTGGAAGAGAGGGAAAAATCACCCCAAAGGCACTGGCGTCAGAAAGGCTGAGGACTTTTTTTGAACCTTGATCATCAAGTTTCGGGAAGGGGGCGGAAAGGTCGGGAAAAAAGAAGTAGGACCAACTTGAATCGAAGAACAAAAAGAGGCTACAGCGTTTTTCAAAGCGAAACACGAAAGTTGGAATGCTCGGACTAAGGAGGGGTTCAGAAGAAGAAAAAACAAAGGGGGAAGAACCTGGCCATAACTCGACTTTGAGGTCATCATTTTCTATCCTCTTGACGTTTTGGCTTCAAAACCAGAGGGCGCACAAGAAAGGGGGTAACAGCCAAGGACGGGCCGGGAAGGCATATCCATGAAAAAAGGGTAAAAAAAAACGCTATTCTCCTCAACTGTACGGAGTTACGATCGAAAGCAACTTGAAACATCATGGCTTAACGGGGAAAAGAGTTCCAAAGAGAAAAGAGAATGTGGAAGGGGCAGAGAGATGGGGGGAAGAAGGGAGTTTCAGGTGGGCAAATACCCGGGAGGCAGGGGAAATCCTCGGTCTTGATGAACCATAGAAAGAAACTCAGGTTCGCCGAGAGGAGAGGGTTATGTCAAAAAAAGGGGGGGTTGGAGAAAGCGGGCAAACGGGGAAATCGGGCGCGCACTCAGGCTTCGCATCCCAAAAAAAAGTGCCCAATCACATGGCAGAAAATGGGGGGCCCATCACTGACGAAGGGCGCGAAGAAAAAAAAAAGGGGTGGGGAAGGAGGGCGGAAAATCAGGGGGAGACACTGTTGTAGAGCGACTGGCGTATTTGCGGAAAATTTGTCGCTATAAAGGGAAGCCAAAGGGCAAGGAAGTATACGAGGAAAACCAATGCATGCTTGGATTGTTTCGGTGTGGGACGTTGGGAAATGCGATCATGGGTCGCAATATCTGCTGAAGAAAAAGCCTAAAGGGGTACTGGGGATTGAAAAAGAGGGAGCGGAGACCAGGACTTTAGGAAGCTACTTTCCTGAAAAAAAATCGATGACAGTGGTGAAATAACGATAACGGCGAACTGAGCAAAGAACGTGGAGCGCATTTTTTATTGTCCTCCGGATGCACTGACACAGCGATTAGGGAAGGAAAGAAGAAAGAAAGAAAAGGGGGCGAAAGCATGAGTACGAGAAAGGCGTCCCCATCCGTGGGTCGTCTCCTAGGAAGGCAGCTCGGACACAAAAGGGAATGAAAGGAAGAGGCAAAGGAACTAATAAAGAGGAAAAAATAAGTCAAAAATCCCCACCTTAGTCCACGGCAAAAGCTCGCGAGGTGAGGGTGGTGCGGAAGAGGTACAGCACAGGCCTAAGCCATTATCGTCTTGCCAAGGAGGGGCGCGAGCTGTCATTATGAGAAAAAAGGGGAGTGCGGTTGAAGAGGGGGGGAACCCAGCGGAACTCCAAAGTCCCCAAGGCTAAGGGATGAAAGGGAGAAGAAGGAGAGCCATAACAAAGGCAGAGAATGGGGGCGTGGTTGCACCCACGAAATTCCGCTTTGGGGAAACGGAGATCACTATGGAGTTTAAAAGACTAGGAGTGCCAGAGACTCACGACAAGAAAAGACAATAAGCTCTCATCCAGGACAATTCAAACCCGGCTCTCAATGCGGGAAGGGTCGGGAGGAGAAGGGTCCCGAAAGAAAGAGGCATTGACGGAGGGTCGGGGGAAAAAAGAAGTCACCTAGGACTTATATCGAGGCAGCTCATTAGAGTAAATAGTCTCAAGAAATCTAAGCGCATCTGGGGGTTTTCTTGTTATAAGGAGAGAAAAAAGGGATGATGGGAGAGGGGAAAGGAAAAAGAGGTAGTAGGGGGGGGGGAAATGGTAGTAAAAGGGGGGTCGTAGTAAGGTTGACGTGATACGATCATCCGGGGCAAGAAAAGTCTTCGGAAAAAGGGCAATCTAAAAAAGGAAGAGCCGAACCGCGTATCAGAGCGGGGGAAGTGGGATTCGATAGCTGGGTTGGTCGTATTGAGACGTGATAAATTCAACTCACCGGTACAAAAAGGAAAAAACATAGGAAGCGGACGTGGGGGCACAGAACTGGTCGTCGCTTTGTTCACGCTTCGACGGACTTAAAGGACGCCGTTACAACCTTTTCAGGATTACGTGGAATGGGACACACCGAAAATAAAAGGTGGGACGCGGCTGGGAGGAAGACTCGCGCCGAAAGTTCCGGACGAGAAATGCTTTGTTTCAGTCCCCGAGGGGATTCGCGGAAAGGGGGGCGGGAAGGAGATTAGAAATAGTAAAAAGCTTCAGAAAAAAGCAAATCTTGCATCAACATGCCCAGGTGGGGTTTTTCCTGGTAGGGATCTGCCATAAGGGTCATAGGGGGGGAAGGGGGGAAAATATTAGAGACAATGTCCATTGCGTCGCCCTCTTTTACGTTCTTTGGTCGTTCTCGGTCGGATTGTGAGGAGGAAAAAAAGTGTGAATCTTGAGGGGTCAAGAGACGCCAATAAAATGAACCAGTACTGGAAGTAGTTGCTCTCATGTGGCCAGTCGGTGGAAAAGGGAGGGGAGGTAGAGGGAAAGAGCGAGAAGGGAGAGTCAAAAGATGTCTCCTCAGGCAACGCTCAGGTGGGGAAATTTAGTATTTCGTCCAGGTTGGGAGGCCAAGTATTGCTGAATCGCAGGGAAAAACGGAACGCACACATACAAAACCTAAGCAAGAGGCGACGAAAAGGGTAGGAAAAAATGCGGATTAACTACGGAAAGTCTCATCCATATGCCAGAAGGGGAAGAAACTCAATTTAATGGTCAAAGGGGAATGGAAAAAGGAATTGAAAAGGGGGGAGGGGAAGGGGGGGGGAACAAGTTGATTGGAACAAAGGTAAGGGGCTGGCGAGCCATTTCCCGCGCCGATCCTTCGATCGATGGGTGGGAAAAGGAGTCTGGGGTGAGGGATATATAAACAGGGGGGCCTGTAATCAGATAGATTCTCGAACTCTGATCTCTTCTGGTTTACCCGATGCTTTAAGACGATCAAAGGTCATCTCAACTGCACCCACCAAAGTGAATAGAGAAAGGCAGGAGGAGGGAGGGGGGGGTAGGGGCGGGAAAGTAAGCATTGATGGGGGAGAAGTCAGGGGGGGGGGGGGGGGGGGGGGGGGGGGGGGGGGGGGGGGGGGGGGGGGGGGGATCTCGTACAATCGTTGAAGCGACGTGGACCAAGCTTATTGATTTAAAAGTGACCGTAACAAAAAAAAGTTGTTGTCTGGCCGGCTCATTGGGCTGTTGTTCGCAAAGAACGCAATGAGGGAGGGTGCCAGAGCAAGGACACAGCGAGCACACTTCAAAAGGGGGGGGGGCGGAAAAAAAGTAAAGCGCCTTCATGAAAAGGCCACGTAGTCGACTTGCCAACTTTTCGTGCGAATCGAAATCGAAGTTGTTCAAGGGGGCCATGAAAAAAGAGAGGATGTCAAGAGGTCTCCCCGCCTTCAGAAAACTCGAAGGCGGTGATCACGTGAGTGGGAAAAGGGACCCATCATGAGGAAGTAGTGAAAAAAGAGAAGGAGGTGCCTTTCCGCCAGTAAAATCCAGTTCTCAGAGGGAAAGGAATCAATCTGTGGCAAGTCTTCAAAGAAAATCGGGAAAGGCCACTTAAAAAAAAACCGCTATGATTAGAGAAGGGAGAGAGAGACAAAGGGCAGGTCTCGTTTCTATTCCAGAAAAATGGGGGTTCATTAGGGGGGAGCTGAGTGGGTGGAAATCGAACCTTATTTCTTGGTCGATTACTAGGAGGGGGAATAACCACGTCTGGGTCGAACTAGTATTCGACAAGCGTTTGGAAAAAATTGAGCAAAAGGGAGGGGTAGCAAATAAAGCGTGAAAAAAAAAAAGTCGTCGAAGGGTGAACAGCACGTTCCGGGGGCCTACGGAGTGCATCCAAGCGAGCGCATAGGTAAAGAATCATGCGCCATCGTGATCAGGAATAGGGGTGTTTCGCCATCGAGATGGACGAGACGAGCGCGCGTGGGGCTAAAGAGACTGTACTTCAAGGAGCAAAGATAGATACCGACGTGTCACATGGGACCCCACCAGTGAAAAGCTGCGGGGTCAGAAATGGCCCGAAACAACAAAAAGATCACCTCATGGGTATTGGAAAAAAGAAAGAGCTAGCTGTTCGACGTGCTGGGGGAATATGGAGGAAAAAGAACGAAGAAAACCAATCAGACAAAGGGAAGGCGGCGAAAAGTGCCCCATTCAGAGGTCAGGAGAAGGTCCTCGATATAAAGCCGGGGTAGCGGCTGGGTTGCCCTGGGAAAGTACCTGTGGGGAGGAAAAAACCAGGGGAAAGAAAATGGTTCGTGCGGGAAGTAGGCGCAGGGAAAAGAACTCTCCTCTCGTTAAGTCCTAAGAGAGTCTCTCATCGTCAGAGAATTTTAGCAGGGGTGTAGCTGTCTCCCGAATGTCCTTGAAAGTAAAGGGGATATTGACCGGCGGGGGGACTGCGGAGGGGGTATGAAATGACAAAGGCGGAGGGGGGAGAGACAACCAACCAACCGTGGGGAGGGGGGGGGGGGAAAGGAAAAAAGGAGAGAGGAAAAAATAACGGTTCGGCGTACCCTCAAATCAGGGGACCTCCCCAGGCAGGAGAGAGCGTCTAAGCCCAAGGCGAATTAGACCTAGAAAAAGGGGAGAGAAGAACGAGATTAACGAGCGGAGAGACGGGAAAAGGGAAATGCCGACTTCCGACCTCATTAGGAGGAGTCCTGCAATGAAAAAACAGTGAAAAAAGGGAAAGAGGGCACAAAGAGAAACGGGCTTTGGGAAAAGGGGGGAGGAGGGAAAAAAAGTCGGAAACCAACGAAACCGCGGGACGCCCTGACATGGGTTCAGGGCGCGGCTGATCTTGGTGGGGGGAAATCGGGGGAGGAAATGCATACTAGGGGAAGGAAAAACGAAAAGGAAAAATACGAAACAGAGGGTCTCAGGAGACTCGCCAGGAGGTTATCGCACTTGTTTCGAAAAAAAGATTGAGAATCAAGGAAATAGTTGAAAGGGGGCACTGGGAGCGGTCTCTTCGATGGCAGCCGGGATAGCGCGCTCAGAATCCGCGCAGAGGGGAACTTCTCGAGGAAAAAAGACCTCTTAGGGAACGGGTCTGGGGGGGAGAGACTTGGGGAAATACCTACACAAACAAAACATCCTGAAAGTTCTAAACTTTAAGGAAGGAGACAGAATGGGGAAAGCTTGGGGGGAAGGACGGAAAATTGAAAAAAAAATCTCAAACGGGAGTCTGGGATCCAGCCTGTGTGCAGGGAACTTCCCTAGTAATAAAAAATCCAAATGAAATAAGGGGGAAAATCTGTACTAAACGTAAAAACGGGATGAAGCCTAAGACGCATGAAAACAATTTTCGTGGCAAAAAGACGAGACTCTCCCAAACACTGATACATCGTGGGGCCTCTCTACTCAAAGAGGCAGTGTGGAGAATAAGGTCCATCAGGGGGTTCAAAGCTCGATGAAGGAATTGAGCACCTTCGGAAAGAAATGACGCCTCGACTTGCTGAACGGGGAGCCCCCCAACTTGCCAATGAGAGATGGGAAAAAAAACTCCAAAGACGGGGAGATTTGGCGGGGGAGAGGAGCTGGGAATCTCAGAGAAAGACAACCTGGGGGACAATCCGAAAAAAATCAGAGCTACAAAAAACTCAAGAAGGGGAGGGGAAGAATAAGGAGGTTGGTCATGAGGCCATACGGAAGCAACAACAAAGTGGCATCCCTTGTGTCAAAACTCATTGTCGGAGAAAGAAACGCCATGGAGTCAGAAAAATGAAATTGCGTCAAACAAGACTTCAAGGAACAAGTGCCACCACAACTCGAGGTCGCAATCGAAGAAAAATCACGAGGGGGAAAAAAAAAAGCGTCCAAAGATTGAACGAAGCAACTGATAACAAGGGGGGGGGCAGACGAATGGCAGAAGGTCGCAGAGAACTAAAGAAATAAGGGCAAAGATGATTTTTGGCAACAAGGGGATGGTGTGGGGACGGTTGGATGGTCCGGGAGCTCGGATAAAAAAAAAAAGTTTCGCTATAAGGAAGAATGAGTTCATGAAATAAAAGAGGTTTATTTCCGTGGGATAAGACAACAAGCGAGAAGAAAAAAAAAAAAGGCAGACACGAAGATAAAAAAGCACTACAGGACCGAAGGGGAACTAAGCAAAAGAGAACCCATCAATGGAGAGAAATGAAGTGCGCGAAATCAACAATACTACGTCCTGAGAATTACGGTCGAAAAGGGACTTCCCAGGAAGGACGAAGGAGGGAGCATAAGGGGTTCTATAAAAGCCCAATCTGGCTAATATCGCCTCCAGACAAAAGGGGACTTGATGGGCGTTTGTGCGGCGGTGAATGAATTCATGAGTCCAAAGAAAAGGTTCCTGTCACCGGGGACGAAAAGAGGACCTGACGCGCGCGGAGGAGATCCTATGTCAGGGAGATCACTTTCCTGCGACGAAAAATCGATGACCTATACAATCCAGACGAGGTAAAAAAGGGGGAGGCGAAGGAGGACAACGCGAGGGAGAAGGGGGGGGCACGCCGCTTCAACACCGAGCGGAAAAAAAAACTGTTCGAGCTTTACACAAACAAGGACCGTGGGGGAGGAAAAACTGGGCGGAAGAAGGGAGAAGGGACCAGGGAAGCAGAGGCCAAAGGGCAGCTCAGAAGGCCAACAACCCTTGGCGAGAAGAAAGGATCTTGCTGGTGAGGAAGAAGGCTAACCATATCGGATCCCAAAAAAAAAAAAGACGCGAACTGAGATCGGGAGGGACTACATAAAAAAACAAGCCATTATATGCCGTAAAAATCGATCTTAGAGAAATATTATCCGCTTCAAGGGGCTGGGTTCCGAAATTAACCGGAGAGGAAATGCCCAAAAAAAAGGCTTGGGTCCTTATAAAGCGTAACAAATAATTCTATAAGGGGTTTCACCCCAAAACTGGCAATTTGCCTGGATCAATAGGGAGAGGAGACTTCTGAAAAATAGAACGAGGAGGGAGGAACACTTAACAATCCCGACAAGATAATCTCTATCCCATCTAGGGGGCCAAGGTCACGGAAAATTTCAGTAGGGGAGCAATGGGAATCAAGGATTTCCAAGAGCTAGTGGTCTAGGACGGAAAAGTCTAAAAGAGAGAGAAAAGTCAAAAGACTCGGTTATTTCGGAGGCCG
>Ga0179591_1328504_pt1 | contig 13577 bp, 13 predicted proteins | sample CZOMad2_1_08_16f_FD_182891 | JGI IMG/M metagenome (GOLD analysis project Ga0179591, IMG submission 182891) | Vadose zone soil fungal communities from Angelo Coast Range Reserve, California, USA - CZOMad2_1_08_16fungal (PacBio error correction) | ecosystem: Environmental > Terrestrial > Soil >...
GAGTGCGTCAGGGGAACAGAGGTCTCACCATAGCCAGCGCCCAGAGTGCAGCAGAACAGCATAGGAACTATAACAGCCACAAATGAGGCTTCGCCAGCTGACTGGGGAATTCGGAAGGCCTTGAAGAAAACAGACCTGAATGCAAACGGGAGGGAAAAAGGAATGCTTTCTAGAAAACGAACTATCTGAAATAACTAAAGCGCGAGAGGGACCCTCTAGGCGCGGTACCGTATAAAAGGAACATATGTTAATCAGAGGGAGAGGGAGTATCCGGTAATCCGGGGAGAAACATTCCACTATCAGGTGAGTCTCGACAGCAAGGAAAAAACGCCCCTTTTCCTCGTGGGGAGTCAGGTGTCTACCGAGCGCGGCGTCTGCCATAAAGCAATGGGGAAAGCGTACTAGCGCAGTCAACCAGGGGGGGGAGGGTGAGCTTACTTTGTAAGAAAGAAACGCGCGTTAATGAAAAGGGAGAAGGGTTGAACCACTTGCCTCTACAGGGGGACGGGAGCCCAGGTAAAAGCCGTCGGGCCTGACAGGGGCACTTGGATAGAAAAGGTTAGCGTCTTCATAACTCAGGGGGAGTATCCGTGTGGGGACAACCGGGAAAAAAGAGAAGGAAATTAAAGTTCCTGTGGAAAAAGAGAGAGGCCGCAGAAAAATCGGAAACTAACAGTTGAGATAGGGAGACCGATTTAGTCAAATGAGAAAGAAAAAGCCCCATGCACCCGGACCGTAAAAGGCGGACTTCATGCATCATTGAAAACGGAAAAGGGGGGGGGATGCGGCCTCAAAAGAGAGACGAAGGCTTCCCAAGGGGAAGAAAGGTGTTCATCAAAAACGGGGAGGGAAGAAGAAGAACGCTTCTCTGAATCGAAAAAAAAAAATTCTGATGGAAGTAAAGAGAGGTCGAGGGGCGGGGGGGGAAAAGAAGGGGAAACGCCCTTTTGAAGGGATGGGGATCCTCTCGTTGGAGAAAGGAAAAGGCCGCGTACCCACTTGGTCGTAAGGGGTGCAAAGTCGTCACCGTTCAAAATCCAAAGGAAGGGGAGGGGATCCTTTCATGATGTCACGATCGCAAACTGGAGCACACGCGGAGAGAAGCGCAGAGGGGGTAGGCCGCCGGACCTGGGCTGGAATTGCAACTCAAAAAGTGCTGAAGTCGAAGCACAAAACTGGTCTGAAAGGGAGGGAAAGCCGCTAAAGGTGCAAGTGAAGAAGCCGACTGCAAGGGAAGGGGTAGGAAGCGTTTTCACCCAATGTGAAGCAGGAGAACGGGCTACGAGAACAATGGCAACAAACTCTCAGCGATGCAAAAAGAGAGGACTCGGGGGAAGGGGCACCCGAGAAAAAAACGCCGGGGACCCGCGAGGAAAAAAAAAGGGGAGTGAACCACCTTCCTTGCGATGTCGGATCCGTTTACACAAACGCGAACTCCACCTCTATGCAAAAAGGACGCGGAAAGGTAGGGAAGAGGTTACGGAGATAGGGAGGAAGTGCTTCGTGAAGGGGGGAAAAGTATTAAAGGAGGACCAGGAGGGAGTGCCATCTGTAGAACGGGAAAGATCGGTGCAGTTGGGAGGTAAGGAAGGAGGTTACAGGTGCAGGGTAATGAGGGGAATAACCCGAGGTGTGATCAGAAAAAAACGAGACATAAATAGAGAGGACGGCTTTCAAGTTAGGAAGTTGAACTTATTTTCTGGCGACCGGAAGCGTAACGCGCAGAATGGGAAGTAGAACCTGGGAACTCTGAGGGGACCGGTGGGAGGGGGGGTGAGGCTGGCCGCAGGAGGGCTAAGAAGGGTCGGTGCTGCAAAGCGTCGCATCCAAAAACAACGAATGTCAATAGGGAATGCAGCTCTGTGCATCAGAGGGGAAGCCTAAAAAAAAAAAGGCTAGAGGACGTTGGGAGGAAAGCAGGATCATCTTTCTGTTGAAAAGACGGGGTCCTGCATGCCAAAAAAGTCGGGGCGTTTCTGATTGAATGGAGGGAGGGGAAAATCGCCGTGACTTTAACAGAGACCAGGTTATTCTTAAGAAGGGGAGGGGACGAAAAAGGTCTGGGAAGCCTGATGAGAGAGTTTTTGGGGAAAGGACGGCCCCAGTATCGGAAATAGGCTAACGTACAGGCAACAAAGCGGGATGTGATTTGCCTCAGGGAGGGGAGGGGTCCAAAGACCGAGGGTCTTCTAAGAAAAGAAAGCGAACGTGGGGAATAGTCAACCGGTAAACGAGACTTTGTGGGGGGGTTATTTATGTGGAGGAAGGTGCCCATTTTGGGTGACTGTTTACGATGGGTAAAAACTCGGGATCGTGACGCGGAGGTAGGGAAACGGGGGGTAATTCATTATAAATTGCAGCCCGCCTTAAAGTCATCCTCGAGTAATGTCTGGTAGAATTCCCGAAGGGAAGAAACCCTGGAGTCCAAGGATAGGCAGGGGGAATCATCGGGGAGGAAAACGAAAAAGGAGATAAGTTTCTCGCAAGAATGCTTGGGATTCGGTAGAGGGAAAGATGGAGAGAAGAAGCTCTTCCTGAACTTCCCGAGGGGGAAGATTTTCCTCATAAGGGGGTGAATCTCAGGCTATTTCCCCGACAACTCAAGGCTAAGGTTCTGTTGAAAAAACGGGAGAAAAGTGGGGAGAATAGAGTCTACGATTCCTATAAGGGAGCAAACTTTTTACATCGCTTAGAAAGGGAAAAATAGAGCAGTCGGGCTGACCGCGGAGAAGTTTAGGGCACGAGGAGAACAGGAGCAGAGAGCTGTTCTGGGGGGGGGAGGGACATCAGTACTCTTCTGGGGGGGGACGTGCTTTACGAGTGCGGGCGGGTGCAAGGTCTAGGGGAAAGGGAAAGAAGGGGGCATATCGCACTTGTAAAAGAGGAACCTCGTATGGGCGGCAGAAAAAAACAGCAGGACTAGGTGTGAAGGCAGTTGGGGAAAAAAGGAGTCCTTACAGCGCATGAATCTTCAATCTCTGGGAGGACATGGCACTTTTCATGGTCACGAAAAAGGAAGTCCTTCCTTCATAGACACTACCTCCGGCAGACGGAAAAAACAAACGAAAAGAGTCTTCAAAACCAACACAGAAAGAAAGAAGGATATATGGTTTGGCCGGGGGGCTTGTCTGGGGGGGAGAATACTAATTATTCCCCTTTCCAGAACTAGGATTCCCAGGACGACGTTAGGGGGAAGCGAGGGGCCAGAGAAGAAAGCTGGATCAAAAAAACCGCTAACACCAAAAAGTTTCACGGGGGAATGGGGAACAGTTTTATAGAGAGGCTCAAAAAGTCCAAGGAATGATCAAAGAAGGGTCCTCTCTAACGGGGAAACTGCCCGTCAGGCACGGAAAAGAAAAACCAGCGAGTAATGATAGGGGAAAGAAAAAAGGAAACCTTTCAAGAAAAGACTAGGAAAAAAAGGAAACGACAGGAGAGGGGAAGGACCCTCTGCGCGACAGGAATTTTAATTCCTAGGGCAGCCCAGGGGAGGGGAATGACATCGGGGACCCAGTCAGCGGGGGGGCGGAAAGTCAAGTTTCAAAGAACTACGGTGAGATCCCGAGGGAAGGGCCTACGGTAGAGGAGGATAAGGGAGCTCTTCTTGAGGAATGCCGGCATATCGGGGTCATACGTACCGGGAAAAGAGCAGAAGGAGCCCATTTAGGGGATCAAAAGGGAGGGTCAATCGTGAGGCCGATACCCGGACGATTCTCATTAAAGGTTGTAAAGGGTTGAAGCCATCTAGGCAGAGGTTCACGGAAAAGACTGTGAAAAGAGGGTATACCACTCTCAGAAGCAGCTTCCCGAGGACCGCGGAAAAACAGGATGACCGTAGAAACTTAAGAAAGGAATCACGCACGAGCAACCACCACCCAAGAAGGGAGAGACCTTTGACGATAGGGGGCGCTACCCTTTCTCCTAGAATTGGGTAATAGCGGGATACATTCTTTCAGGGAAGAAAAAAACTCGAGGACATCACATGAAATTAATTGCGCAAAAAGAAAGGAACTATGAAGATACTGGACGTCCACGGGACACACCTTGGACTCGAGAAAGGAGGGCTGGGGCTCCCAGACAAAAAAAAAAAAAAAGGGTAAGGGAATTCTTTCCGGGAAGCACTGGGGCAAGAAGACCGCCGACAGCCTTACGGGAGAAAAGTCCGACGAAACCAAAACGGAGGTAAAAAGTCCAGGCGGTCAAGAAGGAGGGGAAGCCCAAAAAAAAGCTCAGCTGGATAAGGGATATCGTCATGAGGAAGGAATCCTCTCGCGGGGGGCTCTCCTATTCTGGGGAGGGCAAAGAAGAATCGCCATCAAGGAAACAGAAAAATCACCCGCCAAAGGGGCCCCTGGAAGAAGGACATTCTCCATTACCGAATAAGCAACATATTCCACAAAGGAAAGAGATGCTGTCTAGGAACTATCGGAATCGGAACAAGGACGATTTCACCCGAAAAGATACGCTCAAGCGTAAAGGGGGGGAGTCGCACAGATGGCAAAGAGGGGGAGTAAGTCCGTTACTCCTCAAACCCTTCAAGAAAAAGCGCAGAAGAGAAGGAAACGCAAAGGTTCCTAGGACGTTTAAACGGGCAGCCGTGGGGAAGGAGGGGAGCCTCAGCCTTGACCGGCGCGGGTGGCTACAAAACATTTGCTGGTACGGAGGAAGTGCGGGGCATTCGGGGGAAAGAGGACCGCGGGCCGCTTCGGGAAAAGACAGGAACATTTCAGCGGGACAGGAAAAAGGGAAAGGTTTCTCCTCGACAGAGGGAGTCAAGAGAAGAGGGGGTATCCTGAAAACTCATCATGGTAAAGAGGCCAGCAATTTTCCCTGGGAAGGACACCCAATCGCGCCCTTGAAGAGGAAATAGGAATACCTAACAGTTCGAGAGGGAAAAGAAGATCATAAAGAAAAAAAAACTTCTACGTCAGAAACACCTTGGAAGAAGGGAAAGAACTACACGTGGACCGGGCATCACCTGATTAAACGAGTACGAACGAGGAAAAAAAGGAAAGGGAAAGGGGGTCCTCAGGCACCGAAGAGAAAGAGGTCCCCGCGGACAAAAAAAAGGAGGAAAAGATAGAAAAAAGAGGAGCGTGCGAGATTTAGGGAAGGGGATGATGGCCCCACAGGCTAAGGGAGGGCGAAGAAGGAGGGGGCATTCTCGTAGAAGAAGGTAGAATACTTTGGCGTGGAACACCGGTTGTAGGGACAGGAGAAGACGGGTGCGTGTCTGGGGCTGGGAAAAGGATCTTCTCCCTCGAGGAAATCAAGGGGTATTCGATCAAAGAAAGGCAGCGAAGGGGAGGGTTTGGAACGCCGGACCCGAAAGAGATGTCACTGCTGGGAAAGTGCCTGGAAAGGACTGTCCTAACAGGGAGAGGTGAAGGGCTTTCTTGAAGAAGGGGGGGGAGAGGGGAGGAACCAAGGTTCATCCTAAAGGGAGGGAATTTTACCGGTGTTAGGGGGAGCGGCCTCGGTAATAATTTCCCAGTCAAAGAATCACCTCCGGGGATGAGGCGATAAAGACACAAGCAAATGGGTTAAGAAAATAGAAGGCCATCCACAAGGTGAGAGTACCTCGGGTCCACTTAGAAGGAGGAAGGGGAATACGAAACAAACGAGACAAGGACCATGTGCTGGAAAAACGGGAAAAAAGAAGAGGACTGGAAATGATGAAAAGGGGGGGGGAAGGGTGGGGGACGAATCCCAGGAAAGCTATTGCCCTCTGTGCAGGAGAAAAGTGCAGAGTCGTTTCATATGGGGCTGCAGGGAGGTGACTAGGGGGGGCCCCTCGTAGGGACGTGTTCGATTCAAAGAAACGCTCCCATCTAGAAGGAACAAGAGTTGGGGTGTTGAACGGGGGGGGCGTATGGCACTGGAAATGGCTCCTTAATCCATTATGGAGGCGAAAGTAGGGGGACTGGGGGTAGAAAAAAAAAAAAAACCTTGCGGGGATATTGATTGTAGGGCGGGAGAAGAAGAGGGACGTAGGTCTAGAGACGTTGAGCATGATGAATGAAGCCTCCCCTGGCGAAACAGGCGCTCACGAGCAAGGGCGGTCGGGGGGGGGGGGGGGGGGAAAAAAGCATCTGGCGGGGAGGGGTACGAAGGAACGTCCCTGTTCTTGACGTCAGGGGGAGGAAACGTCAGTGACGGGAGAGGTCTCATTCTTTTCACTGAGGAAAAGCACGGTGAGGCGATAAAAGAAAAGCTGGTTTTGGAGACTTTTAGGAACAAAAAGCGTCAGGAGAGGCTTTACAGGGGGAGACGGGGAAAAAAGATTCCCTCCTCTCTAAGAGTCCCCGCAATGGTCCAAAAAAGTCCAACAAAAATAGAAGGGAGGTTTTAAGGAAAAAAAGGAAGAACGGGACCAGGAAAATCTGGAGGAGGACACATTCTCGGAGGAAAGGGGAGGAATCGTCACCGTATAGAAAAGAGAGGGTGGGTGGGGGGTTATGTATGGATGACATTGTTTTTATGAGGGAGGGCGACCGGCCCTCTGTTAAGGCAGTCAGAGGGGGGGGGGAAGCCATGAGTTCTCTTATCGGAGGGAAAAGAAGGGTGCTCTGAAAGGTAATTGCTCCTTATCTTTCAAAAAGACGTTTTTCCTAAAAGGACCAGAAGAGTTACCGGATTTCCGTAAACCACCAAGAGGGGGATCCCCAAGAAGGGCTCTCACTGGAACTGCCGTATAGATCTGGGCTGAGGCAGGTAAAGGAAAGGGAAAGGATTATAAGGGTCAATAAGAGGACGATCCTTAACAAACAGGGACGCAAGGCAGAGGCCAGTGGAGGGAGGGCCTCGGGAAACTCAAGTGGGAGCCTGGTAAGTGGAAAAGGGGAAGAAAAACTCTTATCTATCTTTTCAGAAATGACCGACCTTATCACTGTCAATGAAGGGGGTAGGGATTAACAAGCACATAAGAAAGTCGGGGAGAGTACGTGGAAGGGTAAAAAGACTATGAAAAGGATCAAGGATCCTTTTCAGGGGGGCTGTGCCTAAGCATGACAGGGGGGGGGTGCGGCTGTACCATGGGAAGTGCGGAGAATTAAAACGGGGAAGGGGCTATCATCTTTGAGAGTTATCATGAACTCCGGGGGAAAAAAATGCTCCCTTGAGGAGACGAATGAGGGTTCTGGGAAAAGGCCTACGAGAGCTTAAAGCTCCCGGCGAGTCAGAGGGAGGCAGGGAGACCTGGGAGCTTGTCGGAGTCCTCATGAGAATCTCAGACCGAAGAAGTCCTCCTTCCCCCGTATATCAAAAAAAGTATTGAGGCAGTTTTTGTGGGGGGACGCTTCGGTAGGGGGAGGGGTAATGCTAAGTATACTAAAGGGAAACCACCGGAGGGAAAAAATCCTTTAGGGAAAGAGGAAGAAAGGGTTCCGTAGGACGTCAAGAGGGGGAACAACCCTTCCGAAAAAGGGTCTATTTAATTACACTTGAAGGGGAAAGGCAAAAGTGGGGGGGGGGAGTTCGCACTGCACAAGATGAGGAGGAAGGCTTCCAGGTAAGTCTAACGGAAAAAAGCCCTTTAAGAAAGAAAACACAGACTGATCGACATTCCCATCCACCGGAGTTGCCAAGGATATTCTGGAAGGGCGGAAGGGACAGATACAGGGAAACCGGGGGGGAATTCTCGACAGGGCGGGGGTCCTGATTAAGAAGGAACGTTATCATGATCTTCATAGGGGGCGCTTCCCAAGCACGAGGAAAAGTGTACCTTTTCCAAGTTCGAGGAACGCTTGACGGGGGAGACCAAGGAGGTGAGTTCAAGGATCAAGTGCTTTATCATATCATAGGAGGGGGGGAAAAGTACCAAAAAGGAAAAAGGGGGGGGGGGGAGGTACAGTGCTATACACATGGAGGGGGAATTCTTTGTTTTCAGAGGGGGGCGAAGTCTATCCTTTACTATAAAATTAAGAGGGTAAAAAGGGGAGGCAGAGGACAATCGAAGAGGTCAAGCTCATGAGCAGGGGGAGATACCACGACGATAAAGTCTTCCCCCGCAGGTCTACCAGAAAAAAAAGGAAGAGTAACCCGCAATAAACCCATACAAAAACTCCAGAAAAAAACCCCTCCTAGGTGGAGGATACCGTTTAGGTAAAATTGAAAAAAGGAAGAGACGGGGGACTATAAGTGAGAGGGGGGGGAAAAGAACTCGTGCATCGAGACGGGAGGAAAAGGGGATCACATACCTGTTTGGGAAAGAAGGGCCGTAACAGGACAGCGGAATACTTCCACGTACAAAACAAGGGACCTCGCGAAAGATGGGGCCCAAACTCGAAAAATTTTAATTCTCGAACGAAAAGTGGCTTTCCGTGGCAAAAACAGAGGGACGAAGCGCCTACAGCCTTAAGGGGAGGAACGACGACAGACCTCGTACCGGCGGAAACCGATGATCATGAGGGAAAACCCACGGGAACTCTTGCAGGAAAGGAGAGCCGCTTGAGCCATCGGGGGGAAGAGAAAGGAGCCAATCCAAAGAAGACCCGACCGATGGGTCATCAAAGAAATCCATATGCCATCTTCCAAAAAAATGCGGCACCTCACTCGTCCTCAAAAGAAGAGGTTAGCGAAAAGAAAGATGGTACATAGGGGAGCGCCAGTGCGAACTCCTTTCAACGGAAAAGAAGCAGCTTTCTAAAGAAGGGCTTGCTATGGAGAAGATAGAGAGGAACGAAGGACCTCCGAAAGGAAGGCCTCGAAAAGACTTTACCGCGAAAAACGATTATCAAGGGAGAGCAACAGATGTCACCGCGGAAAAAGGTGGATTATCCTGTAAGAGCAAAAACCAAAGAAAGAAAGAGAAACGTAAGCGAAAAACCAAAAATTTTGCTTTTGAAAAAAAATCCGTGGGCCAAGGCAGGGCGAAGACCTTGTGTCTTGCCTCGGAGAGGAAGTTCAAACCCATGGGCGTTTGAGGGGGAATAGCAGGACACACGCTTCGGAATAAGGGGGCCCCGGGGAGAAAGTCTAGGGGAGATAGGGAACGACATTCCGCCGAAGAGGAGGAGGGCTCCCTTACTTGCCTGGACAAGACTACCCACTTTGGTCTTCAGGACACTAAGGAGGTCATAATGGGGGAGCCGTAACATCGCATGGGAGGAAGTGAAAGGAGTTCCGGGGGGAAGCAATTCGCACCGGGGAAAGGAAGGTGATCGAATACCTACGGAGGGTATTCCGAGTGATCATTAGACAGAACGAATACGGAGGGGGGAGCGGAAGTCAATTCGAAGAAAGGAAACCAGAACGAAAAAGTCCCTACCTGATGAAAAAAAGGAGACTTCCCTCAGAGTAAATAGGGGGAAGACCGTTCGTAGCCGTTTTTCATAAGAAGAGCTCGACAAGCTGTCCTTATCGGACTCCAGAAAAAAAGAATCGAAGGGGGAGGAGGAAAGTCCGGGAGGAGGAAACCTCTTGGGAGAGAAAAAACCAATGGCGTCGCCGGTCTGCAAAAGGTGGGACGAGAAGGGCATCGGTCCGAAGTTCGAGGGGGAACAAGGGGGATTGAGAGAGGGATGGCAACGGCTACTTTAGCAGGGGGTGGGCTTCTTGAAAGGAGAGGGAAGAAAAAAGGGTAGATCCGATCTCACAGGGGGGAGTGGTAAAGGAAATAGGAAAGGCGTCGCTTTGGGGGTCAGGAAAAGGGAAAGGGAGGGAGGAAGGACAACTAGAAAAACAACGGGGAAGATCACTTGCTTTTCAAGCCTGCTAACCTTGAACGGAGGTCTGAAAAAAGGGACAGTAAGCGAAGACGACGGAGGAAGGAACCGGGGGGGCGGTAAGAAGGGCAAAACGCCTGACAAAGAAAACCTGCCGCTTGAGGACGGGGGCTACAAAACCTCTCAACTACAGAACGCCGGTGAAATTGAGAAGAGGAATGAACATCGGATGGTAATGATCCGAACGCCGTTGGAAGTAAAAAGCTCCTCTCGTACCAGGGACGTTGTAAACACTGGACTCTTAGGGAGGGCGGTAACCTTCATAGTGAGGGGGGGGGGGACCCGTAGAAAAAAATACGCGGGGCACTGTGGGCGACGAAGGAGCGGAGGTGCAGCTTCGCGGCAAATGGCCAGTCGCGGGGGCAGGAATGGGGGAATAGTTCTCTTCCGGAATCTCAAGGGTGGAGCTCTGGGGAGGGGCAACGTTTGGAGGGAAGGGGGAAATTCATGGCTAATTACAGGGGAGGGCGACCTGAGTTGGGGAAAGGACCAGGGGGGGGAAGCGATGGAGGGGCACTCTGAGATGCTTCAGAAAACTCTCCCTAGGAAGAGGGGGGGCTTTGATCATCTACTTACGAACACGCTGTCGATTACAGGGGGAGCTCGGAGGGGGGGGGGAAAGGCAGAAGAAAACTGGGGACACTTGGCCGCAGAAGGCCCTGCAAGGGGAGGTTGGAGGTTCTTGGTGTAAAATTTGTACGTACAAAGAAGGATATGGAGAAGGAGTAGAGAAGGGGAGTCACTGGGGGGAGCCTTGGTCGGGGTAAAAGTGTTGGAGGGGGGGAAAGAACTTGTCTTTGGCGCAGGAGGAATTAGTCGAAGGGGCACTGAGGATTGTGGAACGGTTGACAGGAAACACAGGGAGTCCCTCTCTACTTTACTTGGGAGAAATAGTTTCCCAAATCCGTTCCGGGGGATGAAAAGAAAGGAAGCGGACGTATGGGGGGGGAAAGGGTCAGAAAAGACATCCTGTTGGTCAAAGGCTTTAGAAAATAGAAGCAATTCTCTTCGAACGGGTCTGAAATTGAACAAAGGGGGTATGAGACAACGGAAGGCGGGGGGGTTGTGTAGTGAAAGGAGGAGGCTGCCCATGGGAAGCTTTGCTAAAGGGGACTCTCGGGAAGAGGAGGGGGATGACAGCGTGGTCATAAAAGAGTAGAACCAATTGACTCCTTATCAGAAGGACGGGGGGGAGGTGGGCCTTTCCATACGAAGTGGGAAGACCTTTCCCGGGGGAAAGAAGTTCCCGTATATTCGGTCAGGGAGGGAAACACCCCCTAGGGGGCGAAAATTTAGAGACGAGCTGAGGGAAAGATGCTGTACGTGTCAAGGGACCGATATTCGTCATATGTATATAGTGCTGCCTGATCGTGCCCGACCTAAAGGGGTTCAATCTAGGGTTCAAGAAGAATAGTGGTCTTACGGCCAGAGTTAGGGAATTCGAGATAAAGGTTTACTTTAAAGAGTAGGTACCTTCTTATTGAGCGGGGGGGAGAGAAGATTCCGGATAGGAGTAACGATGACTTCAGCATTGAAAGAATCACAGAAATGGAGAGGTAATGCTTGCTGACAAAGAAGGGGCACATGTTCTGGTGGCAAGTTCACCTACGGAGGCAGATCCGGGGGGTTAAAAATATCGTGGGAAAGGTTCTGGAGGGGGGTACCTGCTGTGGTGGTGCGGATGGAACTTCCAGCGGCTGGAGTTGATAGAGTCTATTCACAAAGGGTTCTCCCTAGCCCCAATTCGGGGGGGGAAGGAAAATGGGGTTGGAAGGTTTTCGGTACACCAAAAGTCGTTGAATAGAATCTTTGACCGGAGTTCAGGGGAGGGAGCCTGAAACTGTTGTTCACGGGAGGGGGGGCAACGGGACAGTAAATAGAGAAACGGGCCGAGCGGCCTGCCAGCCCTCCTGCAATCTCTCAAAGAAGGATGATTAAGGGAAAAAGGAGGGGAAAGGGGTGGGGGGGCAGTAACCGGCGTCGAGGCAGCGGCTCCGGCTCCGGCCCTAAACTAGTTGAACAGGGAAGACCGTTCTTTCCTAGTAAGTAGCTCTGGGCATAGAACAGGGCTGATTAAGGGATCTCTTGGGGGTCAGCCCAGTCCTGGAAAAAGGGGAGATTTCCCTTCAAAGGTTCTCGTCGCAGGGAAAACATTGTGGAAAAAAAAGCTGTAGGGCCTTTCGCCCAAGGCGCCGCGGCCCATGTCCTTCGTGAACTTGGCAAACCGCAGGGGACAATTCTGCACGCAACCAAGAGGCTTAACATTCCCCATCACAAGGTCCCCTTATCTTGGTCAAAGGTAGAGGGAGATCGCCATGAACGGGGAAAGGCTATTAAAACAGGACCTCTTCTAGGGGATGGTATTTGGGAGGCAGCATTACCGCACAGGGAAGGTATTACGTGAATCGGGGGGGTTCTCAATTCCCCAAGAGAATCATAGGGGACTTGATTCACGTGGGGGAAAAGAATCCGGGTAGTCGGTCAAAGGGGAAGCTCTGAAGGAGGAGGGAAGACAATTCGGTCGAGAAGGATCCGTCGCGGGATGGGGGACAACCGGTTCCAGCTTATCAGGGAAGAGTGAAGGGGGGACATCTCAGCGCGGGTTAGAGAAAGGTGGGGGTGGATTTTGGGGGCAAGGGGGTGTCATCGAAGGGAAAACTGGTCACTATGCGCTTTTTGAAGCACTAGGCTATTCCATCGAAAGGATGCAACGTATCCACTTAAAAAGGATAACGGAGCAGGAGATTTTCTAAAGATCCTCCGAAAGGACTCCTCGAAAGCACCCGCTAACGAAACCAAAGGGTCATCCATAGCAAGAAAGAAATCCCTACTCCCCAGCAAAGAACCCATCCGAGGGGAAAAACGCTTTTACGATTCCCTTTGAAAGTGACGAGCTATAGAAGTGTTCAGGAGAGGATTGTTATACGGAGAGGGAAAGGAGGGGAGGGGGAAAGAACCCCGAAGAGAGAGTCAAGAAAGGGGGGTAACCTATGGGAGGGAAGGGTAAACTAGTCTAGTAATATTGGCGCCTTCCATCACATAAGGGGGGGGGTGGTAGCGTAGTCTCAGGGCTTGCACCAGAGTAAAAAGAAGTTTGGTAATTCCCTACCTAAAAGAAAGGGGTTATCTTAGGAAGGGGGGCGCAAGAGAAGCCGACAGCAGAGGAAAACCAGTAAGAAAGAAACGGCCCTTCTAGGTCCAGACTTACCTTCGTTCCAAAAACAGAAAAAGGTAAGAGTGAACAGAAAAAAAAGCAAGTCGTAGAGATGTGGATAAAAAGAATATATGCTCAAGAAGAAAAAATGACCTCCGGAGAAGTCGGCTACTTCATCACCTACCAAAAGAACAACTTCCAGGCCATGGGCAAGGGAGTCAGGGACAAACATTCCTCACGGTCGAAAAGAAAGGACGTCCATGAAGAGAAAGGCGTCAACCCGTAAAGGGAATTCAAAGGGAGAAAAAGGCTTCTATCTGTATCAGAAAGAGATGGAAGAAAACGGGAGACTAAGCATTACGCGGTGACGGAGGGAATCGAAAGGAAAAAACAGATGGGGTACTGGGAGGGAAACGCATAGGGGAAAGAGAGGGAGCTGTTATATGCCCGGAAAAGAGGAACAAAAACAAATTCACACGAAAGCAAGGGAAAAGGAAAGGGAAGGGAGACAGGTCAGGAAGAGAGGAGGTAACCGGCTCAAAATTTCCAGGAAGGGGGGAAAATTGCATCCTTGGTAAGGACACGCGGAAAACGGATCTGTACAGAAGTCGGCACTCTAGTCCCCAAATTGTGCCGACGGAAAAGGGCGGCAGGCGGGCCCGCGTTCATAGAAAGGACGCAAAAAGAACACGTTACGG
>Ga0179591_1236324_pt1 | contig 13575 bp, 9 predicted proteins | sample CZOMad2_1_08_16f_FD_182891 | JGI IMG/M metagenome (GOLD analysis project Ga0179591, IMG submission 182891) | Vadose zone soil fungal communities from Angelo Coast Range Reserve, California, USA - CZOMad2_1_08_16fungal (PacBio error correction) | ecosystem: Environmental > Terrestrial > Soil >...
CTTGGTAGAGATCCACCCGAGGGGACTGGAGGAGGAGTTGGTTTGGCAGGGGGGTAGATCAGAGAGCAACACCCGGAGACAATTCACCCTGTCTGAGGAAGGAGAGGGTGAGGAGTACGGAATACAACTATTGGCCCACTGACGTCAATGAAATATGAAGCCCGGTTGGGGAAGTCCTCCGAGGAAAGCTAAAGCAGTGAGATGGAGAAAAAAGTCGGTCTCAAAGGGGAGGAATGTCTCCAGTGGGACCTTTGGAAATCAGAAAATCTCCCCGCAAAAAAGGCGCCTGGGGGGGAAGAGAAAAGAAAAAGGAAAAAACCCCGTAGGTTTGGAATCACTGCAAAAAGTGAAAGAGCGCTACATTCATGGGGGAACGGCAACTGCCGAAATGAAATTGAGATAACAGGAAGGAAAACTTCCTGGCAGCAAAAAGGAGAAAAAAAAGATGCCGAGACTGGCCGAAATTATGAGAAAAAGATTAAAGTGCCGTAGGCATGCAAGTTTGTCCCACATTGAAACGCCCATACAAAAAAGGAACGTATCTTGCCAGAGATAGGAAAGTACTCGACAGTCTATTTACGGGAAAAGATAGGGGACTGCAGGGGAAAAAAAAAAACTACATCCGCGGCGATCAAAGAGGGTAAAAAAAAACGTCGTCTTATTAGCCGGAATAGCAGAGAAAAAAAAAGAAGCGAAAGGCAAACAAAAGTAAAAAGAAAGGAAGAATTTTTTCTTGGGTGGAACCATTACGAACAAGGGAAGGAGTCTCCGAATCATACCCGCGAAGAATTGGGGAACTGATGGTGGCCCCCCATGAGAAAAAAATATTTCAAGAGGGACGGGGAACCACTTCTTACAGAAAAGGAAATGATGCCTAATAGGAGGAATGATTTTGTAGGAAGAAGAATAAGGCAGGGAAAAGAAGTAACGGGACGTGTTCAAGGACAGCGCGCAGACCGCTAAAATGGGGAAAAAGAAAATTAGCACGCTAAGCGGGGAAGAACAAGAAGCGCCAAACTGACACAAAATCGCGAAAACCCCCAAACGTAAGGGGGGGACCCCTTATCGCGGGAAATCCTGCCCCTTCGGAATCAAAAAAAAGGGGAAGGGGGGACAAGCAGGAAAACTATTCTCATCGGCCCAGGACCCGAAAAAAATCCTAAACAAGAGGTCAAAGGGGAACTTTTTAGTAGAAAAGAAGGCAAGGGGGGGAACGGTTGTTCAAACTGGGAATATCGTACCCGTTTTGAGGGGGGGAAGGGGCGGACAAAAGATTTGAGATGTTCCATTGTAGGTCAAAAAATCGAGAAAAGAAAAAGACAATGCTAAAAGGGGACGAAGAGACCAGCCCTCCCGACGGGAGCACACAGATTCTTGCCTTGGGTGCGCCGCTTATAGCGCGAGGCGCCGAAAAAGAGGAAAGTAGAAACTCACCAGGAGGAAAGGAAGGGGAAAAGTCAAATCTGAAATCTCTCCCAAAACCACAACACGTAAGATAAGAGGGAAATCTCAACTAACTAAACCCGGTCACAGCGTAAAAGAATAGTAGGGAGACTGAGACCCAAATAATCGAGAAAAGACCAGAGACTGAAAGCTATACCAGAGAAGGAAAAGGGAGTACGCTGGAGCAGGAAGGAATGGTTTGAAGGTTGTCCTGATTGAGGCTTGATCACGGGGGGGGGGAACCTATAAGAAAAAAAAAACAAGCACGGGGGTTAGAGGTTCCCAAGAAGTAAAAAAAAGCTCGCCGGCTAAACCGAACTTGGACGAGCGTTAAACTGGGGGCAGAAGCTGGCCTTAGGGGTCTCGGGCGGCCTAGCCGGGATGGAGAAGTTTGGGGAAAAATGGAAACGATAAAGAGAAAGTGGACTTCATCCTGCCGGCTGGCAGCACGAGTCCTCGAAAAAAAGGGAGAAGAAAGATTGACTCAAAAAAGAAAGTGAATTGTGGGGGTGGGAATCCGGAGGGGTTTTCAAGGCGCTGAAAAAGAAGAGATCCTTGAGCCCAAGAAAAGGGGCAAAGAGTGGGAAAACGAAAGAAAAGAGGAAAAGGGTGCAGGGCTCGCCGGATGGAAACAAGAGAGGGAGTGGATTCGCGAAATCTACCGTTGACGGGTGAGGCGTATGGAGATGAAACTCAGAAACCCATCATCCCGTAAATAGTTTCGGGAAAGGGGTTGGATCGTGGGGACCCTTAAGAAGGTCATGTGCAAGAAGAGGACCAAGAGGGGGGGCGTGGTCTGCGTAGTGGCACGGTGACCCCAAGATTTTGCACGAAAGACATTGTAATCAAGAAGGGAAAGAGGAGAGGAACACTTTCCCGGCTGGGGGGGACCAAGCCCGTCGAATGGTAGCAAGGGGGGGGGGGAGGCAGGAGTCTGCAACCGGCAAAACGATATCCGTTTGGACCCCAGAGAACGGGAGAATCGCATAATCTGAGGGGAAATACTTCCTGCGGCAGCTGGGAACGACGCGGATACTCGCTGTATGGTCCTGAAGAATCGTTCATAAAGCAAATCCGTTGGGGGGGAGGGACTGTTCGCGTTGGGCCACTCGAATCGGAAGTAAATGGCGAGGGGGTCTGTCTTCGAGTTCCGGGAACAACCACGTTCAGTAGACTAAAGAAAAAAAAAAAAGGAAAAAAAAAAAAGGGAGAGAAAAAACGCAAATCCGCTGAAGGAAAGGGCCCCCTAATACAAGAGAAGGGGCTCGATTCGCATTGTGCAGACGGAGTGGTCTGGTCTTGCTACACGAAGCTATAAACGGGGGGAAAAAAGCGCGTCACCGAGACTTCGTGGTTCCTTCCATCGTAGGGGGGTTGATACAAAGAATCAAAAGAAAAAGGTTACTGGGTGGGGGGGGGTTTAAGGAACTTGACAACCAAGCTGAGAAAGGGATGAAAGTAAGATGGCTCAAAAATTGGAACTGAAAAGAAATTCACGGCGACAGAAAGGTCAGGGGTACGGTTGGGGATTCGGACAGTTCTGTACTCGTGTGTCGGGGGGGAATCCTCTTATATCGAAGGCAAAGGAAAGTGGATCCCGGCTTCAGGGATGTGGACTTGAAAAGGGCGTTCGGTGACTCCTCCCGTCAGTGGGAAACGGATGCAGCAGGTCCCCTTTGGTCCATGCACGCTAAACCGAGAAGGTCGACCCAAGAAGGGGTTGAAACATCTGCACTGAGAAACTAAAGTCCGTCCATCTAATTGAAGAGGACAAGCCTTCTTGATGAAGTGGAGTGTGCGGGGGGGGGAGTTAGAAAAGGACGATTTTCGCGGAACCTTCGGAAGAAAGTCGGAAAAGGGAGTTAAATACCGCCCAAAGGGACCCAGCAATGGGGACCAAGGGTTGCCACTCGTCATTCCTCCCGAAAGATGGGGGGGCCGACAATATGTTAAAATCCTGCCGCGCTGTATCTTTGGGGGGGAAAAAAAGGATACCACTGGTGATTCCCGACGACGAACAAAAAGCCGCGGCAATAGCAAGGACAGCAGCGCGGCGGTGGGATAATCAGCGGAAGGGGGGGCGCAGCCAGGAGCTGGGGGCGGGAAAACGTCTTTGAAAGCAAAAAAAAACATAAGAGATGGGGTTTGTGGGGACGAAAGGGATGGATCCTCGATCACCCGACAAAAAAAAACCTGATGGCCCTGCAGGTTTTTTGGTCATTCACCAAAACATGAAACAAACTAAAGAGAGACGCGGCGCGTCAATTTGAAAACTATGGGATGCGTGAGAGGTGGCAGCCTCCCGGTCAAAAAAGCTCGACATGAAAGAAAAAACCATGGGAACTTAGACAGGTATTTTGCGACCCACGGTCCTGGGGCCTAAGGAGAAGGATATGTTGTTTGAAATTCCCCTTTGGGGGGAAACAGGAGTGGAAAAAAAGGTCCGGGAAAACTAGTGCAAAAACTTCAGGAGGAAAGGAAAATCTATTGCCGAAAAAGACAAAAGAGCAAGGAGTTTGCGCTCGCACCCACTTAAAGGGCAGGACTTCCGGACCCCACGGATTAAACGAATTTGTCAGAACTTGAGGGGAACTTCACCAATAAGAATAATCTTCGTCATGTCTTGGAAAAAAGAAAGGACCAAGATGTCTCATCTCGGAACCAGTTTCGACACCTACTATCGGTGGGAAACGTCGATTGGGCTCAGTCCAAAAACAACAGGTGGAATAAGACGTGCGAGGCCCCCAGGCTTAGAACAGGTAAGAAAGTTTTGTTGGGGGGGGGGTTTGGGGTGCGTGCAAACAAGGGGGAACTTCAAAGCCGGGTCTTTGTCCATAAAACTTAGGGGGTTATGCCCCTGTCAGGGTAAGAGAGAAAAAGGGGCCTCCTTCCATGATTTCCTGACTCTAAAGAGGAGGGTGGGGGGGGCATCACCATCTCCGTTTCGAAATTTGGGCGGGGCGCAAAAAAACCTACCGAGGCATCGTTGGCGTTGGGAGATACTTACTCCCTATCGGGGGGGGAAGGAACCGTCTGGTAGTCGCCAGCTGGGAAAGGGGTACCATAATGGTTTCATCTGGAAGACTCAACACAAAAACTTATTGAAGGAAAATATAAGAGAAGAAAAGTAGTACAATAGACAAGCCCAAAGGAGGTAGCTATTAATTTACAGGGGACCGGCTCCGCGTTGAAGTCTGTCCATCACGCCACAGATAAACAGGGAGGAAACGCCATCATCCAAAGGTGATTCGCGGGAGGAGACTTTCCTGCTGTTAATGCAAGAAGGAAAATCTGTGACGGTCATGCATACCCCGCTTAATCCGAAGGACACAGGGACTCAGCCGCGGGAAACCGGTGTGTACTCACCGCGTGCACGGAAAAAAGAAGGAGTTGACTTCTACGATTCTTTGGGATAAAGACGACAACAGGTTGTTTTAGGCGACAATACAAGTCCAAGAGCCTATTCGGGCGGTGTGAACTAGGGGGGAAAGGAACTGTTCAGGGGTTCGGAATGAAAGAGCCATCTGTTCTCTGGTATCAAGCCGTAAAGGGGTCTGGATATCTTGCCCTACTTACGGAAATGGGAATTCTTAAAAAAAAATCTCGCATCATTGCAAAGGGGGAGGTAGTCAGGGAGATCTCAGCCGGGTGACAAACAAAACTGTCGGGGGGCGACCGGCAGGACTTTCAAAAACTCATAAAACAAAAAGACGTACTGGAGGCTAAGAGCCGTGGCGAAAGAAGAAGGGAAAAAAAGTGAAGCGCCCTGTGGGGTTGGTAAGTCTTCGCTCCAGGGTAAGAAGGATATATCGCTTCACATGGGGCCGTAGAACCTGCGGATGATACCGGGGTCGGCAGGTAAAAACTCCGATGCAAAGAACAATCCGGGAAGGAGGGGGGTGAATCAGATAGATAAAGGGGTACACCCCAGGAATTATGAGCCCCGGCCCCGCTAAAACGCAACAGCCTCTATCAGGCGGCTAGAAAAAAGCATCTAGGGACTCGCCCAACCCACGGAAAAAATGAGGGGCCGTTAAAAAGCGGCACGCGCAGGGTCGAATTCCGGGAAGGGAGTGAAATCACAGGTAAATGAACTCCTACTGAAAAGGGAAGGGATACACCCGTGTTAATTCCCAGTGGGGGGTCATTAAATGACTAGTGGGGGAAAAAATGTCGTGTGTGCCGGCCGTTATTAATCCTCCAGTCAGAAGGGGGAGCAAAGGGGGAAGTGGGATGCGAGGACGCCTCCAGCGACAGTCCCGAACGGGAGAGAAATGGACAAAGATAAAAAAAGGAATAATGGCCGATCGTGTCGAAGCCGATGCAAATTCTTTTGTCGGAGCGGTCCGACGATGCACCCAAAAGGGGCCCATTGGGAAAGCAGCGTGGCCGGAGAGGGAAAAAACTAGAAGCTGTGCAAAAAGCAAGAGTGGAGTCTTCCACTTCCCCCTGGGAAAGTGAGGACCTAACGTTAGTCCCCTCCCTCCATAGTGACATCAACAGGGGGGGCCATAATTCACCCTATAACTAGTCCCGCTGGAGGTCCTCCTATATCTTCAGAGGCATGGTTGGGCACATGTCCCTGACGGGGAAGCAATACTGGCCTTGGTCAGGCCGTACAACAAAAAAGAGAAAAAAAGGGTTTGGGTCCAGAAGCCTGACGAAATTATCAGTTACGTGGCTGGGACTACACTTTAGAAAAAAAGATTTAAAAACTCCAAAAAAAAAAAAAAAAAGCTCATGGACTAATGCGAAGCCAAGGGGGCCCGCGCACCGGGCGAGCAGGCCGCCGGGCTGGTTGCCGGGGGAGAGGCAGGCATCAAGTAAACCCCAATCAAAAAGAACAAGAGGACGACCGAGGAGATTCGCGGGCCCAGGGGTCACTCGATCAAGTCCAGCAACCGGAGGGGGGGAAAGGGGGGGGGAAGCAGTTTACATCTCGGATGGAGAAAGAGGACGATATCCTCAGATCATCGGAATTTCAACTAAAGGTAGGGGAAGAAGAAGGAAACGGCCTTGATCATAAATTCCGGGGCGAACGGTGTGGATGGGAAGTCGCTACTCGCTCCCGAAAAGCAGGGCAAAAATTCGGGTCCGGGGGGGGGGACACACGTCTAATTCTCGCCAACGGTTGGATGGTTGAAAAGGAAAGGAATCCGACCGGGGTCTAGAGAAATCAAAGAAAAAAAAGTCCGTCCAACGTCAGGACGTACGAGGGATTTGAACTCGGTCAGGAAAGCCTATTGAGAAAACTGTGCCATCTTCAACACCTGATGGTGGCTGCCTGGGCTACCAGGGAGCCTCCTAATCAGTAAGGAGGGGGGTTGTTGGAATAAAACAATCTCGCCTTAATCGAGAAAAAGACTAAGAATCTCGTGTCCGGAAATGGGGCGTCCTCATATACTAATAGAGCTCTTTTCAACGCACGTCTTATCAGAACTCTAATTGGGGGGGAGGGGACACCTCGAGCACACTGGACACAAAATCGCTAAACACCCACAATTAAGTAGAAAGGTGTCACAAAAAAGTCGAGGAAACGAATGGATGAGGAAGCGGTTTTCAAAGGAGAGAAAAAAAGAAGAAGAGGGGCTTGTACACTGCCACCCAACCTTCTCATACCCATGAGACCCCACACTGAGAAACGCCATCAAGAGATGACCTTAACAGGGGGGTTAAAACTCGCCCGTTGCAGTGGGGTCCCCATCAGGGGACTGGAGACGTACCATGTTATTCATTCCTCCCAAAGGGAAGAGGGCTTCTTAAAGTATTGGAAACAATCGTGCTCCGCCCTCAATCAAACACACTAGGGGACTAAAAAGGAAAGCAAGGGAAGAAAAGGCCGCACACAGTTTCACGATCTTGGTCGAGCGATGAGAGGGCCGGAAGGTGGGGTCATCCTCCCTTATCAGGAAGACCGAGTCCGAGATCGAAGGACGCGGCAGGCGAACCACTGTCCACGGGGGGGGAGGGGCAAGAGGGGGGGCTGATAAGGCTCTAAACACAACAAAAAACATTATGGAGGGAAAGAAAAAGAGATAGTTTTCGCGGCCAGAGAAAGCCGGACCCAAAATGTCACAAAAAAAAGGGAAAGGGGAAGGTAACAAGTCGATCTCGTAGGCCTCTCTCACATGACAGATTAAGGTGAAGAAAATCGCTCGAACTCGACATAGGGAGAACCTTGCTGAAATGTGACCTGACGTTCCCCTAGGGAATTTTAATTTTCTGTTGAAAGGGGGAAGGGGGGGTGTATGCAGATCTTATCCGCCAAGCCACCGAGAGTTGTGGGGGGAGGAGGGAAAAAGCAAAAACGATCCACCGACAGGAAAAGGCCCCGGGCGATGGATCTACGTGGAAGGGATGGGGAACTGCAAAGGTCGGCCCTGGAGCGGGATGAGATAGGTGGTTTGGTAAAGGGGGGAAAAAAAAAAACGGAAACACATTTTCTTCTTCCCAAGACGAAATCAGGAGCTCAAAGTCACTATGGGCCGGACGAGCACGGAACAGTAAGACCCTGGTGTTAGAGGGGGGGGGGGGGAGCAACACCGCGATTGGGTGGGTGTGGGCCCGAAAGGAGAACTGCGAGGCCCGAAACTGATCTGGGGGGAAAAAGGGGGGGAAGAATACGTGCGTTGGGAACGCGCGTTTGAGGAATGAACCTGCTCAGTGAAGGGACACGATCCGTTAGTGTTCGGGGGCAAAGACCGGGGAGGAGCATGAGATTCAGCCACCCCCATCGGACCTCATAGGCAGGGGGGGGGGCCCGGACTCGGACATGGCCGAAACAGAAGCTCACGCTTGCAATCAGCGAGAGGGGGGGAGGGGTTAATGACTGAGTTCAAACTAGGCCGACTAGTGTGACTTCGGGAGGAGGAAACTACCTCCGAGAACGGAGGCGCCGGCAAGTTATGTGAACCAGACCCGTTGTAAAATGGTCAAGGTCCCGGGGGGCGTTCGGCGATGTGCAAGATCGTAAGCGAGTAAATCCTCGCGCCTCGCAAGAAAGCTGTCAAGAAAGGGAACGGGGGAGGCAATCTCGTGCTATGCCGAGGTGATAGAGGGAGTGAAGGTCGGGCGGAGGAAAAAGGATCACAAAAAAAGGGGTCTCGAAATAGTACTGGGGGTCGAAAACAGGGTGGAATCTCGTTGACAAAAAGGGGCCCTCGATGATACTCTGGGGCGCCTTCGCAGTCTGCCACGGGAGGAAGAGGTTCAAAGTGAAAAACCTGCCCGGAGAAGAAAAGAGACCGCAATCCGGAGGGTCCGTGTGCCTCTCCCGGGCACTAAAGGTTGGGGGGAATCTATGGGACGACAGGTTATTGGGTGCAAGGAAATTGGGGGCTGGGTCAGGAGATACCCCGACTGGATAAGTGACTCATCACGTACAAACCGGTAAAGACACCAGTTTGAAAGAAAGACGCGGCGGAGGGGATTGGGGCCACCATCCCTCGGGGGGGTTTGGTGGTCCCGGCCCTGGCCACGGGCGATCTGTCGGAAGCTGCCCTTTAAAAATGAGCAAAACTGGAGGCCATCGCCAATCAGATAAAGAGAGCGATTTTCTGGTCAGGGTGTCAAGTCGGGGAAACTGTGCTGCGCGTGCGTTTAAATCACTCAAGTCCGTATCAATCGTGGCCTCTCCACGATGTCATGGGGTAATTGCTGTCGGGTATCTACTAGAACGGGAAAAAGGCCTGCACATGCCCCCGGGGGAATTCAAGGAGGAAAAAGCCGACCAAAACGACAAAGAATGGGTTGACCATGGTAGTACTGGAAAAAATAATCGACAGAAAGGAACGATGCCACATTGACAAAGGGGGACAGGTCTTATCCCGTTCGTCGTGAAAGGCCATGTCGCTTGGCGGAAAGGAAACGAAACGTCTCGTAAAAGAAAAAAAAAGCAAAACGTCATGATGCGGCAAGGGAATAACTTAAAAAAGGGGGGAACCGCCCGAGAAAAAAAAGGGTGGGGGAACGAAAAGACAGTCTGGCTCCCGCCTTGAATTGAAACAAAATAGAGTATAAAGCCGAGGAGATCGGTTTTACCATTACCACGGTTTATCTCGAAATCAGAGGAAGGCCAATGCCGTTTGACATAAGCATGAACTCCCTCACGAGGACGAGGCTTGGTGTGGACGATAAGAGGAGAGGGGTTGGGAGGAGAATAAACAGAGGGTTAGTCCTGTTCGTTCGTTGTGGGTCTACTGGGAGGGAAGAATATAAGTACTATTGTTGGGGAACTGGGAAAGGTATCTCGATCACCCGACCTGGGAGGTCCGGACGTAGGGGGGGTTTTTTACCAGCAACAACGGAAAAGAACACCACGCCAGACATAGAAGCGGCGGAATTGGTCCGCCGAGGGGTAGGAGGGGATTTGTGAGCGGGCCGCCTCCGGGGGCAAACGAGAGCTCCAAAAAATTGTCATCAGGGGCGCCCCGGACCACACGGGGGCAGGGGGCGCCCGGCAGGAGAGTTTTTTTTGTGGGGTGGGAAAAGTTACAAAAACATTCCCTTTGGCCGGGGACGGAAGAGTGAACGGGCCGAGAGAGGAAGGAAAGCTCAGGACTGTGCAGCTCACACAAAAGGAAAGTTCGACCTTCCAAACCAACCAGATATCAGGGGAAATTGGCGAGCTTCCCTTTGAAGGGAAGAAAGAAAAGAGAAAAGGGGCCTTAGGCAAAGACTAAAAAAGAGAAAACATCGGGATTGTTCTCTACCACCGTTTCCGACAAAACCGGGGAATAATAGAGGTTTGGTTGCAAAAAGGGGGGGGAGTTTGGGAGCCTCCAAAAAAAACAAAACGTCCGCGGGAAAGTCCCAACGAAGGTTCCGTCCAAAAAAGACAGGAAGAAATCTTGGGTTTTGTTTGTGGTGAGTTCAGCGCGGGGGGGTAGACGTCAATCGCCGGCTGTTTGTCAAGGGGGGTAAAAACTAGTCAGAATGGGGATACCTGCAGACGTGAAAGGCAAATGGTCGGGTACCTCTCCCATCATCGAACTGGCAAAATAAAAATCGAACTCCATCTATGTGGCCACTCTTTGGCTTTTCTGCCTGGCAGAAAGACCGGGTCAATTGTGATATTACCGTAACTTACGAGAGATTGGAGGGAAAAGAACGTTAAAAGGTAAAGAAATAAAGATGACGCTTTGAGGAAGAACTTGGGTCATAGGAAAAGGGTGGGGTAGGACAAAAAAAAGAGAAAGATATCAACTTCAACAAAAACACTTAAGGGGAGAGGTAGGGAAAAAAGGGAAAAAGAAATATTGCTTTAATATGGGGGACATCGGGGAGGAAGAGGTCTGGTAGTATTTGTACTGGGCAACACAGGGAAAAGATTCGCCCGGTACCTAAGGGAGGGTAGAAGCGACAAAGTACCTCCTGGGTATGCTAAAGAAATCTCAAAATTTGGACCGAGAAGAAGGGAACTCAGGGTTGCACTCTTGAACCTGGGGAGTAGGAATGAATGCTCTTAATGCGGGGAATTTATAAAAATGAATCTCGTTTCCATAAAGAATCCTACTTACTGGTACTACGCACGTTGTAAAAAACCCACACAAGTTTGAGGGGAGGGCGTTCTTTGGCACTTAAAGAAGGGTGGGGGGGAGAGACCACAACTCCAAAAACCGAATCTTAAGACTGGGGGGGGAGGAAAATTTGTTAGCTTGGTGAATGGGGGAGGGCAATTAGCCCGATGTGGGCGTTAAAGGGGGAAGATACTCATGTAGGGAGAGATGGGACTCCTGAAGGACAATGAAAGAAGGAGGAAGCGAAACATGCAGCGAGGCAGTCAGATGGAGACGCCACAAAATTGCAACAACGAAAGGGGTCGATTCAAGAAGTAAAAAAAACGCAGCCCTCAGACTTGGGAGGCGAACATCCTGGGGGTAAGCCACGCCCGGGAAGAAACTGCTCAGGGGGAAGGTTTGGAGGGAGGAGTCCGGATCAACCCAGCGACGGGGGAAACAATACCCTGCGTACATGATCAAGGAGAATCGGTGAGGGAAGGTGAAACTATACGTCCATACTTTCGAAGAAGGGGAAGACGGGATACAAGAGACACCACCGATATGATGATCAAGTCAAAAAAGAATCCAGCATAATATCCTTCTCGACGACCCAGCGGGAGGGAAATTCTACAGCCACGTCAGACGAGTGCTGTGCGTTTCCCGGAAAAATCTTACGAAGCAATGTTCGACGTCCCCGATGTCGGAGGAAAAGAACCAGGGGTGAAATGAAACAGCCCCAAATCACATCGGGAGGAATGAAAGAGGTTACTCCCGTCGAGAAAATAAATACTAGGTTGTCACAAAAGTGCGGGGGGCGGTCGAGTATCGCCTAAAGAAAAAAATGGAGTAAAATCATTTTTCCGGGGGAAGGGGAAGAAAAAGAGAAAGAAAAGGACAATCTACAGCCGAAAGTTAGAAAGAGAAAACTTGCATCTGGAATGGGAACGAATCTTGGGTAGAAGTTCCTAGGGTCAGAATGGGGTAGAGAGGTGTCACGAACCAGGCCAACCCCAGGCATTCCAATAGGAGTGGGGGAACCATGGAGAGATCCGCCATGAGTACAAAAGTGGCAAACTCAGGGTATATTGAAAAAAGGGGGGAAGCGGCGGTCTTGACACCAGTCAACAAGAGTAGGGCGAAGAAGAACCTGAAAAGGAAGAAGTGGCCTCAAAGCTCCACCGAAAAAAGCGTTTAGCCTCTTAGGTCTACGGGATAGCACGCCAGGTGTCCATGACGAATAAGGACTTCAGGCCGAAAAGCAGGAAAAGGAACTTGTGTCGAGCACACGGACAACACATATTTTGGGGGGAAAATACTAACAAAGGAAGAGAGCGAAATTATCGGTGACGTGCAATTCATGAAGGAGAGATCAGATCGCCAGCCAGCAATCTCCAGGTCAGAAAGGAAAAGAGAGCAGCGCACTGCGGATGGCCGGGCCAGGCTGGAGGGGTTGGGTCCTGAGGTCCGGCCTTTTCCAGACTACTAAAACAAAGACAAGGGGAGAGGAGCAACATAGGATATGAAAAAAAAAGAAAAAGAAAGATCGAGCCCACCTGTTGTCAAACGTTGCAGAGAAGTTAGGTACCACACTTGCTGAAAAACAACTATCGGGCGGGGGAGAAAGAATAAAACAGAAAGACTAGAAGAAAAAAGAGATCATCGCCACGCCCTAACGGGGGGGTCACTCAGAAGGGTGGGGGGGAGAAGGTTCTTACTGACTCGCGAAATCTGAGGAACGAAGCTGCAACAGTCGCCTCCTTCACCATTTAGAGGGGGGTGAGGAAAAGACTTTGCTTTTCAAGAAAAAATTTGACTAAGAAAAGGTTCTCTACATCTCGGATGTAAGAGACTGGTAAGACGGGTCTATCTGGGGGGGGACGAGGTACATCAAGTATAAGGGGAAAAAGGCTTTCAATAGGTCGACAGCCGTTTCCCGTACAAGAAAAAGGAAGCTCGCGTGCAGAATTCTTATGGGGTGGTGTATTGTGGAAAGGAAGAGAACGAGACGTAAGCCTGAAATCCAAAGGGGGGGTAAACAGAGCTACTGTTACCCTTAACAGAGAAAGCAAGGAACTCAGGAGGTTCACGACACCTGGCTGGAGGGAAAGAGAAGTTCGTGCAGGCCACAGTGGGCTCTAAAAATGAGAGAAAAAAAAAAAAAACCCCACAAGTACTATGGTAAAAGCATCTGGCTGGGGGGGGATGAGGGCTTGGGCTCCACGTTACGGGCCAGGGAAGAATTGGAAAAGTGGGGGGGTAAATGCAAAAGACATATTCTCATACGGCGAGCAGGCCCTCAATCCAGGGAAGCTGAAGGGCAATGTCCAAAAGCGAATCTCGGGGAGGGGGTTGAGGCCCCGATCGACCGTTTGCTTAAAAAGTGAGAAAAAACGGGGAAGAGGGGGTAAGGCCTGATAGTTAACCATCGTGTCACATGGGAAGAAGTTCAAAAAAATTCCAGGCGAAAAGGAAGCGGAAACCAGGCATCAAAGGGGGGTGGGGAAGGAAGGGTGAGGGGGATCTGCGCCGGGTCGAAGGGTTGACAGACTGATCATCTCCTAGGACGAAATCTAAACTTGGGGACGGGAGGATAAAAAAAAGGTGGGGCTAGTACCCTCGGGGAGACTTGTGA
>Ga0179591_1281148_pt1 | contig 13575 bp, 23 predicted proteins | sample CZOMad2_1_08_16f_FD_182891 | JGI IMG/M metagenome (GOLD analysis project Ga0179591, IMG submission 182891) | Vadose zone soil fungal communities from Angelo Coast Range Reserve, California, USA - CZOMad2_1_08_16fungal (PacBio error correction) | ecosystem: Environmental > Terrestrial > Soil >...
GAAAGATTGCACAACGGCGTGAAACAAAGCGATGACGGGAAAATTTCCCACCTACTACATTAAACCCAGAGGATCGAGAGGAACTGACAAAACGTAGGGGGGAAAGTTAAACCTCCACATAAGAAAAAAGTTCAAGAGACACAGCTGGCGTCGACCCCGGTTCCAAGAACCATAGAGAAGAAAAAAAGAAAAAGGGGGCGGAAGGGGAAGGAATACTGGCGGTAAAAAGGGGAAAAAGCGAAAAGAGAACCGAGGCTTTCGTACGAGGGAACACTCCTTTGCACGAACAGGAAAAGGAAAGGCGAAAGAAGAGAGAAAAAGATTGTGTGTAAGTGGTTTGAAAACTCCGAGAAAGAGCAACTGGGAGCCGGTAAAAAAGAGACGGAAGTGCCTGGAGGGAAAGAGATGGGGGGAGAGAGGAAAGGGAAAGTAGTGAGCGTGCTGAACCGAAGGAACCTATCATGAAAAATTCAACGATGGTGGATTCAGGGAAGGGTAAGGCATCGACATCGTCTGTAAAGGGACTCGCGAAAGGGGGGAAGGCACGAGAAACCACCTGGAAACTATTTTTAGGGGAGTGAGCATGCGATTTGCGTCAGAAATGGGGCACTTAATAAGCATTCAGTTCAGGGGGAAGGGACAGGGGAAAGAAGGAAAAAGGGGGTTCATCTGACAAGCAGTAGGGAGGGGGGGAGAAGCAGTGAAAGATGCCCATCTGGGGGAAAAAAAAAAAAAGCAGGGGGAAGGGGAGGAGGGGGGGTGAACCTTTCGGACGCCAAGAGTCGGGGAGGGAAGTCCAGCAGAAGGGAAACAATAGAAAAACAAGGGGAGAAGGGAAGCTCACAGGAAAACGTAGGGGTGGGAACGGAAGCACGCCTATTGTCACCTTATACGTAATCAGCAGGAAGTTAAGCAACGGGGAGCAAAATAGGGGATCCTAACGGAGGGAAATCGGGAAAATAGGTTGGTCGGGGACAACAAAGGGTGGTCAGCGGTGGACATAGGGAAAGAAAGAGGTGAGAGCGGGGGTCAACTGTTGGCTGGGAGCCGAAAGAGGGGGGTCTTTTGGTTCATGGGGCTTTCAACCACATTGGCCGAAAATTGGTCACAGGTAAAAAGGGGACATCTGTCAATTCTTAGCAGCAGGGAAGGGAGGGGTCCTAAGGAAGCAACAAAACAGACCCACCCCCCAACACCCCACACCACCCAACCCGGAAGAATCTCAAAAGAGGAATACACACATGGTCAAAATTTCTCTCTCGGCAGGAGAAGGAAAGGGAGATCACGTCTTAGTTAGGAACTCAGTTTATCAATCGTGACCTGGCTGGTGAGCAACCCCGAATTCGGAAGTAGAAAAGACGAATCAATGTGACAAAAAAAGGGACGAAGAGAAAAGATGGAGCCTTCTCTGGGGCATCGGGGAGGAGGCTTGGCTCAATGCTACCAGCAAAAAAACAGGTTTCACAAAAAGCCCAGTGGGACGAAAAGGGAAAGGGTGTGGTGGCGGGCCGGGGGTGGGCTATTCCGTCAGGGAGGAGGCCGGGGGGAAGGGGGGGAAACAAGAAAAGTAGAGAGCTAGCCCGAGTGCTAAAACGCTGGAAAAAAAGCCTTCAATGGGGGGTTTATTTCGCAAGCCGCAGGGGAGACCCAGTGGGGAGGAGCAAAGAGGGAGGCTGGTGGGGACGTGGGTAAAAGAGGGAACTGGCCAAGGGAAGGGGTCACGTTAAAAATAGTATGGTTGGTAATATGGGGGGGAAGGGAGGGGAGAGAGGGGGGTTCACTGATTATCTTTGACGCGCTTGGTCAATTTTCATACGGGATCTGGTTGTAAAAAACCAAAAGGGGGAGACGGGAAGGAGGGGCTGTTAAGTGGGTGCGTCGACTTATTAGTGACAGACAACCGTAAGTTCTTACGAAGGGTGCCAATGTTCAAACTTCTGGTGAGGGGAAGGGGAGGCGGAAAAAAAAGTTGGGTGTTTGCACGTACAGAAAACAAAGTAAAATTGGGAAAGGCAGGGCGAGAAGAGGGGGGGGCCGATCCCCCTTTTGGGGGGGGGTAACTGGGTGGTCGCCAGACAAGGAGGGGAGTGAGGCAGAAGGGAGGGGACCGGTTTCGTGGGCCTCCGTCCAACCTTTGACATATCCAAGGGGAAAGGAACAAGAATGAAAAGATTAACGGGAGGGCGAGCATGAATGACCAACGGCAAAGGGGCGCCCTTCAGTGAGGCTTTAGAGAGGGGAAATTAGACTGACATAGACCTCAGTGGGGATGAAAGGAGAACAAAAAAAGGTATGGAGCACGGGGGAAAGATCAAACTCTATTCCTAAAAAAAAGGAAAAAAAAGGAAAAAAAGAAAACAATAATATAGCTACTCTGGGGGAGTGACAGAGAAAACCCAGTAGAAGAGGTCTAAAGCAATATAGTCAGGCGAGGGACAAGGGGAAAGGGGGAGAAGGCAAAAGCGCGTGTTGTCTTCAATGAACCTTTTGTGGGGAGAGCACTGGGAAGCGTGTCAACGAAGGGGTTGGCATATATAGGAGGGGGAACGGAAAGTCACGAGAAGGAGGGAGAGGGGGGGATCCGTACACAGTGACAAAAAGAAATAAAAGGTTTAGTGGGGGCGATTGATGATCCCGGGGACAGCGGTAGAGGGAGGGGGGAGGAAGAAAGGGTGGGGGACTTTGGCCTTATGGAGGGCCCCGTGGGAACTAAGTGCAGATCCAGGGCGAATGACGAAGAAAAAAGCGAGGGTTTAGCTGGGGGAAAGAGGGGGAGGGGAAAGGAAGTCGGGGGAGGGGGATCTGGAATGGCGGAGTAGGCCAGTAGTTTGGTGCTTGGTAACTAGCGCGTTTTAGACAAGGGACGAAAAAAACACCGATAAACCATGAAAGGAGAGGGAAAAACATTAAGAGGCCAGGTCGAATCCAAAGGATCGGGGAAGCGAACTCACTATCAGGAAAAAGGGGAATCACACTATTTGAGGGAAACGGGGGCCAGCAGGGAAAGAAGAAAAAAAAAAAAGTAAAACAGAAAGGAGAGGAGGGGGAATAAATGCAAATATTACGCGGGGTAATAAAGGAGTTCGCGGGGGGAAATTCAGAGAAAACAACACAAAGAGGGAGGGATTAAGTAAAGGGATTCAATCGGTGGGGGAAAATACTCACCAAGCCGCGACGCATCAAGTTCTTTTTTAGGGGGTTGTGGCACGAGACTGATGACAAAGGACGGCTCAAAGCAAAAGTGACCTGTCAAATAGAAAAAGGAGTGTTCCGCCCCGGGTCGAGTAAATAAGGGGCAGGAAAGGAGTCTCGGCAAGGGAATGGGGAAGGGGGTAGGCTGTTGTCTGGGCACAAAGATGCAAAAAACGTCGATCAAAAATCCCTGACCGAAACGGGGTTTCCTAGGGAAAAGAAAAACAGAATCAGGTCACAACCGAAAGGGTCTCTAAGAAATCAAGTCTGGACATCTACACTGCATGGGAAAAGAAAGGGAAGGGAAATTCAATACTCCTACACTCCCTCTAAAAACGTGGATTCAAGGTTGAGAAAAAAAAAAAACCATTTCGGGTGATTGGTTATACCGAGGAATCGGGGGAGAAAAGGAACCATAGGAGGGCCAACTGATTTTCAAAGTCTTCAGTCACTAGAAACTGCATAGGTAACCAGCTGCTTTGGACCAGCGCCCAGGGGATTGCACAAAGCGCGGGAAGAATCGGAGGAGTAAAAGACTAGGGCTTTCGTCAGCAAGAAGATCGTCAGATTATCATTCTGGAGGTGGGTTGCGGCGTTTGGGGACCTTGGATAAGTCTTGGGAAAAAAAATGCCTCGGGAGGGGCGGGAAGGGATTGGGATGACGGTGGGTGCGGCATAAGACAGGGGTATCACAAAAAAGGTGGAGAAAGGAGAAAGCTGGGGACACACGGCTGTCTAATCCGAAAATTCCTTTCGGGTCTTCCATCGCACGCAAAGAAAATGTCGCTTCTTGGTAAAAAGTTGCTCCGCTGGGGGGGGAGGGGACCAAGAAGGAAGGAAAAGGGGAAAACGACAGGGGAGGGGGGACGATGACCCCTCTTACAGCCTTAACCGAAAAAAAAGAACAACCGAAAACGGGTAGGGGCTGGAGAAAAAAACACTTAGAGAGGGGAACGGAAGCACCCGGGCTTATTCACAGCCAGGTGGCCCAATATAAAAAAGATGGGGATCACAAAGCTGGAAAGAAGCAAGTGAAACATATCACTAACTTCGTAACTGGGCAGGTTCTCAACGTCAAAGCAACCATCAAAGAAGAAGGAAAAAAAGCAAAAGGACTATAGGTCCCCACGTTGGGGGTTAAAAAGAGGGGAAGGAGAAAGCATTTGAACCCCGCGGAAGAGGGGGGACACAGAGGTGCGGAAAGAAAGAAAACCACACCGAGATGAAACACTCTTTTGAGCCATGGAAAGAGGAAGAGCGCAACTCAATCGACGAGTCGATTAAAAATCCCGCAGGGGAACCTATTTCAAAATGTAAGAGGACACTGTGCTCAAACATACTAGGCGTCATGGAGAAGGAGAGGGGGGGGCGAAAGACGGCAACGTTTTACAAGGAAAAGAGGTCCCAAACCCCATTAAAAGCCCAGGCAAGGGTAAGCTCAAAAATGAGGGAGATGGGAATGGCACTCGTGCTACTTAAAAAAAAAATTGATCGGGAATGAAAATACGAGAGGGGGAAAGCGAGTAAGATACGGTTTCATCTACAATAGTGGTAAAGGGGGGGATATCTGGGCTGACGCCAACGGCTTGGGAGAAACACACAAAAAAAAGATAGAAGGAGTCGCAAAAACTACGGGAGAAAGGGGTGAGAAGGAAAAGAAGAGAATGGAACGTTGATGGATAGTGAAGAAGTAACCTTCCGGGGAGTGGTAGGCCGGCGCAGCCAAAGATACGGGGGTCTACTACGAAGCCTGGGACTTGACCTAACTGAGGGAAGAAGGACTGTGGGGGGGAAGCCCAGTCAGACAAATCGGGCGGACAACACAAACCGACTCGACCCCTTATTGATGATAAAAACAAACAAGTGTGGGGGGGAAAAAAAATTCAAAAAGGACACAATAAACTACCGTAACGTATGAAATTGAAGGGCGCAAACAACTATGGAAAAGGGTACAGGGATGGACGAAGGGGACAGAGGGGGGAATAGGGAAAAAAGAAGCTGGGCTGGTGGATTCCTATCCTGGCAGCGGTTTTACAGGGAAGGAGGGCTGATAAAAAAGGTGTGGAAGAAAAACAGAGCGAGGGGAAAGAATGCAGGAAGACAGTTCAATGATAGCTAACACCTCTACCTGGCTGACTGTAGACTGCACCCACTGCGGTCCTGGCCAGAAAAGAAAAGAAAGGAAAAGAAGGGTCATTGAGGAACCAGGCCATAATGATCTGACTATCCCGCATAGAAAAAGATTTTCGGACGGGGCTCGGAGAAAAGCTTGACCGAAGGGGGAAGGGGAGAGTTGGAAAAGGGATTACATAGATGTCAAGGCTCATCTCTGACCTTTCCTGAAGGGTCTACGCTGTGAATGGAGGATGACGCAAGAAGGAAAAAGCGCACACAGTTTCCTTCTGCGCACCGCGCGGGGCTCGACGCCAACGGAAAGTAAAGTATAAAGGTCAAAGGGAAAGGGGCACTCAAAATCAGAGTGGAGTCAAAGTCGAAAAAAAAAGGAGCCGAGGTTAGAAGGAGGAAAGGGAAGGGGGTCTGTGGCTTACCTCTTTCCAGATGAGCACGACTTGGGGGGGAAAAACTTTGACGTGTAAGGGGGCGCAAAAAGGGGGTAGTAGAAGGAAGAAGCGGGAGAGCTGAAAGCCCGAGGGATTGAAACTTTGTCACAGTAATAGGTGATCGGGGAAGATGATGGTTAGAACTTGTCTGGTGAAAAAACGCCCCAGAACGAAGGGGGAGATCAGAAAAAGGAGGGGGGGTTCGAAGGGCTGAATGGGATCTCGGGTAAAAGAAGCATAAGTTGTCACCGTCTCGGAATTTTATAAAAAATGATCAAAAAAAAAAACAAGGAAGGGAGGGAAGAAAATAGAGGCAATTTAGTCCGATACAGGAAAACCGGGGGGGCGCCGCGTGAAGTTTGAATCCCCCAAAAGTCAGAAAACCCCTCTCGCCGAGGAGAAAAGGGAGAGGGGGAGGGGAATAAAAAAGGAGAAAGCCAAGAAATATCAAGAGAGCACATCTGAGAACCCGTTTGGGAAAACCTGGCAGATCAAGAAGGAAAACGGCTGGGTACCTGTAGGGGAGTAAGGTAATTCGTAGAGAAACCGGACGGGAGAGGGGGGGAGAAGGGTAAAGAAAAAAAGGAGGGGACTAGAAACAACAGGTCAAAGTTTCCCGTCTGAGAGTAAAGAGGGGGGCTAGGTTGTTCGAGTTTGGCCTTCCTCACATATAAGATCCCCAATGCCATTAAGATCGGGGGGGACGGGAGAGAGGCCGGTGGAAGAAAAGGGAACTCCTTTGGGGGTCCGACGTGCTGCTGCATGAAAGATGAACAGAAGGAGCGTCTCTAAGGGTGCGGAGGATAACAATCGAAAAGGAGAAAAAAAGCGGGACCAAATAGGGAAAAAAGGAAAAGCCGTCTAAAAGGGAACTAACGGAATTTTTAGATGGTCGGAAGGCCTATAATAGTAGGTTTCACTGTACATGAAGTGCGGGGAGAGTTTGAAAAAGCAAAGGGGGAGAGAAGGGGCAAGGGTAGAGGGGGAGAAGAAGATCCGGGAAGGAATAGGGAAAGAGGCTGGCCTTCTGGACTTCAAAATTGGAGCCTTCAATAATGGGTAACCCTCAACCCATTCGCCTGGGGAAAGGAACAATAATATAAATAAATAGGGGACAAATATCACTCAAGGAAAAGGGGAACCAAAGGATTCAAGTCACTCTTACAGGAATGTAATCAAAACGGGCGACTCAGACCTAAGCAGATCGGAAGTGACGGTTGGTCCAAGGGGTGTTACAGAGAAACGATAAGGGGGGAAGAGGGGAGGGATGTTGGGGGGAACACTACGAGGGTCTTCCGTGGATGAAAACAGCTTTCACTCGGACGGGAAAAAAACTCTTCTGGGGAAAGGGTCAACTCAGAGTCCGGCGAAGGGGGGGGGTGGAATGCAGACTTCGGCACGAACAAAGAACTTAGGGGGGAGGTCGCAAATGAAACAGGACTGCTCTGACTCTTGAGAAGAAGGCGTTTGGGGAGGAGGGACTGACGTCTTGAGAAGATAAAATTGTTGACGCAGGGGGTTGAAAAGTGGATAACAACTAATTGAAAGAAACGAAAAAAAACCTCAAGGACTCTAAACTAGGGGCGAGCGCAAACAGGAGAGGAAAGCGTGACCAGCGCTGTATTCGTAGAAATGCTAAACAATCACTAATGAGACGAACCTAGAGGAAAGGGGGGGGAAACGAAAAGGGGGAGGGGTGGTTGGGAATGGTAGTTTGGGAAACAACCTTTCTTTTTGGGCTAACATGGTAAGAGTTCACCAAAACACACTGAAATATTGGCCAAATAGGGGGGCGGAGGAGGGAGAGCGAGTCAATTGTTTCAAAAAGAACGCTGTGTTCGGGGCTCCGCGAAAGAAGTGGATTCCTAATTCCTGCGCCTTTTATTTGAACGCGGGGACATTCCAAAGAGCTGTATCAAGAAGTGTTGGAAGATTTTGAAGGATAAAAGCTTGCCCGAGGAAGAGGGGAAAGCTGGCAGAAAAGGTCCAGAGGAGTCACCAAAAAAAAGTGGTCAACTCAGTGCAGGGTCTTAGAAAAAAAAGCGTGCTCCGGAGATGGGGAGTCAACAGGAAAAAGGGGAGGTAACGAAAAAGCGGGGTTCTCGTGAAACTTGCGGTTCTTTCCCAGAGATGCGGTACATTTTTGGATGGGGGCAATAGGACCTCAACCTAACAGGGGGCAGGCCGCCAGGAGGAAGCTGTGGAGGGGAATAATCTCACCGGTGGGGGGTTCAGTTTAAGGGGGGTTGTTAGCCGCCAAGTCCGTAATATGGCGGAAAGAATGAAAAAAGGGGAGTTAGGGAAATACCAGTCCAAGTCAAGAATAAAACAGGAATATGATAAAACGACTAAAAAGAGGAGGGAATTAGGTTAAGAGGATTGGAATTCAACTAGATCAAAGTCTTCGTCGAGACAGCGCCAGAGTGATTGACAGGCGGGTTTGGGGGACAAAAGTATCGGAGGGAAAAAGAAAAAAGAGGAAAAATTCGATTAAAGAACACAGCCAAGGTAAAAAAAAAATCACCAAGAGATATCCGGATAGAAGTAAAAGAAAGGGAAAAATATGAGGAGGCAAAAGATATTCTAGGAAGATCTGAAAGGAAGGGGAGAAAAAAGGAAAAGCAAGGGGGAGAGAGGAAATGGGATGAGGACTGAAATTCTGTTTCAAAAAAAGCATTGGGAATCAGATGCGTTGGGGGAATATTACGCGATACAGAATAGGGACAGAAACATGGTAAAAACTTAGGTGGGGTGTTTTGGGAGAAGCTGGGGAGGTCTTATGCTGGAGGGATTTGAAATTAGACTTGCAGAGAATACCGAATTGTATAGGGGGTGCAAGAAGAGGGAGGAAAGGCGACGACAGGGGGAGGGAGCTGTTTTCTTAACAATATGAAAAAGTTCAGGTGATGGTTTACGGTCAAAGCGGTATAGACACATGGGTAAAGGGGCGAACAAGAAAACAGAAAGAGCCCGGAAAGGAGCGAGAAAAGATTCCTAGCCGAGAAACGCAGATCACGAATATGAAGGACGCACCGAGGGGGGCGAGACGGCAGGAAACACTAAAAAAACAGAGAGTCCGGAGATGGGGGCGAGGGCAGCAGATTTGATCTCCAAATCAAAAAAACAAATAAGATAAAAGTAGAGAGTCAATCGCTCGAGGTCCGGAAAAAAATAAAGGCGAGGGGGGAAAAGAAATCGGTAGGGGAAAAAAGGGTTGGGGGTGTCGAGGGAAAGTAAATCTAGAAAGATTGGGGCCCGAAAAGTCATATGAGGGTTTACGATTGACAGGGGGAAAATCGTCTAGTGACGAAGGAAGGAATGGGGCGAGGGAAAACAGTCATGGGGGAAAAGGGCGTCCGTGCAGGGTTTTCTTAATTTGGGCTCGCACTAAACGCAAGGGATCAACGTATACCGAAAAAAATTCCGAGGGTTTCCAAGCAAAAAAAGCGCAGAAAAAGCGCGTAAAAGAAGAAACAGGAGGATCCACTGACCATGTGCTTAGTACATAGAAGGAGCCTCTCGGGGGATGAAAGAGAGAACCGGAGAAAGGCAAGGAAACTCTGAAAACAAAAACACAAAAACAGAAGTGCGAAATGCAGGGGGGGAAGACACTGGATCGACAACGGAAAAAAGAGAAAAGGGGCCAAAGGAAGTGAAAAGGAGCATAAGTCGAAAAGGGGCAAGAGCCCCAAGCTGCTTGTCCAGACTCGCATGCCTGGCCGCGTTACAATCTGGAGGACTTGCCTCCGAGTCTACCGGGGAACACGAACAACTTCGATTCTCTGCTTGGGGGAGGGGGGTCGCGGGGGTGGGGGGGGGGGGGGGAAGGGTACAAAGGGCCGGAGACGAGTGGGGGCCTTCTTGGTGGCAGCCAGAAGGGGGTTGAGAAGGACCCCAAAGCGAAAAAAAAGGTCTACAGATTTAAGGAGGAAGGAGAGCAAAGAAGGGGGGGATAATCCCACTAGTCCCTTAGGCTCATCTGTGGAGGAAGGGGGAAGATGGCGAAGAGGGATGGGAGGAAAAAAACGGGGAGTAAAAAAAAAAAGAAGGGAGGACTGGGGGGGCGCCCAAAAGGACTGTTGTAGTCTAAAATAAAAGCCAACAGGCTAGTAGCAGAACCAAGATAGGAGGGAGGGACAGCAAAACTCGTGAGGGGTCGGCCAAGTGGGTGCCAAAAAAATTTTTCGGAATGTCCATCAAATACTTTGAACAGAACTCGAAGGGGGACACCGGGGGGAAGTTTATCTAGTGTAAAACAAGAAGAAGAAAAAAAGGCCACTATTACGTATATACCCACTTGTGGGAAAAAAAAACGGGGTAAGGAAAAAGCTGGAAAAAATCGTAAACATGCGGACCAATCTACTGGAACGGACAAATGTTACCAAACCTTAAATCTAAAAATTGAGAATTGGAATTGTCTAGGAGAAAAAGAAAAAAAGGTCGCGGAAACGGGAGGAAAAAAAGGCCACGTCTTGAAAGAATCCAATTTCTCTGATACACCAAGGAGATTACCATAACGCATAGAAATGGGTAGCAGTAAATAGTTGAAAGGGGGTGGAAAAATTCACGGCACCCGTTTTACTTACTCCGTAAAAGGGGATCTCCCAAAAAACTTCCCAAGCAAAAAACCAAGAAAAAGTGGGAGAAGGCAAATTCGGCGCGTACTCAAGCCGCTAGGTAACTTATCGAACAGGAAAAAGCCCGGGAGGATGGTCACAGAAGTAAAATCAATCGGGGCTCTACACCGCAAGTAGGGTGAAAAAGGGAGTTGGGGATAGGGAAAAAGTCGGTTGGGAAAAAATCACAAAGCAGAAAAAGGACTGAGAAACAAAAAATACACAAAAAAACATAACTCCTTTTATTAGATGAATTTAAAGAGCCCGTAAAGAACTTGGGAGGAAAAAGGGCGAAAAAAAGAAGAAAGGCTTTGGGCTTCCGGGTGTCTCATGGAAACCTCACTCACCAAAAGGAAGACTGCCCATTAAATAGTGCAAATGGGGAGCAATGGGTGGGACATAAAACTATCAAAAAATGACTTAGGGGAGACAACAAAAACGAACGAAATGAAAGGGGAGGGGAAAAGGAAAAAAACATTTGTCAACCACGGAAGAAAACCTTTAAACATTTATCTCCTGAGATCTCTCCCGGGCTGGCAAAGGGGCTGAAGGAAGGGGCAGAAGGATGAAAAAAAAAAAAAAAAGACGGTAAGCTTTTTCTCGAGGGGGAACAAGAAGGCTTTCTTTAATAGGGAAAGGCCGCGGGTGTAAAGGTATTCGACTGCCCCATAAGGGGAGGAAGCCGAAAAAAAAGAGGGGGGGTTCCCGTGGGCAGTGACTAGAGCGGTGTCGCTAACGACCCATCCTTGATCTTGGGGGAAAATGAACCCAATAGGGTCTCAATAAAACTAGCACGGCAAGGGAAAAGGAGGAAGGTGCCAGAAGAAAGAGGAAGAGGAAAAAGCCGAAAACTAAAAACTTCTGTTTTTAAGACAAAAATTGGGGGGGAGAGCAGGTCGGAGGCCGCTAGGGGCAGGGATTTTGAAAAAGACAGGAGGTAATCGGAGGGGACGCGGAGTTCGAATGGAAGGAACCTCGTTCCTTCTAACGCACGAAGCGAGGCAACGAGGGGGGACTTCGACGAACCAAAAAGTGACTATGGGAAAAGCCAACACTCAAGGAGAGGCAGGAAAGGGGAGTCCTTCAAAACATCTGTCCACGGAGAGGGAGCCAACACTAGCACAACAAAAACGGGAGGAGGTTAGCGACGGGCACTTGAATGGCTTTTCAGACCGGGTTTGCGAGGGAACTTCGCAAATCCGCCTAAGGGCCTTGGGAGGGGGGAAGTTTTGAAAGGAAAAAAAAAAAAGGGGGACTTACAGAGCCGCACTTTCAGCGCGGGAAAAAGCCCGATGTGACAACAAGTTGGTCAACGATAGATGCGTCTTGGGGAAAGGGGCGGGGCTGCACACTGAGGGGGGGAAACCTCCCTACTAACCGGGGGGAGGGAAAGAGAGAAAAAGACGGAAGGGGGTGGGGTACGACACTGGAGCTTCTCAGGGGGAAAACTCACAGAAGGGGGAGGTCGTAGGAAACATCGTGGAATGAGAGAAAAAAAAAACCGGCGGGGGGAAGGAAAGGAGAGGAAGCAAGGGTATAACGAGACGAAAAAAAGGGCGATGACGTTATTTCGAAAAACATGGAAAGAAAAGACTCACAAGAGGAGAGAGAGCTAAAGCGCATATTGGAGGGGAAATCAAAAGCCGGGAAAAAAGAAGAAGCAAGAAAGAAAAGGGGAGAGCGGAGACCCCGGTTGGAACTCACCTCGGGAGAGAGATGAATGGCTGGTAATTCCTCACAGTACGGGAAAGGAAAAGTTCGAACGGGGCGAGGGGGGAGAGGGGGAACTTGGACCCAAGAAGGGGAAAACAAGGCACAACGGGAACTTCTAGCCTCGTAGGGGTGGAAACGTGGTCATGAGACAAACGGAGCCAGCAACATTCCAAGGCAGGATAAATTTAAGTGAAAACGGTGGAAAGTGACGATAGGAAGTGAGAAAGGAAAAGAGGGGGTGAAGGCGTGACTCTGCAGTAGACAGTAACCATGAAGCAATTAATGAAGCTAAGACGCTAGGGAAATGAAATCGAGAAAGATAACAGAACTGAAAATAAAAAGGCCTTAAAAAGGAAAAGAAGGAAAAAGGGGGGATTCTGGAAGAATTACGAAAAGAGGGGGGGTGGTTGATGCACTGGACGAAGAGGGACGGAGATTATGGCTTGACATGGCAATCCAGTTCCCAACTGGTTCCAAAAAATGTGAAAGATCGCGGGGAGAGGGGCTAAAAGCATAAACATGATGCCTGAAAGCATATCGCTGCTCCTGTACGGGAACCAGAGGGGGGAAAAAAATTGGAAAAAAAAAACAGGGAGGGAAAGAGAAAAAGGAAAGACGTCGGGGGGGGGGGAAGAGCGAACCAGATTGACTGCATGATCCTCTTACAAGAAGTGCGCACTGTTAAAAAAAGGAAATCAAAAAACAGGAAAAGACCGGGGGGACGGGGGGGGACAAATGGGTGGGAAACGGGAAAATAAAATCATGTAGGCGGTGTTTGGTGCGACAGAGAAGGTGGGGGGGAAGGGGTCCAAAACAGGAAGTGCAATTCAGAAAGGTAAATGAGGGAACTCAAGGAGCAGGCGCGAAAAAGGGAAGGGTGAGGGGTGAGCCTAACGCCTTCGGCCGTCAAGAAGGAAGGAAGTGGCTCAAAGAGCCGAAACCGGAAAAGGGCGAGCTTGAAGGCTTGTCACTATAAAGGAAGGGAGGGAGGAGAAGAACCTTTTTCGTCTCAACTTGGTGAGGGGTGGGGAAAAAAAAAAAAAAGGTGAGGCCAAATAAAGCTACTTACTATAGGAGGGGGGGAGAGAGGCAAAAGGAGAGAAAGAACGGTGGGACAAGAGGAGGTCGATACTCTAAAAGACGCACTCAAGGGAAATCAAACGCATCAATTAGACTGAAAAAGGGAGGGGGGGGGGGAGGGGGGGAAGGATGGTTGGTGGGCCGATATACAAAAAAAACGTTTCTGCGGAACGGGTTTTGGCAAAAAACGAAAAAAAGATCATAGGGAAGGAGGGAGAAGAGGAGAAAAAAATGTTGCATCCGCGGAAACTCCCAAAAAGTGAAAAGACCGAGGACTGTGGGGGGTACTCCGGAAAAGGGGCCAAGGGAGAAAAAGAGTGGGCTCACGGAGGACCTGGGGCATCGTTGGGGTAAGAGTCGAGGAACGATGGAAAACGGGGAGGAGTTCTAAGGAAAACCTTTTAACAACAATT
>Ga0179591_1359287_pt1 | contig 13575 bp, 15 predicted proteins | sample CZOMad2_1_08_16f_FD_182891 | JGI IMG/M metagenome (GOLD analysis project Ga0179591, IMG submission 182891) | Vadose zone soil fungal communities from Angelo Coast Range Reserve, California, USA - CZOMad2_1_08_16fungal (PacBio error correction) | ecosystem: Environmental > Terrestrial > Soil >...
CAACCGTGAATAAAAGGCCGGAACAGGGGAAGAACGGGGAATCTTGAGGAAAGGTGAAGAAGCGTATCCGATCACCTGGTAACGGCCAACCGTTGGGCCTCGAGGGGCACGCTGCGCCCAAACATCTTCTTCTATTGAACTATCCTCCCCAACCCATTCCTTACGCCTTCAAAAGTCATGGGGGGACCGGCGTAAACGGAGAAGTCCCATCTTCCGCTCATTAGGCCAACATTAGGAGGGGGTAAAAAAGGGAAAAAAGGTTTGGATGTTACGTAACCAAGAACGCCGCGGATCCGGATGTAAAGTAGGAGAAAAGAAAAGAGTCATTTCCCGCCTCACCATCGATTAAAAGGGAATTCTTTTGTTCACATCTAAAAAAAAAACTAGAGGAAAAAAGATTTGCCATAGGTTGTACCCATAAACCTTCACAACCTCAGGGATCACGGAGGGCAGGAAATCAGGAAAGAGGGATGGAGTTCTTTAGAGAAGGTGCATTCAACCCGTAAAGCCATCAGAAAAAAGAGATTCAGCAACGTGACTTCTTCAGGGGGGGGTTGTAACGAGGGGGGAGCTACATTGTAAATTATGAAACCTGAAAATGCTTGGAATCTCTTCCCACCCTGGAGGGAGAAACCCTGGGAATACTTCGGCAATTCAACCGCAAATCGCGAAACTAGGTTTGGCATAGCGGGGAGGAGGGGAACATAAAGGGAAAGGAATCCTAATCCAGCTATCTCCGGTAATGATTGGAAGGAGAGCACAGAGAGAGAGGACCGATAGTGGTTTTTTGAGGTGGTGTTGTCCAGCCCAGTCCACCGCTAAGCGAGGCGGGAACTCTCAGGAACATCTTAAAGGCTTCTTGGGGGCTATACTGGACTCCGAGGGACCCTTGGCGTCAAAATGAAAAAAAAAAGGAAAGACCTAGAGTGGACACTTGTTGGGCCTTTCCGGGTATTCCGGTACTGCCGATTCGCCTTCCGATCAACGCTCTCGGGGGAAAAAATTGGGGGTGGAACATGCCCAAGTCATTTGGGGGGAAATGTTCCTGGGTCCTCTTTATCTCAGAATACGAACGGTCAATAGAAGGGGTTTCCAATTACTTTTCAGTACCTTTACGGAAGAGGAACCCAGTCGAGTCAACGATTAGTTCAAGAAAATAACTGCGCGTCTTTTGTTGTCACTTGTGGGAAGGTACGTTTGTTAAGCAGATCTCTCAACAAAAACAATTAGAATAGCTCCAACGCCTAACACGTTCAGACTCTTCCAGGTATAGGCAGTGCGGGGGTAACCTGGGAATCGGACTAATGGTTCTGGGTGCGCCCGTGGCTTCCACATTAAAAGAAGGGAGGGGTGGCTCTTCTGTTTAGTATCCGAAGGCATTACTATGCGGCCCAACGCGAACTTGGAGGGGGCCAAGACCCCTCAAGGGACTGCCGAGAAAAGCGTTTTATCGAGGGACCTCATCCCAGGTTCTATGAGGACCGGAAGGTTGAGGTTATCGCGTGAGTTCATCTCCGGTCTTTTAAATATCCCACGGGGGGATGACCTGATGTCTCAAGAAGGAGTCAGATTCTCTTTCCCGCAGGATCTGACCCACGGATCGGTGGGCTTCGGAAAAACCACACACTATCTATGGGGGAAGCATACCAAAGGTAGTCCGAGCTGATGTCTTTTCAAGACGCTTCGTTAATTCAGATGAAAACCTCACACGTAGGGGTTCCTTGAAATCTTTGGGGGCTTACTTCACCTCTGGTTTCCTTAGCTCCTGGGGAGCGCTGCCGACATTAGGATACGCTATCGGTCCTCTTTGACAACCCTTCAATCGAATCAGAGACCAGTGAAGAGAATCGACTGTTAAGTTTGACCAAACTACTTGGGGAGCCTTAAGGGAAAACGCGCATCAGAAACATACCTTCTGGAAGTCAAATTCTATCCGAAGGTTTGGCTGCGGGTAGGGTGGGGGTACAAAAAAAGAAAGGGCCAAATTTTTCTCTACAGATTTTCCTTTAGCGGGGGCACTAGCTACATCAGAATGGCGCTTCTAATCCATCACTATGAAGCTTGAGTTACGGGGGGTCCGTGATATAACACTGTCCCCCCGAGGGCGGTTTTAGTCATTAAGGGGGGCGGACGATGGACCAGCCTTTTCTAACCTGGGGCACACATTATAGAAAAGGCGCCCCGTGACGAAGCACTTGTTTTGTGCTGATATCATCCCTAAGTACGCGTGGGAGGCCTCGTCGCAATTCGAGAAAGAGGCATCCAAAGGGGTTTGGGGGAAAAAGGTGGGAAGGGCTAAACGACTCGACTTGAAGGGCTACTCCTTTTCAACGAAGGTCTTGACTGATACAGTTAGCGCGACCGGACTTCCGAAGTAGGGCCGTGTTTTTGAGGCTTACCGTAAGAAGAGAAATATAGGAAACTGGGGTGCGTCAAAAGGCACACTCCTAGGGGGCCGGTCCCCTTTCTAATGGAGAAAAGTGACAAATGGGGTTGTGGGGGGGGGAACCGGCTGTTTGTAAGCGTGGGCCTATATCCTGTTGACCCAGACCGCTTCGAACAGATTAAGGTTTGAAAATTGAAAGGGGGGTGGTCCTGCGGGTCCGCGTCACTTTTAAAGAGGGGAAATTTTTGCTTCTATCTGGGGGGATAGCGAGACTGTGGGACTGGAGGGCAATCTCAATCGGGAGGAGCGTTCTTCGCGCGTCTTCTAGGGTGTAAGGATTCATTGAATCCATCTTCAGTGGGAAAAGACTTAAGCGCATGAGGGTAAGTCGCAACCCGGAAGCCATGGGAGTGGGGGGGATGGGATGTGGCCCTCAAAACCACATTGTTAACCGCACGAAGCCCTGAGGACTTTAAATCCTCTCATCTTGGGTTCGGGCATAAATCCGCCATGATTCGTCTCTTGATGAGTCACAGAGTGAGCATCTCCATCGCCTATAACAAAAAGGAGCGCCCCTGCGTAAATAACATGGTTTTTCTCAGAGTTTCAGACCTTTTGGGTAAGGGGGGGGAACCGAACTTCAAAGACTTCAATCAGGGTTCCCTGTAACACTCTTGTTTGTTGGTTCATGGTTTTTGTGGGGAGAGGCAGTCTCTCGAGCGAGAACTAAAAATATCTCGGAAGGGGAAGAGGATGGTTAGGGTGATACACCTTTCCTTACATGGGGATGGCTTTCTCTTCTAATCTAAGGGGAGGGAGTTCCTAATTGTCCACTTCTCTTGGTCCTTTTTCTGGTTGAAAGAACTTCAGAGAGGCCCAAGTAATATCCCTTTCCCCTTTCCGGACTCCCGCATTTCGCAAGATTGTTTGAAGATGCAAGGGGCCTGGGCAGCCCAATGGATATGGAAAAACATCCGCTCAGAGCGGGTCAAGCCATCGGGGGGGGAGGAAAAAAATCCGGGATCGAATTTCGGAACCACTCTTCTGGGCGATGTGAGGAAATAATTTCGGATGAGCGAAGGGCCGGTCAAGAAGAAGTTGACGCATGGAAAAAAAAAGGAAGAGCCTGACGGCCTAGATACAACATCCTCGCAATCGATGGTCTTCACCACACAGGGCTGCATGGAGACGGAAAAGTAAACAGAGTTCGCTCCCTCCGATCTCTCCAAAGGAGGAAAGGGGGAGGGAAAAAAAGAGGGTGGACGTTAGGGAAGCGCCCCACAGTTTTTTTCAAGACAGAGCGGGCGAGGACTGTTTTATGCGCAAGACGTCAGGAAGTGAAAGAACCAGCCGGGGGCGGGGCGGGATCAGTGAACTCTCCTTCGCTCCCTCCATTATCTGCTTCACAAACATCGCGACCATTTGAACGCAAGGAAGAAAAGGGGTAATACAAAAAACAGCAATGGGGCACCAGCTCTGGGTCGGTGATCTTGCCAAAACGGGACGGTCTTCTATAAGTCCTCCAAACAGAGAAGCTCGAGAATAGGCTGAGGAGTTTAAACGGGCGACGCTTCTTTAGGTGGGGTAGAACCCCCAAACAACTGGAACCAGAACCCGATAGAAATGGTCCACTCATCCATTATTGGCTAATAATCCTGAGAAAAAGACCTCTTTCAGTCGAAACGGAGGTACCATCAATAAAAAGGGTCGTTTTCTTTGCTTCGTACCTCTATCCATAAAGGGTCCGCGAAGGAGAAAAAAAAAACTACGTTCTCCAGGACCGTATCTGTGAGGAAGGCTTTCCGAAGTCCCCCATTACAAAATTCTTCTCCCCCATGTCTTTCCTCCTTTCTCTGGGGGGCTTTAAGAGTTCTGGCGGGAACTGCTGATTGGCACTGCGGAAATCATGAGCGGAATCATGAGGTTCCCATTCAAGTTTTGGTAAACCATCTAGAAAGAGGCGAAGGAAGATAGACTGCGTTACATTGGGTGGCTTCCCAGGTTAGCCGAATACCACATCGAAACAGAAAGGCAGGGGGGGGGATCCAAAAAAAAAAAGGGGGACAAATCTAAAGTCTCATCACCCTCTCCTTCATAACACTCTTACAAAGCTCAAAATAACTCCCCGGGGTGTACTATCTGGCCCATAGAAGGCGTGCAATATCTCCCGAAAATCGGGAAGAAACAAATGGGGACGGGCTCGTCCCCTCATTACCTCCACTCTCCTCCCACCCGCTTAATGGCGACACAAGAATCTATTTCCAAAGCTAGAGGAAAAAAAGCTCGACCCCTTGGAGAAGAATGCCAACATGGGGGCATTTTCCGGTGAAAGAGATTAACATGGCTGAAGGTCGAGGTGGAGAGAATGCGCCCATCTCATGCAGCTTTACGGAGGTGAGATTTAGAATGAGAGAGTCTAAAAAACACTGGGGAAAAGTTCTTCCGGCACGTCTCAATTCTAGCCAGTATGTATCAAGAAAAAGGACGCACTCGAAAGGGTACGGTTCCAACCGATCGTCTTGTACACCACCAGGGATTGGGGGGCGCACGACTCAAGTCCAAAAAACCCTTCGGACTAGGAGGTAATTACTATCAAAAAAAAAATGGAGTAAGCGGCGGAACTTCCGAGAGGGGGAAACTCGGATGACTTACATCCTTCCGGAAACTCGACGTCTGTGGGGAGTATAAAGAAGGGGCGGAAGAACAGCTCTTCGATCGTAACGCTTATTGTCGGAACAACGGAAAGTCTGAGTTTAGAAAAAGGAAACAGAGGAGTCAACGGGTGCCATGGGCAAAAACATATAACAAGAGCCCGTAGGAAGTTCGAGAATGACTGCAGAAATGGTGAGATCGGAGATAATTTTCAGTCACAAATCATAATTGAACCATCGACTCGTTCTGGAAAAGAAACTGGCTGGAGATGGAGGGTGGAGATTCCCTCAAATTCAGCAGTATCCTACAGGTTGGGTACCTGCTTGTAGGCATCTATGGAATAAAGGCGATCGTCTTTCACCCACTGGGAAAGAGTTTTGCAGATGAGGGAGGCAGGGAAAAAAAAGCCGAGGGCCCGATCCGAAATAAGAGGAAAAGGCGACCTGGTAATGCTGGGGGGTCAAAAAATGATCTACCGTTGTTTTGTGGAGGGTTTGACCTGAACCGGAAAATCAGCGAGTGGTTTCTTAATCTCTAAGGCATCCTTCTCCTCTGCTTTGTCATCTCTCGGAAGAGGGAAACAAACGTGGGAAAAAACGTCCTCAATGCGGAATGGTCTCCAAGAGTGGGGCCGGAAGGTGGGTGAAGCCGATCCAAACGGCTCGGCGAAGTGATTACAAGGGGTAAACTGCGATGCAAAAAAGTGGAAAATGCTACGCGGGAAACAACTTGAAGCCAACGAAACTCCTAGTCCCATTTAAAAAGAAGTTGGGTAGAGCACCCAAAAGGTCAAACCAAAAAGATTCACCCTAGTCGGAACAGTCAGACAGATGGGAAACAGAGAGCTGAGGTCAAGATGGAAAAGATTGGTGATGCAATATAATAGCACAACACCAACTGCAGGGAAAGAGATATATGTTGGAAGAAAAAACTCCAGATAAAGTTTACAAAATTAAGATAGGAGACCTCGTGTCTGCCTCGGTCGGGAAAAGTTGAGGACAACTGTTAGGGAACTTGCCACTTAAAGGAAAAAACTTGAAAAAATGAATGAGGAAGTGAATGCCGGGTCCTTCCCTTGGCTCTCCCGCGGGATGAGTCTTTGGACCCCCAAGGTCCTTAAGACGGCCGTTCCAAAATAGACCTTTGGGAGAGCCTCCGTTTCCCTCCGCTGATCGCCTCTTTTGAGACTCGGAAGAAGAGGATCCCTAGGTCTGAGGACTTCCGCAACGGCCTGAATACTTGATTATCAAAGGGGCTATGGAATATTTGTTTCGAACTTTTTTAAATCCTAGCTTGGAGAGGGGGGATACCGCCTGCAGGTCTAATAGTTCTGGAGGGGGAGGCTGTTCTTAGGTCAAAATATGCTCTAATCTTGTGGGAGTGGGATGAACAGACAAGTATCTGGTACTCTGCTCTTATTTATTTTTAATTATAAATAAACAGAAAAGAAAAAAAAAAGGGGGCGGCTCCGTTCGAATCTGATTTGGGGAGAGACCTGCCGGCAATGGACCTCGCGGTCTCATGGTAAACTGAGTGGCTAGGTCGTTGAAAGGAAGCCTCGGGGGCTGGACCCTAAAAGTCCCTTTCCTTAAGGACTTGTATGAGGCCCGTAATTCCGGCATTTCCTGTCTGAAATAAGCTCTGATGGATTTGAAGTATGAAACATCATCTCCCGAATACCAATTTCAATTTTAAGAGTGGTTTGCCATGATTACGGTTAGGGTCCCCTGTAAAGACAAAAGGAGACGTCGAAGGAAGGTCCGACTTTCTATCCTGGCTTTTTAATTGTGGAAAACCCTTTCCAAGCTTATAGGGAAGATACGTTAAAAAAAAAACTACGAAGTAAGGTTGGGAAATTAAGGCCGGAACAATCCGCAGAGGCACGTTTACTTTTTCCGGGGCCATCAAAAAGGGACTTAAAAAAACGGGAAGACGAGAGGAAGGAGGTTTCTGTTGCGTCATCCGTTCGAAAAAATGGTCCCATTCCAAGGTAATTCTCTGAAAGGTTACTTCCCCTTTACGAAAGAAAAGGTGTTTGTTGCTAAGTTCAGTAGAGGGGGGAAGATAAAAAAAGGGGGGTGTATTAAGAGAGCGCTTGGCACGAAGGTGACTAGCAAAAGGGGTGTTTGTTCCCCTATTGAGCAAAGTGGGCGTACTAGGGTACGGGAGAGGAGACATCAGTAAGGGGTTCCTCAGGAATCCTCGAGAAAAAGGGCTGGCGACCGGAGGAAGAAAAGCAAGTGTGGGGGGGTGCTTCGCCCGAATCTACAATAAAGGTCCTTCGATTGGGAGATATCAGAAGGCCCACGCAAGGGGCACTGGATAAGCGAAAAGGCTTTCCATGTTTTGAATCGGTGGGGATTCAACCTATGTGGGGTAAAAAAAAAAAAAAAAGAGGGCCTATAGAAACCAGAAAAGAAAAACGAGGGAGTTGGAAAAAGGTTCTTTTTTGGTAAGAGTTCCTTCGTGGGACTAACAAGGTGGAAAGTTTGAGATATGTTTTCAACTTATAGGGCTATGGGAAAAAATACCTGGGAGATTTATTAAAGAAGATAACTATCCGCGCAAGGTAGTCTAAGAGATTGGACGATATGTGCCTTCAGGGAGGTGAAAGCAAGTCAAGAAAAAAGTCGTGGGAGCAAACCTCGCCGATTAAAAAAGACTTTGTAATATGTTTACTGCGCAAATTTTACCTCACGACACGCCCAGGATTTAACAAAGGGAATAAGAAAAGGGAGGGAACGTTGAGGGTAGGCGGTCAAAAAAAAGCATCTAAACAGAAGGGTACCGCATGGGTGTGACTTCAAAGCTGAAAGGCATTCCCAGCGCGAAAGGATTCCTAGTATCCCGCAAGCAAGGACGCGCAGGGGAAGGGCTGGGTGTGCGCCCTCCTGTTAGAGAAAATGGGGGACCTAAAAGCCTTAGAAAAGTAAAAGAACTGAGATTCCGAAAGGACAGATCACGGGTTTTTTCAGGGGGGATCGCCTGCACGTGAAGGTGCCGGGAAAAAAGACCGGACGACAATATAGGGGGCGGGAGAAATGCCGTTAGAGCGGATGATTTTTCTCAGATTGAATCCCATGAGGAGCAGGGCAATACCGGGGGGCTAGGAGGGGGGGTTTCGGGGAAAGAATACAGAAGAGCCATACACAGTTACAAGCACCTATGTGTTAAAAGATACTTTGCTCTTCAGAGGGTGGCGACAAAGGTTGCGACCAAAGGTGAACAAAGGGGCAGAGTTTTGAACGCGCTTAGAGAAGCGTATTCCATGGCTTTCAAAGGATCGCGATGGCGCGTGGGGAAAGAAATCCGATGAGCAGAGGAAAAGAAATAGGCCAAAGGTTGAAGGGATGTTCTACGCGGAAAAACCATCTGGACGTCTAGTAAGAAAAAGATCTCAAGGCCTCACCAAAACAGTTGGCGGGAATGAAAGGAAGGACGTAAAACGGCGAACAAAGGAAGGAAAGGGGGAAAGAGTCTCGGCGGAGGGTAAAGCTTTGTATGAAGTAAAAGAAAAAGCAACATGTTGTGTGAAGACAAGACTTTCGTGTGTGGGGGACTAGAAAGGGAAAGAGGGAGGAAAGACTTAGAACATCCGTTTAAGAAGGTGCTGGCTCGGAAGGCAAATCGAGCATCCGAAATCTTCTGCAAACGCTCCCTCTTGACAAGCCGAAGGAAGAAAGGAGTTAGCCGCGGTGCTGCAAAAGCGAGAAATCGTTGACTTGACAATCGATCGACCCCAAGGTCGGACAGAAGGGAAGGAGGGGCTCACTGGAACTGGCGCTTCTTACTGGCGTCGGAAAGTGTACCAAAAAAATAAAAGGGAAAAGGCCTGAGACCCGAGACCAGGGGAGGATCCCTGAAAAAGGCATCCACGGGGAAAGGCATCTTCTCACATAAAAAGATACATCAAGCCCAGGGAGTGGATGGAAGATTTTCAACCTCGAGGCCTCCTCAACTCTAGGAGATAATAAAAATAAAAAAAAATGTCGCCTGGTCCTTTGTCGTCAACAGATCGAAAAGGATTCGGGTGAATGTGGACTTGAACGGGATTTCGCACCCAAAAAAAAGCCCATCTTCGAACAAAAGTGTAGGTTCAAAAAGGGGCAGTCGCCTTGGCGAGTCGAAAAATAAAGGTTTCTCTTTTATTGTGGGTGAAAAACCCTCGGACGGAAAAAGAGGGAGAAAAGGATGTTTAGAACCGTCCATCTACAGACACGAGCTGTCCTTGGTAAGACTAGAGTAGTGGCTTTTTGAGGTAAAGGTCTTCGAAGGAAGGGAAGAGGCCAAAAGAAGAAAAGCGCTGCCGGACATCCATCATCCGAGAATTGAGGAAACTAGACTAATGGAGTCACCAGGCCTAAGGGAGAGTCGGAGCCTATATGTCGACAACTCTATCGTAATGAAAAAATCACAAGAAGAGAAGGCGGCTCAAGAAAAGGAAAAGGAGAACCGCTACTCTCTTCCGCGCTCCCTTAATCAGGGCAAAAAAGAGGGAACGCTCCAAAAGCTAGTCTTCCCACCCCGAAGAAAATAATTGAGAGAGATGGGGGCGGCTCTCTTCCCCTTAACCCATAAGGGTTGAAAATCAAAAAAGAAGATTCTCCCAACATTTTGTCCCTGTAGGTTCAAGAAAAGTGGACCAGGTTGAAATATGGATCTCCCAAGACATTCACGCGGTATGGGATTGTTCTGAAATGATCTAAGCATCACAAACAAGACTCTGGGTGGTCAGAGACAGCGGGAGCATCTGTATTTATCTCCGATTAAGGAAACTTTTCAAAAAAGTCTGGGACTTACTCAAAGTGAGGCGTATTCGCCAGCCTCCAACGTTCATGCCCCCAGGTTGAGGTACAGGGAGATTTGGAAAAAGCAGCCTTTAATCACACACACCCAAACACCCACAAACCACCAAAACAAAATCTTCTACGTAATTGAATATACAGCAAAAAAAACTGGGGATCGGAAAGGACCTGAGCCTATACTGAGCATAAGGTTCCTCCTTCGACTATGGTTCCAATCTGCAAAATGAACTACCAAAACCTTCTGGTGTACAGGAATAAAAAATGGATTGGAGGGCTCGGAAAAGTAACAAAAGAGGACCTAAGGGAGGGGAAGTCGCCTTCAAATTTGTCCGACTCAAAACCCGGAATCTGGTGTCGTAGGGCCCTCGCAGGCTAACGTAACCAGAATGTAGACAAAGCAGGGGGGGAAAGATGTTGAAAAAAAACATATCAAATGAAAAGGAAGGATAGTTGACGCAACATATATTGGATGGGCGATGCTGCATATAGGGTCATTCAAAGTATAAGCATATTAAACGGGGAAGGGTCCTCGGTTCTTTATGGGGGGAAAAGCAAATTACCTAAAGAAATATGCGGGGCCTACAGAGGGATGATGAACGCCTGGAAATGCGGGAAACACGGCTGTAAGCTGTAGGGGCCTTCATCTATAATGAACCGCACCGAAAGAGCAGTTTTCATCAATTTCATTCCTTAAAGTTCACCGGCCACTCAGAAATCCAGCTCGAAGCCCGGGAACTTTTCTCATAAAAAAATCAAATGGAGAGATGAACAGCTCGGTGTGTGTGGGGTGTGGGGAAAAGGCAAACGGATGGACTCAAGTGTGCGTCCGGGACTGCTTTCCCGCGCAGGAGTCACGCTGGGGGAAACTAAAAGATCAAGGGACCGTCACATAAAAGATCTTCAATAAGAGGGAGCAATCACGTGGGGGGGATCAGGCGGTTTGAGGGGGGAGGCGAGACGTTCCCCTCTGGGTGGGACGTTCACTCTTGAATGGTTTAACGTCGATTCCGCATTTTGTGGGGGCTAACGCTGGAATCTTAGCTGAAAAAAAATCTGGGGGAGAAAGGAAGGTAAGAGACATGGCAGTACTTGCGCAACTGGGTGAAAGCAAATTCTTCACGAGGCAAATTCCCTCGACCAAGGGCATAAAACAGTTAAAAAAGGAACTGAGGGCTGGCCTGGTCACTTTTTTTACCTAGAGGTTAAATTTCAATATCACTCTAAAAAAAAACAAAGGAGGGGAATATAGATAGGGGGGGAACCTATGTCCACACGTGACATTAAAAAGACGAGTTAAGGGGTCGAAGGTAAAGGCCCTTCCTCAGGTCTCGACATGGGGATCGGAGGAAAGTGCGTCAAAGGAGAGTAAAGGGCGGTTTCGTTGGCTTCACAGTTTTGAGTACGCACCAGGTTTCTGGTCCCCAAAGTCCGGGGGGGAAAGGGGGAAAAATTGTCACTGGAAAGACCCAGGGGGAGCAAGAAATACTCGTCCGAAGGCAACCTCCTCATACGTTTAAAGAAGTGTCCCTAACTTGGGGGTACTGATAAAAATTATCAAAGAATCCCGCACAATGCGAGTGACCGAACGACTCACCCGATGCGCTGAGCTTGGGTGTGGGGGGGCTGGAAACAACACCTAGTACCGACGAAAGACGTAGGATGAAGGGGAAGCGCTCCGTCATTGAAGAAGGGTTAGGGGGACGCTGGGGAAGCGAGGATAAAGATGGGAAATCTCTGGGGGGGTCAAACCTAACACAAACTTCTTTCAATGCGGGGGGGGGGAATCAGGAAACGAAGACCGGGGGAATAGCTGCAGGACAGCGTCAGGAGAAATTCTCCTGTCGGACGTCATTTCCCTCGTGACCTCAAACATAATAAAGGGGAAAGGGGAAAGAGAAACTTGGGCCATTAAGGGTGATTCACAGGCTGCGGACTCGAAAAAAAAAAATAGCTTCGTAGGCCGAAAAGGCGAAGACGTTCTATTCTAGGCTGGGGGGGAGAAGGGGGGGGCTGGGGAAATTCCAAGGGGGAGAAGCTGGTCCGTGGATGGTCGGAAAACAAAAAAAAATGCAGGGATTCGGGGGGGGAGGAGAAAGGCTGCTAGTACTAATAAACTCCAAGGGGAATACTTGGGAAGGGTGCAAAGAACCGACTTCAAGGAAACACCTACGTAACCTGATTCAGGATGATTTTACTATCAGGGAAGGGGGGACAATAAGAGAGTAGACTGGGGGAGGAAGGGTACTCCCTGTAAACTTTTTTTTTCAGGAGTCGTAACAGGCGATCAACCGGTTGGGATGGGGCAGAGGTGGCGCAATTCACGGAATCCCCCTGTTTGGGGTAAGGTGAGCTTGGGATAAAAGGGGGACTAAAAATGAAAAGGTCGCTGGGAAAGTTTTCGAGGGATTGCATTATCGAGGCTAAGACTGAAAAGGACTGAAGTGGGCGCCAGCGAGTTTGGTGGGATCTTCGCGCGCACGCTCATATCTCTGGGCGAAAGGAAGAGGGGTTCGGGGTCGAAAAGGCGCGGAACTTGGCCAGTGAACGGTCTGCCATCGGAATGTACCAACCATTGTGGAGGGGGGGGGGGGGGGGCTTCAAAAGAACTCATAACGGGGCGGTACAGATCACCGAATCGATATTTTTGTTGCTACGTCCGAAGGAGAAATTGGCTTTCCCTTAGGTTGAAGCAAAGGATTTAGGACTGGGGGGATAAAGGAAAAAAAATCAGGCGACTGGACAATTTTGGTGTTGGGGAATGGTTGGTTGTTGTTACGAACGTCGCTGAATCCAGATTACCTCGCTTGGGCTATTTGTCCAAGGTTGCCATCCCTCCTGAATGTTGCATACAGGACTCTAGAAAAAGGCGGGATCAAAAAAGGGTATGGAGGGATGGAAGATGTTGGTGGTTCTTCGCCGCTAAAAGGGGAAATGGGGAAAACAAAAACGGAAAAGAAGGAGATGGCGGGGGGTTCCGATGGGTACGGGTACGAGTAAAAGAGGTTCCCGCCATGAAGTACGTCAAAAGCGTCCAAGGCCAAGCCGAAAAGGAAAGGAATAACGCACTCAGCGTCCCAGCCCAAAGGATGAAAACATGGTGTTAAAAAAAAAAAAGGGAAATGGACGACATCGACTTAAAGTCACAATACTCAAGCGCGCTTGGATGGCGAAAAAAAGGGGAACAGGAAATGGAAAAAGTGAGAGTAGAGGAACCTCTACGGAAAGACTAAAATATCTCGAAAAGACAAAACTCGCGGGGATTTGTTTATACGGGACCTGTTCTAGGACTTATGGGGGGTCGAAGAAATGGAGGGAGTGAGGGCAATACTCTGCAATTTGAACTTTTGGGTGTAAGTGCCTCACTCCAAGACAAGAGGATTATATCCCGGGAAAAGTACGAAAAAAAAAAAGAAGTAGAGATTACTGGGGGAGGGCTGAATCCTTGTGGGAAGAACTCATTTTTCTGAAAAATCTCAAAGAGCTAGAAGGAAATAAAAAAATCGGGGAAGGGATCGAAGTGGGGAGTTTCCAAATGGAGGCAGAGATTCTCTTTTAATCTAAAAGGAGAAGGAAAACTAATGATAGGGGCCGGGCAAAAAATCCCCGGGGGGAGGCACACTGTGCTGGGTAAAAGAAGGGAATCCGCGTCTATTCTAAGACCTCTCAAATCTCGCAGTGGAAAACTGAACAACAAAGGGGGATTTCATGTTCTCCTCCTAACAGGCGGTCGCG
>Ga0179591_1362252_pt1 | contig 13574 bp, 13 predicted proteins | sample CZOMad2_1_08_16f_FD_182891 | JGI IMG/M metagenome (GOLD analysis project Ga0179591, IMG submission 182891) | Vadose zone soil fungal communities from Angelo Coast Range Reserve, California, USA - CZOMad2_1_08_16fungal (PacBio error correction) | ecosystem: Environmental > Terrestrial > Soil >...
CAAGAAGAACGATTCGTAGAGGAGGAAGAAGTGACTAGTTAGATACTATGAGAAGGACAAGGGGGAAGACAGGGATGAAGGGAGGAAAGAGCTCCAAGGAGAAGGATATCGACTTGATTCACCGTCGTTCAAAGATCCAAGGGCGTGTGATGGGAAAGAAAGCTTACGGCAGAGAGTTGAAGGGGGATGACTTATTCTGGAGATGTGAGAGGAGCGAAAGAACCCCAGGTCATCGAGAAGAGAAGGACCAAAAAGCAGAGCCCCTTCACAAGAACGAGCAGGGAAGGGTCTAGGCTATCACGGATCAACTCGTCGAAGGAAAAACCCGATCCAGATGGAGGGAGGGGGGCATCACCACCCTGGTTAAAGTAGCGCAGATGGACTAAGAAAATCTCGCGGGGCGAGCAGAAAGGGGGGCACGGGGGTCGTGCGCGGAAAATTCGAGAAAGGAAACGAGGGTGAGTCTCGATCGAAGAAGGGACACCAGTCCACCCCACTCGAACGAACCGAGTGCCGTTTGTTTAAGGGACGGGGGGACGGAAACCGAACGACCTTCGTATGAGGGGAGCACCTTCAGGAACTCGACGGCGGTCATGAGGACGTGTAAAGCCCCGCCGAGAACGGATACTAAGAGGAGGGGCAGCGAGGTGGCCGAGTGAAAAAACCGGAGGGGGCGATCGGAGACAGGGGGAAACGACGCGCGGTAAAAACAAAAAAGAACAACAACGACAACTGCGAGAAAGGGGGGGGACTATTTCAGGTTTGCCGTTAGTGGGACCGCATTCTCCAAGCGCGGAGATGGAGTCCCAAAAACGTCGATGGACCAAACAAGAAAGGGAGCAGGCTGAGGAGGCGCAGGGCTCTAAAACCGGGGAAAGAAAAATCGACGCAGCAGAGACTATAATAAGAAGAACCGTGGGGGACCGTCCTCATCAGTGACGGGAAGAAAGCGACCATGGGGGGGGGGGGGGGGGCACTTGGAAAAAGAGGCATTCGCCGGGCTCGCGGGAATTGGGAAAAAACCGTTGGCGTCTGGCAAAGGGTGACTCCGCTGGGGAAGACCATTCTTTCCGCGGACCTTGTCCTCTTTGTAGGGAACAGAAGCAAAAAAATCCCCAGGAGAGAGGATGCATTCACACTCACATACGACATCCCTAGGAATGAGGTTGAGCTTGGTAAATGCGCGCTCGGCGAGGAACTACCGTTGGAGACGAGAGCGACGTCAGCGAGGGAAAAATCAGAGCGTCGCTTCGATCGAAATGCGAAAGCGCTTTCCGACAGGGATCGGAAAAGAAGATATTGGTGGGCGAGCATGTCTTCAGACGGTTCGATCAAAAGAAGCGGCTCGACCGCGAGTGAGGCGACACGGGCGACTAGACACCTGTGACTGATGCGGTAAGGGAACGCGGGAGATGGCACGCACTATACGTGGAGAGGATAGATTCCAAATCTTATCGACTCGGTCACCTTGAAAGGGGGGATAGGGATAAGGGGAACCGTTGGAGACGGCCTTGGTAAAATACGCGAAGAGCCTTTGACGGATGGAGAAATTGGCATCGAAAGTGTCCCGGGGACCTCGCCGAAAAAAAGCAACTTGAAAGCGGGTGATACTTCGAGGAAGGTCTCTCCTTGTAACGCACAACGCCAAAAGGTCAGTCGAGGGAGTTTCACCGTGGCGAGTCTCAGTACAAGCGGCGTGGGCCAGTAGCCGTCGATTCGAACTCAGGTCTGCTCGATCTGAACTGTCACAGAGAACGTGAAACTCACACAATGTCAAAGGGGGATCGTAGCAGGTGCTAGTGGCGCCGGAGGGCCCCGGCAGCCCCCGGAACAGGGTGATACCGTTTTAATTTTCTGGCGCACCTTGGTTACGCGCTCACACGACAGGAAACTTGAGTAACACGCTGCGCGAATCCGCAGTACTCTGTGCTTCAGGGCCACCAAATCGTCGACTTCTCATGAGGTGTCGGTCATAAGAGTTGGATCGCAGAAGGGGACGTCACTTTTGCGCAGGATCTCCCTGGGCTGTAAAACGTCTCGCTGGCACCTAGCGGGAGAACCAGCAAATCTTCTAGGGGAAGTTCTTATTACCAAGGGAAAGGATTGCGCACATGAGCGATACGAACTATGGCAAGTGGTGCGGCCTCGGTGGGGAAATGGGTTTGAACACACGGGGACGAATCAAGTAGGACGGGTTCCTGTCTAACCTCTGGAATGGTCTACGGGTCAGTAAAAATCTAACAAGTCGCTAAACCAACTCCGTTCTATACCACTGGAAGAGCGTTAAAAAGGGAACACGCTGGGACAGATTAGGTTAGAGAAACAATATCGGGATTTTCTAAATGGCGGATGGGCTTACGATCGTCCGAAAGAGAGTGTGGGGCCTTCAGGGAGGGGGCCGATTTAAGAATCTGTGAGATCCAGGCCCGCAAATAGCTGGAGGAAATCGTGACCGCTTCTTTGGAAAAGGATCTCCATGACGACCTTTCGAATAATGGCGGCCTTTAATCGGGGGAGGCGGTAGTTTTACTGGAGTAACGGTTGACGAAAAGATGCGTAAAAGCCTGTGGGGGGTAATCTCATCTAACTGAAGGACGTCCATTTTAATGGAAGGGGAGGCTTGTGAAAGACTTCGATGGTGTTCAGGAAGGGAGACATAAAATCGGAAGGGTGAAAAAAAAATTGCGGCCTGGCTCTCAAGGGGTCGACTCTGATTGAGGGGGGACAAGCAGTAACGAAGACTCAAAAACTGGGGGAACTCGTGTAAAAAGAAGGGTCGTTGATTTAGTAGGGCGAAGGTAGGAATGGGGCGGAAACAAACAGGGGAACGAATGTGGAAGACAAACGGAGATTCCCTATAAAAAAGGGTCATAGAAAGGAACACAAGGTAGAATTATGGGAACTCACCAGAAGGGAAATTAGAACTATTTTTGTAGGGGGAAAAGAAGGGGGGGGGCCTCTTGATTGTGGGGGGGGTGGAAGGATCATAGAATCGGGGGGGGACCTCTTGGTCAGTAAATCAGGAAAAGACCTCCTATCGAACAAGAGACGAGTAAACGCAAGCTCTCGTTCGGTCGACGGCTGTCCTTTCTACTAGGAGCCGAACAGGGACCCAGCGTTCGGAAGAAAAGCCAGCAAACCAGGCGGGAACAGAGAACGGACAATCATGGAATCCGCGGGGGGGAAGGCCAATGTATAAGAAACCGGGGGGGGGGGGAATACGATGTCTTTTACGTGAGAGGAGGACCGGGGGGGGACTAGAAGAACCGAAGGGCACTGTCTTGGACCGAAAGGGTCAAAAATTGGCGGGGGGGGGAACACATGGAAAAAGGGGAAATGTAGATTAGAAGGAAGGTTACCGAAAAGCTTCTTAACGTACGGGCGCGTCGGGGGCTTCTAAAAGCGTTACCATTCTGCTGCCGGAGAAGAGGGTGTTCCAATGAAAATTAGGGAATCCTAACGAAAGGGGGAGGGGAATATGAGCATTCTATCAAGGGGGCAATTCGAAACTTCTCTACAGGGGGAGGAGCACAATGCTCTATAATGATGGGGAATCAGTCTGAGGGGTCAGAAGTCCAGGGAGGACAAAAGGAAAACGACTTGGAACTTCTACGGAAGAATTTCTTCAGGCCGGGGCCGCGGGGAGGGATGTGCTCAAAGATTAAAAACAAACCAAAAAAGACGTTAATCAGGGGAGGAGAGCAATGAGATTGGTTTTTCTGGCCCGGGGAGCGGGGTTTCTATAGAGGAAATGGAGTATCTGACATGCGAACGACACCCTATTCTGGAACGATGCCCTCACCTGGCCACATGGGGGGGGGGTGCTACCCCGGGAAATGGGGCAGAACTGCAAGAACAGCAACATACAATCGGCATCAGGAGCGGAGGGGTCAGCAAGGTGTTAGGTGGTAGCTTTCCCTGTCAGGAACCTATCTTAGAAGGGTGACTCATCTAGGGAGAGGGGACTGCTGTGGGGGTCATTTGAAATCGGGACTCGGTGGGGAAAAGGAATACTTCGTGACTCAGTAACAGGGCGTAATGGAAGAGATGTCTGGTTTATGAAAGACGACCTCTCGTGGTTAGAGGGGAATTGTAGGCAAAGAAAGGTGTCGTTTTTCTGGGGGGCGAAAAGTTTTCGCGGGGGAGCATGAGCTGGCGGGGCCGGTTACTGTCGTGACATTGAGAGCGGGGTTTAGCGAGAGGATGCCCATCGCGAAGAGCCGTCTAACTCTTGGTGAGAGTCTATGAAGAAAAGGAAGCTATATGAGGTGAGGGTTCCTACGAAGGAGGGGACTGGGACGACGGTGGGAAAAGAAGCGCGAAGGCGGGCCGTCACCGCTATACGGGGAAAGGGAGTTCGACCAGGGCATGTCAAATTTGAGGCCTTTCAAGGAGACGAGAGAAGACTCCTAGAAATGCAGGTACGCTGGACCCTTTCAATCGGAAGAAAGGTGATCAACAATGGGGACCGGTGACCCAGTGTCTTCCCATTTAAAGGGAGATTTAAAAAATAGGTCCTTTTGGTAGAGATGGTGTTCGAAGGTCACTGGTCGAAACGCTATGGAAAGATCTCACGTATATCATTGAAGGGGTTTAGTCCTGAGGGACGCTCACAAAAGAAGAAAAGGAACGAGTAATTCGAATAACGAGGACACTAGAAAGAAGCGGGACTTTCAAGTGAAAGGGAGTGGGGTTCTGGAGGGGAACAAGGACGAGGAACGGTTTAAAGGGGAAACGAATCTATATAGAGCGACAGACCAACAGCTTGGAAAAAGAGAGCTCGAAGAGGGGGACAGAAAGGAGCAATCATTGGGCACAATAAAAATACACAGGGAACGCTGGCAGGAAAAAAAGAACCAGCCAAGTCCTGTCTCCCTTGGAGAGGAGATTAACGACAGGGAAAACAATCACCGGATTGGGGGGGGGAGAAGTAGTACGAAATTGCTGCATAAGCACCGGGAAGGGAATCACATGTGAGTAGGACGGAGGGAAAGTAAGCATCCGAACAAAGGCATTGCTCCTAAAAAGCAAAATGATGCGAAGCTTTCACGGAGAAAAATCGAGGTCCTTGTAGAGAAGTGTTGAACGTACCATGTTCAGAAGGGGGATGTCCAAGAGACCTTCGTTCACTCCACGCGTCTCACAACTGAAGAAAGGGTGAGACAATTCCGCCAAGCTTGCGAAATAGAGAGATCGCGGGGACAGAACAACCTCGACGAGAGTGGACAGACGTTGCAACCTACTTAAAGGAAGGAATTCGTAGCAAGAGCATCCGGCAGACGGGGCTTGCCATAGACCTCAAACAAGGTGATAAACCAGCTATGGAGAGGTGTGCGGTACGATCTCGGGAAAAAACAGCTGACTCATGGTAACAGAAGGAAGTCCAAGATCCATGAGCAAGAGCACCGCGGCCGCAACAACACTACCAAGAGGAGACAGACCGGGACGAACTCCCACGCGCAAAAAAGGGCCTACCGGAAATCCATAGCAGGGAAGACGTACAGACGTGCACACATCTGGACCGTCGACGGAATCACGCAAAAACGTCCAGGTGAACATAAAAAAATCAGTGGCTGAAAGTGGACCCTATCATTGCTCAACTTGACCCCACACCATTATCCCAGCGAAAACGTCAAAGATTTAGGTGATTCAGGTATAGGGTATCCTACTTCTGTTATGGGGAGCCTGATTCTCATTCAAAGGGGTCCTGACTGCTTCCCGGGATTCGAACCGCTACTCGACGTTCGGGAGGAAGGAAAATTACTCAGTTCACGCTCTCTACATGGAGCATCAGTAAGAAGGTGGAACTCTGACTATATCGAGTTTCATTTCGGGGGTCAGACTGGAAACACCTAGGGAACAAAAAACAGTTGTCCTTAGAAGGGGAAGCGATTGTCATTGGGGAAAGGGGATATAGAAACACGCAATGGAGGAAACCAGCATTCCAACGAATATGGTATGAGAAAAATGGTAGACGCAGCAAAAGAAGAGGACTCAAGAGGTTCTCCTTAGGGAGAAGCCGCTCAACTCGAGCCTTCTTACTTGTCTCACAGGAGACCAGGAGAAAAGAAGAGTGACTGCCGATAATAGGGATGGTGGGTCGAGTTCATAATGGCGACTAAATCAAGAAGTTATTTCAATAGAAAGTTGACGCTGGATTAAGAAAAACGGTGGATTCTATTCCAAACTGGAGCACGAGGAACTCACAAATGTGAAGGGGAAAGAGAATAAAAAGTCTTGCAATTCCCAATCAGAAATATTCTCATGAGAAGAATCCTTGTGGGGCTAGTGCCGTATCGGGCTGTAGACTGAAATCTAAACCAAGGGTCACAATTAACATGAGCAAGGGTCCTCGACCATAAGGCTGTGCGTTCTAAAGCCTCGAATCGATGATCTATGTCGGAGAGGAGAGAGGAAAAATGGGCAAACCTATTCTGAATGTCAGGAACCAAAATCACCGCCGAAAAAAAATTCTTTGCTTGACCACCGAGGAGAACGGGAAAGGGGGGGATGGAAAAAGAAAGGCAAAGAGATTTAAAGGGGAGGACTTCGGCAGGAAAGTGGAGCTGAACGATAGGGGGATAACCAGATGACATTCGTGCAAGGTTTCGCCTCAGGGGACGAAGGATCCGCCTAATCAAAAAAGACAAAGTGGGAACCTAGACAAATTCACATTTGGGAGGCGCGTGACTTACGTTCGAAAAGCTCCGAATTCAAAAATCGGGCCCAAGAGCAGACAAAGTTGGGAAAGAATAAGTCTGATCCTAACTCAGGAAAGGGGGAAAAGATCCCGTCCGAAAAGAAGCTCTAATTTGCGATGGAAAAAACAACATAATCGGCATTCCAAAACGTTCGCCTCCATGGCTCACACACTAAAAACTAACCGAAGCTTCTACGACATCAGGCAGTACAAATTAAAGCTAAAAAGGAATCACTCAAGAGATCGTTCGTGCCATGGCAATGAAACTCAAGTCATGGACGCGCATTTCGAGATCGAAAGACTAATCATTTACCCTCTCAGGGGGGGGAGGCTGCTTGTTTCCGAAAAAAAAAGCGGAGGGGTCTAGAACGGCTCGGGGGGGGCCCTCGAAAAGAAAAGAACCAATATAAAACGCAGACATAAAAAACAGCCGACGTGTAAGGGGGGGGTGGGAAGAAAAATTCCAAAGAACTCCATGTGAAGGGTCGAAAATCATGGCCGAAAGAGGGCTCGCGACTCCTTCCCGCCAGAAGAGGGGGGGGGCTGTTTAGCCTGAGGCGAGCCGAACTGACAGTCCCCGCCGAGAAAGGCGCAGATATCAGAACCAGAAACAGTCGGCTCAGGCGCAAAAAAAAGGAACCCAAAGCTACCCAGGCGAGTACATTCTTTGTGGGCGGGAGACCTTCTTCCTGGCGGTATCGAATTCAAAAGACTGGGAGTCACCTGTCACGGTCGAGGGTCCGTGGAAAAAAAAAAAGGTGTGGGTGAAGACAAGAAAGTTAGACACTTCGGGACTAAAGGTTGGGCCAAGGGGCGGTCCACACTCCGAGAAAAGGGACTAGACAATACGTGGGACGGACGTGATCTGTGGGGACGAGCGGAAACGGAATCTCGCTGATCAGGATATCTCGACCTGCCCCGAAGCTGGCTGGATCTCAACCTGGACATGGAGAAAAACAACGGCAGTATCAAGGGGGGCTGGTGTGCGGGGAAGGATCCGACTACATGCTCAGAGGTAACACAAAGCCCGGGTCAAAAAAAGTCCAGCGTTGTCACAGGGGCCACGAGGGAAACCCGGGGTTATTCCCAAGAACCAGATTGCATACATCGCGGAAACCCGGTCGCCTAAAAGTACGGGCTCTCAAGTAAGGTCACCAAAGTTCCGAAACCGGAGGGACGAGTGGGTAATAGATCGCAAACACCGTAGTGTCGGAACGACGACTAAAAGGGAAAAAGAGTCAAGGGGGGGGGATAAAGCGAATATCTAACGCACGGGAGCTAAGTAGACAGGGGAGCGTCGACGATAAAGCCACCAGTATAGACCGGCAGAAAAGTGTCAGCGCCCTCAGGTGCGATCACTCGACTCAGATGTATGTGAACGAGCAAGAGCTAGGGAACGAACTTCTAAGAGAAAATCCTCAAACGCAGGACATCACCGAAAAAACATGCACGTACAGCGGGCAGAGGGGTGAAGAACGTCGCCTGCTCACTGGAGGGAGGAAATCCTCAAAGGGGAGCTAGACAGCCACGTAAACGCAACGAATGCTGAGAAAAGCAGGCAGCCAAACAGGAACCATGTGCGACAACCGGACCCAAAACGCCCGATGACAGAAAGGGGAACGTGCCACGGCATCGAGAGTACTACGAGGCAAAAGGTCACCTCCGGGCGACTGATCGGCCTTAGGCGGCAATCAAGTCGGTGGCGCCCAACCCGAATAATGAGAGCCGATCGGAGCTCGACGTGCTTTGTACTGGAGTCAGGACACAAGGGAAGGAAGAGTGGCGACCAGGGGGCAAACCGCCACGGGCACAAAACGAGGAAAGACAGCTACATCTCCGTTCTAGCAGGGGGCAAGGTGAGAGGAGACGTGCACACCTCCGGAAGACGGTGCCACTAACGATCTACAAGGGAAATCCTTCCACCTTCAGAAACGGGGTCGATGCTAGAACGACCCAAGACGATAGGACCAGGACATCGATTCTAAAATCAGGGGAGGGGACCGCACCGATATCGGTGTGGCTAGGAAACTTCAAAAAGACGGCGGGGGGGGGGGTCTATTCTACGCGAAGAATCAGGACGGAGAAAAAAATCTCTTCTAGAACGCCACCGCCTGCCGTCGAAAGTCTGGGCTTCCGACGCGAGGAGGAATGGGAGGAAAACTTTGCTCTAAAACGGGAAAAAGGCACAAAAACGGGCGGTGAAAAAAACGAGCTGACCGCTGGTGTGCCTAACGCTCTGCGAAGAAAAAAAACGAGCACTCCGTTGTATTAGGTGAGAGGGGCCGATGAGCGTTGAAAAAGGAGTCTCTTAAAAAAGGTCAGAGAAGGAGCCCTGCTCGCCACGCCGAGAACGGATAAAAGCTCAAAACCGCAGTCCGGCCCGACCCCGCAAAATACACCGAACACAACCGAAAGAAAGTGATTCTATCTCACTTGAAGGGGCGCTCGAGAAGAATACGAGGTAGAATGCTGTCCTAAAAAGCCGTCAAAGAGGAAGAAAACGGGCTCTATAATCCTCCTAGAGAGGGGGTGAAATGAAGCTCAACAACAAAAGGGTTAAGAGAGAGAATCCCATTCAGAGAGGAGGCCTGGAAAGAGAGACGTCCGAAGATAATGTCTAGCACTTGACTAGGCTAAAACGTTCTCATCGAGCAATCCCCATTCCTTTCGAGTCTAAACTTCGCTTCCGGCGTCAAGGGCTATCTTCCGTCAGGAGGGTTGATGGGAAGGAAGGCCGGGAAAAGCCGTCGAGCTGGGGAAGGAGCTTATGTAAGAGTGAAGGAGTGGACTTCTCTTCAAGGGGTAGAGTAGAATAAAACCAAAGGGAAATCACGACCTCCTTGATACGTGCGGCACGAAGAGAAAAATGCAAAAACGCGTCCAGGTCGCACTGGGGAAGAACACAACCCGTTTTGAGGGTCGAAAGGGCTAAGCCACAAAGGGCTCAGGACGACGCGGCCTGGAGAGGAAGCAGCTGTCGAACGTGCAATAGTCGTTCAATAGCAGCCTATTGAGAGAAGACGACTCTCGGAAAAGGAAAAAGGTGAAACTCCGAGAAGAAAAAAAGGCAAACGCGGTGCCGGTGGACAGTGCACACGACTGACAAATCGATCTCCGGGCAACATGCGGCGACAGGGGACTCTTACTGAGGTCCATCGCTGGGGGTAAAAAACAAAAAGTGGCGCGCCAAGAGACAAAAAGGGCCTGCACCATACCTTCTTGGGACGAGAGCGGTCAACTACGTCAAGGGGGGGGAATGCAAGATACGAACAACAAAAGAAGGGAAGATTTGAGAGTCTGGAGGGACGCAGGGGAGCCAGCTCGGCGATAGACAAAGGCGTCCTGAAATGCAGCCACCACGTCGGCGCTCTAGCGCGTCGAAGAGCGCCGGGGTATAAGGGAGAAAATGAGGGCGGCAGGAAGAGCAGCTCCCGAGTGAAGGGCAAAGTATATGAGGAAAAACAACCCGGGAAGACAGACTATTGAGGGAGTCATAACGCTTGCAGCGCGCAGGGAGTCTTTGAGCCGGAGTGGCTGGGGCATCAATCCAGGCGTGAATTTCGGCAAATGCCTTGGGGAAAAAAAAAAAAAGACGAGTTTAGTATCAGCAGGGCACAGCTGCAGGACTACATTTCCTCACAACTAAACTCCTGACAGGGAGGATGAGGGGGCTGCACCTGTGCGGGGCAGGATCGGGGGAACACATCCACTGGGCTTGACATTCGCAAAAGGGAAAAGACATCGTCAAAGGCATCGACCAGCGGTTCGGGGGGGAGCAGCGTCTCAGCGAAAGAGGAGCATACTCGGAGTAAAAAGGCAGAAAGAAATCTACGTAGCAAAAGGACATCGGTAAGAAAGTGAGGCGAGGCACCCAGGGGGTGACAGCAAGAGGAACATAGTCCCTCCAAAGGGGAAAAAGAAGTAGTACCTGATCGGGGAAGACGGAGGAGTTGGAAAAAAAAAAACGGGGGTTACCGACGGACCAGATGGGGTTGACGACGAAAAAAGGGGGGGACAGCTTTCCCGGGAAAAAGCTCGTGGAACAAGAAAGGCTTGGCGATGGCGGGACGAGGACAACATGGATCGAATGGGGTCGTACAACCATCCAGGCTGATCTAGGTTAGGGGCGGTGTGCCTATGCATGAGGCGAGGGGGATGCCACAAGTCCGGAAAGGCCGTCGATTACTCTCCAGAAAAAGGAGTGTAGCGATCGTCCAGTCAAGTTAAAACCTTTGAAAAAGTGGGATCGAGAAGGGTCATGAGAAGGTGAAGGCCCAAAGAAAGGTCGGCACACCTAAAGGTGTGAGACGGGGGCGGCTTCCTCTCACAGGGGGGGAACGAACGGAGACCCTCGCGCTTTGCCGGGGGTTATGGCATCTTCAAAAAGAAGAACGCAGTACGCTGGTGCTACAATCAAAGCGAGCTTCGAGACTGCTGCGTCAGAAGTGCGTCAACGAGCCTCATCATGGAAGGAAGTGGAGGGATAGGATTACTGGATATGGAGGGAGACGTCAGATCGGACTCAACAATACCTCTGGATCAAGGAGAGCGAAGAAAGACGCTCACTGGGCGAGCGTGGGAGAAGCGGGGAAGTGGGGGATCAAACAGTCCTAAAGGCCGGGGGTGCTCGTGACCGGTCGGGCTCCTTTTAGGGGAAGGGTCGAAACTCGAAGGGGAACCACCCCCAGAACGTTCTCAAAAACGCTATGCTAACCTGAACTCTGGAAACATCGGAGGAAAAAAAGAGTTGGAGGAAAGTATGCCGTCGATCTTCGGGCCGCCTTGGGGGGGGACCGTCCAAGTGATGGCCCGGGATAGAGAGGAAGGCCAAGCCAAAGGCGAGATCTTGTCTTCTGGACGGCTCAGCTTTCTCATCTATGGCGGGAATGGCTTGTCAATAGCTGGCAGGGTGGTTGATCTATTTGGAGGAATGAGAAAGATAGCGGCGTGTTTCATAAAGAAGTATCTGTCATTTTACGGGCCAGGCGTATTCACCGAGGGTTCAGTCCGGTCACATTGAACTGAGTCCTTGCAGAACACGAGAAATTCGGGGGGGAAAAAAAGGGGGACGACCTAAAAACACTGGGACTTGCTGTCGAGAACACAAATGATGTGCTCGGCTGCGGGTCTGCCGGAGGAACGAAGAAATGTCGGTCATCTAACATAGGTTGAAAACCACGCCTTTGAAAAAAGGGAGACGCAAGTTCACGTCAAAGAACCCAAAGACTGTGAGAACATGCTCAATGGGGTCACGTGGTTACCTTCTTTGGGTTCAGCAATCATAGGTGACCCCTTTCTTTCTAGAAAAGGAGAATCTCTACGGGTACATCAGTCACCTGAACTACTATACCAAAGCTGGCTCTTTTTTCCGAGACTCGAGGGCTCTTGGGAACGACTTTTGTTCCTCGCAGTGCCGCATCCCTATCGGGGACGCAACAAGAGCAGGAAAGAGGAGGCTCATTAGAGTAGTCATGGGGGAGGAAGGAAAGTTGGCGAAAGGGAGGAAATTTGGTAAGGGGGAGGACCGCACTTCCAGGGTCCAGACAGCGGATTTCTGTTGAACGCGCTGGGGATTGCCATAACTGAGAACTTGGGAAAGGATCTACTTATGAAGGCGAAAAATAAGAGGTCCTGAACGGCGCCCCGAGCGAGTTACCTGCGGGCCCTGACGAAACGGGCTGCAAATCTCTAGGGTGGGGGTCATCTATCTGGTCCTAAGACGGCGACGGGCTTCAGGCGAGTCACTAAAAAATCAACTGCCTGAAAGAGAAGAACAGGACTGAAGTAAGCAAATCGCGATAATGTGGTGATCATTCTCTGGTGATTCGCAAGGGAGACGAAAAATTCCAGACGTACGGTGGGGCTTTTCGTGGGAAGCGGTAGGGGGGGGTGGGGTTATGCAAGCACACATTCCTGAAGGGAAAAGAAACCGCGTGAACTGTTGCTCTAGTATGACGCAGATATGGCGCGTGAAGGCATACTTCATGCTAGACATGTCCACACGAAAGAGCAACCAAATTTCAGGCACGGCGTCGGAGACATCTGCGAACCGGAATCGCACGCACAACCAGCAAGGGAGGAACTCGACACCAGTCCCCGTGGGGGTTGACTGTGGCCATGATCGAGAGGGGAGCCGTATGGACACGGTGGATACAAGAGGGAAGCGGGTTAGCGAGCACTAAGGGGAATTAAGATGCGAGGAACGGAGTATCATGGGACCGAGCGTATGGGAATAAAGCTCCTCTGTTTTCTAGGGGGTCATTTGGGGGAAAAGCACTGAACACGCTGCAGTTTGCGTTGGATGGGTAAACTAAGTTTTCAAGGGACATCATGGGCTTCTTGCACAGTGGCAATGAGACAGGTCCGAGGGAATAATGCCCAGCGCTCAAAACTTGGGGAAGGAATAGAGCCTCTTTGAGGAAGCCAAAGCAGGGAGATGAACTTAAGGGTCTAACATTGGACGGGTACGAGGGGCTACGCGGCGCAGAAGGCTTTGACTCAAATGAGGTAATAGAACGTCCGCTGGGGGGCGTCGGAGCAAGGAAGTAAGAGCCAGAGAGGTCTTGAGCCGAACCACGTAAAAATCATGACACCTTCGCACAGGAAGGAAAACCAGGGGCATTGTCACATTGACAATTATGGGGAAAAGATTTAGCACCTCGATAAGGGACGGAAAGGGGGTTCAGCTGGGAAATTTGTGGGGAGATAGGTCCTACGGCTGGGGGGCAGCGCGGAAGAAGTCTTAGACCTCTCGGGCACTAGACACCAAGGAAAGGGAGAAATAAAAAAAAAAGCAAAACAGCCGTCGGCTTGTACATGAAAGGAAGGGATTTTTCGGGCTACGAAAATGGCGTGACGAGGGTGTAGGGAGAAG
>Ga0179591_1291635_pt1 | contig 13572 bp, 16 predicted proteins | sample CZOMad2_1_08_16f_FD_182891 | JGI IMG/M metagenome (GOLD analysis project Ga0179591, IMG submission 182891) | Vadose zone soil fungal communities from Angelo Coast Range Reserve, California, USA - CZOMad2_1_08_16fungal (PacBio error correction) | ecosystem: Environmental > Terrestrial > Soil >...
GAGGGGGGTCGACTCGGCTCTGATCCATTTGAGCAAGGGAAGGAATCGACTCGAGTGCCCCTAAAAGGGGAGAGCGAAAGGACTCGAAGGGACCCCAGGAAATCTTCCTATCGGACTTAATTTCCAGGGAAGAGAGAGATCAAGGAGGAGGAGGGGGATGGGGCATGGGAAAGTTTCTATCCCTTTGGGTGAGGTGGGGGGGAGGGGACAATCGCAGGAGAAAAGGAAAAAAGGACTCCTCGTCTTGGCCGGTAGGTGAGAAAGGGAGGGGGTGCTGGTTCTCATGTCCCAACTTTTGGAAGAGGGAAAATATTGGAAAGGGAAGAATATAGGGGGTCAGATAATTACTTTTGACTGAAAGGAGGGAGCCGAGAAAAAGGTTTTTCGGAGTGCAAAAAAAAGGGACCAACCCACAACGCAACCCAGGGCCTCCCGGGGGAAGAGAAAAAAATGAGAAAGCATTTTCCATGATTCTCGGGGGATGAAAAGGGGGGGAAGATCCCCGCAAATTAAAACCTATGGATCACTCGGATAGAACGGGCAAGGAAAAACCGACTTCAGAACGCAAAGCTACAAAAGGGAAAAAACCGCAGACTTCTATTAGGGCAGGAAGTGCAGGAAACGCGAAGGGATCAAAAACCGCAGGCGACTGCATTCACGTTCGGCAAGGGGGGCGGGAAGGGGAGAAGTGATTGGTCCGGAGAGAGACAGGACAAGGGACGAAATCTTGGAAGAAGAGGGTATCCCTGCATCACCTGTCTTGAAGGGACTATCCGGCCTGAAGGAGGGAGGGCGTTCTAAAAGGAGGCAAAGGAAGTTGGAGCAGAGCTGTTGAAAGAAGCTTACAGGCAATTCGCAGGATCCCCGGAAAAGGACCATACTAAGGGGGGAAAAGGAAAAAAGAGATCTCCATAGAATCCGTCCAAGGAGGGGACCGGGGAAAAGGGGGCATCGGGAAGGCATCGGATGAGTCGGAGAGGGGGGTTTATGCGAACATCAACCTAAAATTTCAGGATGCAAAGAAAAAAAGGGTGGAAAAAGGGGTGGAATCGACGATACCGTCGATATAAGGGGGAGGGGACTGAGAGAGAGGGTGAGCACCTCGATGTCCTAAGCCTCGGTAGCCGATTGGCGACCGCATCGAAAGCAAAGAAAAGAAGATTTGGTTCTTGAAACGATAAGAAGAGTGAAAGGCCTCGAAGGGAAAGGGGAGGCGAAAAGTTAGCCGGTTTCCTCTGGACGCCTCTGCGGAAGAAGAAATCAGAACACTAAAACAAGGCGGCCTCGATAGGAGATAGGTAGCCGGGGAGGAGGAACGAGAACAGACACGGTTCTGCTGTCAGGTGATAGAGAAAAGGGGCAGAGAAGGAATATTGAGAACGCGCGCTTGCGTCTGCAAGCCATTGAAGGAGTAGGAATGGGAGAAATGGGGCGAAATCGTCGGGACTGAGGAAGTGGGGAAGGGGGAAAGCGAAAAACGGGGTGGTGGTGGAGGGGGGGGTTATGTCAGAAAGAAGAGATCGCTGGGGCCAAGAGGAGAGCTGCCTCGAGGCAGGGGGGAGGAATTTCCCGGGGGGAAGGGGGGGGGAATAGCAAAACATGTAAACTCTTGAAATGGAAAGGGGAAGTTCGAAAAAAAAAGAGGAGGGAGGAAGGGGGTGGCGGAAAGAGGGAAACAGGGGACAATAGATAAACCAGGGAAAACCCGTGACCCAAAAAAAAGGCGAAAAAAAAGATACCGCGATTGGCAGGCGATGAAAAAAAATGGAAGAAACTAAAAAGGAGGTCTCCTCTTCAAAGTATTATCTGCAGGGATAAGACCACGTGGCGAAGCCTAAGAGGAAAGGGGGGGAAACTCAAGATAGGCAGAAGGACCGAGGCAAGAGCCACCTGTTTAGCTATACCCTCCGACGCTGAAAAAAAAGAACAGGGAAGCTCTCCAGCCTATGTCAAAGAGAAAACGAGAAGACCTCGGGCAGCCTCCGGCAGGGAAGGCGAGGGCCGAGGAAAGGAGACCGCTGCCGGTGAGAGTAAACCGGAGAAGAGCAGAAGTATCCGAAATCTTCGAGGCCTTCACGAGTCCCGAGAGAACGAAAAAATAAAGGAGGTTAGTCGCCTAATATAAGACCGTCGATGGGTATGCTGGAAGGGGGGCCTAAGAATATTTCTAGGACATCTATTGGAGGGGAATCTCGGGGGAAGAGGAAAAGAAATCCTAACCACGGCCGCTCGTCGTGGAAAAAAGCATCTGCAGAAGTCCGAGGGGGGAACAGGTTATGGGGGGGTCCAGGGTGAATTTGAAAACAGGAGGACCAGGACCGTAAGAAGAAGGGAATTAAGGAGAGGAGCCTGAAAAGTGAGCTACCTTCTCAACTGAAAGCGCGAAAAGCATCATGGAGAATCTCTTCTGCAAGGGGAAAAGGGGCACGGGGGGAGTCAAAAAAAAGGGCTGTTTCTTTGGGATCAGGAGGGAGATAAAGAAGGAAAGAAAGGGCGCCTGGCTCGGGTCCCCCAACTTCTTGGGAAAATCCGGACCATAGAAGGAAATCGGGCAGTCTGCAAAAATCGAAAGCACGCTTTTTTCACGAAGCCGAGAGGATCTCAGAAAAAAGAACGGGCGACCTGGACCGCTCTTCTCCGAAAGTTGGGAAAAAGCTCCTCAAATACCTGCGGGAGAGGGAGGGGAGAAAGCTTGGAAACTCCTGCATAAGTAAAAACGGTCCGTGGAGCAGCAGCTCTTGAGGGGGGGAGTTGAAGGGGGGGAAGGGGAAAGTATCGGATTCTATCATTTATAAAGCTGAAGGGGAGGGGGGGATCGGAAAAAAAGGCGCAACAGGCCACAGAGGGAATGAAGAAATGGAGTCCCATTAAAGGAAAACCAGCGCTGGGGTGGTGCGCAAAAGGGGGCCTTGGGGAAGGGCTGCAGAGCCAGCCGAAAATCTAAATTCAATATGAGGGGGTAGCGAAAACGAAAAAAAACGTCCTCAAATTCTATGGAAAAGAGGTACCGTTCGCTGTTAACTCCCAGCCTAGGAAGATGAAGACCCACAACACACGCAGAAACAAGAGAAAAAGACCGAAAAAACGACGCGAGGGCCATGGGAGGGGAAGAGGCGTCCTCAAAGAAAAAAAGAACAACCAAGTATCTGAAGAAGGGACAACGAAAGAGAAGGAGAAAAAGATTCCTTAAGGCCGGGAAGGGGGGGAGAGGAGTTCATGGAAGGCGGTCCATGCCGAGCGGTCACAAAAAGGGGGAAAAGGGGCAAGCACTCGAGAGATTGCCTATGAAAGGGGGGGAAGACCCCGGGAAAAGCCGCGACAATATACATAGGGAGAGAAGCAAAAACAACCGGGAGAAAAAGAGATAGATCTAGGTATTGTAGAGAAAGGGGGATAAAACAGGGAAGGGGAAAAGGAATAGGCCTCGAAGGGTCGGAGAAGGTGGAAAAGTGAAAAGCCTCAGGAATATACAGCGGGGAAAAGGGAAAAAGATTCGGAAGGAATGTCAAGGGAAAATGACAGAAAGTGAGCGTGTGAACGAATAAGTCGGTGGCGATCCTGCGGGGAGGGGGAAGGTGGTGAGAAGCTTCGCAAGCATGCCAAAACGTCGGGAAGGAGGTCTTATCGTTTTCGGAGAGTTTGGGAAAGAAAAAATTCCATTAGCAGCTGGAAGGGTAAAGGGAAAAGAAACGGCAAAAAAGCTTGGGGCAATAATGGTTGCGGGTTCGGAAAAAACAACAAACAAAAAAAAAAAAAAACAACAACCTAGGGAAGGGGGAAGATTCAAGGAAATGCAAGGGAAGAGCAGCCCATTCCCTCAAGGAACATCGGAGAAACCAGCATCCATGTCATCCGTCGGGAAATGGCGGGACGTCATTCAAAAGGAAGACTAAAGGGGTCCGGCCTGGGAAAGTATAGACATAAGGAAAAAAAAAACTCAAAGACGGCACGGAAAAACCCTCAAGGACCAGAACGCCAGCAAATAGAAGGGGCGAGGCACAAAAATCCAAGCAGAGAATTGAAGTATTCGGGGGAGGACAATCTAAAGAGAAAAAAAAAACCGAGGGACTGGGCGGCTTTTTCTAGGGGAGGAAAACCTGGGGAGGGGGGGAAAGGCTGAAAGGAAAAAGCGAAAAGCGCCGGCGAGCGAGATCGGTCGCAAAAAAAGCGAAGGTTGAGAAATAGAGCGAGCGGGGCTGGCTCGTGGAATGAAAGGAGGAGGCCATGAAAGGAAACGATCCATGCTAGGGGAAGGGGGCACCGAGGAGGGAAAAGGGTATCAAAAGAAAGAAAGAAAATTTAGAAAAGCCAATCACTGCAGAATCTGCCATCGAGAGGAGAAGACAAGTGAAAGTTATGACGAAAGCTCATCGACGGAGGGGTATGAAAAAGAGGGGGTTTTAATCACCCGGAACTCACCGTTAAAAGAAAGTGGGAAGGAGCGGGAAAAACAGGATTGTCTTGGAAGGACGGAAGGGGGGAAGTCAGGGAACATGGGGGAAAGGGGCGTTCATCGGAAGTTGGAAAGCACATGAGTCCTCTCCATAGGATTTTGAGGGAAGGGGTCAAAGAAGACCTAAGACCGGATCATATTCGGCGAAAAGAATAATGAAGGGGGCTTGAACCGATAAGGGAAGGCCTCAAAATTTCTTGATATCGAAGCCTTTAGAAGGGAGAAAGTCCTCAATTAAAGATAATGAAACTATTCAAGAGGACGTCCCCAACTCAAGGGAAGAGGCTAGATAGGGAAGGGGGTACAAGGGCCGTAGCGGAAATCAGCACAAAAGGAAGGGACTAGAGGATTGGGCAAGGTTGTCTCATTGGCCGCTGTCATAGGGGCTCTTGAAAAAAGGGAAGGCACGAAAATTTTCTCTGGAGGGGATTCGAAAAACGTGGTGAGGAGAGAGGATATCTGGAGGGAGGATATGACAGGGGGGGAGTGACGAGGGACTCTTTCGGAAAAGGGGGGGAAGGACCGTCGAATCAGAAATGGGGAGTTTGGGACGACTGAAGAGGAGAAGGGTCTGAAAAAGGGGAAAGGGTAAGAAAGTCTAATGGAAAACGCGGCCTTTTTATTCCTTGCGCACATAGAGATAAAAAAAAAAAAAAACGAGGAGAAAAGAAGTTAGAAAGGAAAATACCAAGTTCCACGCGTTGGTACACAGAAAAAAGAAAAGGCGATACAAAAAAAACGGTGACCCTTCGAAAAAGGGCTCGATGGCCGAGGAAAAAGAAAGGGAAAAAAGCAGCGAAAATTCCGAAGCGGAAGGAAGAGTCGAAGTCCTATCCGACCGGGTATCTGCTGCAAAAAAAAAAGACGAAGGAGAAAAAAGTGTCAGGAACCTCAAGGAAAAACCGCGAAAGCGCCACCTGGCTCAAAGAAAATAAAATCGCAATGAGGGGGGGGAGCCATTCCAGAGAGAAAGACTATTGAAAGGAAAGATCGAAGTACAGGGGGACTACCGCAGGAGGGAGGAAGGACTAGGAAAAAGGAAAAATCAAGGCTGACTAGGAACCCGGAGAAGAATCTAGGGAAGAAGCTGGGCGGGGGGGGAAGCCTTTCTCTGTGACCGAAAAGGAAACTGCTAAAAAAAAGAAGGACGGACGTCGAAGCGTCTTCTGAAGAAAAAATAAGATGGTCGAAGACTCGGTGGCGGGAAAGAAGAAAAAAATCGCCATGATCAGTAATACGGAGGAAGAGGGGGACTACGGAACAGAGGCTGCAGAAGGGAAGCAAGTAGGGGGGGGGGGGGTAGGAGGGGTAATTTAAAAAAACGGAAAGACAAGGAAAAGGCATACTCTCGGAAAAAAAAAATTCCGTGCGGCAAAAAATTCTCAAAGGGGAGGAGGCTTCAAGAGATTCTGCAGGGGATTGGAGGGGCAATTAAAAGAAAAAAAGAGAAGTGTCTGGGGGGGAGGAGAACGCGTCCGGGAAAAAGAATACAAACGCCTGGCTCGGGGTAACCTAAACAGTCGGAGGGGAAGACTCAAAGAACGGCAAAGGGAAAAAGAAGAGAATCTTCCGGCCGAAGGCACAAATTAAGGCAGGCGGGGACGCTCGAGAAGGGAGACCGAAAAACTTCAAATGGGCCATCCAGGTGGACCTTCCGAAGAGAAGGAAAAAGCAAAAGGAACTCTCCATGTCTTGTTTATAATCTGGGAAAGGAAAAGAGAAGTACCTGGAAAGTAGAGGAAGGTCTCTTTGTCAAGAAGAAGGTTCTCGGGGGGGGGATTTGAAGGCGGGGGGGAACCGTGACAATTCTCGGGGAACGATCATTTTGATCGGGAGAGGGGCGGTGATGACTGGACCCATTAACAAGGGAACCATCGCATCAGCCTGACCGTAAGAAGTCGGGAAAACCGTATCTTCGGGGGGGTGGAGAAAAGGGGGGGGGTTGGAGGTTCATGTCTGCAATAAAGAAAACAAATTCAGCTAGGAAAGTACGAAACTAACTGCGGGGAAAAGAAAAGATAGGGGAGCCTTCATGGCCCCTTGAAAAAGCAAAAAACTGCGAGGGAGATGAGAAAAAACTCCACAACCGGAGTCAAACGATCCACGGAAAGGGGACCGTCCACGAAGCTGAAAGAAGGGGATAGACAACCACAATCCAGAACCGAACGCGCCAAACGAGGGAGATGAAATGAAAAAAAATCATGCTGCTGAAGGGCTGAAACCAGGGAAAATTTCAACGGGAAGGGATCAGAGGCCATGGCCTGGTACCGCATTCCGAAAGGGAAGAGAGGCGCTCTCAAAAGGGAGGCAAGAAAAAAAACAAAAAAGGTAGTCCTATTAATTGAACGAACAAAAGGGTGGGATCCGAGGAAGAAGGTCAACAACCAAAAAAAAATAAGAGATCAGAACCCAAAAAAAAGAAAGAAAGTGTTTGTCGAAGACGGCGCGAGAAAGGGATCCACACCGGCGTCGAGTCGCGTGCCCAATTAAGGGAGCAAGGAAGCGGTACCATGAAGGAATCTTAACATGAGGGAGACCTGGGTCTCGATCAGCAGATGGTTCGGGAAAAGGCAGAAAATGCGGGTCGATCCAGTGCAGAAAGGTGGCGGCACGCGAAGAGGAAAATCAAAAAAAAAAGAACGTCCGGTCGGGATAGGGGGGTAAGAGAGGGGGGAGGCTGGGGTCTGCATCGATTGACCACTGGGAAAGGAAGAACGGCAGAAAGATCGGGGGGGTCAGAGATACGGGGAAAAGGAAGCGCCGCGCGGGACTTAGGCAAGGGGGAGAGAAACCGAAGCCTGAGAAAACGGCACAATTTGAAGGCAAAAAAAAAAAAAAAAAGAGGAGGGTGTTCATCAGCGAAAAGCGGCCGGGAGGGGAACTTGTAAGGTGCCGGCCGGTTCAATGAAAAGAAAATGCAATCAAGGGGATTCAATGGCTAGGAGAAAGTGTCAAAAAAAAAGGAGGCATCAGACTGCGCGCCAGACCCGCCGAAAACGGCACCGCAAGCGGCCTGTCAGGTCAAAAAAATCACAAAAGACTGTGGACAGCAATGGTGCGGCGCTGGCGGAAACTTGAGAAAAGAAAGAAAAGAAAGGGGGTCTCAATGGGGACCGCGAACCGGAGGAGAGCCTGTATAAAAAAGATCACACCGGTGACGATCAGTCCGAAAAGTTCGAGGGAAGGGACACCGAGTCGGACGAGGAAGGGGAAGCAAGTCCGCTTTTGTTTCAAAAAAAGAATGGAAAAATGATTCGAACAGGAGGATCAAAAGGGGGGAAGAAAAAAATTACGATGAGAAGGGAAAAAAAAGGCATAGGTAAACCCCCAAAAAACTGACGGGGGGGGGAGGCCGAGTGGTGAGAGGGGGAGGGGAACAGCAGCGACGGCAATCAAAGGAGATCGTTTTGAAAAAGTCAACCGAAAAAGAAACCGGCAGTGTTTGGAGGGCATCGTCAAAAGCAGTGTGGATTGGAAAGATTCTGCCGTCGGAGATCATTTGGATTGCCTAGAAAGATGTGCCAAAAAGCTATGTAAGCGCACAGAGGACTTTGAGGCGAAAGGCCGTCATCGATATCATATTCGGGAATGAGTGGGGTCAAAAGGGAAAAGCCCAGAAGAGGGGGGAAGCCTCGAATAGTGGGGGGAGAAATACAAAAAGGTGAGCCAGTTTTCCTCGAAGACTCGGAGAGATCCGAACAATGCGCCAAAAAAAAGAAAGAATGCTGCTGATCAGTAGATCGGTACCTTGGGGAAAAAGAGGAAAGAAGGAAGAGGCGACCACGAAGGGCTGAAGAGGGTTCTAGAGCAACACGGTGGCGCAAATTGAAAAGGGAAAAAAAGGCAACTCAGGACGGAGGAAAAGACTAACGCGCTGCGGTAAATGAAGGGTTTCTTATGCAAAGAGTAGGAGAGACTGGGAAAAAGACGTTCTTTGACGCCGGAAAGCGTTCGGAAAGGGGGGGGGAAAAAGGAAAATGCTCATGTCGAGAGCGGCATCGAGAATTTGGTATGAAGGGGAAAAAAAAGGGGGCCGGGGGGGTACTATCGCAGGTAAACGGTGGGGAGTTTTATGGAAAGTCACACAACGGGGAGGAGGAAAGAGAAAGGTTCGCAAAGGAAAAAAAGAAAAAAAAAGGAACGAGGCCAGAACAAAAGGGTAAAAAACCTGGAAAGGTAGGCCAAGTGAAAAAAAAAAAAAAAGTAAAGCCCACTCCAGAAGTGCATCGAATTGAGAAAGGAAAAAAGGTCAAGGGCGTCAAGAACGTGCAAAGGCCTCTAAAGGGACTGCTTACTAAGACCACAAAGAAAAAAAAAAAAAAGGACTATGGAAAAGAGCCGCGAGGGAAAAAGAAGGACCTCGGCAAAGGAGAACCGTGTGGATTCTCTACCGAAGCAGAACCGAGGCTGTTCGCCATTCCTCGTCCAGGAAGATACCAAAGAAGGAACTATCCGGAAGCCGGCGGGTGCGAGACGGCCGAGGGAGAAAAGGGGAGCTAAGGCGAAGAGGAAAACATACCGTCCGAGGAGAAAGGAAAGAGAAGAATTCAGGGGGGGATCGCTTTCTCGTGACAAAGCACGGAGATGATCCTTCTAGGAGGGATCTTCAAGAGGAGGGGGAGGGGCCAAAGAAAGAGGTGCTGGAACTCTCGGGGAGGGTTCAGACACTAGAAGGGAGACAAACGGACGCAGAGGGGAAGGCCAGACCATCTCTAGAAATAAAAATGTAAGGGGGGATTGGGTCGCAGTGGGGGAAGGAAAAAATTAAATAAAAAAGACTCCGATGCGTCCGAGGGGGCCTTCCTGGGAGGAGAAAAACCTGGAGACAATGTCCGCCCGTCCCCTCCTCCTCTAGAAAAATTCTGAGGAATCAGAAGAGTAATAGTTGAAACTCAAGAAGTTGGCTGTTCGTGTGGAAAGAAGGACGAGAGCCAAAATGCCAGGAGGGGGGGGGGGTTCCCTACTTTTCCAAAAAAAAAGAAAAAAAGGGGGATCAGGAAACGGGAATCTGTTCAAATCTCTCCAGAGATAGAGGTCTTCAGAAGCAACGCGGTGATGCAAGGGAAGCCATAGTCAGAAGAGAAAAAGTTACTGGAGGGAAAGTGTCCACTGCTCTTCAGCAGGAGAAAAACCAGGTTAAAAAAAAAAAAAAAAGGGGGACCGGAGGGAAAGTCAGGAACGGTGTATAGAAGTGCAAAAAAAAAGAATGCCTTCGAGGAAATCAAGGGGGGCCGATCTGGAAGGGGGGAGGGAGGGAAGCGGGGGGGAAGGAAAGTCCGGATCAAGGGAAGGAGTCTGCATTTGGGAGGGGGGACTTGAAAAAAAAAAACCAAAGAAAAAAAGACGAAAGAAAATTAATGCCGTCAAAGCCATTTTCGAAGGGTACCAAAGGGAAGGGGTGGGGTTGGGGGAAAGTGTTGACCGTGAAAAAGGGAAAAATCGGCATAGAAAGAGGCCGAAAAGTGGGCCGGAGCGAGTGATTACGACACAGACACATTATCGTAAAAAAAAGGGGGACGTAGTTTACGGGAAATCCAGGAAAAAAGGGAAAGCAACAAGCATCCAAAAGACGAATAAAACGACCGGCCCCTAAGAAGACTGGAGGGGCTAAAGGCGACTCAAACAACGAAAAGAAGAGCCACACATCGGAATTGAAGAAAAACATGCTGCAAAAAAAATGGGGATTCAGTCCATGCTCGGAAAGCATTAAAAACTGGGGGGAAAAACCAAGGGGCCTTGGAACACAAAATTTTTAGTTCAGGGAAATAGATAGGTAGGGGGGTAAGGGGGCACCAGTATAAAAATCCTAGGAGAACGCTCTCCTCAAAAAAGAGGGATTAGGAAAAAAGCGGGAATCGTGTAGGGACGAGGGCGCTTAGCCTGGTGTCACCACTTCAAAAACTATCTAGATAAGGTGGACCAGAAAAGGGAGCAGGAAAAACTTGAAGATATGACAAAGATAGAACCGGAATGTCCAATCATCTCTGAGGGAGGAGAGGTGGGGAGGAGTCAAATACTCTTGAGAACCTGAGGGAAAGTTTTCTGCGGAGGATCTTAGCCAAAAGGAGATCGTAAGAAAGAAGATCGGTCGGGGCAGGTGTGTAGGGAGGGGGAATGATACGTAACGGTTATCCTCTTGAGTTAAAGACTGAGGAAAGAAGCGTGGAAAGATAATTTCAGGGAAGGAGTGGAGTAATCACCGCCGCCGGGAGGGAAAAGGAGAATAGGGGACGTCGCAAATTCACGCCACGGCAGTTCAAAAAACAAAGGTTGGGAAAAGCCTAAGGAAATGGCGGCAGAAGGGTGGGAAAAATAGGGGGCCGGGTGCGTCAGGGGGGGGGGAAAGGGAACCAAAGGAGAGTCTGGAGAATGCTCGCTCCAGAGACTGGCAAAAAAAAACTCAAAAAAGCTGCCGTCTCTCCGGGAAGCCCCGCCGACGGATGGAAGAAATGGCGGTATGGAAAAGAGGAGAAAGATCAGGATCCCCTCCGCGACGGGGGAAGCCTTCGGAGGGGAGAGCTAACCGTGCCAACGGGGGCGAGATCAGGAAGGAAATCAATAAAAAAGAACCTACGGGCGGCCCTCAGAAAAAGAGTGCCGGTGGATAGGAAATTGAAGAAGAGTGACGGGAAGGCGTTTGAGGATGCCATGCAGATTTGGCGGGAAAGGGAAAGAAAGGCTAGTAGGAAAGAATTGAAGGCGGATCAACGAATCACATGACGATGCTCAAGGTGAAGAAGAAAAAGAAAAGGGGAGGAAGCCCGCCAGGGAGAAGTAGACGCGGAAGTAAGCAAATCGGAATGACGGCAGGGGGGGAAAGGTGGTTAATTCACCCTGGCGAATCACAAGAAGACGAAGGGAAGCATTATGGTCCTTGGGGAGAAACTATGCGGAAGGGAAGGCGAGAAAAAGGAAGGCGAATTCAAAGCACAAGAGAGGGAGCGAATAACTTTTTGGGAAAAAGCTGAAGATCCGCATCGAGGATCATAGAAAAAAGTGCCGGAGGACCGAGCAAATAGGGAAGAAAGAAGAGGAACGGGAAACCGGTAGCCGGGTGCCTGAGAAGAAGAGGCGAAACCATTTAGAAATCGCCTTCCAGCACGAAAAACGGAAAAAAAAATGTAAAGGGGAGATACGGATATCGAAGGGCGCACCAGCACACCGGGCTGAAAGGGGGAGAGAGCACCAATGGCGCAGTTGTCCGCGTTGGAAGAGGTCGGCAAAACGCTCAGCTGCCAAGACGCCATTGGCGGGCGGGAGGGAAACTTTTGGGGAAGAAGAAGAAATCGGAGGACTTCTACTTTAGTACGTGGGAAGAGTGCGAAGGGGAAAAAAAAAAGGCCCTATTGCGGGGCTCGCTCCATGGGTTGAAAAGGGAAGGGGTAATATCCCTAGAGAATGGTAAAAAAAGGACCTTTTGGGGAGAAAAACACAACGGATTGAATTAATAAAAAAGAAGAGATGGGCACGCAAGGAAAAGACAAGGGCAAAGAAAAACAACAGTCGATCGGCGACCATTAACCGGTGAAAGTAGAATGGAAATGGAATGAAACGGGGCCCAACGCATAGTTTGCACGATTGAAAAAAAAAGAAAAACCATAACGCGTCCTAGGAAGAGAAGTCAAGAAGAGTTATTATCGGAGAAAAAAGGTCGAAATCCGCGATGTGCTAGGGGGGGCAGACAACGAGGCGAAGACACGACAAATGCGGAAAAAACGTGGTGGCTAGAGAAGGGCGCAAAGGCGTGCGTGCCCAGTTCCGCTAAGGCCTAGGGAAGGGAGAAAGAGACTAGGGACCTGACTAGGCTCCTCCGGCTTTAAAGTGACTAAAAAAGGAACAGGAGGAAGGGGAGTCGGGGAAAGGGGGGAAAACAAGAGGACCGGCTAGAGAGAAAAGAAATAAAGAAATTCACGAGTCCAGGCTCGGGGAAAGGAAAAAATGAAAAATATCAAAGAGACGTTCTATTCTTATAGCTGCTTGTCGGAAAGGAAAACATCTCTTGTGGAGGGAAAGCTCGAAAAGAACCTAATGATCGCCGACGGCCGGCGGTCGGGAGGAAAAAAACCATAAGGAGGCAAGCAAGCACTTAATAGGGGAATTTCGAAGGGGGGGGAAAAAGGAAAGAAAACCGAGTCGATGCTGGAGGAAGGGAGGCAACCGGGGAAGGGAAAATGGAACTTCTGCAGTGATTGGCAAGCAAATTTCCAAGATTCATTGGGGGTTCATGAAAAAAATACAGGAGAGGGAAATAGAGACTTTGAAGGGGTTCCCCTCAAAGGAAAGCCTCCTCAAGAAAGTCAGCCAAGCTCACTAACGACTTGAAAGAAGGGGGATCGGGGAATGGGAAAAATTGGGCCTCCAAGCGCGCTCGCCAAAGTACCCCTGGGAAGAAAGGGGGAAAAAGACGAGGGGCAGGGGTCCCATCCATTTTAAACAGCTCCGCAAAGGAAGAACGAGCCTTCAGGCCGAGCCCCTGCATCCTGCATTCAAAGGAATGAAGGAGAGGGGGGAGAAGGCTCAAAATGGAGGGGAGGACGGGAAGGTTAATTCTTTGGTTCCAAGGGACTGAAGAAAAAGATCAAAAAAGAATTTGCAGGGTCACAAGGACCCCAAGAAGAAAAACAAGCGCATCATCCGGAAATGCCGGGAGCCCTTTTAAAAGGGGAAAAAAAAGGATCTCAGGGTTGGATGGGTACTGTGCGTTAAGGTACTGCAAAAAAAGAGGAGAATCTGCCTAATTTCAGGAAAATGGCGGCAAAGCGCACATTGAATCGAAAAAGAATATAGGGGTGATGAGTTTTACTCCAGAGGAGAAAGGAAAAAGGAAAAACCAAAAACACAACCGCGGAACCCCGATCAAAAAAGACCGGAAAACGGAAACGAGCGAGCGCCTCAACCTCAACCTCAACAAGAAGCCAAAGGGGAGGACTGAAGAGTGAAACTAATAAAAGGGGGAAAAAGTCGACATTCGTAATTCTCTGGAAAAGAAGGAAGGGCAAAGGGCCAACAAAGAGAGGCGCGATCATTCAAAGATCCAATTGTAGGAAAGGAGAATAGAGGAAGTATTTGGCAAGCACACAAGGGGATCCAGAAGCAAAAGTTCGAAAATCAGGCCTCCT
>Ga0179591_1296169_pt1 | contig 13572 bp, 12 predicted proteins | sample CZOMad2_1_08_16f_FD_182891 | JGI IMG/M metagenome (GOLD analysis project Ga0179591, IMG submission 182891) | Vadose zone soil fungal communities from Angelo Coast Range Reserve, California, USA - CZOMad2_1_08_16fungal (PacBio error correction) | ecosystem: Environmental > Terrestrial > Soil >...
CGAGGCACGAGGGTCGTTTCACGGAAAAGAGGGGGCTTCAGGACCCTCTGACAGAAAAGCATTGGGGGGGGGGGAGGAGGGACACTCATTTCAATACCTGGAGGGAAAATAAAAGGGAATTTATTAGAGGGACTATGTCCGGGGGAAAAGGTTTTCAATCCAGTTTAGGGGCATTCACATAAAGGGGAAAAAAATAAGAAGGGTACAGGAAAAATGAGGAAGGGTTGCGCCGACGTCGAAGGAAGGAAAAATTAAAAGGAAGGGAAATGCGAACGCGGAGGTCTTAAGGGAAAGGCCATCTGGAAACCCGAAAGGGAAGGGGAGGAGTTAGGGTGTCACTAAAGAGAAGTCCACCACTTTGAGCCGTCCAGAAGCGGGGGAAATAGAGGGGGTTAGAGTAACAAAATTCTCTACTCTGGAGAGGGTGAAGTGTAAAAAAAAGGAAAGCGGAGAGAACCGGGCGCAAGTCTCGGTTCTCTCAAACGAAAATCGTAAAAAAGGGGGGGGGCAGGACAGCCGGTGCGCTGACTGCTACGTTTTTTGAATTCACTGGGTGGGGAGAGGGAAAAGCCACAAAGGTGGCCTCAAAAGGCCAACGCTAGGGGAAATGGGAAAAGAACGTCCAGGGGAGGGGATGCTGACACGTGGATCGTGATTCTAGAGAAAAAAGGGGTGGCTGCTGCAGTCGAAAGAGAACGAGGAAGTGAGAGGGAGAAAACACCCTCACAAAGAAACTCTGCTTGACACCAACCTGCCTCCGGGCCATCTTCAAAGGGAAGGTGGTAGAAGGGAGAAATGGGGGACAAAAAAGGGGGTCCAGGAGGGGCCGTGTGGACGGGGTTAGTAAGGGATGGGAGGAATGAACCGCGGCCGTAAAGTCATCGTTTACTCGATCAAAAAAAAGAAGGAGGCACGTACTCGGTTAGGCTCTGGGGCCACAAATGGCGGGAAATCTGGTCATAAAAGTTCAGGAAGGAATTCAAGAGCGAAATAACCGGTGGAAAAAGGAAAATGGCCGGAATTCCCCCAAACAATACGACAAATTTTTTCGTAGCGGAAAGAACCGGAAACCGAGTGCCCATCAAGGGGGCAAAAACTGTGCTCCATCAGGAACAGGGGGGTGAGGCCAGACAAAAGCTGCTGATTAACCTGTGCTACTTGGAAGGGCAAAGGAGCCAAAAGTGATGAAAGCAGAGGAAAGGGTTAAAAAAAGTTTTCGTAGAGCAGTCAAGCTATTAGAATATTTGTCTTTCGTGGAGAGAGGTCACTTGAACTTAATCGCCAGAACCCGTATGCCGCCGCGTCGCACAGGGGAAAAAAAAAAATTGAAGTGAAGGGGGGCAAGGGGAGGGTGTCGGACCTGACAATAAAAACCACTTTTGGGGGAATCCGAGGGGGCGGGGGAAGAGAGGGCAGTAAAAAAGTCGTCAGGTCGGCCCAATAGAGAAGCGGTCCAGTGTTGGGGGGAGGATTTACTCAGCCTGGCTCCATGTCTTCCAAGCGTCCCGAACTGAGGGAAAAAAAATCGTAAAGAAGAGGCTCCACCAGTCTAAGGGGGTCGCTTCGCTGGATCAAGAATGAAAAAGAAAAATGGGGGGGGGGAACCTTTTTTATGTTGTTCTCCTTGAAGGTTACCCACAGAAACAGGGGGAGAAGCTGTTGAGTAGGGAGGAAGGATGAAAGCTCAAAAAAAAATGAAAGATACTAGTTCTGGAAAAAAGGAGAAAGGTTGGGCGGGTCACTTCTAAAAATGGATCCTCTTCACTACACACAGGCTTCAGGAGAGAAAACCAGAAAAAGGGGTGCATGTGAAATCTCTCAGATAATGCACCAAGGAAACATGAACACGTCCAAGGGTGGGAAAAAGCTCGTATCCAACCACAAGAGTCACCAAACATCAAATTAAAAAAAAAAAAAAAAATACGGGGGTAGGGAAGAAGAGACGCCAAAATAATCGATAAGAAAAACACTTTTGATGATTGAAGCTCGATCTTCTTTTTTTAGCTAAACGATGTGGTAGGGGGAGTTTTCGATCTTTTTTGTCTTGATAATCACACCTAAAGGCCTTTCGGGGAGGAGGACTATCAGTGCGAGGATCCGGCGACACTATAAAGAGGAGAAAGAAAGCCGAGGGGAGTGGTCCGCGGATACATTTGGAAAACTTTACCCGAAGCTGGGAATTGTGGTAATTCAGGCTCATTTAGGGGAAGGGAAACCATTGGCTAGGACGCAGGAGCTCGTATAAGAAAGTAGCAGATAAGGAGAGGAAGAACAGGCCAAGTACAATACATTGTCTAAGTTACTTTAAAAGAGAAGCAGAAACCGTGTGCGCATATGAGCTGCTGAAATAGTATTAAAACGCGTCGTTGTGAGAAATTAGGAGTGTTAATACGCTTGAACATTGATCGGGGGTGGTAAAACGAAATGCGATTAGGTTAAGGAAAAAAAATGAAAAACTAGTGGGGTGAAAGCAGGGGGAAAGATGCCTGAAAACCGTTGGAAAATGCTAAGAATAATCCCTACCAGGATGAAATTGAAAATCCAAAGGTTCGCGCAGGGGGGGGGGGATCATGCTCGAAGAATGTACGGGGCGGGAAAGGACCTTGAAAACTGGGCGGACCACTAAAGCAAAACTCTTGGGTGATCTGACCAAGACAAAACGTGAAGAACAAAGCCTGCGGAAGTAGGGGGGAACTTTCTTTAGAAGGGGGAAAATTCCAAGAAGGTAACAAAAGAACCTCAAAAAGGGGTACGATGTCGCACAGTTTTAAAATAGGTTATGGGCACTCGACGGCCAAGTAGCGACTAAAAATTTCTGTCGTTATGGGGGGGGGGTGCAGGGCGTTCGGAAAAATGAAGGACACAGGGTTTCTTTTAGATTTAATGTCCTGAGAAATGGGGGACTCAACGGAAAATTGGGATCGATCTCCATGAAAGATCCCGAAGCTAAAAGGGGGCCTGTAAGTCTACCCGAACAGACGCTAACGAGAAAGGGGTGACGGAAGTGAGTTCATCGCTCTCAACTCTGATGAAAAAAAAGGCAAGTGGGAAATGGACTTGAGGAAACCGGGCGCTCGCTCAACCGAAAAAAAAGAAGGCATATATGGGACAACCGGTAGTAAGGTTTTGGGGGGGGAAGGTGGGTAAAGAGTCTCTTGGAAAAAAAAAACTAGACTCAACGCTAAAACGAGAGCGATTCAACCGAACCACCCACGGTGTCGAATCAATATAAGTCAGCATCCCTCCACAGCTGTAGAAGGCCTGGAGAAGCGGAGATTGAAAGGGGAACAATAAAGGTATCAGAGAGGAGTCAAAACAGACTGAACCCATGGTACTAAAAAATTTCGAAGAAGAAGAAACCGGGGAGATTACTAAAACTACGCCATTTTCCTTGGGGTTTCGTCTATGGGAGGAGTTAAATAAATTCGGGTCGAGACGGAATACAGGGTGCGAAAAAGCTGGATGACTGACGTTCCACGTATCATCTTAACTCATTCGTCTCTAACCAATGGCCGAAGTAAGGGGAACCTATGGACGGATGCAAGAGTGGACTTACACTAGGTCGAAAAGGGAGAAACAACGCACAACGGATTTAGGGAAATGGGCCAAACTTCCTCAGCCTCCTGGTGGACTCCGGGAAACGCGGGAAGAGGAGGTAACTCCGGCGCAACAATACATCATTTGGAATCGAGGAAAGGAAGAAAAACCGGAATAAAGGGGGGGAGACAACGGAAGTTAAATGCACAACATAGTGCAACGCAAAAGTAAAGTTTTCCGGGATCTTTCCTGGGAAAGGGAAGTTATCTCCGAAGTTCACAGGGAAAAGATGAGGGGGGGGGGGAAGAAAAATTGTCGACGACAAGCCGTCGTGAATACAGTTCGGTACTCGCTGCGATCAAGAAAAAAAAAAAAACGGATTAGAAGAGAGAGATCGCCTAAACGGAAACTTCTTTCACTACGTAGTTGCTTAGAGACACCAAAGGAAAAATGAGGAAGGGAAGGAAGACCGAGTAACAAGGGTACAGACGAGCGGGAGTACGGAAATGGAAAAAGTTTGTTGGGGGATTATTTAAGGGAACCTCCAGTACACCTAAAGAGATCTATGGGGGAGCGATGAAAAAGTTCCAAAAGAGCTTCGTTTGCGGACTGAGCCCCGATCCATCAGGAGGCCCCCATTTCTTGGGGAGGGAGATGTCGGAAGTAGGGAGCATCTAAAAACACCCTCCTGGGGGTCAGGGGGGGAGTCGGTGTTTAATACTGTGGCCGTCGAGAATAAAAAAGCTTTAAGAACGGAAGGACCCATTGTACGGCCATGGGGGATAAAAAAGAGCTATTCTAGGCTCATAAACCACCATCACGGAAAACGACACTCTGTCGGCTCCATACTTCTTCAACTTCTCGAAATAAGGAGGACGTAAGACTTTCCGCAAACAAAGAAGGGATTCAAGGGCATAGGAAAAGGTATAAGGGGGGCCTCTGCGAGAAGTTGGAGAGTCACTGTGTGTGGGGAGAGAGGGAATCGATCTAGCTTCAACTTGTCCTCCCAGAAAAAAAAGCTGACAGAAAATGAAAGGGGTTTGGGCTGCCTTACTCGGTGGTCAGGAGACCGCAAGGGGGGGGCGAAGAAGTAAAAGATCGGTCTCGATGAGCGTTTATATTCTCCAAACGAACCCATACTCGGGGCAAAAAGAATGACCCGGTTTGCCATCTAGGGGGCTTTTGTTATAAGGGGGAGCGATCGCAGGTTTCAACAAGAAGTTGGGGGGGAGGTTACCCGATAGTGAGCGGATGAAAAAAAAAATGCGAATTCTCTCGTGGGCGGCTTCGTTGTTCGAATGGATTCAGGCCCACTACGGGGTTAGCGAGTGGAGAGAGAGGGCGAGGACCCAAGAGGGCAGTCTGGCAGTCCGGTTCAAACGGCCCTGAATACAAGAAAACAGACGATTGGCTGTTTGAGCACATGACTGAAGGGGGGGAATCCGTAAAAAGAAAAGGTTCCTTAGGCAAAAAAAAGAAAAAGGGGAAAGGGGAGAGGCCAGCAATAATTTTTCAAACTGGGTTCAAGGCAATCACTTCCGGTTGAGAAACGGGATGTGTGAGGACCTTGCTCTGGCCTGGGGTCATTATTGAAATAAGGGCCCTACTGAGCGGAAAGGGGAGGAAGGGTCTTGAGAATAATGAGTGTTGCTTTCAAAAAGCGTCACTTGAGGAGGCGAAGTAAAGAGGTTGAGTCGGAAGTCGATGCTAATAGGTCATTAAAAGGAAAAAGGAGGCAGAAGGGAAACCACTTGGTATAGAGGGCGTTAAAAAAGGGGGTCAGTCAGTGCAAAGAAAAAGTAGGGCATCCAAATCACTAAAAGCGACAGTCCAGGGGGGAGACGGGCTAAAAGGGAAATACTAACAAGTCACGACGCGTTTGAATCCCTCTGTACCGCAGCATAAGGCACACCCTTTCAGATTTTGAAGATTCGCGGAGGGAAAAAGCTTGGGGGGGGGCTTAAGGGGAAACTGACGTGAGGTTATTCTGGGACATAAGGACGGGAGAATGGGGATACGGTAAGGACACCTTCCTCCTGCCTGCGTCGGGAGAAGAAAGCAAATCTAGAAGACTTCCGAAAACTTTGAGGGTCAAATCGAAATTTATCATGAACAGGTAACGGAGAGTTCAGGAGGGGAGGCCCAACCCACATTGAAGAAGGAAAAAGCAAGGAAACGCTTCGTGAGCAAGGGGGAAATGGCGTTGAAATAAGCGGATGGAACAGGGCGAAATACCCCCCTGCAACATATACTGGGGCTTATAGTCAGAGGGACCCGCGGAGAATCTCTAAAAAAGGTTAGGAGAAGGAAAATAGAGATATCGAGGGGGCTGTCTGTTGTGCAATCTCGTACGGAAAAGTTGGTAAGGGGGATGGTCCGCGAGGGTTCTTTGGGAAAATATCAGGGGAAAAAAAAGCATGCCTTGAGGAGAGTGGGTAGACTAGTAAAAGAGGCTTATTGAACTAATAACCTGTCCGACGCATACCAAAAAACGCTAAAGGGATTTAAGGTACATTTTTTAATAACCTCAACTGTCGGAGGGGGGATTCGAAGGTAACTTTCCTGGAGAAAGAAAAAAAAAACAGCGAAAAGATCGGAATCCGTCTTATCAAAGGGGGGTAATCAAAAGAAACTTAAAAATCCCAAGTATTTGTAATGACATAAAGACAGCCCGGTGGCGCATATAGGGCGTGAGAGGGGGAAGACAACAGCGGTCGGGGGGGGAGACAGGCGGGGATAATCCGAGGGGGGGAATTTTCCTCTTGAGGATGTGGTACTGCCGACTGTTCGTGAAAGGAAAACCTTGTTAAAGAAGGAAATAGGGGAGGGCCCACGGGGGTGACCTAATAAAAAAAAGAACCAAAAAAAAAGGGGGGGGAAAAAATCAAGGGAGGGAAAAAGATACCCATGTCCGCGAAGCTCTCTCCTAGGCTAATTTCCGGAAAATCGGCGGAAAAAGCAACACTCTGGTCGCCAAAAATAAAAATAAATAGAACAGGGAGGAGTATTGGAAGGGATGTCATCCTTACCCACACCAAGGAGCACACTAGCAAAAAACCAGGTAGAGACAACCGTAATTTAAGGGGCTCACAGGGGGAAAAAATATTTCTGGAACTTGGGTCAAACAGTGAAGGTCTAAAAAAATTGAGCTGGGGGGGGGGAAAGGTTAATCCTGGATGAAAACATATCTTGTCTTGGGGATGAAGGATGGAAAGGAGCAAGAAGAATCTGGGACCGCCTTTTGGGACTACAGTCCTATATCAACAGCTACGCTGAGGGGGCTTGTGCCGGAGGGCAAACCCGAAGCCGCGGACGAGATGACTGGAGAAAGTTTCATCGCTCAGAAAACTCGGAAGCCTGGGAAAGGAGAAAAACAGAGATCGAAAATCTTACACCAGCAAGGCAGGAAGCAACAAGAGGCGGTGTTGGGGGGGGGGGAAAGAAAGACTGGTGTTGCGGGGTCTAATCATATCAACTCATCGTACCGATAACAAAGCTAAAGGGACGAGAAGGAAGAAAAAAGGAAGGGACCGTCCACAACTGTGGTTGTCCTAAGGAAAGGATTGACGGACAAGTTTGCGAAGAGGTAGGGCTTCACGTCAAAGAGGAAACAGTTACGTCCAACTCAAACGAAATGGAAAGAAAGAAGAGAGAGCAAGAATTTGTTTCGGATAGTTGGGGGCCCGGAAAGACGCCCGGCTTTCGCGACGGGAAGTCTTTTGACTACTCCATTCGACGCAGGAAGGAAAAAAAAACAAAGCAGTCGCGCATAAGGGGTGTTCTCTACAAACTGGCGTAAGGACCCTCGAACGGAAGGTCAAGAGTGGGACGGACGCTTTCGACACTATTCAACAAAAGAAGAAAAACCGGGAGGGAGTACGTAATTAAGTCAAAGGCAGAAGTATTAAATCGAATAAAACAATGGTCCTCGCCTGCTGATCGAAACGGAAGGGTCAACAAGTGGGAGAAAGGCGAGAGAGAGGTAAGAGGGTAATCAAGGGGGTCTACCGAAAAGAAGAAGAGGTCAAACACAAGGACAGTCCAGCTCATCCCCTTAAGAAAATTTTCCAGGACTGGGACATGGACACAGGGACATCCCAGAAACCGGGGGAGGCTAGGGGGAGGAAAGCCGAAGAATACAAGTTCGTCTGAGAAAAAAAGATCTCAAAAAGTTGAATGAGGAGGAAAGAACCAATCGAGCACGAAAAGTGTCTTGCACTACTTCTTTGCGTCGAAGGGGAAAAAAAAAAAAAGAGCGAGGGGGGGGGTGACGGGGAGGTAAATCCCGCGGTATTTCCCGGAACGAAGGAAAGGAAAAAAGGACGGGGCTGGAAACTATGTCCGGGAAAATTTCAATGAAGGGGAAAGGAGAAAATGAGCATGGGAAAGCGATACGGCTCGAGAGGGGGGCCCAAAATGAAAGATGGTTGGGGGAACGGGTAATCCATCATGAATGAAAAGTTCTGCTTATCATGCGTAGGAAGGCCATGAGGAGGGCAGGGAAAACACAAAAAAATCCGGGGTCATTTGTCGTAGATACTGGGGGAAAGGTAGAGTGGAAAGATTGATCAGTCCAGAGGGGGGGGAAAGAAAGAGGGAAAGGCCAGGCATAGTAGAGAAAAAAGAGTTCAAGGGGGGGAAAAGCAATTCTACCTGTGAAAAGACTCTTCAAAGGAGCTGGCCGGAATGGGGAATGTCTCCTAGAAAACAAATAAAATGTGCGTAGGCTTTTTTTTTTTGGGGGACCCCCCGGGAAAAAAGGTAGGCCAGAAGGAGAAGAAGGGTTGAAGTACACTTTGGTGGAGGGAAGGAGTTATGGTAAGGCTATAGGGGAGGGAAAATTTTCTCACCACTAGAAAGGGGGTTTCAAAAAGTCTGTCAAGGGGGAGGGGAAGACTTTTGATCGGAGGAGGGGACCCGAGACGGCTGCTAGGGATCGGCGGTCCAGGGATCGTTTTAAAAGAGACCACCAGGGCGACTCGTAGAAAAGAAAAAACTCAAGGTGAGACTGAAGGGGGGGGGCTTGGGAGGCTGGGGAGAGCGCAGGGTTCGCAAGGAAGGAAAAGTATGTAGGGGAACGTTTGGAAACGATCGTTTGAGATTTTGGTTGTAGGAGGGAAAAAATCTTGCGGGAAAAAAGTTAGGCCGCGGAGTCGGGTTATCCAGAAAAGCAAAAGATTTAAGCGGAAAAGAGAGGGGATGGGAAGACTATTCCCAAAAGGGCCATTCTGGTCAAGTGTTATCCTGGAATTCAATATCGAAAAGAGGTTTAAAAGAGGCCCCTTGCACAGAAAACCAAAATACACCCCACTCAAAACTAAGGGGGGGGAGGATCGGAAAGAAGACCGTAACCGAGTGCCAGACAAGTTTTCAAAAAGGGGGGCGCCTGAGATGGTGGGGGAGACGAGGGGGGCATGATTTAACGGGGGGAAGATTGGCCTTGTTGTAACACATAAACAGTCCAGAAGCGGAGCAGTTCTCAGACCCTGTTTCAAGGGGGGGAAGGGGGACGGGAAGAGAAAATGATGGGGATAAAAAAGCTTAAAGGGAAAAGACTCCAAATAAAGACTAAAAACGCTTAATTAGGGCGGGGGGTGAAGGAAGGGGCGAAATGGATTTCAATTTCCGGGTCATGTTCCCAAGGGGGGGTCCGGGACTGCGAAAGGAAAAAAAAGAAGGGCGGGAGTCACAAGTAGTTCGTCATTTAGAAAAGAATCATCAACGCGTCAACAGCGAATCCCAGCCTGGCCAGGCTTCCAGCCACCATATAAAAAGGTCACAGCAAAGCAAGACAGGGCGGCCAACCCGGGCGAAGGTCCCGATTGACGGCGGACAGAAGTTAATAAATGCTTTATGTCCTGGGGTAATGTTCAGGAAGGGATTTGTCCTGAGTACCAGCCGGGAGAAAAAAAGGGGGAAACGGGAGCGTCGTAAGTTAGAAGCTCATGGAACTCCATTGAGAAGACACGTCTCGAGAGGAAAAAATTGGGAGGGTACACTTCTTCCACCTGTATCCAGGGGCCGTCTACACAGGGAAAAATTGCTTGGAGGCAAATAAAGGGATAGGGGGGGATAGCACGATGAAAAAGATATACACCTCTTGCCGCGGGAATCCTGAGTTGTGAAAGCGCGGATCCACGGAAAAATAGAGAACAGTACCCAACAAGAAAAAAAAATAAATCGAGAAAGAGGGACTCTCACAACAACCAGAAGGATGAGGAAGATAAAGGAAAAGGGATTCTATTACTCACTATGTTGCAGGGGGTTATGTTTTCCGGTCTATGCTGGTTGAGGTCAAAAAAAAGGGAAGGGGAGGAGCGCTCATGGAAGGAAACTATCCGTGTCTGATCAGCAAGAAACCGGACGAGGAGCCAAGGTGGAAGAGTGACCCGCAAAAAGGTCCGTCGGAAGGAAAGGTAAACGGGATGGGAAAGAAGGGGGAGAACAAGAAGGAAACAGCTCGTACAACTAGTCCGGATGGAGCCGAAACAAATCGAAGAAAACTAAGGACACCCTGAGAATTTTCTGTCTAGGTATTTGAAAAGAAAAAAGCGAAGACAGTTGAAAAGGCTGAAATGTATTCAGGGAGGTTCGTGATCGGCGGAAAGCAAGATACCGCTGGAAACAGCGCGTGATGATTTGGTAAAAGGACCTCACGGGGAGTGACACTGGACCGTGGGTAAAAAAGCGGAAACCGTGGGTTGGGGAGAATGTCCGACTCCCGACCCCACCCATTGAAAGGGGGACACAACAGGAACGGATTACGCGGCGGCTCCTGGAGGGGGCTAAGTGCCTGAAAAGGGGGAACGGCTACCAAGAAGAATATGATCGGAAAAAAAGTTGAGAAAAGACCGCCTGCTTAAAGGGGGGGGGAAAATTATTTCTCAAATGACACACAAGGAATAAGAAAAAAAAGAACGTTCGAGACCTCAACCGGAAGGGGCCGATTTGCTCAAAGGGGGGGAAAAAGATATTGCTGGCACTGGGGGCTTCTGAAAGAGGGGCGGGAGTGGGGGGGGGGGAAAACTAACAAGGTCTCCGTATAAAACCCGGGGTGGGTCGGGGTGATAGATTTAAAATCGCACTGTGATTGGACCATACGGACTTTGGGAAATAGGAGATAAGATTGCACAGGAGTGCCTGTAACGACCAGAAGGAACGCTCTAAAGATATTATTCTGCCGGGGGTAAAAAAAATAGCTATCAAAAGGCTAAACCGTTCACAAGTTTAAAATCCTTGTGCATTGAATAGGAAAAATTGCTCTCTCGGGAGACAAGAAAGAAAAAATTAGGCGGGGTGGTTGGGGGGGGAAATGGAGTCTCTTGGTTGGGCTTGTTAGATCTCGCTCAAAAGGGATCCGAAGAAAAACACCTCTCGAAAAAGATCTTTGTCGATCAATCAGCAAGAAAGAAAGAAACGGGGAAACGCAGCGTGGCCGGAAGGACATTTTGCCGTCCTTCACAAAAAGAAACCCAGAGAAAAAAAAGAAAAGGAACCGAGGCCTACCTGGCTATGAAAATACTCTCTACGCAGGGGGGAAGTTGGTCGAAAACTTCGAGGCGGGAGGAGAGTACGGAATTAAAAACGACGAAGTTTAAGCGGTTCCTGGGACAACTTAAAAAAAACTATCCTTGAAAAGAAATGCTTGGGGAAAATTGCAGTGGAAAAAAGAAAATTTAACGAGAAGAGGGGGGGGCTGAATAGAACACAATTATTCAACCACAAACAAAGGACCGGTTCGTGTGTAATATGGCAGACCTTCCTAAAGGAAACGGTTAGGGACGAGAGACGAGAGGAAAGAAGGAGAGGGGGAAGGAAGAGCAAACAGTAAATCTCGTGACAACTCGAGAAAGAAGTGCATTATAGGAATGCGTACGCTACCTAGAAAGTAGGGAAAACCTATTGCATCGGAAAAGAGGAGCAGGGAGGGGAATGGACCGAGGAGTAGCAAATCCCACCTGGCCATCGCGTCAAGGCAGATAAAAGAGAAAAAAATTCTGAAAAATTTTCGTGCCTCGATGAGACTAATCAAAAAACCACAACGGAGAGGAAGGAGATCCATAGAAGGGGAAAAAAAGTGGGGGGGGAGACGAGACCGGGGGAAACAAATGCATCGCGCTGGTTTTGATGTTCGGACAAGAAGGTGCTCCCGCGGAACGTAGGAAAATTCCTTACTTGGGTTAGCTGGAAACAGAGTTGTAGAGGGAAAGTAAGACTTCTGATCAAGGCCCCCAATCTACTGAAAGCGGATTACCAGTTGCCAGGGGATCTTAAATGGTTGCGCTCGTACGTCCCGATCAGGGGGATTTCCCAGGAGGAGATCATTCAGAGGGGGGGGAAGAAAAGGGGGGGAAACTAAAAACCTGGGAAATTGCGGGGAATTGACATCTTACAACGAACCAAAGGGTTTCCAGCTTTTAGTAGGGGTACTGTGGTCGAACCCACTAGGGAAGGGAAGGAACTAGGGGCAGTGTACGGAAGGGAGAAAAATATATTCTCACTAAGGAAGTTTTTTCCCATCAAAAAGATCAGGAAAAAGGGGTCTTAGGGTAAAAAATACGTCTTCCCGCGCGTAATCCGGGCGTCTACTCTTCGGGACTAAACAAAAGAGGATGGAATAAAAGGGGGAAGATTTTCTCTTCGGGGGAGGTGGCCGTCAGTAGCATGATTGACTCGAGTTCGCCACTGTTGTTTAAAAAGGACGGCCAAGAGAAATCCAGGAAATAGAGGGGGCTTCAGGCTCTGGGTAGAGTTCGACCAGAGTGGGTGGCCGAGGAGGAGGAAGTCCGAGAGTCGTTTATATGGATCCACCGCCCAAGATGGGGAAAAAAAAAAGAACGCCTCCCTTTGTGGGAAGATTCCTCTTGGGGGTGAAAGGAGTATCGCAAGGTTTAGGGTAATGCCCGGGGACGGAAGGGTGGTGTGGGGCCAGAAGGGGAGAAGGAGGGGGTGAAAACTCTGCTAAGTTAAGAAATTACGCGACTGGAGTCGCCGCTAACATTCAAAAGAATATTTTAACGTAGCGATAGGTGATTAAAGTATAATTCAAAAGGGGGGGGAAGATGTCAATCCTCGGCCCATCAATCTCTAAAAAAAACGGGGCTTGGGGATCAAGGACGACGGGTCCTTGCCGCCCCCAACGGGTTGGAAGCAAAAAAGGAAGGGGGGGAAAACCGTACGAGTGCCAGAACTATTGTTGGGGGAAAGGGGGGCTCCAGAGAGGACACGGTTTGGAGTCTCGCAACGGGGGACTTGGAGGGGGGGACCTTGGAGCACACGTTGTTAAAAAAAAAAAGGGGTCCCAAGAAAATCCTCAGTAGTATCATTTCTAAAAGTGTTCGTCATAGGGGGGAAGGGGATGAAGAAAGGTGAGTTCGTGGGTCCGCCGCGAAACTTTGAGGAACGTCGAGGAAAAAAAAAGAATAGAAAAGGGACGTGCGTGTCATTCGAAGTGGAAGATTTCCTGGGGGGAGATTCTTCCGGCAAACCACGTGGGGAACAGAGCTAGGGGGAAGACTTTGCAGTCAAAAGTAGTTTGTAGTAAAGGTCACGAAAGGAGGATAGGGTGACTACAAAATACGGCAGGACAAGCTAGCATCCTTTCTCCAGAGGAAAATCCTCCCAAGAACGAGAAGCGCCAGATGGAAAAAGCAATATGAACAAAGGGAAGGGTCGCTTACGAATACATAGACATAAATTGTCTTTTTCAGGTATGTTCGGTAAACTAAATTTAGGTTAGGAAACTCCAGCGGATCGATCCTTTTAAAGAAGAGCTGTCAAGGAAAGAGGAGTCCACTGAGGAGGAAAGGAAAAAAGGAACCTAAACGCCAGTTTGCGTTCAAAAGGTCTCCACCTTTCCCGGCACGACCAGGTAGAGTGCGTGCACTAGGGGAAACCCGGTATACATGGGCCTTATCGCTAATAGTCAAAGCGAAAAGCCTGAGTGGGGGAAAAGAATCTGAACGGTAAAACACATAACATACCGTCAAAAGCCCCCTGCAATAGAGCCGTAGAGCTACGCCCAATCAGATCCCG
>Ga0179591_1258083_pt1 | contig 13571 bp, 8 predicted proteins | sample CZOMad2_1_08_16f_FD_182891 | JGI IMG/M metagenome (GOLD analysis project Ga0179591, IMG submission 182891) | Vadose zone soil fungal communities from Angelo Coast Range Reserve, California, USA - CZOMad2_1_08_16fungal (PacBio error correction) | ecosystem: Environmental > Terrestrial > Soil >...
GGGGTGAGGGGGGGTAATACAGGTCGACTCCAAGTACAGTCACTGGGAAGGAAAAGGGAAGAAAGAATAACAGGAAGGGGGGCAAGCTTGTACACCTTTCAAGCCAATGAAAAGGATGGCAGACTAGGGTTATCAATTGGAAGGGACACGTGCCGAAACAGGGAGGTATATAGGGTCGTCGGAGGAGAAAAAGCAAGGGGGCAAAGGGGAAAGGCGAAGCAAAATTGGTAGTCACAACTGAAGTTTGGTTTGTAACCATCCGGGGGTAAGGAGAGGGGAATTTTTCCAACTACACGAAAAAAGCCGGAGCGTCCAACACCTGGAAAACTGGGCCCTCCGTGTAGCACTTGAAAAGCCAGTGATGACTTGCAGAATAAGCCTCCCCGACAAATTGGAGGAAAGGCGTCGGGGCACCACAGGTGACACGAAGAAGCGCTCTTAAAAGCCTAGTGCATAAAAGAAACCTAAGGACAGCTAAGTCGGGAAGGGAGACTCCGAACGGCTGTGCCCCGCTCCAATGGAAGGATTACCGTGGGGAGTTCTCCTTCAAACTTCAATCACTGTCCGGGGAGAGGGTGGAGGAGGAGAAACGGGGACAAAAGTGGGTTCACCAAAAGTCTTGTCTTGCTCAAAACATCGACTTCCGCAGGCCGGGCAGACAAAGGATCGGATAGAAAAGAGCTCGAATCGCTCATGAAAAATTCCGGGAAGGGCCTAAAGTACTGGACTTCCTGGGGACCGCCCTGTGGCAGCAAAGGGGGAAGAAAAAAAAATGAAGCCGTCCTGGAATTGAAAAATTAGAAACTACGCCGCATACAGTGCAACTTTCCATCGTAAAAAAAAACGCCTGATTCACCGCCAGGGTCTAAGGTGACGAGGGGGGCGGGATCCCACCTCAGGCAATTACTAAACGTGTGGGATTTGGGAGATCGAAAAAATGGGGGGAGGTTTGGTAAACATTGAAGCGAACCTCCAAGCCAGCGGGCTTGAACACTTGAAAAATGACAGCCAAAAGGGGGAGGATTTTCAGCAGAGGCGGCCGCTGGAAAGGGTTGGAAAAAAGAATAAAAGCGTCCTAGTCCACAACGAAAGAAGCGGGGAATAAGAGGTCAACAGAAAAAAGGGACAAGGCTATAAAAAACGTCCCTGGCAGAAAAATAGGAACAAGACAGGATCCTCCACCAAAGGAAAGAAAAGCCTGGGAAATTTCTTCCAGGAGGTTTGGGACGCGGGGCGAGACACCAAAAGACGGGGGGGATGAAATCACTTCATGTCCTACTTCAAAGTCTGGGTCGAAGGGGTCAACATCTTTTCCCAGCGAAGGGGGGCTGCATTAAAGGAGGATAATCTCGGTTAAAAAACCAGATATACCGAAAAAAGCGGTCGGGGCATGTGAAAAAATCATCAGGTGTGGCAGGGAAGAATAAACGAAAGCTGCACACTCGTTGGTGGTCGCAGGCCGAAATTCACGTTCATTAATTCAGCGGAAACGGAAGAAAAACCATGAAAAGGCGGACGGTGCTTGGGTAGGACGAAGACTCTCACCCAAAAGGGAGGGAGGCGACAGGTGTCGTTCCTTGCGGAGCGTTTCAAGGAAAGAGCTTAAATCAAAAATTACAAAACGATTAGTCAGAGGAGAGGGCTACCGATCACGCGCACCTTCGGACCAGTAGAAGGCAAAGGGAATGAAAGGATTTTCTAAGCAGAGAGGAGGACTGGCACGGCGAAGAAAACGAAAGACAGCGGCCGACCAAATAGCGACGGCAGGCTTACAACGACGAAAAAAAAAAAGAGGCAGAAACAGAGAAAAACGAGGGGAGACAGAATGACCACGGAAAGGATATTAAAAAACGACCTCTCGAGTTCGTGGAGGCACTCCTGCTTGGGGAGGGTACCCGGCAGGTCCACGATTGGAACTGTCAAGGCCTGTACTTCGTCCCGTACTTGACTGAAAAGGAGGGGACGGGAGGAAAAACCGATTATTTTATCTAGGGGACAATCAAAAGACTAACGGGTTATAAGTCAAAGTTAAAATGATTCGGCGGTGCTTCCCAGGACAAAGGGGGGGAATGTGTCCAACTTCATCAATAAGCGCACCCCCATGAAACTCAGAAAAAAGAATCAGATTGCTCGACAAGACAAACGGAGTGGGAAAAACTGCAGGGCGTTTAAAAAAAGAGTCATCGGCGGCCAGCCTGCTTTGGGAATAAACACCCTCCGAAAGGGAGACCAGAAGAGAAGGAAGGAAGTTGGAGCGGGTCACCCCAATTCTTCAAACTGCGTTGGCGTATTTACACACGCGGAACTGGCCGTGAGGAAAGCAAGGAAAATGAATGGCTGGAGGATAGAGGTGCATCCTGAAGTTCAACTCCCCCGTTTAGAAAGACCGGTCGGCGGGAGAAAAAGGGAGGGGAACGCCTTCACTTAACCAAGTGTTTCTTCACTTGGAAATCAATTTTCGAATTCCACGCGCAGAGAAGGGTTGCGGTGGTGAGGTCGAAATTCAAGGTGGGGAGGATAAAAGGATCTGAGACGAAAAAAAAAAGACACGGGGCCTTCGAAAAAGAAAAACATCTACAAAGCTCAGGGAAAACTACGGGGTGAATTGCCTGACCATCTATTCCAAGTCTCACTGATGGGTGGAACAGACGTCTCAACCGTAAACACATGCCTTCGAGAGATTAGGCAACATCCGCATAAAACCCGATAAAAGAAAAGAAGCGACTTCAACGAAAAAAATGACGTGGGGGCGGGACAATCCACCAAACCGGCAGGGGGGGGGGGAGTAGGGGGAGGTTGAGGATCCCCCGGCAGTGGTTCTTTAAGATTGAGCCGGGCGCAACCGATGCCAACGGACACCTACAGGGGGAGGACTCTGGTGCTGCTGGAATAAAGAAAAGAAAACTAATGATTAAAGAGAGATATCAGACCTCACCAGCCGAAGAGGAAGTTGGCAGAGCGTGCCAATCTTAAAGAAAAGACCGACCAAAAAGGGGTGGGAGACGCCAACCGCGCAAAACGCCCCCTAAAATGGTTTGACTAGACCACAACGTCAGGGGGGTGTGGCAAGCACTGGGCGGGCTAAGCAGCGAGCGTTATTCAGGGGCTTCCGGCGGGAAGGGGTTAAGGGAAAAGGGGATGCCCCGTCGAAAAGGCGCTTCCACGGTGATGTGTTCCCCTAAGGAAAAGCAGGAAGCGATGGGGTCATAAAACCTTTGACAGTACTTGAGCAGTGGTCGAGGGGGGGACTACAAAAAAGAAAGGAAATATTGCGACTAAACGTAGTCGGAAGGGGAAGAGGGAGGGTCCTGGGACACCGCTGGAGGCAGGAAGACCCACAAAGGGAATAAGGTGACTATTGTCACTGGAAAAAAGGGGAAAGGTAAAAAAAAATGTCTGTGAACTTGGACTTCGTTACCAGCAATTGGAGGACACAGGGGCGCGACCGGCGCCTCCTGGGACAAAAAAAAATACCGCTGCAACGGGCAGATCAGAGAAAAAAGGGAGTGTGGGCGAGCACAGAAAAAAATTGTCAAAAAAAGACCGCTCAACGCAGAAGAAGGAGTTGGGGGACCAAATCCAAAGCCCGGCTAGTCGGATAAGTCTTAGGGATGAAGAAAAAGCTATCGGCCGCCGGAAAGTGTAAAAGTCTAAAAAAAGCTGGTCCCTCAAAGGTGCGTCGAACGGAAAGTCGGTCATGCCGAGGGATTAATGGGGTCGGAAAAGAGAGGGGGAGGACAGGCAAAAACTCCTGGGAAAACGTTTTGCAGAAGAAGAACTCCTCAAGGAGATGCCGCATCTCCCCAGAAAGAGATTGGCGATGGTGGACAACGCGAAAAATCTTCAACACCCCTTGAAGCAGAGAAGGGATCTCAAAAAAAAGGGGCGAACAGGATATGCTTTAGCTTCACTTAATGGTAACAGAGGGGGAGGTGGGGGGCTGAACCCTCTGACTTTCTCCGAAAGGGGCAACGAGAAGGAGAGTTCTGAAAAAGGTGTAGTATAGACTGACTCCTACTAGCCACGTCGCTGTTGTAAGATGAAAGGGGGGGGACAGACTCTGGGTTCACGGTCGCCGAAAAAAATCTATGAAGGGAAATGCAAGAAAAGGCGTCTCGAAAGTGCAATCACCGCAAGGACTCGAGAACACTAACTTTGGTAGGGGGGCATGGGGGAAGACAATGGAAGATCTCCTCGCTTGAAATTCGGGAATCCTGAGCGGGGGCCTTGGGTCAGGGGAACGCGGTATTTCAGAAGAATTTGGGCGCTAACCTAGGAAGGACAAGAACTCCGATTGAGCTAACTCGGGCAATTGGAATCTTCAGGACCAATGGGGGGCCAAACAATCAAGGTCAGGCATGGTGCTCAAACTTAAATATAAGAAAACTTGAAAGAACGGAGGGAGGACGACAACAAGTTTGTTCATCTTTAGTTAGGATCCGGCAACGCTGTGAAGACGGGGAAAATTAAACGCCTTGGACAAAAAACGGTTAATAAGGAAGAAAAGGATGGTCAAGACATGACCTACTGCGCGCTTGAAAGAGGGTTGCACACTAGGAACAGAAGCGAGGCCGTCCTGGGTCGCAGGTAAAGGAAGGTAACTACCAAGGTGCTCCAAAAAAAAAAAAATCAGACGGGTAAACTCCCATTAGATGCCAGTTCAGGAGGGGGGGATTATTTCAACTTAAATTCTGGCGAAAAAAAGAAGAAGAGGGGACGCGAACTTCGAATTTAAAAAGCGGAACTTGGTTTCGGTTGGACTATGCCGACGAGGGCTTTTATCAACGTAAGCGGAACTGATCTCATAACCCGCAACATTCCAAGAGGGCCTGCTTTTGGCGGCGTAAAAGGGGTCAGCCCTCAAACGTATGATCTGGAGGGATCCTGACGGGGCAACAATAACCGGTGGCCGACTCAAAAAACAAAAAAATGACGTCCGTGGAAGGGAGGGGGTGCATCTCCTCGTAAAAAGCCGGAGAATCTTGGGTAATACGGGCCAGAATCGGAAACCTGGGGGGGAAAAGGACACTGCAACGGATCTACGGAGAACCTGGAAGTGGAACTCGGTTAGGACGGGGAGACGGTAGAAAGGTATAGGTCCCCTTGAAAATGCGAGGTGGGGAACAGTGAGACGTCGAAAGACAGGTATTCCAAGGAAGGTGCCCATAAACAGATTCTACTAAAAAGGTAGACGCCCAGCAGGGCGGGAGCGGAAGGAGAATTCTGAGATGTTTCGGACCGAGATCCGCAGTCGGAAGACACCAGGCGTTCCCGTGAACACGGACATCCCGACACCCGGATGGACCAGCGCCAACAGCAAAAGGCACTTTCCTCTCGTGGAGAGGGGCCCGACCGCCATAAGACAGGGGGGCACAGTACGAGCTCGTACGCCGGTCGTACGTCGAAGAACTCCAAAGATCAGACAGGCGACTGGTTGGGGAACCGGGTTGCCGGACGGAAAAGGCAGTCCCGGGAGTAAACAGTATTCTCTTAGAACCATCACGACGGGGGAAAACAGGTTTGGAGAGACAAGGTCCGGTAGGAGGACGGCAAGGTTCGCCACTGTTTATTGGACAGTTTCGTAAGGAAGGGGGGACCATGAACAAGGAAGGGTCAGGATCGTCAATTTGGAAGGGTTGCTAGCACGTCACATGGAACCTGAGCGAAAAATCAGAAGAGACCTGCCGAAAGATGAGCACGTTTTGAAACGCGTCCCGCTACCAAGACTCCCCAAGTGTAGGGGAAGATTTGCCCTGGTTGATCAAAACCGATTGCAACGGAAGGTATTCTTCACTAGAGCCCTGCGTCTTCAACCAGTCCTTACTGCCTTGATCTCGGGAGCAAGGGGGAGAGTACGAAAGAGATCATCCAAACCACTTAGAGTATAAAGAGAGAGATGGGATTCGAGCGTTCGAAATAGCGGACAAGGATCCCGGGGGACTTGTCAGTAAAAGTCAGTCAGATATTGCAGGAAAAATCAGGTGGGACCCGTTTCCTTAAAGGAAAAGGAACTGCCTCGGGGGAAGAGCAGAGGAGGGCGGTTCTAAGGGAACACATGGCCGCCCTCTGTCTCTACTTTCCGGGGGTCGTCGTCGAGCATAAGCTTTCAGGGGGGGGGAAGAGCCCCCGCAATGGTACGATCTTCTTTGGAAGTACCAATATACTAAGAGGGGGGGGGACATGGAAAGGGAAGAATCCTACAGGAAGCTCACCTAGACATCCCTTACACTGGAAGACTGTTACAAAAAAGGTGAACGGCCGTATTCTGAGGAAAAGGCGGATAGCCGCCGCATGGGACAAGCCAACCGAAGGACCCCCTCAAGAGGCTGTTGCGGGGAGAGTCCCAAAAAGAAGGCCGACTCGTCCGGTGCCAAACTGGTCGAAAACTCTACCACCAGGCCGAGTAACCGAAAGGCAAAGGGACTTTCAAGTTCGGAGAAGGGTCGACTAAAGGAGGACAAAGGAAATGGTAGGCCTCTCTAGCTAGGGGGATAAAAACATCTGTGAGATTTCACTGCAAACAAACTCGTTAGCGAGCGGGGGACAGCTCGAAAAGAAATTTGGCATGACAGGGAAACCCTACCGCCACTATCCTTTGACAGAACGGAGGGACAAAAGGGCATCGAGACCTGAAAAACGGATAACATAGTTAGAACTGCGGAAAAAACTACTCCGCAGAAATGGGGCCCGAGGAACTAAAAAAGAGGGGGAGAGGAGGAAACCTCCAGCGGGATCTAAGGATTGGAAGCATGGCACATAAGGAACGCCATCACCGGGGGATGGGGGTAAAAAAAAGGGTTTTTGCCCAAAATAATCCGGCTGGTCATCTGCTGAAAACCTGACTGACCCCAAAAATCATGGGTTCGGCATCATCAGTTCCGGGAGGAAAAAAAGGTTGAGAAAAAGACCGCCGTCGGAAGCAGGGGCCACAAAAAATCCTAAATAACCTTCAGATAAGGGAGGAGCATCGGAGCGCGAAGAGAGGACCAGAAGACCAACCAGGACAAGAACACAAAGAAGAAACTGGCAAGACATTGGGAACCAGGGGGGCACTTCTAATTTTGAGAGGGGCGAGACAAAACCACGTATGAAGGAGGAGAAGGATTCTCAAACGACCTTATGGTTACCCCTCGTGCAAGCGCGAGCGTGGGCCTGGGACCCGAAAGCGGTTCCATGAGGGAAAGTGAAAAAAAGCGTCGGTGGGGGAGAGAACGTGATACTAAAATGGGGACGGGACTGCACAACAGGGGGTACGACAGTGCAAGCGATTACTTCATCGCGAATGGAAGGAACCAGGCCTTTAAAAGGCTGCGGTCAGTGGGGGGAGAAAGAGAGAGAAGAGTGCACCCTTAAAAGCCGCGCTAAAACTGGTGCCGAAATAGGGGGGGGGGGTTAGAAGGCACGATTAGACTATACAGCTCCACCGAAAGGGAGAGAAGCTAGGGGGGGTAAACGTAATATCAAACGAAAAAAGGGGGGAATATAAAAAGGGTTCGGCACCTGACTAAAAAAGGAGTTTGCTAGCAGGAATGGTCCTACACTTGCTGAACGCCGAAGGGGAAATAAGGAAACCGGCAAGCGCGAAGCACGAGGGAAAAGGCTTACCATAAGAAAAAAACATCTTATAACCATCGCGACCAATTTGAACCATAGGAAAGGCCAGGGCTGAAAGCACAACAAAGCAGAATCAAGGAGGGACTTATGGCCTAAAGTCCGATTGCGTCAAAAAAAGGGGGAGAAGCGGAGAAGGCAAGCGATACGGCGACGCCAAAAATTGAGCTCCTTTATGGAAGGCAAAAGGAGGAAACTGGATTGTCAACAGTATCGAAAAGAGAGGGGGGCGCTGAGAGAGAAGGAGGAGGAGAAAGGCACCCGGAAAACATGTACGTTTTGGACAACGAAAGAAGAAGAGAAGCACCCCCAGGAACGAAACCTCGCATAAACGAACAATGGGGGCAAGAAACCAGAAAATCGGCAGGGAATGATGGAATCGGCGGCCGAGAACTGAGGGAAATAAAACGACTCTACTTCTCCAGGGCAAAAGGGGGAACATTAACCTGGTGGGACGTTCCCCAATCATTCCTTAAAATTCGGGGGAAACACCCCGGACTTGCGGAGGGCCAAGAAGCTTCGGGATGCAATGGCCCGAAAACATTGAGGGGAAGGACGGTCGGAAGGAGCCATTAAAAAAAACCCTTTAACGCGTCACGTGTCACGACAAAGGGGAGAGGGGTGGTCCTGCACTTTGAAAAACGGGCGAGCCCCGCACAGTAGCCGGGGGAGGGGGGAGGTTCTGCAAATGAAAGGGCGACACCGAGGAGAAGAAAGGCCCGACAGCAAGGAGCGAATAGTCAAAGGGTCGGGAGTCCTCGACAATGTAAAGGAGGAAACCGAACTGGGGACCGGAAAAAAGACTGGAAAGTGGTAACACGGATGTGGGGGACCCGCAAAAGTGAAACTCGGCCAGTGAAGGAAACCTTCGAATGACACGAGCGCTTAAAATCCAGAAAAACCGCAGCCGGCCAGAATTCACAAGGGGAGAGACCCTGACCAAGGTTCGGCCACAAAAAAGAACAGAAGGGGGAGGGTCTGGCGGTTTTCAGAAAAACTGCGTTGGGGACGGGCTGGCGCCCTGGCGCCGGGCAAAGCGCTGCCAAAGAAGACCAACAAATTGTTCATGCTGGAGGAGAGAGACAAAACGTTCTTGTGAACGAGAGAAATAAGCAACAGAGCGTAATGTAGCGGAAGGGGGCAATCGCAATATCCGCCATCCAAAACAAAGGGGGGGGTCATCAAAGCCACGTCGAGGAAGAGAAGCCAGGGTGGGTTCATTTTCATAAAAACCACGTTGTGGAAGAACCCGGAGGGGAGAAATGACCGGGCTAGGTGTGATGAAAGGAGGGCCTAGTCGCGAAATCGAGGCTGCCAACGTCCGGGGAGCGGCCACGGGGAAGGGTTCCCCCATAACAAATTGAACGATGGTCAGGACAAACGTAAAAATGCCTTTCGCGGGAAAATTTGTCAATAGGGGCTCGAAGCCCGAAGCCTAGGGGGACGGCGTGATAAGTGGGATCTCACCCGAGAAAACTAACCAAAAAAAAAACCAATATGACGCCGGAAAAAAGATTTCAAGGTGGCAGAAAAACGAACTCTCGGGGAAAATGACGAACCCCTAAAGGGAATGGAGAGCGAAGCGTCGCCGGAGGGGAATCTAAACACAAACTGCATGTACGATCACTCAGCCCTTTCAAGGTGGCCGCGGACCCAGGGGGCAAAGTTGTCCAATCACTCCTCCCTACCTAATGCGGGAACAATACCAAAGTCCCGGCTTCGGCAGGGAAATTCAATTTTGAAACCTCACTATTTGCCGCCGGGATGGACAGGAACCCAGGAAAAGTTAAAAACTCAAATCGGGTAGACAAACGAAAGGGAGGGAAATGCCGAGGAGGCGGGAAAGCAACCGTGGCTGGTGGGGCCAAAAACTCGTCACGGTGTCATTTGGCACAGCCCATCAGCCGCTCCTGCCGGTCCCGAAGAGAAATTCAGAAAGGGAGAAAATCGAGATGTAAGGGGAAGAAATAAGGAAGTCCCCGTCCAAAAAGGCGACTGACAAAGCCACCCAAACTCTCAAAAGGGGAGGGGGGAAGGGGAAACTTCAGACACTTTAACGTTAAAAAGGGTGCCAAAAAGGGAAACGAAAGGAGGGAGAGGTCGTCAGGGGAATTGCCGGTGAGCAACTCGACTATTGTAGCCGGATGGGCAACGGCTGGGGAGAGGAAGGAGCCGTAGAGATTCTAATACTACCGCTTGAAGACGAACGGACGAGGGAAAACGCTCCCTCCGAGGGAGAAACAAAAAAATTCGGTAGTGACGAACCTTTCTATGCCCATCGCGGAGAGGGACGAAAAATTGTGGATTCTGGGAACCCATAGATAAGACAAGAAGGGGCGGGGGCGGAAAACTCGGGTAGGCGATCTCGAATTGGGGCCCTGACATCCATCTAAGGCAGCAGTCGGTCGCGCGGCGGCAACGTCGAGAACAGCTCTCCTTTTCAAAAGTCCTCTAAGTCCATTGAGGAGGGAAGTAATCGAAGGTCAAACTACGGACCAACAGATTTGGCGCAACGCGGGGTGACGCAAACGAGGGGTGGGGGGGGGGGGGAGGAGAAATTCCTCTTAGGAAAGGGGGGGAGCTCGGGTGAGGAAGTATCAAAACAACTCGATGGCGCCTACGGGGGCCTCCTGTCTCTAGGGAAACTAGTTACACGACCCCAAGGTTGAGAGAAGGCTTTGGATCGTAAAAAGCCTTATACCGTGTTGGAGAGCCCCTCGCAAATACAAGTGTAAAGACCCAAGGAAAGGTTCTGGGTCCGTACTGTGTGTACCTGGAGGGGAGAGGGAGGAAGTGTCCAGCTATAGTACAGACTATGAGGAACTGACGGTGACGAGGAGAATGGTTTGGGAAAAGATATAAACGGGGGGGAGGAGGTTCTCAAAAAAAACGTCAAAGGTACTCGAGAAAATCTCCATCAAAAGATGTTCAAATTGGGAGGGAGAAAGGGTTCAAGCCCCTACTTAGGATCCACTTAAAACACTCTCACGTTGGCCGGCTGCCCACTCTTTGGAGCCGGAACCTGGAAGGACGGAGGGTGAAATCAATCAAACGGGGTAACAAAATAAGGAGAGATCCCTCAGTTAAAATGACGCGGGTCGCGTGGTCAGGTCCGGAAGAAAGTCTCGGCTTAGCTGAAGGGCCGGGGGGAAAGAAAAGATGCACTGGTAGAAGAAGTCAGCGAGTGAATGGCGACAGGGTTGGGATCCAAAGTTAGTAGAAGGGACCAGGAGGAAAGGTCCAGGAAGGTTGAAAACCATGCTACCTAAACTCTCGCAATCAACAGGGGAACTGCGCTTCATGCCGTAAAAAAAAGGGTTAAATTCGGACAAAAGGAAAACTCAGCGGGACCGAACCAAGAATAAAAAAATACTCTTCCAAAAGAGATCCAAACAAAAAAATTGGTTCAGGCGAACGAGGGGAAATCAGATGTGTATCAGGGAAACGAGTACAGGGGAAATAGAAAAAGGAACGCGTCGGGAGGGTCCGTTCAAAAAGGTCTTATTGGGATCATCTAAGACGAAAGGCAAAGACCGGGGAGAGTGGTCCAAGGTGGGCCGAAGTAAAACTTTTCATGGCCAAGGATCGGGGCTTGGGAATCGCCCGTAGCGAGTCCATCAAGGAGGGGCTTTGTGCTAAAAAAAATGTCTAAGGTCCAGAGGGGCCGGGAAGGCTCCCGGCGCCTCTGGCGGATTTAGAGGTAAGGGAACCAATGAAGGGGACGATGGAAAAAACCATCCCCTCCTTGGGGAAGGGCTGAAAAGTGGAGCAGGTGGGGGGCCTGATTCACATGCCACGTTTCTGAAATAGAGGAAACCTCCTATGCAAAACCTGAGCTAAGAAAGGATGTGAAAAAAAAAACTTTTCAACCTCAGGATCACCGAGTTGAAGGAAACCCAACTGGGTCGCATTACATTGCAAAACCACCTCGGGAAAAAAACGAAGTTAATTCAGAAACTGAGTATTCCAGACCACCTCCTTGATCTAGAGGTGAAAGTAAGGGGAGGGGACGCAACGCCAGATCTCTCACACCCAAGGGATTAAGAAAGGAGAGAGGGATGAGGATAGTAGAAACTGAGCATACAATAGTCCGCAGACTGGGGATTAACAAAAGTAGAAGGAGATCAAGAAGCTAGTGGGAGGAAAATCAGAAAGAGGAGGAAAGAGGTCTGCTAAAAATTTAGCAGGGGGAACACACGTTAAAACCGGTGGGAGGCCTTGAAATTGCCGCAGTCGTCTCAAAGCAAAGGTGGGTAAAGTGCAAAACACTAATGGGAGATAGAAAATTGCATTGGTCAATTGTACAGTACGTTACGAACGGTCATTGGAAGCAGAGGAAGAACGTACTTCCAGAAAACCTGCCGGGAACGGGAGCAAAAATTTGCCCCTGTGAATTGACTTCGGATGAAAAATTGGAAAGGAGAACACTACTAGGGAAGAAAAGTCGTGTCACCGGGCAAAAAAAAAAAAAAAAAAAGCCTCCAGTATTTTCCTCTTCTCCTCCTACGAGTTAAGGTAAAGCGCGCGTCCGGGGTGGGAAAAGAGGGGAATAGTAAAACCATTAAAAACTAAGAAAATGTGCCCCGGAAAGAAAAAGGGGGAGGACTGGGCTGGATCCAATGTTCTACTAAAAGTACTAAACGAAAGGAAAATCAGACTGCGGCGGCTCTTGAAGGGGGAAATCAGGGGACGAATGCTTCATTCAAGAGCTCAACTCTTAGTGTCTATCGCAGCTCGAATAGATAAGGTTCACCTTCCGGACTGTCAAACTGCCCTGGCTAAGATCTTGAAAGTGGAGCCAGCAAGTGCATCTAACCTTTAAAGGGGGGGGGGAGCCCGGGGAAGATCACTTCCAAAAAAAAATAACGAAGAATTGGGGCACAGGGACCTAAACGCCAGGTCCTTCTAACCGCCTGCGTAGAACAGGAAGGTCCGAGGCACGCACGCCTTACTCCAATCCTACCCCCGGTGGTCATTGGGGGCGCCGGAAAGTGTCAACCCTGGTATTGCTGAAAGCCGCTGCAGACGGAGTTCCACGGAAAAAGGGCCCAAATCAGTAAGGCTTTTTCAAATAAGACAGGATTCCCGGCAACGTGGAGACCAGGAACGGACTGGCAAAAACCACAACTACCAACCTGGGCCAGCGTGAACAAACTGCAACGAGAAAAGTTAAAGCGGCGCTACAGACCCTAATCCAGAAACACCTACAGGGAAAATCATCCCATCATAAGCACAAGTTCACCGTATATGGGGACTACGGTTAGTTGTTCCTAGTGAAAGAAAAAAAAGGTCAGGGGAAATAAAAAAACCTACATAAGACGCTGGGGAGAGGGTGGTAAAAAGTTGAAATGAAAAAGGGGCTTTGCCTGTCCAGCTTAAGCCCAGCGCGGACCAGGATAGAAAAGGGGGGGGGGGAGAGAAAAGGCTCTTAAAAAATTCATTTCTCGAAGCGAAAGAGGGTTGGAGGATACTAACCGAAAAAGCTTAAAAACTCTTTGCAAAAAATGTCATGGGGGGAGAGTCTTCACGCTCATCACGTGCTCACAGGGAAGGGAAAGGAGACTTGCAAGGTGTGGCTCAGACAACTTGCACAAGGCGAACCCGCGTAAGAAAGAGGCAGTGGGAGGGAAGCGGGCACCATATTTGAAAGGAAACTCGGCGCCACGGGCAACTTAGCAACGCGATGCGGACCAACGAAAACTGCGGGAATATCGAAGTGGTTCTCAAAAAAAACATAAACTGGCTACCGATGAGTCGTTTCCGCCATTTGTAACGCCGTCGCGGAAAGAGGAACCGGCATCTCTGAAACGGCCTCCTAAAAAAATCATTCACCATCAAGAGAGACCCTAGCGAAGGTGCTCCCAGAGGTACCGGACAGGAATTACAAAAAAACAGCCGTCTGAATCGGAGCAGAATGAGGGGCTAGTTACCCGCAATCACTGAGAAAAAAGAATCAAGCC
>Ga0179591_1270698_pt1 | contig 13571 bp, 14 predicted proteins | sample CZOMad2_1_08_16f_FD_182891 | JGI IMG/M metagenome (GOLD analysis project Ga0179591, IMG submission 182891) | Vadose zone soil fungal communities from Angelo Coast Range Reserve, California, USA - CZOMad2_1_08_16fungal (PacBio error correction) | ecosystem: Environmental > Terrestrial > Soil >...
GAAGGGGACCACCGCCGCCGAGCTGATCCTCGTTTCTCAAGGAAAAATGGGCCGCTCCATTCCTGAGAGAGATACATTACTATCTGAGGTCTACTCACTCGCGTGGCTGGGGAGAGGAAGAAAAAGGGAAGGGCCGGCGAAGGGAGCAAAACTTAATTACCTTCTCAACACTCAAGCCGGGAAAGAATCGGCCTAATACCGATGGGTGTCACTAAGTGGGAAAGGTCAGACTAGTTAGAGGAGCACCGCAAGAAAACTTGCAGCGCTGCGCCAGAAACCAGTTCTAGCCAAAGGGACACGGGTTCTATCCCAGAAAGAAAGATGTAGGGGGAAACGGACATAAAACGAAACGCTCTTCAAAAGAGGTAACTTCAACAAGGAAAGTAGAGTCCGGAGCGATGTCGGGGATTGGGAAAACAAGTTCCGTGGCCCGCCAGGAGTTCACACCGAGCCGCGTCAATAAGGACTTCAACTTCTCGCGTATCGGGGCGAAAATACATATCAAGGAGAAAAGTGGTGACGAAAGACCCGGTCCCAGTCAGAACCAAAAACGGGGTGTCGGAAAAAAGGAAAACCGGCGGCACGTGGGGAGTTGATGCGAACGCCAGACTAATCCAAGGAAAGAGGACCATATAGAACTGCCATTGTGTACGGTCCCAGAGAATATGAGAAAGAAAAGAAGAAAAAAGGATGGAGTCAGCCGGAAGACAAAACGGGGGAAACCGAGATGAAAAGGCCGAGCGCCCGTTTCCGTAAAGGAGGGGAGGAAGATCGAGGAAAATTCATGGGGTCGGCGCACTCAACTGTCCGGGGGAGGTGGGGTTGGCTATGGCGGAGAAGGACTGTCGAGCCCTGATCTTCTGGGGCAAAAAGGGTGTCTATGTTCTTGGAGATCGTGAGGACAAAGGGCACGACGCGGCGTCCCTTCGGGACCGAGCATGATCGCGAGGGAGGGTCCAGCCTCTCCATGTAAAATAAAAAGCGAACTCTCGTTGGGGGGGTCCTCGGGAAATCTGGGGTTCGAGACCAGTCAGGAACGAGGAAGCCTCGGGAAAGGAACTGAAACATCAATCCATTCAAGGAACTTTGGAACCGGTCCGAGTCTAAGGGAAGGCGTTTCTCAAGGGCGTCTGTCAAAGCCTAAACAGGAAAATGCATGGCCAACACCATCCCAACCCCCGACCACGCCCAACTTTTCTTTAGCGACGAGACAAAAAAAAAACTCAAAAAAAAAAGAAACAGTCCGGTCGGTCAGTCTTCCTGATGATAGTGAAGTACAAAAAAGGGGGACCATACCCTCTAAAAACCGCGTGCCCGAAGGAAGTACAGGGATATAATAGGGAATCGGGGGGCCCGGGCAGGTCTGGAAGTCCGGACACCGCATGGGTTTTACCAAACAAGCGAAGAAGAAAGCGGTCAGAGACAAAATAAGATGGGCACATCCGTCCCGTCACGTACTAGGTAAAGTGCGGACCAAAGAACTAGGGGAGGGGGTGGGTGGAAAACATCATCAAACAAAACTGAACGCCAGAAAAACCAAGCTAAAACGACAAAAATATTCTAAGGCGTCGAACGAAAAATAATACAGGGGAAGAGAGTGGGACCGAATCATTCATGGGGACTTGGGGGGGAAAAGAAGAAAAAAACCCTTTCTAAAATAAAAACTAGATTCTTGACTATACCGACGGGGGGGGAGGAAAATCCAGGACGAGGAAGGGGAAACTTAGAAAGAAGGGATGACAGGAACTGAGTGAACTCAAGGAACGTCGTATGTCGCGGTTAACGCAAAAATCTCCTCAAAAACTAGGAAGAAAAAAAACATAAAAAAAAGGGCCCGCGTGAACCGCCCAAAGAGAAAGCCCTAGAGAAACTTATTCCAGCAAAAAAAGGGGGAAAAAGAAAGGCTCCGCCATTCTGCCCGACCAGGCGTCAAACAGCATGCCAATTTGGGAATCGCCTCCCCGAAAAGGTTAAAAAAAAATCAGGTCCCTGACTCTGGGCCCATCTAAAAAAAGTCAAACCGGCTTCAGCTGCGGTACGGACGGGCACTAACGGATGCACTAATAAAGGAGGCCCTAAAAGAAAAGGTAACAGTCCAGGAGGGGGGGGGGGGGACGGGACAAAAGGGAAAGTAAAAAAAGATCCTGGGACAAAAACCCGGTCCTACCCTCTGTTACTTAGGTGTTCTAGGTGGAACAACGGAAAAAAAGGAAACACACCTTAAAAAAATTGGGAAAACAAGCCGGATCGGGGAAGCTGGAAAAAACCTCACTCAGGGGGAGGAGACACCATTTAGGGACAAGTTGTATTAAGACTTCTTGGGGCCGGGGGTCCGGTTGAGTAGCGATAACCGGAGAAAAAAGTTTCAGGCCCGAGTAGGGGGGGGTGTATAACAACAGCACCAGCATCAACCGGGGGAAAGAAGAACCTCGAATGAGAAAAGAGGTAGGTTCGAAAGTTCAGGAAAAAAAAAGACATGAAAACCCAGGAAGGAAGAGCCGCTCAGCCCCAAACCAAAGACCAACTTTCGAAAAAGGGAGGAACTTTTCCTAAGGGGGCCGAGAGAAGGACAGAAAGGAGTTGTGGGGAACCAATGTCGGGTACCACTACCGAACGTGCCTATTCTGGAAACACAAGAAAAAAAAAGACTAAAAAGGGCTCCACCGGAACAAGAGGAAAAGGACTGCAACTGCGCCCCGCAGGTCAAGGGCCAAAGGGCAGTCAGTACAAACAAAAAGGTTGGTTTCCTGGTCCAACCTACCAGAAGACTCATCTTCTGAAGGGCCGAAGCCAAAAAAGCTCGGAACTGGCTCAACAGTGGTGGAGCAGGAAAAAATGTTATGAATTCCCGAACAAAAAAGGTCATAGGACATAAAAAAAAATTAAGGGTTACAGAAAAAGGCGCCAACAAAAAAAAGACGGTCGAAGGGGGGATGATCGAATTTCAGAAAGACTAGGGTTTCAAGGGAAAAAAAAAAAAAAAAAACCGGAAAAGGGAAAAATCCTCCACATTCCATGCAAGGCTCTCGAAATCGAGGAACATTGTGCGTCAGTTCCTGAAAAAAAAAGTTGGGTGGGGGTGGCGAGATGCAGCTTAACGGGTCCAGAAATAGGCGGGGACGACGCTCAAATCTGCTTTCCCTTAAACTCAGAAGTGGGTGAGCGAACTATGGGAGGCCTGACAAAATTGACTGGTTTCTCTATAAACAGACAAAAAAAAAGTGTCAAGCCGAGCAAACTAGGGGGAAGGCCCACCAAGGGCGACAGCGACGCGAAAAGGTGGTCGATAAAAGGAGACGCTTTACGAATGGGCCGAAGGGCGGTATGGGGGAGATCACCGGGAGCAATCTAAAGAAAAGTAAAACAACAAACAACTTAGGGTATGGAAAAATAGATAGCCAGCAAACAAAAGCGGCCTCTCCCTCGGAAAGACAGAACAGGCAAACGCCGGGAGTTGTGGGATAGCATCTACCAGGTCGCACTTTGTGTCCGCCAAGAGGGGAGAGAAGGACGCGGGTGCTCGATGAAGACAAGTAATCTGGAACAGAGAGAAAAAAGAAAATAGTCGAAGGAACGAGCTGTAATACCGGATTTTAGAAGATTCTGAAACCAAAAAAAAAGAATATGATAAGGGGTCATGCGCAGGACTCAAGGGTCAAAACCATACTGGAAAGCCGACCCTCTACTTTCACCGGGTACACTCGGGACCACTGAATTACACATGGTTTAAAGGTGGAAAAGCGTTTTGAACCAAGTAAGGTGGTCCTGGGCAAGGACGATATCAAAAGGACGAGACCATCTGGGGGGCTGGTTCGAAGTATTCACCCCGTGGGTTACCATCAGGCCGGGGGTAACAATTGGGAAATACGTTTCTCGGTAATGAGAAGGGCTAAGGGTCATGGGGGGGGTTGGGGAAAAAGGGCCACAGCCGGCCCCAGGTCCCTATCTTTAGGAGTCTTTCGGCCATCAGGGGGCGAATGAGGGGACGGGGACCCTTTGCTGCAAGGGGGGGGGACGTGCTGGCATGCGACAAATAATTGAGGCAAGGGAAAAGGGATATCACAGTATGGTTAAAATATAGAGACAACGGTGTCGGGTAACAGAGCAAAATGGGGCCCATCGTCAGCAAGGAGGAGGCCTAAAACAACCACCCCCAACACCAACACACCCCCCACCCCCCCGAAACCGCACTCCCCAAAACCAACTCCCAGTACAAAATGAAGGAAAATATGCATTCGTTTGAGACATGCAAATCCATCATTCGTTTTGTTGTTATAAATTGCCACAGGAAGAAACTCTTAAAATAGGAGTGGATGGGACGGGTTATACATAAGGGAAATCACTCACCTCACTCGAGAACCAAAGGAAGCGGTAAGGAAAGGGCCCAGTGCAAGTACGGTAATAGACAGAACGAAAACGAAAACCAAAGACCTGACCACGAGCGGGATAGAGGGTTCCTTCCCTTCGGAGAAAAGGGATGTCCCAATAATTCTTTGGGACGTTTAAACAGGCCCGCAAAGAAAAAAATCCAAAAGACCAGGAAGAACACGGGTTTCAAGAATTCCTTGATGGTGAAGGGAAAAACGGTAACACCTCACAAGGGTTCCCAGAGAAGGGGAAAAGGGACCTCAGGGGATCGGCCTACTGAAGGGAAAAGGAACAACGGGAAGAATGAAAGGAAAAAAGGCACAAAGGCAAAGAAAGGCCAGGTTAAAGCGCTTCAACGGACTCCATTTAAAAGGAAATGGGGGCTGCTGCTCTTTAAGGACATTGTCATCTGAAAAGGGGGTGTGGGAACTATAGTCGTGAGTGAACTGCGTGCAAAAAACGTGGAAAAAAGCCTGGGGGAAGGAAAAAAAAGAGAAACTCTCCTGGGGAGAGTAGATGTGGACAGGGGAAGCGCCTTATCTCGGAAAAAAAGGGAGGAACCTCTCGGGAGAAATGAAATGAACAGAAAGGCGCAAAGATCAAAAACGGCAAGGGAAAAGCCGGACGGACCCTCGGGACGTGAATCACCGCGAAGGACAGAGTTTAGTAGGTCAGGAAAGGTCGGGGGGGCCCTCCAACCCAAGGGGAAAAGACTCAGAAAAACAAAAAGAAAAGAAACTTTGAAGGGCCCCTGCGGCCCCGGGAAGGAAAGAAAGCCATGTTTTGAGCAGAGTGGGGAACCTGGGTAACCATTAGTACCGTGTGAGAAAACCAACTAGAACCGAAGGAGGCTCGGAGGGAGGGGAGAGACCCCGAACCATCTAAAAAAGGGGGGGGTACAGGAAACTAGAATCTTCCTTAGGTTTCACCATGAGGGTCGACGACTACACTAAAAAAAGCAAAACTCCCGGAATAGACGGACCCGGCCTACTGGGATCGGAAAACAGTGGTGGGACAACTTCTCCACTTACTCCTAGGGGAAAAAACCGCGAAGGGGAGGGGGGGTTTGGGGTGGACGGGGAGGTCGCGGACTCGTCGGAGAGGCCCGGCAAAGTCCTTAAAAGAAGGAAGAGTGTCTCCTGGTAAAAGTGTAAGAGTGATCAAAGAGAAGCCGGGGGCTGCCACTTGTAGGTGATGGACCAAGGGGGCGCGTGGGTCAGACCGGAAAGCGCGGGAGGAATCTGTCCATGCACGACGTGACTCTAATGCGCTAAAAAGAAGGACCGTGGGTCCCTTGAAGAATAGAGGAAAAATGGCCAAGACCGAAACGCCTCATAGTTGAGGTCACCTTCAAAAGGGGAATGTCTCAGGAATTTTTAGGCCCGAGGGGGGAGAAACACCAATCGCACCGTTTGCAAAGTGGGGAAAAAACAAGGGCGAAACCAGGAAAGGAGGGGCAATAAAAAAAACCAGCCATGAACGGGGGAAGACCATCATCAATACCTTCTCACGGGACGCGAAAACAGTCCGCCGGAGTGCAAGGGGGTAACACGGAAAAAGCATCCACTAACCTCGCGAGATTCAGTAGAAGGAGATTTATCTTTCCGGAAAATAGAGCTGAAGAGGATTAAGTCGAAAAACGGACGGGGGATTAATCGGAGTGCCCGAAAAAAAAAGGGAAAAAAACACGATAAAGGCAAAAGGACCCACAAGCACTGTGCTACGGACGGAACTAAAAAGGTCGCAAAGGGGCGATACATGAGAGATAATCCACGAAAGACGCTTGCAGGGACAAAGATTGACAGGAGAACCGAAAAAAAGACAAAGGAAAATGAACACCCGCCGATCAGCAAGGGGAAGGTCACTCAGTGGACCCTTTGAGGCACCTCGACTGTCGAGGGGAGGGGGACTGCCCGGAAAAAGAACAGGAACGACGCAGCGCCGGCGGCCAACGGATTTTTATACAAGAAAAGAAGTAGCAATTCCCTTCCTGGGAGTGAACATCTTTATAAAAAAATGAAATGGCAAGGGAAGGGGACAGTGGTGGAGGTTCATCAAGGGTGAAAAAGGTAAAATTAAAGGAAAGAAAAGAGAGAACGGGTACTAATACCAGCCAACGTCATCATTCGGGCTGGGCCTAAGAGGAACTTTAGCTCCTCCAGGGGAAGCATCTTCATATCAACCAGCAACAGGACCGAGAAAGATGTGGGGGGGGCGGACGAGAGAGACAACAACAAAAAAAAAAGGAAATATAAGAAGGGGAAAAGTTTCCCTCCAGAGAAATCCAGGGCAGAAGGGAGAAGGGACCTAACGTAAAGGTCGGAAAAAGAGGAAACTATGCCAATGACTATACGCGCACGACGCACATACATTCCTTCCTGTCAGAAAAAAAAATTCAGAGAGGCCATTTCCGGAAGAAGAGTAAGAAACAAAAAGGGGAGGAAAGGAAAACCTAAAACAAAAAAAAATGTCTAAAAACGCCGTGCCCAATCGAAAACCGGGCCTGCACTGGAAGAAGAAAGTCTCCTCAAGAAATAAGTGGTCTGTACGAAGGGGGGGGTTGGGGATCGGACCAGGGGGGAAATGAAGGGCGCCCGGGGTGAACTGAAAGGACAAAAAGCCCCCTCATAAAACCTGGGGTTTTGGCTTCATAAAGGAAAAAAAAGACAATCAAGACGGCCCGGACTAGCTCGTTGAAAGGTTCGCTGAAAAAAGGGGAAAAGTGAACTTCCCTCCGTACAGTATACTCATCTCAAACAAGAGCTTCAGGCGTCGAAGAAATCTAAGAAAGAAGTAGGCCTCTTCCCGTTGGGGAGGGGAAGAAACACGGGAGCCCACAAACAAAAAAAATGGGGTGGGAAAAAGCGAACGATGCGGCGACCTGGGAAACTCTTCCATAAAGAAAAGAACTCGACACTGGGGTCGAAGTGAAAGTAAACGGTTTCGCTGATTTCAAATAAAGAAGAACACTCGACGGGGAGGGAGCCCGATCACAGCACTCAGGATGATGAGGAAAACGGAGTCCCCTGACAGAAAGGCTTCACGGGGGCGGGGCGCAAAGGGTTATGAAGGTGCTTGGTTTTCAAAAAAAAAGGAAAAAACCAAAGAACTGGTCCAAACTGTGTAGGGGAAGAACTTCCCTGGGAGTTAGAGGAATGGTCGCAAATGGACCAATCGCGGCCAAAATCAAACCGGGGGATGGCGTTGGATCGCCGCCTTCCAGGAAAAAAAAAGAAAAAGGGCCTCAAAACGAAAAAATCAATTTACGGGGACACGGCCCGACTAGTGGCCCGGGAAGTGAAGAAAAAACGGGGGGGGAAAGAATGAAAAAGGGGGACAACGCTAACCAGGGGCGCATTGCCATATTATGACGAGCAGGAAGCCGATAGGCCGGGACGCAGAAAGGTTCAACGACCATAACATCCCGGGGGGGAAAAAAAAAAAGGGAAGACTTCCAGTGTAGAAGAGGGCTTCTGGTGAAAATCCGGGGGCCGGTGCAGGAAACCAAGGAAAGGGGCACGGCAGAAAAGGAAAGGAATGGACCTCGGGACTCCGCAGCAGGATTTTTGGTCTCGAACAGGAAAAACCAAAAAAAGAAGCCTGGCGGGGGTCCGCCCGACGCGCAATAAGGGAAGGGCGACCACGCCAGAACGGGAATCGCAACCTCGACCGAAGGAAGCTTATCAAAAGATGCTACGGGGGAAGGAGGTACAAGTGGGACCGAGCAGTCGACAACAAAAACTGGGGGGGAAAAAAACCGTGGGAACCTACGAATATCTTCTTGCAGAAAAAAAAGCAGTCAGGATCTCAAGAGGGAAAAAAAAGGAGAAGAGCGGCGGGTCGGTTTTTTTTTGGAGAGGGAAAAGGAAACAAACGACAAATGCGCTACATTACACACATGGCTGGAAAAGGGAGGGGGTAACTGACAAACTAACCAACTCTCAAGGAAGTCAAGCACACGGACCCAAAAAGGGAGAGAGGCCGCAAGTTTCTTAAAGAGTTGACAAAGCGAGGGGGGAAAGTAAGGCCCAGAAAAGAACGTGCGGAAAAGAAGAATCCGGATGGGGAATCTAAAGGCTAATCAAAAGGAAAAAGGAAAAACTTAGGAGCAGGTTAATCAGCAGGAATTCAAAGGAGGAGTCTGCAGGGTTCAAGAACAAAAAAACGACAGACGCGTCGGGCGCGAGTGCAGGATCTATCTAGAGAGACCCAGGACAGGCCTAAAAAGGGAGATCGCGAAAAGGAGAAGCAAGCAAGCACCGGGCCTACAGGAAAGTCTGAACCATAAAAGATGAAGCGGTAGACAACTGCATTGGGGGCCAAAGGTTCGGTACACACGCGCTCCGGGAAAACGTCAAGGGAAAGCATTACTCCTAAAAAAGCAGGCTAGCACTGCCGCAAAAAAAACTGGGGAAACGTCTTTCCCTCAGAGAAAAAAAACGGTGCTTCCATAGAATGGGCCAATTTCGGACACCGTCACGGGGGGGGACAATGGGGCCCAAGCTTGAACGACTAATTGCCAAAAGGACAGGTTAGACCTTTCTTGGGAGGTGCAGTGGAGGGACGGGCATACATAAGGGCCAACAACCGAGAATTGTTTGGCCTCGGAGGAGGGGGGGGAACCGCGTAATGTGGACGAGAATAAAAATGCCGTGGTCCAGGGGGGGTGAAAATAATGGATCGGTTCCTGTCCACACAACAAAAGGAGCCGCCCCAGAAAAGAAAAGGGGAACTCCGGCATGTGGCGGTTACCAAAAAGATACACACCCAAAAACTTTCCCGGAAGAAAAAAAAAAAAAAAAAAAAAGAAAAAAAAAAAAAAAAAAAAAAAAAAAAAAAAAGAAAAAAAAAAAAAACTTAGGGAAAAAATGGGGCGTCATTGTAAAACAACGAACAAGTCCTGAGTACAACTCCCAAAAGCACTTGTACAGGAAGAGGATTGCCTTCTTAAGACAATCCAGTCAGTTAAAGGGGTGCCACCAGACGAGGGGGCTCCCTACCAGGGCATAAATCTTTAAAAAACAGAAAGGAATCAAAATATCACTAGCAGCTAAATTCAGCACTAAAGGATGCCAAATTTTGGAACCGACCAGAAAGGGAGTCAAAAAATTTTGTCTGCCCAGAAAGCCGACAGCGGCAATCCGACTTCCTATCACAACATCCACTAGTTCGACAACCAGGTTGCAAGCTAGGTCCAGTTGAAAAGCTAAAGGGACGAATTTGTTTGGGGAAAAAAAAAGGAAAAATGGAAAATCACAAGGGGGGAACTCAGGACAGGGTCAAAGACGGGAACGCGGTTTTCTCAAAAAAGTTGAAATTACCCGCCGTCAGGGGGGGAAAACCGCGAACTAACAAAAAAAACAAGCCAGGTCCCGGCGCCAATCAAACCAGGGGGAGATGTCTGCGGTCAGAGATGGGGAAATTTTCTCAAAGCGACTGGGAGACCGTTATCCTATGGGGGTCCTAATCCGCACACTCGCGTGGTCGGGAAAAGAGATGGTACTCCTGAATTGAAAGTTTCCTACAACGACCTTTGGTGCGGTCTTCATCAAGAAACAAAATGCAGCAGAATCCCCTATTGAGGGGGGGATCACACGGGGAGGGAACCCGAGAAACCCGGGGAGACGCCAACACGCGAACCCGCTGAAAAAAAAAAACAAGAGGGAACTGCCAGCGAGCATCATAGAAAAAAAAAAAACAACCTTATGAGGAGAAATAAAAGATGCAGACTATCATATCTCGTCGGGCAAATCAACAAAAAGGAGCTTTTGGCCGGAAGGAATCCCTCTCTCCTAGGTAAAGTCCTGGTCATAGGGAGATCTTTAGGGTGTCGAAACGAATGAGATCAAAAAAACAAAATGGGAAAATCTCAATGAGAGTACCAGCGCGTGGCACTTGAGGGAGAGAGGGGGAGGAAAGACAAGAACTTCTGAGAAAGGGTCCCAAGCCAGAGGAGGGACGGGGGCAGGAACCTCAGACGGTTACAAAACGAAAGAAAAAACCGAAAGGAAAAATTGTGCAGGTACGTGGTTAAGGTACTGGTACACTGGAGGAGGACTTCACCGGAACATGCATCCACACGGGGTAGGAAAAAGACCTGGGCGGGGATTGCAACAATAGGGGGCAAAAAAGAAAACAAAGAGTTTTTGTACCAAGCACGTATTAAAACCAGGGGATTACATAGATCAATTGGACCACGCGAAAAAAAAAAAAGGGGAAAACGGGTGAAGAAATTTAGAAGGGGAAAGTGGGGATGCCAAATCTAGGAAGGAAGACGGCTGCTGCTTTTCAGGGGGCAAGAAAACGAGGTGAAGCCTGAGGCGCGGCAACTTGTAGGAAAGCAACGGGAAGGCTCATAATAAAAATTTCCCGGGCAAACCCTTGGGGGGGGAAAGGGATCATTCACCTTTTATATCTAACGGTAAAAGAGGGGGCCCAAGAGAAGCGAAGAGTAAGGCCAAAAGGCAAATCACTTTTCAATAGGGGGAAGTTTCAGAACTCCTATCAGGAAAGGGAAGGAGCAGGTTGGGTTAATAGAAGAGACCAAACGCGGATGCATTTTGTCAGAGGGCACTTTGTATAAGGTGAATTAATAAAAAAAAGAGGGGAGGGGAACAAACAAAGACCACAGGGGGAGAGGCCGAAGCGCCCTGAAACTAAAGAGGGAATATACCTCAAAGGGAAACCCGTGGTCTCTGAAAGGAATGAGGTTCAAACCAAGCGGGAGGGGGTCCCCCAGATCGGGGGGGGTGGAAGGCCCAACTGCCCTGCGCCCTCCTACACAACATAAGGGTCCAGTGCTTTCTTTTGACCAGGGGAATAAGTATGAAGGACGAAAGAAAGCAAAAAACTAACGGGAAATGAAAAGAAAACAAAGGACGGAGATACAGACCGTGATGTCAACAAAAGGAGGCCGTAGATCAGGCAGAGACCTTGGACACTGCTGGGTAGAAAACCAGGACAAAGAAAAAAAGGTAAAGGAAAACTTGGCGTGTCTCAGTTCAAAGGAAACTTGCCAATGCCTGGGTTTTGTACGGGGCGAAGATGGCTGGGGGGAACCGCGGTGAATAGGGACCAAGAGGCGAACTGAGTTTGACGAAGGAAATTGGGCCTAGGGGGGAAGCAGCCCTATCTAAGAGGGAGAGACACTGGCCCGAGAAGAAAAAAAAACAAAAAAACATGTCATTATGAAATGCAGATAGGGCGAGGGAGAGGAGACTTCGGCCAAAAAAAAAGTCTCCCTTTGAATAAAGGAAGTAGAAATCGTCGCGGAGAACTCTGGCCAGGTGACGCCACGGGCGGGTCTTTGGGGGGGAGGGAAAAAGAAAAAAACGTACCGAGGATTGGACCCCAGGAGTAAAAGGAACTTCCTCGCACGAGGGGAACAGAAGGGGTCAAATCGATCGCTGGTTTAGACAAGAAAAAAGCAAGGTTGGTTCTGGGGGTCATCGAGAAGTCCAAGTTGGGTAAAAGGAAAGGAACACCGCTCCTAATATTATGACAGAGAGGGGGCCGAAAAAAGGATGAGGGGGACCACTGAAAATTGGCCCAAAAAATAAAGGCAGGGGGGGGTTTGCCACAGTAACATGACACGGGAGCCTCACTACTAAGGGGAGGCCTCTCCGAAAAGGAAATAGAACACGCATAAGAGGGCAAGAGTTGGAGAAACGGGGAGGGGGGGTAAATTGTGGAAAAAAAAGAAAATACACACCGAGGAGGCAGCCTAGGGGGACTTGCGGGGGTTTTGGAGTCTGTCGTTGAAAAAGGGAGACACTTACAACCTGGACAAGAGCAAAGTAAAAAGCAAACGCGGAAAATGAAACGAGGCGGATGAAGGGAATCAGAAGTCCAGAGAAGAACGGGTGGACAGGGTACCCTTATGTAATTTCGGAAAGGGGGAGGAAAATTTCGACTACGTGACGGCCAAACCGGGCGGTTAATTGCCCTCAGTTCTCTGGGAGAGGGAGGGATGAAAGAGAGAAAAAAGCGGTGGGGAAAAAAAAGTGACAGGGACGGCGGGAGGCACGCGATATCGGTTCGCCTTTCGAAGGTACCCGGGGAGACCGAGTCGGGGGGTCGCCGAATTCAAGCCCCATCGCACACAGTTATCAAGAAGGCAGAGGGAAACAGCCAAGAACTTCAGGGAAACAGCAAAGGGACTGATAAAAAAAAATCAAGACAAATTGTAACAAAAGAAAAATCATCATAAACGGCCCGCGACGCTCTGAAAAACCGACGAAGTACCGGAAAGAGGGGACCCTTCATAAGATAGGGACAAAAAGCGAAAAAAGAGGGGTCGCCAGGGGCCCAGGGGGCGAGTAATGCCGGGAAGAAGTCGCTACAAGGAATGCCGGTCCACTGGGGGATGGGAGGGAGGGGGCAGGAATCGGAGGTGATAAAAAAAAACCGGAGGGGAAAAAGAGTGAACGGGGAAAAACCGACACACGAAGTTGTGACCAAAGGGGAAAGCAACTTTACTGAAGGAGAAGAATCTGAATCTCTCAATAATCTAAAGCAGGGCAACTGTGGATTGACGCCTAAGACGAAGGAAACAAAAAAGGTAATCCAGACAGCATCAATCAAACCAAGGCATTTCCAAGGAGATGCCTTTCTCCGAACAAAAACCTCAACATGGGGCCGGTTCAATGTGGACTTTTGACTGGAAAAAAAGGCGATCACGAACTGTTCGAGAGTCTGACCACTGGGATGGAGGGAATTGGCGTACCATCGGGTGAGTCCAGAAATTGGGCGTGAAAAGGAGTTATAAGAAATTATGGCCGGGGACAATTTTGAATGGGAGGAAAGACGGCTTTCATAAACTTCCCATCTTCCAACGCTAGCATAAAGGAAAGGAGTCCGCGAAGCAGTCAACCTTTCGAGCACGCCGGCAGTGGGTACTCTACAATCCGTGCAGACACCGAATACAAAAAGGGAACCACGACAAACGGGCTCGACAATACTCTGAGCAAAAAACAAAGCTTATTGGAGGGAAAAGGAAAGTTATTATGAAGGCGCCGCAAAACTCTGACCCCCTGCGCAAGTTTATCGCCGGCAATTAAGAAATAAAGCGGGTCTGAAAAGGGACCGCAATCATTACTGTACGAGAGAAAAAATCATGGGTAGGGGGGAGTCAAACCAACTCCGTACAAAAAAGAGGGGATGAAAAAGGGGGAAAGCCGCATGTCAAACCCTTTATGAACGGG
>Ga0179591_1220142_pt1 | contig 13570 bp, 23 predicted proteins | sample CZOMad2_1_08_16f_FD_182891 | JGI IMG/M metagenome (GOLD analysis project Ga0179591, IMG submission 182891) | Vadose zone soil fungal communities from Angelo Coast Range Reserve, California, USA - CZOMad2_1_08_16fungal (PacBio error correction) | ecosystem: Environmental > Terrestrial > Soil >...
AAAATTCGCCCCCACCAACTAATCAAGTGGGGGGATGTCACTGGGGGGGGGGATATTTCTCTACCAGGCAGCACACTTCAAACAGTGGTTTGCCAGAAAACACGATATAAAGGATGGAAAATATTTTCCGAAATGTTTTCCGGGTGTGGAACAAGAAGGGTGAAAAGGGGAGCAGGATGACCGTCTATGCTAATAGTCTGCCTCTTTTAAAGGGGAATCATGAAAAAATGGTTTCCTCACGGAAAGGGGGGTCGAAGAAAACAACCGGGGGGAGTGGGCAAAGGGAATATTCCGAAAAAAAAAATCGTTTTGTGTCCAAAAAACACTTCAAAAAAGGGGTCAAGGTTTATTGGCAACAGAGGAAAGTCAGGAGGGGGGCCTTCGAACAGGGGGCTCACACGGTCGGGGGGGCGGGAAAATGCATCGCTGTATGTTCACGTTCGACCAAAAAATTGCCTCGCGTCAAAAAAAACAGGGACTGCCGCACATGGGACGAGATACAGGGTGCGAGAAAAAAAATGCTGATATGTTCAAGGTTGAAACCTGACAGCGCTCTGATGTCTGGAGGGAAGAAATAATGCAGAAAAAAAAAAAAGTACGATAAACCGAGACTCGACCACAAAAAAGAGAGTCGCCAGCCTGCCGAAAACTACGGAGGGGGAGGTGTAACGAAATACTGCGTTGAGAGACGAGTGGGATGAAAAGTCCACGTTTGGTGGACCCGGACGTGCTTCCCAGAAGGTCTATAAATTTTGCCTGGTGGCGGGGGGAGAAGCTACAAGGGGAGGTGAGTTTATAAAGAGTTAGGAGGGGACAGAAGGAGGTGAGTGCGCAGTCAATGGGTACTGGGGGAAAGAACTGACAGACCTATCACGAGGCACATCAAAAATGAAGGGAGGGCACATAGCTCTGGGGACGAGGGGGGGTTGGTCCGGAAAACAAGAAACGGGGCGCCCAAGAAGACGGTACTCTCCCACCTTGGTGGAAAAAACAATCAAAAGGGGGGGGGTGCTATTGGAGGGGGGGGGGAAACCGTGACGACGTCTTCCCCAAAAACCCCAAAAAAAAACCCAACCCCCACCCCCCAAAACCAAAAAACAACCAACACACCCACAAACCACAGGGGATGGGGACCTGTCGCACGTATCCGGAAGAAGTTCCCATATCCATTTTGGAAGGCACGCCCTGTCACAGGTTGAGGCGAGACTTGAAGAGATAGAGGGAAGGACCGAATTTGTCCGGGGTTGGGTCGGAAAAACCAATGCGGTGGCCCGCAGACGGCAATATCCTTCCAAATAGAGGGAGTTGTGAAATTCCGATCTTGTGGAGGGTGGACAAGGCCCAACACGGTGTGCTGGACGTCCAATCGGGAAAAGAACAACGCACCGCGTAATCAAGTCCTTCCTTCACATCGCCTAAGGGCTCGTTCATTGGTGGAGGAAGCGCGATTAAAGAAGGGATTGCGGCAGAAGATAAAAACACCACGAACAAGGAATCCAAAAGGGGTCACAAAAATTGGCCACGACAGGTCTCTACCTTTGGGGGCGGAGAGGAAAATCCTCGCAAGGAGCCGGAGGAAAACTGATACGCAATTGACTTCAGAAATAGCGCAAGAAAGTTTGCACGTGAAGAAAGAACGGAGAGATTTGGAATAGGTTACAATCGGGGGTAGCCGAGGGGGGGAGGGCCACCCTACCCAGCGCAACAGGGAGGGTTGGATTCAAATACTTCCCTGATCACAATTCTAAAAGGGGTTAATCGCTTCCGAACTTAGAGGAAAAAAAAAAAAACGTTGGAGCGTCGATAACAATCGAAGGACACTGTTAGCTGGGAGGGTAAAAAAGGAAGAAAAAAAACGGCACCCCTTGAGGGGGACGGGAAACAGGGTTCCCAAAGCTTTGGCAGGAAAACCACGAAGAGAAAAGGGGGGTAGCCAACCGGCACTATAAACAAAAAAGACGTCAAAATTCCGGCAATTCTGATGAGAAGACAGCACCGCCAATTGTCAGGCACGAAGCACACGACGGAAACCGACGGAGGGAAATAGCGGCGACCGGATCAGGGGGGACAAGACGGAAGGTCAAGAATCGGGTGATAGAAATCCTACGCCAATCAAAAAAGGCAGCCAAGAAATTGAACTCAGGAAGAAGCCTGTTTAGCAAAGGGTGGGTAGAAGATAGAATAAAACCTGTGAAACAGAGAGACTCATGCACACCAATGATCCAAAAGAGAGTTATTGGGGGGGGGTTTCCCGAAAGAACAAAAGCAGACCCATTTAAATAGGGGGGGGGCAAGGGATCGCAGGCCAACGGTGGAAAAGAAAGGGTCCCAGGGTGAAAAAACAAACAACACCAAAAAAACAAACACAACGTTGCCAAAACCAAACCCCTGACGCCTACCAATCAAATTGGGAAAAGGGACGTAAAAATCACCCGGAAACAAGCAAGGGGCAGGGGGGGTCAGGCTTAAGTTTTGGCGGGGTCAAAAGCTGGGGGAGAGAAAAAACACCATTCCGCGCCCCCTGTTAGGCAAGTGGCCTCAACTCCGTCCCAGCAAGTGGGGGGGGGTACTCGTCGGAGAAAAGGCGGTCAGGCCAGTTGAAAAACCGAGAGGCGATTAGTGGAACAAAGTGGAAAAAGTTTGAGGGCGGGTGCTGGGGGCCGGGGGGACAACAAGTAGTTCAAAGAGGTGCGGGAGAAGTGGCCCTTGAAGGGTCCGAGAAAAACCGAGCAAACTGCAGGATATCTCAAAACATATATTTAACGTTGGTGAGCGACAAAAAGGTGGCGAAGAGGGTCTATCTCATCGGAGTCACGCACCAAGAAGGACTTTAACGTGAATGGCGGGAGAAAATCCTTGGACCACGGGGGGGGGTATAGGTAGAAAAAGGAAACTTGGGGGAAGGTCGTTGAGAAAAATTGAGGCAAACGGATTTCTTGCGGACAAACACCAACGAAAAGAAGACAGGTGCGTTCCGGGGGAACCATTGAAGTCGCTATTATGGAAGGGGAAAGAGGAGGGGCAGCCAAACAGCAGCAGACAGGGACGATGATGGGCAAGCGAGGGCAGGGGGGTATTGAGGGGACGGGGCAGGCGTTAGGTTACAAAAAAAGCAAACGGGGGAAGGAAGCACGCTAGGGGGGAAAAGGAACATTGGACTTTAAAAAATGCTACCGACCGGGGGAACGGGGCCAGGAGTGTGTGAATTAAAAAAAAACTGTTCATACAGGTAAAAGCGCTGGGGAAGGGGGCTACAATAAGAAGGCAAACGCATCCCGCCGGCAAAAACAGGGGAAAAGGTCAATAACCCTAAAAAGCCGGAACCTGCCGGGACCAATTAAAAATCTCCTTCAACGATAAGGCGAATGCAAAATAAGTTCTGACAAAAAAAGGTTATTGCCACTGAAAAGTGACCCTTGAAGCTGCCTATAAGGGAGGAAAGGACGACAACTTCAAAACCGGCGCCAACAAAAACTTTGAGCCCCCGACACTGGCACCCAGAATGTGGAACACTCGGTGTAGGGATCAGAAAGACCCAAAGAAAAACAGCAAGTCAACTGGGAAACGGGGATAAAACTTTGACTAAATAACCAGGGAACCTTGGAAGAAATCAGGACCGAAAAATGGGAAGTTTTTGGGGATGGTGGGGGAAAGGGCTCCCTACGCAACGTGGGGTTTAGGGGGGCGGGGTTGTTTGTCTGGAAAAGTTTTTAAAGGACCCCCCCAACTGGAAAGAGGGGGGGAATTGACTTCCCCGTGTGGCAGGGGAAGGACGGAGAAAAAAAAGGGAGAAGTGGGGGTTTATCAAAAACCCCACCCCACAAACAAAACCCCCCCCCCGGGGGAAGAATGGGAGAGGAATTAAGGAGGTGGAGGGAGACACATAAAGTGACTCTGGCCAATACCAAAGTCATCAAAAAAAAAAAAGAGATCTAGCCCTAAAGGTAAATTTGGAATACCGGGAGACTAACCTTCCTCGCAAGGGAAAATGGAAAAGGCTTCCAATTTTGGGTTGGGGGGCTTTTGTTGGGGGGGGTGGGGAAAAGGACTTTCAGTGGAACGAGCCATCCGTCGCCCTGAATCAGATTGAGTGGATCAAACGAAAAGGGGCAAAAATGAAAAGGTTATGCCAGGTTCCTACAAAAGGGTATTTCTGGTTGTGGCACGGGGGGGAGGGAAAAAGACAAAAAAAATTAGCCAATGGCACCGGGTTGAAAAGTCCTGTCCACGGCTGCGGGAGAAAGGATTATCGGGGGCGGGGGGCTAGAGGGGAAAACAACCAGTAAAAAGGGTTTTTCAAAGGTACGAGGACTGACTCTTCCAACAACAAAGGAAGGAAAAAAAGGGGAAAAAAAAAGAAAAAGACCCCTGCGTCTTGACAAAAACAATGGGGGAACAGCAATCTCAGGGCACAAATCAAACCGGGGAGGACGGGGCCGATAATAGGATTTAACTGCCCGTTCCAAAAGACCTTGTAAAAAAAAAAGGAATGGCGGCGGGATGGGCCGGACAACCAAACCAAACACAGTGGGGAAGGCGGAGTTACTCCCTGGTCAATAAAAAAAGGGACATCCTGGGGAAAACTTTCCTCAAAAAATTAAAAAAGAAAGGGACTAGATGCATCGGAAAGGAAAAGAAAAAAAGGGGCAGGCAGGCAAGATCTAAAAAAAATTGGCAAGGACCAAGGGGGTAAAAAAAAACACTTGCAAAAACCCGGGAGCCGGGCGTAATGTGATCCTGTAATGCACGGTAAAAAAATTCTTTAAAAGTCCTAGCCGAAAATTTTGGGAGGGAAAAAAAAATGGTGGAAGTGAAATAACTCGGGTGGCGCCAAGGCAGTTGTTAGACGACTAAAACACAAAATCTAGGTCGCCAGGAACCCTAAAGAAAAAAGGGGGGAAAAAAATAGGTCTGATCAGGAAGACCTTTGGTCCCAAAATGGTTAGCCCCGAAAAAAAAAAAGGACGAACGGAGTCTGGGGAAAACAGGGACCAAATGGCAAAAAAAGCGCAAAAGCAATCAAGCTTTGGAGACCAGTGAATGGGGGGACATATCGGCCAAGGAAAATGGGAGGGGCGGGGGCGGGATTGCGACATACACCTCACGACAAAAACAACCACAAACCAAAGGGGGTTCACTAGGGAATTTGCGCAGACCAACGCTCCTGGGGGTGTGGCATGCTGAGAGACTGGGGTCAGAGGGGGGAAGCCTTCCGGGAAGTCTGAGCAATTAAACAGTGTGCCTAAAAAATTGAAAATTGTGGGGGCCATTTGTCACCTGAATCGGGGAGCTTTTCGTGGTTTACTTGGCGAGCAACTGAAAAAGTTCTCGCACGGTCGGGGGCCGGGGAACCCAGGGGCAAAAGGGTTTGGAATAGGCAAAGCTGGGTTGGGGGAGGGGGGGAGTAGTGGTGTCGCAAACTTCAGAGGAAGACCTTATGACACCCACCCTCCAAGCCTAAGGCCTTACCAAACGGTACGGCCACGAAAGACCAAGGGGGAAAGGACAAATCGGCTTAATAGCTGCGCACGATCGGAGAATAACTTGGGAAACCTAAAGGCCGGAAAGCAACGAAAGACAAACCAAGCACAAGATGCATCCACAATCAGTGGCGGGGGGGGACCGGGCATTCATGGCAAAAAACGCTTGAATGCCAATAAAAGTAAATGGGGGCAGGTGGAAATGGGAAAGCCCTCATCCTTGGAAACGCTGCTTCCATCCGGGAGGGGGGGGTGTGGTGAAGCAGCAATCAGGGGGGAAAAGAAATTTGTTTTCAGACAAGAAAGGGCCAAGGGCCCGGTTATAACCAGAATATCAAAATTGCAAGGCCGATCGCAAGGGAACGGACCCAGCTATCCGGGAGTATCAAGGCGGGAGGGGGGAAGAAACTGCGACTCACGCAACGGTAACGCTAACAAGAGGGGCCCAGACATCCTATGGAGGGAGGAGGGAAACTCGACAAGTATTGAAGGCGCGGTCAATAGCACCTCAGGGGAGAAAAAAGCGAACGAAAGGTCCATCTTTGTGGGGGTGCAAGCACCAAGAACGCCCGCCTTCCAAGGAAGAGGCTGCAAAAAGAAGGCATCGACGCGCCACTAAGACGTAAGGTTCAAACGAACCATACCCCGGGGATACTATATCACGAAAAAGACAACAAGGGGAAAAGGGAGGACGGGAGGGAAAAAATTCCGGAGAGGAAAAACTTGGGGGGGTCAAAGCGCGGGCAAAAACTGAGTCATCACTGTGGTTTGGAAAAGAAACAAAAAAAAACAAAAAAGGGACCCGGAACATTTGCTGGGTTGTGAGGATTGGGAAAAAAAAAAGGTACAGTTAGCAAAGGGTGATGGGGTGAATGGAAAGGAAATGGGGGTTGCTGGGGGGGGAAACTCAGGGAGTGACCCGGGACAGTACTGCATCCAAGGTTGCCTGGGGAGAAGGCCACAGAACCACAGGGAAATGGGAATCTTTGTTTGGACAGGGAAGGGAAAAAGAAGACGGGGTTGGACGACAGGGGGGTTTGAAGTCAAGGAAGTGATCCTTGTTCTGGACAAAAAAAAGGTGTCGGGTTCGTCACGAAAGCGAAAAACCAACGGGGAGCAACACCCAGACATGGAACTGACTGAAGAAAGAGGATAATCGTCTGGAACCCCCATTTAAGGGAAGGGAGGGGGATGCGACTCGAGGATATAAAGAAGACCCAAGGCACAGTCGGAGGAAAACTGGAAGTACGGGACACGCACTTTACTATGGACAGAAGGGATGCAATAAAAAAAAACGGTGGTTCACAGAGAAAGAGCCAAAGAAAGTGCAGAAAGAGTGAAAATGGGGAATCCAAAAGCATGAAGGAAAGGTGGAACGGTAAGAGGTTGGGTGTGATAAGAAGTGCCACCAGATCGGAAAACAAAAACAGGAAAAGGGGCTGGGGACTGGGGAGCAAGAAGGTGGAACTGTTCAATGACCACGCTTTTCCGGACAGGAACTCAGTCGGAAACCTCATTAGTCACAACCAACACTAGAGATTGGCCGGCGGGCGCAAAAAGGTGCTTACTGTGAGGGGGGGTCAGGACACAGGAAGTGGGGTTCGGCTTAGAACCAGCATCCCGGATACACGGGATGCGAATCCAAAAACCAAAATGTCTTTTTTCGGGGTTTGGAAACTACACAACTATTCTAACAAAAGATTAAGAGGACAATAAAAGGGGGCCGAGGGGAAAAAAGGAATCTAGCCTAACTTTTCACTGAAATTAAAAAATAAAATAAAAATTCTGAACATTCAAAGACAAACTCAGTGGGAAGTCCAAATTGACGATCCGTTGCGAAATTAGGAAGGACGGAAAAAACAAATACCAGGCAAAAGAAAGGAGCTCCACCGTTGAACAAGGGGGGGGGGGAGGAAAGTCGACGGTAGGGGCGTGGTTTCCGCAGGTTGGGTTTTAATAGGGGAAGTCCTCCAGAGTTGCATGAATATCGGCGAAAGGGGAACAGTTAGAAAAAACGAGAAGATGACCCCTGCCCGGAGGCAGGACCGCGATAATGGATCGCGGGTTGATTATTCAAGGGAAGGGGCATTAAAAAAAGGGAAAACAAAATTAAGCGTTATCCTGGGGGGGGACAACAAACCAACGAGCAAAGCTAAGGGATGCAAGAAAAACAGAGACTGACACGAATATTGTTGTGGGAAACTATGCCGGGGACCCACCGGAATGTTTAAAAAAAGAAACCAAAGAGGGAACAAATGACATCCGATACACTGCTAAATACTAGAAGTGTCTCACCACTTTAGGGGTTCTATTCACACAAAAGGAGGGAGGGGGTCGCAAGCCGGTCAATTCTCCCGCAATGAAGTTCTACGAGGGCGAAGACAGGAAGTGTTGTAAAAAAGGGGTCCATCAAACTGAACCCTGATTGTTTCAAAGGTCTAGACAAAATAAAAAAATTTCCGACAGGGGGTACATAAGAGAACAAACATCTTCACAGAGAGAAGGGACGCCGACCAAAAACCGGTATTGATGTGCACGAGATTCTTCTGGTCCCCCATTAGAGGGTCGGACTGAGAAGAAGCATATGACACGGTAAAGTATCGAAAAGATAACAATCCAAGGGGGGGAGGAAGCCACATCCAGAAGAGGAAGAGGCTGCTTCCAAAAAACGGCTTCCACAAAAAAAAAGGGGAAAGGGGGGAACGCAAATCGGATCGCACGACGCAGTGAGGGAAGAAAAAATCCGCAGAAGGTCCGGCGCCTGGGGACTCAGAAGAGAATGTTGGTTCTAGATCTGTGAATCGAAGGTAAGAAAATAAGAGTCGCGTTCAAGCAAATAGCAGCAGGGAATGCGGGGGAACAGGGACGGGGAACCAGACACTGGGCAATGGGATCCAAAACTTCTACACACTGGTATCTCCAGGGAAGGAGCTGCAGCAAAAAGGGGGACGTTTGACGCGATTCATGGGGGTGTCGAAAAGACAAGAGCAGATGTAGAAACGCCCGAAAACATAAACGATTGAGGAGACCGCGCAGGGTATCAGCAGGGAAAACGGAAACCGAGTGGGATGCTTTTGTGTGGGTTGTGGGGCACACAAAGACTCGAAGAAAAAAAAATATCACCAAAAAAAAAGGACGGCCAATGAAGGGGGGGGTGGGCGTCTACCACAAAAAAAAAAAAAAAAAAAAAAAAACCCCTTGGGGGAAGGGGGGAGGAGCAAAACTTAATTGAAGGATGCGTAAAAGAAAAAAAAAAACGACAGGTGTTAGCTACGAAAGGGCAACGCAATAAAAGACCTGGAGGTTGCAACAAGCGAACATTTGGTAAAACTGGATGGGGTCCCAATTCCTTGTCAGTCGTTGTGGGGGTTCAAAAAAAAGGTTTGAGTGCCAAAAGGCAAATTTGCGAAAAGAGGGGAAATTCCAAAGGGACTATCAAGGAAAAGTATTTATGTTTTTAGGAAAATTATCTAAACAACAACCAGAAAAGGGAGGAGGAGGAGGGGAGAAGGAGCAACAAAAAACTGGGGTCCAAGTTCGATAAAGTTCACAGGGGGTGTTACCCCAGCGGCCCCATAGGGGGGAAAATCAAAAACGTTGTTGTCAAAAAAAAAAACAAGAAGAAGAAAGGGAAAGGAACAGGCCTTCCAGAACGGTTTGTCTCGGGTGAAAAAAAAAACTAAGTATGAGGGCTCCGATGACGTATAGGCAAAGCTCTTGGGTCGGAAAACTCTGGTTGGTTTGGACGACAGCATGGCAGTCAAGGAGTAAAAAGCTCCCCGGAACGGTTTCAAAAAGAAACCGGGGGGAACAAAAAAAACACATTAGGGGGGCCAGTCCCAGGGGGAGGTGTGCAAAATAGTCTGTGGGGCCACGAAGTTCAGGCAAAAAAGGTTCCGGTGGTAGGAAAAAACAACGGGGGGAAGGCTCAAAACCGAGGGGAGACGCAGGAGACCAGGGGAGGCGAAAAGAATCGCAGGTAAGTCGTTGCGAAAAAAATGAAAGGGGACTAAAATGAAAACGAAACCCTTCGAAGGAACCCATGAAGAGATTTTCCGGTGTTTCGAAGAAGGCCAGTGTGAGGGTAAGGGGGGAAAAAGGGATAAAGATGTGCATTTGTTCAATGTCTGGGGCAGAGAAGCTTCTTACAAGTTAGATTCAACAGGTAAAATCGACAACAAGCGGACTGGACGCGCAAGATAAACTACTCAGGTAAAGTTGGGGTGTAAAAAAAGAGGCCGGTTAACGAAAGAGTTTGGCCAAGGAAATTCATTTGTGGGGGGGGGGGAACCCGTGACGGCAGAGACGTTCAAGATGGGCAAAAGTGGGATGGGGGCGGAAGTTACGTTCCAATGGATGGGAAAAAAAAAAAATTACATTGAGTAAGCAAAACAAAACCTTGGAAAGATTCGGGTGTATGCAACAGTGGAAAAGTGGGGGGTAAGGAAGGGCCATAAACGATAAAACTCGTGAACGGTCAAGAGCAAGCGGGGGGGCAAGAGTCAAAAGGTAGCTAATGAAGGTTGCACGACGGTACCAAAACTCGAAACACATTCAGGGAACTGCCGGCCTTACTATCATACATGGGTGACCCTCATTGTGCGAGGGGGTGGGGGGATGGACTTAAAACACGACGTTTGATAATTATCAAAGTCTACCTTAATCGGACCTATAACCGGAAACACGGGGGGCAAATTGAATAGGGGGACCGTAAAAGGTGAGGGCAAAGGAGGGGGACGTAGGATAAAAGCGATTCGGGATTGAATCAACGGTTGGGGGGCAGCGTTGGGGGTAGGAAATTAGGGGGGGGACCGCATACGGGTCAAACAAGAAGTTCCGGACCAGTGTATATGGGGGGGCAAAACCCAGCGGTGGGTCGCCGGGAGGAAGGGTGGTACTTTTGGGTTAAAGGGACACATCTTTGGAAACTGGGGGGGAATCGAATAAAAGCTGAAAAACGATAAAAGGATCCGCAAGGGGAGGCAGACGCCGGCATGGGGAGAGACGGTTCCAGGGGGATCATACCAAATCTCCTAAAGAGAAGAAGCGCGGGAAAAAAAAAAAAACCATAGAAGAAAAAACAGAACCAAAAGAACCGAAGGAAAAATCAAAAAAAGGGGTGAAACCCTTTGGTTGCCAAGCAAGTCCCCTTCATAAGGGTTCGGGAAGAGGAAGTCCAATACGAAACAGCTCCTAAAAGAGCTCAGGGCGAACAATGAGTGAAAAAAAGAAAAAATGCCAGGGTGGGACATGTCGGACCCGTTACGGAAATCGTGGAGCTACTACTCGAGTTCATGGTACGACGGTTCATCGGTGCGCGTTTTATGGGGGGGCAAAAGAAAAAAAGAGAAAAGCCCTTTTTCGTTGGGGGGGAAGCAGACTTTGGGACAACGTTAAAAAGAAAATCTTCTGGGAAAAACCTTCCCTCCACTACAACTTTTAATCAGGCAAGACCAGAAAAAAAAAAAAAGGGGCGGGGACAGTCTAAAAGAAGGGAAAGGGAGGGGGGGGTTGGGGGAAAAAAGGGCTGATGGAACAGAGAAAAGAACAGAAACCTGTGGAAGCACCAAAGGTACCCAAGCTTGGAAAAGGAAAGGAAACCACAGAAAAGACTCAACTGATAACCGGACAATAGACAATTAAGGCGTCCGGGAAAGGGGGTAGGGGGGAGATAGACAAATCTCTGAAAAAGTGGGGTAATCGGGGGGGAAAAACCGGAAAAGAAAAAGCACAAGGTCACTAAGAGCAGGTAAAAAAAACGAACCGTCGGGGAAAAACATCAGCAAATTTGTCCAGACAGTCTTTGTAATAAGCAACGCAAGGAAGACAAAGGGGGGGCGTGTCAAAAGAGAAATTGAACTCAAGGGAAAAAAATCGGAGTCCAGGGTAACGTGAGACCGGGGGGTGGTGGTAGGTCGCGCATCGAAAAGGTTGGACCGAAAAAGGATGACCTTCCATGCCGAAACAAAACTTCTCAAAAAGATCATTAGGGGGGGGGCCCATCATAAAACAAATCGGGGGCCCAAATGACCAATGTGTTGAACGGGTGGGAAAAAAAAAAGTTGGCAAAAAACCTGGTAAAACTGTCAGTAGGGTAACTCCAGTTTTGGTCCAAAAGAAAAACCCAGAGGGGGCCCATCAAACCAAACGTGGGTGAGGAACTGCCGGTCACAAGACCCCGAACCAGACAACGGGAAGGGGTGTCAATGGTTTCTTGGGCGTTTCATGGGTTCAAAGGAGACGAGACGCGCGAACAAAAAGGGAATCGCCAAAAAAAAAAGGAGCATGGGCCCTCCGGAAAACGGAAACCCACACCTGGGGGATCGGGGAGTATCGAACAATGCGGTCGAACTGGAAAGAGTATTCTATAGAAGCGAAAAACAGAAAGAAAGGGGGACCGTAGTTGCGGGTTTTAAGGGGGAAGCCTAAACACAGGAACTGCAAAGAGGTTTGCGCTATCCAAGGTGTGAGTCTGAAAAAAGAAAGAAAAAAAAAGGCTCTAATCCGAAAACCGAATCCATAGATATTTGGGGGGGGGCGAAGGCAGGGAGGAAAATGCGCGTGAGAGGAGCCAGCGGCGTCACGGCGCCGTGAAATTTCAACTCACTCAGGCCCTGCTGAAGGACAGGGAAGGAATTGGGAAACCTCAAGGTTATTCTGGAAGACCCGGGGGGAAAGGGTGTTTTGTTAATGGAAAAGGGACGAAAGAGGATTTGAAAAAAACAAAAAAGCACCGCAATTAAATGCCAGTGAAGGCAGTGTACCCCTCATAAGAGGGGGATTCCAAGAGCCAGGGTGAAAAAAAAAAAATTCCCCGACCGAAAGGAAAAAAAAGAGTGAGGAGGAAGACCCGGTGCTTGGTTTTGAGGGCAAGGGGTGCCGGATTACGGAGGGTGCAATTACAAGAACGTAAAGGAGAAAGGGGGACGCAATTTTGTTACCGGGCCTGGTCAAACACCTTGGTCGGAACAGACGAACCGGGTAAAGGACTGGGGTCCCCCTGGGTGGGGTATTGTTTCTGTGGGCAAAAAAGGGAAATCAGAAAGGGAGGTGCTAAACACAAGGCCCGCCCGCACCACTCAGCCCCAAGGGGGGACTGAGAAAAAAAAGCAAGTAAGGCAAGAAAACACCTAAAGAGAGAAGCTAAACGAAAAAAACAGGGGGACAAAAAGCAACGTCCAGACGAGCGCTAAATTCAAGGTCAATTCGAAAGAAAAAAAGTTATTGCAAAACAATGAAAGGCACACTGAAGCTGATCAAACTAAACTATGCTCCGCAAAAAGTGCAAAAAAAACCCAGCCTAAGTTTCGCGCCAAATGAAGATTTAAAAAAAAACGGAGGGTGTTTCGTAAAAAAGAAGAAACCAAAGAAACAGTCGGTTGAAGAGAAAAAATGTGCCCCTCAATTACTTTCAATGGAGCTGGACGGGGAAAGGGCACCGGCCAACCGTGGGGCAATTGGGGAGTGGCTGTAAATCTCTTTACAGGGAAGGGTGGGAGGGCCGAAATTGCGAAAGTCCAGACAACTCAGGAAAAAAATGGGAAAGAGAACTTTTGAAGACGGGGGGGGCGACCTGGGAGCTTGGGGGTGCTCTTACCCAGTGAACGGTGGGAAGGAGAGGGCAAAAAAGACATTCCACCCCAAAAAAGATAAGGACTATTAAGGTCTAGGGGTGGGGGGAAGAACCAGGTCCGAAATTCAAAACTCTCAACCGGGGGGGTGGGGATGTGTCGCCATGGGGGGTTAAGGGATGAAGGGCAAAAAAAAAAAAGGCCGGGCCATGCATGTGACAAAAGGTACAACAGTAAGGTCAAGAAACTGAAAAAAAAAAAAAAAAAAAAAATCTAATTTGTATCCAGGGTTTCTGGAAAAGACGGGCAACACGAATGGCTGGGAGTGAGTAAGAAAAAAGCTGGGTTAAAAACTATTGCGTGGACGGGCCGGCAGCATCCACTTCCGCCCAATGGCATCGGGGTAAACTTCGGGCCCACACCAAACCTTCGGAGGGAAAATATGATCGCAGGAAAAAAAAAAAGGGGGAGGAAGTTGTTGTGCACGAGGGGTAAAAAAGGGGGGGCAAAACGCCAGAA
>Ga0179591_1228506_pt1 | contig 13569 bp, 9 predicted proteins | sample CZOMad2_1_08_16f_FD_182891 | JGI IMG/M metagenome (GOLD analysis project Ga0179591, IMG submission 182891) | Vadose zone soil fungal communities from Angelo Coast Range Reserve, California, USA - CZOMad2_1_08_16fungal (PacBio error correction) | ecosystem: Environmental > Terrestrial > Soil >...
TAGTCCACGTCTTTAGAACTCAACTCCAGAGTAAATCGACGGCATTAGTTGAACCCATGGCTACTGCAGACCGTGCGCTCTTGCTGCGACGTTATATTCGGAGAGTGGGGGGGGGTCGGGCTCGTCCCGGAGCTGTAGACTATAAGACGCGAAAAAAAAATCGCGTCATCTAATACGTGTATCAAGGTACAGTGGCAAGGAAAAAGGTTCTCCTGATAGGGGGGTCAAACGTCGGGCAGATGCAAATGGCCAATTTGGGGGGGGCCACTGGAAGAAAAATTAAAAACATCATTAATGTAAGAGGCAAGAGTCGGCAGAGAACTTCGGTGAACATAGGCATCCAAACATACAATTAGAAAAAAAAACCCGCGGTGAAGATCACTTTGTCAGAAAGGATAGCCCGGTGTAGCTCGGCGCAAGAAGAAGGGAGGTCTTTTGAACCTGGCGAAAAAGACTCTAACGAGTTACGGAAAATGCGGCCAGCTCATCTCTCAGCTGCTAAATCTGGTAGTCAACCGGTAGTATTGGGAGATCGCCTAAACGGGATCGCGCTGAATCTGACTCCACCGGAAGCGCCGGCGAGGGCTTGTTCCCTACCTACTCCCGACTTCTGCGTTCCACAAGGAGGCACCTACTGAGAGGAAGTGTGGGGTTAAATGTGGGCGGTGCCGCACAAAGGAAGGTGTTGTCTTTCCTAGCAGGACGCGCCGCCACAAGAGGAGTACTAAAAGTGGGGGGGTAAACATTCCAAACCTGGGCCCCCCATCAGACAGGTAAGAAGGAGGGCCGATGTCTGTGGATAGACATACTATCTGAATAATCTACCATGCGCACTAAAGAGGGCCGGCCCCTCCTTATGCGCCTTTCAGCTTGGTACTCCTGATTCCATGAGATCTTAGAGATCAGCTGAAACCACACGTAGCAGAAAAAGGAGATGAACAGACTAAAGACCGTCCGCCAGGACCATCCGACGTAGCAATTCCCCGATTCGAAAGGCCGCCCGTCTCTGCGGACCCCGTCCTCCATCCTGAGGTAGCCTCATCCCGTGCGTTGCCGCAGGCCCGTGGGGCCATCGACAACGGGGATCTTTTTGCTGGGGTTTCTCAGGTAGGTTGCCGCCGTCGAGCGTGAAGACGTTCTCAACCTCCGGCCGCGCAACGAATGGGGCCGGGATGTCGTTTCGGCGTCTCTGGCTCCCCAGGCGCCGCCGGCTTGCCTCAAAATCCGGGCCTGACGATGCTCGCCTTTTGAGAACCTTCTTATAGTCAGAGGCCTGGCGAGGGCGTCATCTGACGCCGACACCAAGATGTAAATCTGCAGGAAAGACTTTAGGGACAGTCTCTGCCATATAGTAGACCACGTCTAAACATAAGTTTTAAGAGTCCGTCCGGCCCATCTAGCATGTGCCTGGCATCAAACCTGTCTGGGGGGTAAGAGAGATATTCTGTGGGTGAGCCTTCACCCCCGGTGAGGTTAGAAGACTGAATAAACTCCTTGCGTCGGATGGTCGAGTCAAACGTCAACGAGGCGGCTGGGAACCCGTGCTCACCCCCTAGAGTACCAGGCAAGAAGGTTGTAAAAAAAGGTGGGAACCACTTCTCGGGTTGGGAAAACCTCCACGCCACTGCGTCGTGACGCAAAAATGAAAGAACTGGGCACTTTCCATCTTCGGAATGAACGGAGACGCGGGTGGTAGTCTGTGCTCAAAAAAAATTCAGGAAGAGGAGTAGAACGCGGAACCGTTACGCGCACGTGAGGGGAGTTTCCTAAGTGAAATTAAAAGTACAACGCGGCCCTAGTCGGAAACCAGAAAAACGACAGGAGCGAGGGTGGGAGAGGTCGCGTCGAATCGAGAGGATGTTGAATGGGGAAAAAGGGGTTGACCGTTGAGCATCTCCATTACAAATGACCTCTACCCGAAAGCTTCGCCTGCTTGAAATTTGGGGGGGGCGTGTGGCCTAGCTCGGCACTTTCTTGCTCCCAGCAGGCTTTATTGGGCAAGCGGGGTCCTGTAGTGCGTCTCCTCGGCTCGGGAGAATGAAAGAACACCTCTGTTTGAACCTGCCCCATGGAGACTTCCTGCGATCAAAAGACGACCTTCCGGACGACATCCTATCCTTATTTTGTCGAATCATTCTGGGAAGATGGTCTAGAAGTGCCATGTGGTCAGAATTTATTGCGGGGGGCAAAGAGAAAAGAAGGGGGGGCTAGGTCCTGGGAAGTAACCTCCCGTCTGACGGGGACGAACGGTTAAAAAAATGATCCATTCAAAGCCATAAACGACTAAGTAGTCTGTCTATCCTCGCTGGGCGGCGGTTCAAATATAGACTCAAACACAACGGGGGAGGATTGGGGCAATATAGAGAGCAACCCGCCCGAGAGCCCCAAAACGAAGCAGATCTCGTTCATCCGAAAGGGGGCTTGTGTATACGCGATTGGAGCACAGACGTTCGACCCGAACTCAAAATGTGGGACTTTGGCCACTTACCGAAGTCTTCGGTTAACGGAAAAAGGAAATAGCACTTCGGACATCACTGTGCCTTCTTCACGGACGAGAAAAAAAAAGATCCAGAACTATCTTTCTTCCTGTCAAATATGGTCGCGGGATCTAACCGGGCGGTCGCTTGTGACGGAGGGTCTCCTGAGGAACTTATAAGAGCTCTTCCTACACTCCCGCCTCGAGGTCTCGACTGCAGGGGTGAACTCTAGATACACCTCCCGTTCAATCAGGGTAGGAAATTCCCGATCCTGGCAACTGGTGGGACTACCCCTTGGACCCTTTCCTTAAATGAAATGTCCTTCTTCCCGATCTAACTCCCCACGGCCCCCCCTCCCAGATCACTCAGAGATCTAGGGGGTTGACAACACTCGATGGGTCTCTCTGGGTAGAATGCAGTCAGGGGACAGGCAAAAGACGGGGGAACAAATCGGTTAGGGGTTCGCCTTTGCATGTCAAACTCGTGATTGCCACGACGTAAAGCAAGTCCTTCGTGCATAGCCGAGGTACCTTGCAAACACTAGTCTGATTGCAAGACATAAGTCGTGAAATAGGGTGGGTAAAACACTGGGAAAAACCGGGTTTCCTGGCAAGTGATTCCAGGCAACGGGATAAAGTTTGGTGAATCTCTGGGAGGTAGTTCCTATTTCTACTTCGTTCGGTCCAGCTACTACTAAGTTTCGACGGCTCGAATCAAGAAAAAACGTTTACGTCACACACACTAGCGAAAAAAAAAAAAACGCGCTTCACGAAGGGTGGTAACCGGGCCGACTCTTTCCTACTACAGGTACAGAGTTACGAAAGAATCGGATCCTCTCTAGTGGACCCGTAATTTCAGGACTCCGACGAGTGAGGACTGAATATTCCTATAGATAGATCGACTCCGTAAAAAAACAACGCCTTCGTCCGCGGCCGTCCGAGGAAAAAAGAAGGCCTGGCGGTCGCGGACCAGCGCCTGAACGCCTATTGGCGCTCTTGAGGGAAGAGCTGTTCTCCAGCGTGGACTGATCCCGCTCTGCAACTGCTCGGGGAGCGAAAGGAAAGAAAAAAAAAACCTGTTCTATGGTAACCGGTCCGACGTAGGCGACCAGAAAATTCCAGGTGGCCGTCCCAGGTGCTAATTAAAATAGACTCTGGAGGAGGATACTAAAAGGCATCCTGGGGCTGAGCCCTTCTGTCTTCTTTAAGGATGTGGGAGAGACAATCCGGCGGCTCTACCAGGTCTTTTTTTTCCGATCTCCGCTCGAACGGGTCTAGTTCGGATCCATCGGCACAGGAGAAGGTCCAAGGAGGAGGCTTCTTGATTTTCGGCTTTATTTTTAGGTATGATAAGGATAGGAAAGTCATATGCCATATCATCAGAAAGGAGAGGGTTTTTTCATGCGGACGTTCCCCCCAAACGCAGGACTGGTGGTCGGGAAGGATCATAATCCATTAGGCCGGCATAGTTGGGGGGGATGGGGCAGGCCAAAAAGAAAACAACAACCATTTCACCGTCTGAGCCGGATCAGCCTTCAACTGGCTTTCGGCGTTGAAAAACGATCCACTTCGTCATGCTTTGGGGGAGGTCTGAACTGTCCAAAAGCCTGACTTATCGCGCTAAGACAGCGCTAAGGTATGACTGGGCGCCGAAGGCGAATTTCGATCAGACGTGAAAGCGTCCTTGCGCTCTGGTAGTTCAAAAAGGGCGACTTAACCTGTGAGCGCGACGAAACAACAGGGGATGGAGAGGGTGAATCACGTGCACTCACCGAAGGACCGGGGGAGAGGGGTGGCCCGAGAACATCAGTCGCGGGCAAAGCAGGCAGAGAAAAACTCAAAATTGGTTGACTGCATTTGTACAGGGAAAAGGGAAGATGGGACCATCACTTCTTCCTCTTGGGCAAACTCACTCAGGTGTTGCCTTCGCAGGGCGATCCGTCAAAATGATCCGCCAGTACTCGGGCTCTGGGTAGATCAGTCGATCGCGATCGGTCGCCGAAGACAGAAAAAAACTAGCTGCGAGCGTCCAGAGCCACATGAGGAGACTCTGTGAGCACTGCATATGGAGAAAATTAATCATTAAGAGAAAGAGGGGACGGCTTATTAACAAAGGGAGGGCGAAACTACAGTGTGAAAACGGTTCTCCTGGGGAGGGAGGCTGTCGATGAATCTGAGGAAATGAGGGTGGCCACGGCGGGGGATTTTACCATGAGGCGAGCAGAAGGAGGCGAGTTGAGAAGGGGTGGATGCTCGCCCAGACTAGAGGTCTCTAGAAAATAAGGTCAGGGGCTCATTGAAAGACGAGCCTGCTGAACCACTCCACGGCGCACGGAGAACATAAGAAAAGTTCAACCAGAGCTCAGAAGCTTGTGGGGCGCGATGGGGGAGTCGGAGTTCGGCGGACACCGCTCAAAAACGGGGCTGCACAAGGGGAAGATGCCGACGACTCTGCCAGTGGGAGGAAGGGGTGGTCCAGCCGCGAACATAAGGGTAAGATCAAAATCACACCGAGATATTAAAAAAAGGACTGGTCTCAAGTCAGGGTGTTACTCGACCTGGGGGGTTCCGCGCCGGCTGGGTTTACCAAATCAGAACTAAACGGGAATCGCAAGGCAACCGCTAGTCCGCTCACCGGTGCAGGGGGAGAAGATTCTACTTCTAGAGAAACCGGGGTCTCAAGGCCGAAAAATGAAAAAAAAACTAAGAGGACCCCTCCTCATTACACTTTTCTGCCTTCTCCGTCCGCGAAGAATCTCAAGAAAAAGATTGTTGGGCACTATGGGATAGTAACCTATACCAGGTCATCGTTCAGCCTGGGGGAGAAAGTCAAGTTCTCTCATCCTAGGGGCCTCCCAGTCATTGGGGAGACTCCAGTCCTTTTTTCCTTTCTCCTGGTTCGCTCTAAGGGACGTGGGAAGGGGGGAAAAGAACCTGTATCTGGGGTGGCCCGCCTGCCTCAATGATGCGCGCCAAAAATTGCTAAAAGAAGGGGGGTGAAAAGCCGTTAACATGTGAAAAGCTACGCTCGGCGGCACATTCAGCAATCGGGGGATCTAAAAATTCGATAGGACAATCAAAGCAATATCCCAAAAAACCGCCCCTGTCAGCTGGAGCTGGCCTAGCGGCTCTGCGTGGCGTGCGGTAAATGAAAAAGGCGAGAGAACCTACTTGCCATCCATTGGCCCGAAAGAATATGGAACTTAATTCTGTGGCGAGCCGACGAGGAGCCATTCTGGCATCTGAACCCAGTTAGAAAAATCTCAGAAGAGGTAATGACAGTTTCCTTCTGAAACGAGAGCCAGCGGCGGATAAGGCGTTAGCTAGAAGAAAACAACAACAAACTATTAGGATAAGAGGAGTACGATCCGCCGCTGGCTCTCTCAGAAAAAGACTAAAACTCACATCGGATGAGACGATACCCGACACTTGCTGAGGGGAACAAGTTCTGGAAGAAGCTAGAATCACCCGGTACCTCGGCCTGCTTGCCATTGGGTTGTGGGGGGGGGCTGGGGAGCCGGCGGTTCTCAGGCGAGTGGCGAGAAAGCTCATCGCCAAAAGAACGCCAAGGAGTCCATCTCCATCGTGTTCGGGCGGTGCTGGATAGTATAAAGAGACAATAGGGGGAGGATGGACACGAGTAGAAGCGCTATGCTGACCGCCGAGAGGGCGGAAAATTGGAACTTTAGTTTCATTGAAAAATATTCGCCGGTTTGGTCGCAGGGTAAAATAGGTTAACTCCCTAGACAGGTTGGGCGAAGATCCGGGGTAAAGGGACAAATCTGCAAGCCGGACCACGGCCTCTTTTCACCACTGTAGAGGGTTGACCATTAGCTTAGGGAGCAATATGTCAAGGCTCCGGTGAAGCTTCATCCATCGTTCAGGTTTTGCGCACGATACAGCGTCTGGTTAGGACTCTGTTGCGCGGTCGACGCGGGGGCTAGGGATGGACCAGAACATTTCGCGGCGTATGTTTCTGTTCTTCCTAAGCAGACGCTATCCGGGTGAGTATCGCAGATAGAAGGTCAGGTAGCGGGGGAGGTTTCTGAACTGGGAGAATCACCGGAAGTCTGCTGTACATTATAAAGAACCGGGGTAGAGGAAACAAATGACTACGGCGGCATAAAAATCGGTTTCACTAGAAAGAAAAAACCTGCTCTGCGCTGCGTGACCACCTGGGGACGCGCGCGAAGAAGTAAAAATTATAAGGTCGAGTCCGCCCGTGTGCCGAATCCTCTGAGACGTACTCCCGCTCGCCGAGAGCGACAAAAAGCAGCCTGTCCCGGAATCTGATCACGAGACCGGGAGAAGGTGCGAGGCGTGGGGTCTATGTCACGATGCGAGTTCACTCGCGCAGTGAATAATGACAACTGAAAACGACCTCGTCACGCTCGGGAGGAATCAAGGGTAAAAAAAAAAAAACACCCCAACACCTCGCGCTCAAGGGAGGACTAAAACTCGGGTAACACCACGAAAATGATGGCCACAACTCAATCAAAACATAAAAGTCAGCGCGTCATGATGAAGCCCAGGGTGCGCGAGAGAAGACGTCTCCAGACGGGAGTCTGAAGGATAAGAGAGGTCGGTTAAAGGAGGGCGAGCTATTGCGCGCGCATCTTGCAGGTCAGTTGGGAAGGAGGATCTGGGTTGTCTCCCGCGGAAACGGGAGTCAAAAGGGAGGGATGCCGAGTCGACGCGATCGTCGCGTCGAAAACTTTAAGGGAAAACCGAATAGTACTGTGACGGAAGGAGGGTACTTACTCTCAGTTGACCATAATGTCAACGGCTTTGGAAAATTCTGTCGCATTGGGAAAAATGACTAAAATTCTAAAAATCAGGCTTAAGAGGAAGAAAGGGAAAACCAGAATGGGGAATTGATGCATGGGCTAACCTAGCCGGTCAACAACCCACTGCTTTTTATCTACCGTGCCGAGGGACGCCCGGGTCGAGCGTTAGCGAGAAGGGCAGGATGCGTGAAAGGGCAAAGCAATGTCTGTAAAGGGGCAGTCGAAAGACAAAAAGCAGGAAACTTCTCAGAGAGTTTCTAAATTAAGGTTTGTCTCTCGGGAAGGAGGAAAAAAAGAAACAATGCGCCGGCAGATGGAAGAAAAGCAACCTCCGAAATAGTTGGATCATGTGTCCCACCTCCGGCTTGCAGGCAAGGAGAAGCAGGCCGGCCGACGGGAAAGGGTTAGGGAAGGGTTGGTAGGAAGGAAAAGACAACACTACCTTGTCGCAGCAAGGAACTACACGAGAATCCTGTCCCATGTTTTTGAGAAGTCCTTCCTCCGCCACACCTCCTGTCCTGTCGCCTCGTGATCTCTTTCCTCTGAGCGTGAAATCTCCAAGACAATAAAGGACCACCCGACGGCAAACCGCCCCCCCGCGCGGGACCTTCAGCCGTAAAAAGGAAAAGCTCCAGTCGTCGCGGGCTCGATCCGGCTCAAGGGGGGAAAACCGCTGGCGCGGGGAGTTAGATTCACCGGACTAGGTGGCAGGATGAAAACTCCACGGAGCAAGGATTAATGGGCGAGGGAAGGAAAATGTCCTGTGGTCCCAGCCGCCTCTCATCTTCTACTTACCGAGGTTATTGGAAGACGATGAACCGGTGCATTAGCCCAGTCTTGTGGGGGAGGGGGGCGCCTTTGACACGGACTAGTTATGGGGGACAGTAGAGGACGTGTGGCAGCCCAGCCTCCTCCCGCGCCGCCAAGGGCTGGATATATTTAAAACTCCTAACTCACTCAGAAAGAGTCAATCGGGCCCAAGGGCAATGCTCGCCGGCTAACCGGCCGAGAAAAGGCGAGGGTCAGCTCACTACGAAGGGAAAAAACCAGTGAGGGGGCAGGGTCCTAGTCAGGTCACTGGACAGACGCTCGCGGCAAACGGCAACACAACCTCTTTCTGCGGATCTAACCATCGACTGGAAACGGACATGGGAAACGGAGCGGCGGATGAAGGGGAGGTTTTTAATCCACGTGTAGAGACGGGAGGAAACGCCGTCAAAGGTTCAGCAAAAACGATGTCCGACCACCCAGGTCCTAGGCACCCCGCGTCGATCCCCAAGCTCGTCTTTTGCCCTGGACATCCGGGGCACCCGGTGCCCAATTTTGGGGCAAAAGTCCCCACTCGGAAGGGTGCAAATCCAAAAAGGATGGGTGTGGCGCGTCTGTTTGGGGTTGTGGGAAGGTTGGTGGGTGCGGTATGCTGGGGGCTTGTGGTGTGTTAGGGGGGTTTGGGGGGTCTTAGGGTGGAAAAGTCTGCGCGGGGTCATGGGCGGGACGGGGGCGACGGGGGGGGCGCTTGGAAGGTGGGGGGGCTTTGCACGCAACACCAGGGCGGGCAGAGGGCCTGCAAATAACGCGACCAGCAGGCCCCCTCACCCACTTCGGGGAAACTCGCGGGTCGTCAAAAAGTTTGTATAGCGGAGGGCGAGTCAGGCAAATGTCCTTCCGGGCATCCGGGCCAAAACGGGGGGTTTCGAGCAAAAGGCCAGGGGCGAGGAAACGTAGCACTGCAGTGACGCGGTTCTGGGGCTGCTAGTGACGACTGAAGGCTAAGACGCAGGGGGCGGTCTTGAGGAGTTAAAAGCTTCTTAATTACTGCGTCTCTGGCCCGGGGAACGGTTGTGTTTAAAGCCCCGCCGGTGGCCGTCCGTAAAAAAATTTCCTGTATCCGAGACGCTCCTATCCGGCGCAGCAGTTGCCCAATGCCGGGAATGCGAGCTCTCGGCGTGCGACGAATTCAAATGGATGGAACGACTGGATGGACGAGTTGGACAGAATCCTACGCCGGCGAGTTCCTTGAGAGCACACCAGCAGAGCTACACATGTCTGTGACTCAGAAGAATGAAAGGCACCGCCCCCACGATGCCGCGATCTGCGATCGGGCGGGTGCTCTGGGGGGGGATCGAGAGTCCAACAAAAAAAGGAGGAGGAAAAATATTAAAAGAACCCGCTCACCGCCGAGAGTGCTAGACCTCGAACTCGGTGAGGTTCAATTCCTAATAGGGAAAAAAATCCTGCGACCCGCATTCGGGGAGGTTGAGCTTGAAAATTAACTCTCCGGGGATTTTCGGGCAAATAACTAAAATAAAGGGCGGACAGCAAACCGGGGTCGGATACGAAGGAGCCGAAGAGGATCTGACAGAAGATCGCGGTCGCGCCCCAAAGAGCAGAGAGAAAAGACAAGGCAGTCGGGGGGGGGAGTGTGGGGAGAAAGAAGCTTGTTTTCGCGAAGGAGTCCTCGGTTCCTTCCACCGCCGCGCTGGTCGAGCCACCACTGGGTGTAACGGAGGACACCTACCCTCTTTCGTCCAGGCGCACGTCGCGCCTGTAAGGTATGGGGAACTAACCGGGGACCTTCCTGACTAGAAATGGCCGGATAGAAGACGTATCTAAATACACTAATACGATAGAAGAGGGTGAAACTACGAGGGTGTCTTAGGCGTGGGCTGTGAAAAAGGTACATTCGGACGGTACGGGTCAGGGGGTAGGGAGTCTCCGTATTCCACTATGGGCTTTGCACACCGAATAAAGAATCCGGAATACTATTGAACAATTAAAGGCATTGCCTTATGGTGAGAAGCCTTGGGATGTACCGATTTGTTCCATCAGCCCGGCACCATTGGGGGGAAAGCCTTATGCCGTCACCTGACCTCTGTTTTTATCTCAGTGGGGAGGCTTCACTATTGTGGAGACTGGGACGTATTGCCCGCTCAAGGTTAAAAAATGGAGGGTACTTTCTACCGCCTCTCAACACCTACAGATCTACATAAGGGGGAAGTAATGGCTCCTGGCCACCTCGAGGGGACTTATCTACTCCGATTTGTAAGCCTTCTTCGCAATCCTTACCTTGGGTAACCGTGGGGGGGGGTGGGCCTCTCTCTTGGTGTAGTCTTCGGAAAAAGGGGAAGGAAAATACTCCTGTGGATTTAACCTTATCCAGCTAAAAAAACAAACTAGGTTAAGTTTTACGCTTCGGACCAGTTGGTCTACGACATAGCAGAACTACCTCAAGGCGCGGAGGCATGAAATTACAGATTCAAAGCTAGAACTCTTCAAAAAAAAGGCAAAAAACCGGAAGAACAACCTGACCGCCTCTTTTTCTATGGCTTCCATCTTCACTCACTTCTCATGGACTTGAGAGGGTTGAAACCCGAAGGATAGGATTCTGGTCGTACCAGAAGGTCTTCTGAAAAGTCATACCGGAGTCTCACCTTCTTCGGTGCCGTCTTCACGGTATGGCTCTGAAAGAGAAAAAGCTCTTCTGAGGACAGGTCTTTGTAGGGGAGAAGAGTCACTACTCTACTGTCGCGGGCGGGCGCCGGCGCCCAGGCTGAGGCGTGCGTCGTCGGACAGGTTCTGGTGGGAAAGGTGGGGTGGGGAGTTATCTATATCGGGACGGCATATCAACTGGTAAAAAAATCAGCGCGAGGGGTGGTAGGTCTTGGAAGTAACGGGCGAACTCACAAAGTACTTCAAACTTCTCGGGTGAGACGGAGCTCTCAGGGGCCACAAGAATCGGTTTGGATTCGGGGCAGCCCACAGAAAAAAAAAATTCAACATCTTCGTGCGTCGCCGTGGCACAGGCAAATGCAGAGCACCGAGGTATAGTGTTAAAAACCAGCACCCGTGCGTCGGTGGAGGTGACTTCTGAGTCCGGGGGCTCGTAGGCGGCTTAATCTGAGGGGAGAGCACCAGAGACAAAAAAGTTATCAAATAATCGGATATCTGTCATGTTCGCGATGCCTGTAAAGGAAGGTGGACTATAATTATTTTAGATCTCACGGGTGGAGAATGAGCTACAATCATTCTTCCTCATGAGAAGGCGGTATATCAGCACCAGCCAGGGGGGACACGGTGGGGTGGACTTCGTGTAACTCCGAATGGCCGCAGACATTCTCGATGGGGAAGTAAAACGAGAAAAATGGTTTTCTAAAATTAGTAGATTTGGCGCAATGGGCCATGCAGCTTCACCCGGGTTGGAAGGACAGAATGCTCTCTTCATACGTCGGCCACAGGACTCGTTAGCTTCACCGTAGCGTAGTCGCAGATCTCGGTCAGGGGCCGACCGGCCAACCTAAGCAGGAGGAGCGCCATATACCATGGGGGTGGGGATGGGTGAGGTGTGGGAAGCAAGGGGCCTCCGTCTCCCGTGGGAAGAGGCGACTGCAAAAGGCGAAACGTCGGCAGGAGCTTAGGTACCTGAGAGTTATCAACCTCATGGGGACGTAGACGACCGGGTGGAAAAGGGGAAGAATCTGGGCTCCATGGGAGTTATCCCAGAAGGCGAGGAGGGGGAAAGGGGTTGCAAGGCGTCCGGTACCGGAATCAAAGCGGCTCTATCTGGATGGGGTGGAAAGGTAGGTCAGAGAGAATGCTGACGAGTTGAAAGCGAGGGGGGGGGGGGAGAGTCCGTTCTGCGGAAGTAAATCGCATCGTGAGCGTAAAAAACACCCGGACAGAAGGGGACTAATGATAAAAGGAGTCGTAATGTCATGACTGAACTGCTTGGGCTCGATGTAGAGGGGGGTAGGGGTCTTCCCTACTCTAATTGTCTGGCGTGACACTCTCGCTCCAAGAATGGCTTTGAAGGGGGAGTATCTCGGATGCCCAATGGGGGGGGTCACAAGAAAGGGACGCACAATAACATTCTCCGCTCGGGCAAGGGAGATAGAGGAGCAATTCGAACATAAGGGGTCGCAACGGGGCCGCAGTTTCCGCCAAACGAATAGGGGAGTGCGGGGGTGGCAAGGCAGACAGCTATTGGAACGCTCCCCCGTGGTACAAGGTTAGATTCTGAGATCACCCTCAACCCACACCCAGGAACCTCGCTAAAAAGACACATACACGGGACAATTGTCGTCAGACTTGAAGAAAAGGAACTCTGAAGAATATACCTCCGCTGCGGGGAACAGACCCAAGTGATCGCTACCTGCACTTTCGACCGCCTTTCGTCTCCTGCTCGGCTGGGCTCCCGCAAAATGGCCCCCATAGAAGGGGGTAAGAGCCTTGTTCACAAGAAAACCGGTTGAAGGAGGACGTATGTCCAGTACTCTCTGCTTCGTTCGCAATACAAAGACCGGATCTTTCGCCTGCCTTTCTCTTACACCAACCTGCTAGGTACTTGGACAGAAAGTCAGGAACAGTTGAAATCCCTCTGCGCAGCTTCCCCTCACTTCGAGGCGCAAATTCTATTCGAAAATCTAGGAAAAATGTACAAGCACCGACCCGAACACGCTGAAGGGCACGAGGGGAGAGGACAAGTCTATTCCAGTTCGAGGCGCGAGCACTCCGGTCCCTCGGAGAAGCAGTGGAAAAGGTCCGAGGGCCCGGCCTTCTTTTTTCAAGGGGGATTTCAGATCGGAGAAGGGACCTAAGAGTCCCAGTTATAGCTCATCCGGGGGGAGCAAGGTCGTCGCCGAGAAAGAGGCGATCAAGGTATCGAAGAAAAAAAAAAAAGGAGTAGTAAAGGAATAACATATCCGCCGCGCTCTCGAGACGAAAAACACTCAAATGGCACTGGGCAGTTCTCAAAGTTGGTTACTCGGCGCATGGCGCCTTCTATGAAAGAAACGGAGAAGCCAGTCAAGGGAGTAGCCTGGGGCCGTATCTTTCAAGGATGCGAAGAGGCAAATGTCTATCTCTGGAGAAGGGGCCCATGCAAGCCCTCCCTAAGCTGCAGTAGGCCAGTCATCTTTTTCAAAAGTGGGGTGGGTGGGTGTTGTTTGTTGGGGGGGGTGTGTTTTGGGGTTGGTGTGTTGGGGGGGTTTTTGGTGGGGGCGGTGGCTCTTCTAAGGGAGGTGCTCTGCGACTCTTACTTGCATCGATCTCCTGCCTGATGATCGGCGTCCTCGCGGCTGTCCCGCTTTTGGGGAATGTTCTTGCTGAAGAGTACCGCCGGTGTGTGACGCAGTGAAAAGGAGAGCCGCTCAGGCCTTTCGACGGACGGCGTAACAGAGCCGCCGGACAAGACGGGGCAAAGACATGGGGGAACAAAAGAGGAAGGGGGGGGATGCGAGCCGAAAGCCGGACCGGGAGGAACCGGGCAGGGTCTAAGACGAGAAGGGTCGGGGGCGGGGAAAAAGCGGT
>Ga0179591_1289185_pt1 | contig 13568 bp, 13 predicted proteins | sample CZOMad2_1_08_16f_FD_182891 | JGI IMG/M metagenome (GOLD analysis project Ga0179591, IMG submission 182891) | Vadose zone soil fungal communities from Angelo Coast Range Reserve, California, USA - CZOMad2_1_08_16fungal (PacBio error correction) | ecosystem: Environmental > Terrestrial > Soil >...
GGAGAAAAAAGCCAACTGAGACTGGAAAGAACTCAACAGAGAATAAAGACAGGACCACTCTCGTGGGGGATTTTATGGCCAATACATCAATCGAAGGGCGGAGTGAAGTATGCCCTCGAGGGAGGGGGGAAAGCGACAGACTTGCCGCAGGATACTCACTTTTATGGCGTGAATCCGAGGCCTTATGCCCTCAGGAGTCTACTTATCGGGAGGGGTAGGAGGGACAGGAAGGAGGGGTCAAATTCCTTCGGCAAGGTCAGAAAGACAAAAAAGATGCACAGAGGGCGGAAAAAAAGGAAATGCCAATTTCAAGAGGAGGCGCGGGGGCAAGCTCGACACAAGGCCGAGGCTGGAAGGGGGACTAGTTTATAGAGGGTAAATGGGGGAAGGAAAAAAGATAACGGGCTGATAAGGGGGAACACTACTTTCCTCTTCGGTACAGAAAACTCATCGCTAAGACGAAGAGGGACTCAAAGACCCTTCGCGAGAATGGAACGAAGAGCAGTAAGGTAGCGGTTCAAACAGGACAAGCTTTGATAACGGAGGAAGGAAAGACGCTTGAGAACTAAAACAAAAACTTCATACGAGGGACGCGGGGAGAGCGGCATATGCGCAATGGGAGTTTATCATTCATCGTGGATCAAAAAGGTCAAGGAAAAAAAAAATGGGAGGGAGCGGCAAAACAAAAAAAAGGGGTTGTTCCGACGATATCGGGAGAAAAAAGTGAAGACGGACTATGCAAACTTTTCTTTCAACTCACCATCACTCAAGGAAATCGATGGGGGGCAGTGTTTTCCCCTTCGAAGGGTCCATAGGTAGGAGGGAAGGCGTGTGAAACCGGAAAAGGGAATCCACTCCATACGCGCGTCTACTCCCATCTCGAGAAAAAACAACGGGTTTAAAGATAATATGTACGTCACGCTCCTATCTCGTGAGAACACTTTCAGGGGTACAACTACAGCCGCGGCCGGACAAAAAGAAAGGAAGGCAAGGACCACACTCGCGTGGAAGAGTGAGTATTGCCACCGTCGGGGGAAAGAGTAGGGAAAACTGGGTGTCGGTAGGCAGGATAGGAGTCTGTCCACGGGAGATCAATAACCTCTTACGGGCCGATCCCCTGCTTACAGTGAGAGGGGATAAAAGCCTCGATAGAAGGAAGCGGGTTCTCAGGGACTCTCATCTCTACCTTTTTGAATGAAGAAAGCGTAAGAGGAGTTAGCGGAAACGAAATGCTCTCTTACCAAGAAGTAGAAGCCGCTTGGAAGAGAAGAAGGACTTCTGAAGCCCTTTTCTCGGAAGGGAGGAAAGGGGCCAGAGGAGGGAAAACAGTCTTCAACTTCCTTACTCTTGTTCCACAGGAAATCAAACTAGTGGGAAGTGGGACTTCCCCCCAGCATAGAGACCAACATCCCTCCTCTTCCTAGGACGGGGTAGAGCGTGCAAAAACATCTCACTCTCCGAAAAGGTGATATACCAGGAAAGAGGGAATCAATCTGGGGGTGAACTTTACTGCCGCCTAGCTGAATGAGTCTGAAAAAAAAAGGAAAGGAGGTAAAACGTATTTATGCTGAGGGCATCTTGTCACAGAAAATTCCATCCCTGAGAGACACTCCTAAAGGCCCTTAGGAAGAAAAGGTGCCAGACCTGCTCTTTGCAACGGAAATAGGACCGGTGAACTCGGAAAAAAGCGCCTCGCAGGGGAAAAGGGTCAGAATAAATTTAGGAACTGGGGGAATTCTCCCGCTGGGGGGTGACATCAGAGTCTCATGTTGTGGATGGGGGGTGCCGAAAAGAGACATTAACCTCATCTTTATGGGGCAAGTGCGTGCGGAACTCTATCAGGGGGACTCCCAGTGCTTGTGAGGGAGAGGGAGCGATTCTTTATTGTCAGAAAGGGATGAAAGTAAAGGGAAAAACCGATGTCGGACTAGAATGTGACGAAGCCGAAGAAAAGGCGAGGAACTGAACCTGCTCAGAATCGAACTTGGGAAGTTGGAAAAAGCAGTAAGGGCTATCTTCAGAGCGCCACCCTTCTAGGGGAGCGTCCCAATGGAAGGCTGGGGGGACGTGGAAGTGGATCAAGGAAGGAAGAAACAAGGCAAGGGGAAAAAAGCGAGCGTAAAAGTGTTCGCATCAGGGCCGATCAAGAGTAATCGCGGCAGCGCGGGGGGGGAGAAGGAATGGGAAAGTCCTCAGTGCTTGTGAATAAGTGGATGGGAATTCTCAGGGAGGCTTACGAGACCTGCTCCACTGCAGCAGGGGAGCATATCTCTAGGCCGCTACGAGCTCTCTCTCTAAACCTCCGCAAGAGGGAAGGAAGAGAGGAAGCTTCGGGGGGGTCGGATTAGGGGGGTGTTACCAAAAGAACACGCTCCTGAGAGAAAAAGATCACTGAGTGGAGGGTTCTTTCCTAATGGGCAGTCCATTTAGACTTCTAACTCTCTAATCTAGACGTCAGACGAGGAGGAATCCATAAGGTTCTGCCGATAACTTTGAATAATTCCTATATCTTAAGGTACGTGGGGAGAGATAACCTGTCAGGGGCAAATGAATCGCGTCATATCTCAGGAGTCAAGGTCCAAGCACAGAGAGGTCTTGACCCGGTGCGCAAGAATCTATTAATGGTTCCCGGGGAAAACTGGGGAAGAGGAAGGAAAGAGGTGACAAGAGGAGGGAGGGGGGAGTTTGGTCTATGGTTGAAAATATCTGTAAGCCTGGGGCCTGATTACCTTGCCTCAGGAATGAAAAAACTTAGCCCGTGACTGAGGGCGGAGGACATGAGAAGGAGAGATTCTATTAAACGTCGACTTCGCACTTCCGGGGTCAGGAGCAAGGAAAAGGGGGGGCACTCAAACTTGGCCAAGGAAGTCGAAAACGATGCCCGTGCGCCAGAGGGTAGAAGAGATAGAAAACAACAACGAGGGGAAAAAAGAGATAAACCTTCTCACTTCACTCACGTTCATACAGAGGGGGAGGAATTGGCGTGGAAAAAAGAATCTCTCACCAGGCAACAGCGACTCAGAGAACCTTCGCACGCGAGCCGGAAGATGGGTCACACAGAGGCAGGTAAGGGGTCAAACATTCTGCAAGGCAAAACGGAGGAGAAAACATGCAAAAAAAAAAATCGAAAACCAAAACAAAAAGAGCGGGGAAACACAGTATAGAGGAGCCTTTTCCAAGGGAACAAGATCCGACATACACAGGATTAGAACAAGGGAACTTCTGATTTAAGGGGGAACTGCTCTAGTCTGACTGCAAATAACCAGGGGGAGGATTCGGGATCACGTAAGGAAGATCTCTGATCGGCAAAAGAAGAGGCAAAAATGATCGGCCCGCGCCTGCCTTCTAGATGAAGACGGGAGGGGATGACAACGGAAGGGAATAAAAAAAGCTTGACTACTACTACAACGCGACTCGCTGGGTCAGTAAAGGTTCTTGTATTGGCTCCAGACAGGAAAAAGACGAAGAGAAATCAAGCCGCCTTAGAGGGAGCTACAAAGAGTATCTATATCGACGCATGGGCCGTCTGCAGGTTATGCCAGGAGGAAAAGGGGGGAAAGGAGGTCTAGAATTTCGGGTGAGGAAGATCTCTCTATCCATGACCAGACTTGAGTGAAAACAAGGGGGGAAATGAGAAGAAAAAAAGTGGCTTTGCCGCCGCCGCCTCTAATAAGACGCCTCGCGAACCAACGCGACGAAGCTAGAGAGCAACGAGGCTGGAGAGGAGCAGAATCCTAAGCATATTAACAGAAAAACTTCCATCACGACTCATCCTATAACTCGTTTTCTTATATCATCGGGCACCGGGGGAAATTCGCCCCGTTCTGGGGGGAGGGTGAGAGAAGGTTAAGAATTAAGGGAGAAGAGTACTTCGGAGGAGGAACGCGATCCAGGACTGTTAACTAGAAAGTGGGGACGTAATTCCCCATTGTGGGTGGGTTGTGAAATAAGAAGAAAAAAAATTCTGGCTCGCACTCACCCTTTAAGGGACAAGGGCTCTAGCTCCTGGAGAAAACTAAAGAAATCCTTAGGTTAGCTTTCCTGGACGGTCACCAATCAAAAAAAAAAAAAAAAAAAAAAAAAAAAAAAAAAAAGAAAAAAAAAATAAAAAAAAAAAAAAAAAAAAAGGGAAGGGCGATGGACCCATTCCTAATAAGAGCGGCCAAGTCTAAAATTTAGTTACTTCATGCCATCGAGTTATCATCTTATGGGAATGCAGGAGTCACACTAGGGCGTGAAAGAGACGCGTGGGGAAGGAGAAAAGGGGGTCAGCAGAAGAAGGGCCGCAGCTTCGAACGAACTACTACATCTACGCTGGCTACGTTAATGGCGGTAATACGCAGTAGAAGGATTCAAGGGGAATCCCTACTGAAGACTGGGATGAGGGAGATATAGGCAGTACTCTAGTGGAGTGGGGAAGATCTACCTTCAGGCTAGTCTTTCCTTACAGAGGGGGAAGAAGGGAGACTACACTTTGGAAGAACACGACTAAAATTCTTCCTCCTCTATTTGTAAAACGAGTTAAGTCACCTCCGAAAGACTCAGATATAGGGGGACAAGACGGAGGTCCCGAACGAGAGAAGGAGGGAAATCATTAAGTGCTTTCAAGTCTTGAAATAGGAGACTGGTCGAGGAAAAAAGGTATAAGTGTCACTTCAAAAAAACGAAGAGGGGAAACAGGATCGAAGTAAAAGAACACGGACTCTGAGTGCATTAGCTGCCAAAGGTTGAGTACGCGACTTCGAAGGGAGGTGATCAAACTCAATGGCGAATACGCTAGGGAACCGTATCACCGTGGTCTTTCGGAGTGAAACGCGACAGGATAAAAAGGGGGGGCAACTACGGCTATTCCGAAAATGGGGAGTGGAACAGAACATCACTCCTTAACTCGAGGTCCTTTACTTCTTCGGACGAAGGGGGGGAAGAGGGATGGGTAAAGTGGAACCGTACTCTAATGGACTCCTAGAGAGGGAGGCGGAAGACCATAAGAGAAAAACAAACTTATTAATTGGGGGGAAGGAGAGATGTCGACAGCGAGATCTTCAAGGAAGTAGTAAGTTTACCAACTTCCTCTAACGGGAGACAACTGACTCCCATGGCTGAGAAAAAGGCATACGCTCTCTTGGAATGAGGGGGGGAGGGGCCACAATTCTTCATGAAAGCGCAACGTTGGGAAGACACAACTCTGATCTTAACCCTCAACTACCACGGTGTCAGGGAAGTTGCCGGAGAATCTACTAGGCGCGTGTTTATCCCCCGAGAAGTCAGCGGTACGAAGGAGGAGAGAGAGCGCTCTCTTCAAGGAGTTGAGTGATCGGACGATTATTTGCGTGCACTCAGGGATCATTCGCAGGCTACGAAAATAAGTCCGCCTTGAAAAGTCTACTTACATGTCAAAGAGGTGAAGCCTTGCGTCCTCCTCGTCTTTGAGAGGATGAGAAATGCGCGGAAAACGTCGAGAACCACCCTAAGGAAAAGACGCCTAGTGAGGTTTTCAAAAGCCCTCAGATCTTAAACAAGAAAAGAAAAGCCCGAATAGGAAGAGAAGGGATCGCTTGCCCCACGCCTAGGAAGGAGCGAAACTTGGACTAAGATACGCATCAGAGAAGTTGGCGTGACTGCTTGCCGATCAGTAATGGAGGTCTTCAGACAATTCACCAGAGCAGATAGAGTTATTGTACCAAAATAACGGGGTCGGGGAAGCCTGCAACGGAACTTCTTCTGTTAAAGGCGAAATTCAACCGGGACTTATTCCTAACGTCGAGGGTAAAAAAAAAAGGTCGGTGAAGAATGAGGGAAGACTGTCTCGAAAAAGTAGAGATGCACATTAGACTCCATTTGAAAATGTGGCAGTCTCTTTCTCATTACTTTTTAGGGGAAGCGTTGGCATGTGGGGGGGGGGGACCGGGGGGGACACTCGCTTCCTGACATGGAGGGATGGAGTGAGGTTCAGGTATTATCTCGGAATCATTTCAAAGTCAAGTGCAGGGAAAAGAAGGTAGACGATGCGGCTTGTTGCCACCACTGGGATGGGACAGGGGAAAAGTTCGGCTTCAAAAATAAAGGAAGTCGAAGCCGCCGCAAAACTATTAAAGAATGTCATCCTCCATCATTGATAAAGTCGGGGGGGAAAACCTAGTGCCGGCTCAAAGCAAGGAGACAACAAGGGCCTTTCTCTCTGAGGAGGAACATGGACCTGTTGGAGATAAAAAAGTTATCCTCAAGAAAAAAGACCAGCGAGGTGCCCCTATAGGAAAAGAGGAAGCGGGGTTTTCAGATGAAGGGGAGAGAAATTCGCTGCGGCGGCAAGAGGGCAGAGGGGAAAAGGGATTTTCGAAGAAAGGATGGTAATGAAATCTCTAGCGCCACGACCTGGAATTCCACTTGACGGGGCAGAATGGTAACAGAGAACAGGGAAGGTAAAAAGTCTTCTATATCTAGTAAAAAAGCCAGCGAAAGAGGGAAGAGGGGCTGGCGGACTCTGATGAGGAGCCAGAAAACCTGCTGCTCGCTCTAGGCTTACTGGGTCAAAGGGTAAAAGAAGGAGTTTGATGCCAGTAAGGGGGCGAACGCGCGGAAGAGTCGCCGGGGGCGCAGCTATGAAATGAAAAGTTGCGGGAAGAGGGGAGTTTCCGAGAGGAGGCGTAGGGAATATAATCCACTAAATGGGGGAGAGGCAGCCCGCGAATTTCCAAGTCCGATTACACGGAAAGAAAAGATATTAACATGGGGGCGACATCCTGATTTAGGGTGCTTTCCAGGGAAAAAGAGTTGGCCTTATGACTTGCTCGACGTAATAGTGGACAACCGAAGAGGGAGTTCTTGTTTTTCGATGGGGGAAAAATCACTGGGGGGGCCGTTTACCGGGCTGTCCTTCCGGAGCAGACCAAACTTATCATTCAATGAAATGAAAAATGATTCCGGCTCGAGAGTCGAAAAAGACGAACTTAGGATCTCTCCTTGCCAACTACTGGACAAAAGGGGAGGAAAGCTGGGGTCCCTGGAACCGGCTGATCTCGTAAAGAAAAAAACAACAACGAGGATGATTAAATATAGATATAACTCGAACTTCTGCTTTCATACATCTCCAATCTTGTTACAAAAACAGAGTCCTAAAAGCAATAGAACTCGCTGAAAGAGACGTAGAAGAGGGGTAGCTGAATTCATTCCACGAAAAGGCAGAGAGTTTTTTCTTCAATGAGAAGGGCAATTATAGAACAGGAGACCTGAAGAAAACTTACACAAGAGGCCCAAAAACCAACACATCACGACGCGACGGGTCAAAGATTAGCACGCCGTCTTCCACAGGCACAGATCTTCAATACAGCCCTAGCAGGTAGCGAAATGGGAAGAATCTCGTTGGAGGAATCTTCCTTTAGAGAGAGGGCGCGGCATCGAGCCGGGAGGGAAAAAAAATATAAAGAGCCCGTTTAATCTACGCAAAAACAAAAAAATCGAAACAAGAGGAAAGGAACAGTATAGTCTCAAGAGGGGGGGCTGAGCATGCACGCTCTAGGGAAAAATCCGAGTTCTCCAACTGCCGTGGCCATCCACGGGAAGGGAAGGAAATACTACGAAGCAAGAGATCTATAATTCCGATGCGTGTATGGTGATAATCATCCCTACCTGGGGGAAGACACGATCGGCACCCTGCCAACTTTCGGGAAAGGAAAGGAGCGGAGAAGAGGGGGAAGGAGCTCGTAAGGGAAGGATCGCGTACCAGGTCGTCGTAAAGTGAATGCAAGTTGATAGATCGCGCCGAGACCAAAGGAAAAAAAAGCGAGACACGAAGGAGACCTGCTGATCACCATCGTCTCCCGGCATGCCGCCTCTAAAATCTTTAATCGGCAAAAAAGCCGAGAGAGGAAACTCAGAAAAGATCGATGGTTCTATCTTGGAAACTGAATCTTGGTATTCTCGAAAAATGTCTGAAAATAAGTAACGCTTCAGGGCTGAGCAAAAGGAGAAACGGAGTGGGGAAGGCCTGCTAGATTCTTCATAGTTGCCGGCGGCTGAACCACTTTCTTGGTGGGTAAAAAAGGTCTGATAGAGGAAAAATGCCGCGCCGATGGGCTGAAGGGACTTCGGACACTTGAAAACGAAGCGGATGGCGATCCCTGGACGGTCCTTGGGAGAATTTTGCCCAATCCTCACCTTCTTGATCGTCACTCACACTGTCTGGCGCCATTAGCAAAAAAGGGATCATCCGAAAGAAAATAACCCGGAGGTCGGGAGGTCGCAAAAACATAAGACCCTCTGATCCTCACCAGCCAAGAAGAAAGATGAAGGCAAGTTTGTGGAGTGCGGCATGGCAATAATGCTTAAGCTAGAGCAGGGGGAGGATGGTATCACCTCTGGAAGTGAACGGGGGGGGGGGGGGGGGGGGGGGGGGGGGGGGGGGGGGGGGGGGGGGGGGGGGGGGGGGGGGGGGGGGGGGGGGGGGGGGGGGGGGGGGGGGGGGGGGGGGGGGGGGGGGGGGGGGGGGGGGGGGGGGGGGGGGGGGGGGGGGGGGGGGGGGGGGGGGGGGGGGGGGGGGGGGGGGGGGGGGGGGGGGGGGGGGGGGGGGAGGGGGGGGGGGTAATTTTGTTAGGTGGGTGGAGTTGTTGTGTGTTCGATGTTGTTGGGCGGGGGTGAAGTGGGGGCTGTGGTTGTGGGGGGGGCGCGCCGAAAAGGATTACATTAGAAAAGGGTCGCTGGCAGACGCAGGCCGGGACGTCTAAAGGCTTCTAAAAAGAGCAGAGAAGGGAGAGAGGGGTACTACTATTTCTGAAGGAAGAAACTTCGGCAAGGGAAGTCAGAACCAGCAAAAGAGAAGAGGCTCGAAATTTCCCTCGAGTGCGCGTCTTGGGGCAAGAGTCGGACCGCGAAGTCAGATAGGCTGAGCTCGTGTGGATATCGAGTAAAAAATGGGGAGTGAACACGAGAATAGGAAGAAGGGAGGAATAATAGTTGAAAAGGACCGTTGCCAGGGCTATTTCCCGAGCTGACAGGAAGAGATGGTAAGACCAAGCGGCGCGCTTCTGCCGCACGGGAAGACACTTTCAAGGCTACCTAGACGGAAGGGGTCATTCCCTTATCCTCTGGGGACGGAGCCCTACTCGCGAAACTAGATAAGAAAAAAAGAAAACGCCACTGCATTACGCCTAGTTCGACGCTTCGAGTTCTTGGGGTATCACCGCAATTACGCGAAGCGCAGACTTAAAAAAGGGGGGTAACCAGGAACTGGTAGGAGGAAGGGGAAAAAAGAGAATATCTCTCGAACGTTTACCTACGGAGGGAAAGACGGGAGGTGGGAAAAATCAAAAGAACATCTGGCTAGATTTTCGCGGTCGGGGGCCAGGGGGAGAATGCTAGTCGGAATAGGGTACCATTCCCGGGAAGGTAGAAGCAGATAGAGGTCTCAAAGACAAAGAGAGAGAACAAAACACGAGATTATTAAATAAGAGGAGGGGGGTCGTCTGACGCGCGCTAAATATGCGAAAAGACTTCAGGGGAAAAATACCACCGATTACCTTCCTCAAAAAGGGGGTCGAATACCATATACCCTCGCGCTGGGGGGACTTGTGGTGGGGGACAACAGACAATTTCGGAATAGAAGTAGGAAAAGGGGGGAGGGACCATTCACCTTACGCCAGAAACAAGGATCGGAGATTGTGAACTATCTCGAGTGTTCTTTTATCCACGAACTCGAGTAGTAGGTAAATCGGCGACATAACGACGCGACGCGGAGGGGGAGGGATAGATCGAAGCTAGTAGGCGCGGAAAAAAAACTATCATGAGAACCGCTCGCAGGGGGTCTCAAGTGAAACGACTTAGGGGCGTCGAAGGCGCTCGAAGGGGAGGCAGGGCCGCAGCGAGAGAGATGGGGAAGTCCCAGCAACTGGGCCTGAAGAGGGGGGGGCACACTAGAGGCAGCACTCGTTTATCTTTGTACTTCCACAAACTCTCACGATCTCCCAAAAAAAGCCAACAAAAGAGATTCAGGCCTCTCGGCCTTCGAAAGGGAGAGTGACAAAGCAGCAAGTCGCGTAACTGGGGAGAATAAGAATCGCTATCTGGTTGATACTTCCCTTTCAATAGGCTTCGGAGGACATCAAATTAAAGTCGTCAAGAGAGAAATAGGATGACGTCAAAACGTCATATTCTGAAGTAATGCGGGCCATAGCAGGAGGGCCCTGACACCTTGCGGGGAGAATGCCTACGTCGGAAAGGGGCATACCGAGGGGAGGGTAACATCCTTAAACCCTTACGATCAAGGAAGAAGCAGGGATGACAGTACTCCATTTAAAGGGGGAAGCAAAGCTCGGTCGGGTATTTGATCACTCGGAGGGATTGTGGAGGGGGCCAAGAAGGGGAAAAGAGAGTAAACTGTAAGGAGGGGAAAAGGTCGTGTGAATATGGAGCAAGTGGCGCAACCATGCCCGGGTGGCGGGGTGGCGATCAAGAAGAGGCGCTGAACTGTGCCCCCCACTTAATTGAAGTAACAGGGAAGAACAGAGGGAAGGGAGCACTTTCACGATCGAAACAAAGCACGAAATCTGCAGGAAGAATCCGATAGGGAACTCCCCCCGGGGCAAACGGGCGTGAACCCGAGTGGAAGCGATCGAAGCCTACTAAGGAAGAGGCGCGCGTCCGCGAAGGGACTGGCTTGACGTCCGAAGTAATCTCGCAAGCCTCCACAGTTAGTCCCGCAAAAAACGATCGAAGAGGATAATAAAAGCTTTTGGAGGGGGAGAGAGAGGCCGAGCAAGATGATCGGAGTCTAGCCGCCTATGGCCGCGGGTCGAGGGGGGAGGGTTTAAGCTTGGTAGAGGCGCGGCGCGAGAGATTCCTCGAACTTTATTCCCTTAACCAAGAACATTATACGAGCAATCATGCAGAATAAGGAAGGGAGGAGAGAAGCGATCCGAGGACCCATCATGCTCAGATCGGGCGCGGTACAGTAATGAGGGTATGAGCATAAAAAAAGAGGTATAAATCGCGGGGGATAAAGGGTCGTCTTAGGCGGAAGAGTTGAATAAAAGTTTCTAAAAGGCGCGAAACGCGCGGCAGGGACAGATATTATCCGATCACGTGGCCGCTGTGCCTTTTTCCGATCAGAGAGATTCAGGGAGGGGAGCTATATCCTCCGGGGAGGCAGGACGAAAACGAGGGAGCGAAAGGAAGATTAATAGAAAAAGAAATCTTTCCCATGTTCATCGTGAAACAACCTTCGGGATGTAAAAAGGAAGTCCGGGTGACTACGTCCTCAGTGGAAACCGGTGGAAAGCGGTGGCAGGGCGGAGGATCTGTGGGCGGGATGGTGACTGAAAAGGGGTGTTACGTGCTCTCTGTGGGATCCTTTCAATTATTCCTCAATTCCGGAGGAAGAATGAAAAGGAAGAAGTTACCCGCGGGAATGCCATTACGGAAGGAGAGAGAGACGTCGAGCCGAGAGAAAAAAACGGCCTTGTTGAGCGCCTCTGGGGTGGGGGAAAAAGACTCTTTGGACGCTTGCTAAGGAGGGAACGTGCGAAGATATCTCTCTAAAAAAAAACCGAACAAAAGAGAAAGATACGCGGCGAACGGCACCGAATTCAGGTAACGGGAAACGAAAGGGCTTTTCCCCCACCGATCGGATAGGGAAACAGTACGGGAGAAGACTAGGACTCGACGCCTCATCCGAAGAATTGGAAGGAAAAGCGAAGGCGGGTTTGGGGAAATGAGTCGATGAATCAGTAACAGTCTAAAAAGAGAAACCCATGAGCAAAAAACATACGAAAAACCACACGCTCTTCTGTCACCATAATTCTCTGGAAGGTCTGCAACGCCTTGTAAGGGGACATACCGAGGAATCGAAGGTTCAAGAGGGAGAGGGGGGCTGACTCTGCCTGTCGGAGGGAGGCATAGAAACAAGGTAGGGCTCATCAGCCTAATCCTCAGACATCAGGGTAGCAGAAAAGGGTTGAGTCATCTCGGATAGGCCAGCGAGCTTTCGGGTAGAAACGACGTTAAACAGTAAAGGACGACTAACGACACTAAATTCTTTCGCGGAGGGGTGTAGGGGCGAGCCGCATCGGAAAAAGGGAGCAAGCTCTGAACAATCCTTCGCGCATCGGGTAGCGAGATCGAAGGGGGAATAGGCTCGACAGGGGGATCGGGGACATTTGCCTCGAACGTTGTAAGAAGGGGCGCGGAGCGATGAGGAGTAAGAGCCATTACCAGAACGGATAACATCACGGGGGGGAACAGCAGATTACGAGGACGAAAACAGAAAAATAAAACAAGAAAAAAAAAAAAAATAAAAAAAAAAAAAAACACTCCGGGAAATGATCGGAAATCGTGGAGCTATAAACCACTCCTAGAATCGTTTCCAAGAGTCCCTTCGCGTAAATTCGGGAAGAGGAAAAAGAAAAAGGAAAATGTTGCCTCTCCTATAAAGGGCAGTGGTCTAAAGGGCTGGAAGAGAGTCACTTTTTACCTAGTCTCCCAAATGCTGGATGAGGACTGATTCCGCGAAAAGAGAGGGGGGATGTCTAGGAACTCTACCGGGAAGAATGGCGATCCTTTACGGGAACCAGTCCCAAGGTTTCCATCAAGAAGAAGACCACACAAAAACAAAAAAAAAAAACGAGGTCTGAGATCAAAACACCCGGGAAGGGGGACTGCAAATTCCTCTATCTCCTACCGAAAGGCAAAATACAAGCCCACCCGTTGAACGCGGGGGAAGTACTTCCAATAAACAAAACCAGTGACGAAGAGATGATCACCAACAAGACGAGCTGCAGCAAAGGTCTCCCATTTATTCGGGTCCATCACCGTTACTCGAGCGAGTGCAGTCAGGAATAAACTAAGGGGAGGGAACCGGGAGAAAGTGTATCGCCACTTTTCATTGGGACGGTCGGCCGAATTGGAAGAGGCTGCTTGCGAAAAAGTGAAGAAAGAAGAGACAAGCGAAAGTTGGACGGGAAGGTTGAAAGGAACAAGTCCGACTTCGGAGAAAAACCCGATCGTGCTTATCTCTCGAAGGTCCGCGAGTGCGAGGCGGGGGCAATAAACTCGACCATGGAGCCGAGGGTCCTGAAGCTCGTTTGGGAAATCGTGATAGGGGGAGGTTAACACGAATCGGCTCGAACTAAGGGGGGGGGACACAGGAAGGGAATTTCCTCTTGCTCTTCTCTCATCTCAAACTCACTTCTTCCGCCTACAAGGAGAGATCGAGGTAAGAAATAAGGAGAAGGTTCAGGACATCGACGGCTGGCGAGGCCACTGAAAAAGTGGGACTGAGCCCTAAGAGCAAGATAGAGTCCCCGGACGGCCCGATCTCTTAAAAGATCCCGATTCTGAAAAAACTCGTCGCGGATTAAACCGCAGGGGTGACAGGGGATCGGAACGTCCGAACGTTTCAGGGGAGAAGGGAAAAGCTACGAGAGGACATAGAAAGTGGTGACGCGGAATAAATGGGGAGGGGGAAACCTCACCATCAATCCTTAACTCTAAGAGCATGGACTTGTGTGTTAGGGTAGTACTTTCGGTCAGAGGGGTCGTGGAAGAGAAGTCTCGCAGCTCTCAGGAGGGATAAGGAAAAG
>Ga0179591_1254949_pt1 | contig 13564 bp, 12 predicted proteins | sample CZOMad2_1_08_16f_FD_182891 | JGI IMG/M metagenome (GOLD analysis project Ga0179591, IMG submission 182891) | Vadose zone soil fungal communities from Angelo Coast Range Reserve, California, USA - CZOMad2_1_08_16fungal (PacBio error correction) | ecosystem: Environmental > Terrestrial > Soil >...
AATGCAAATCAAAAAGGGGATGGAAGAAAGAGTCTTGCTATCTTAATGAGCTCAGAATTTCGATCCGAAGGTGAATTGGTTGCCTCTAAAACTACTGAGCACTCCGTGGGGTTGACAAAAGCAATTCGTTAAAAAACACGTCATCCACTGAGAGCAAAATGAAAGACATGCCTGCTCGGGGGCTATGAGTGAAGGATGTAGCATAGGAGAGGTGGGGGTGGGGGCCCTTCCAACGGACTTTGGGTTTTGCCCTTAACTTGGAGGGCATGGCTTCGAGATGGGAGTACAGAGGGGAGGAGAACAATTATGAGCCTAAAGATCGTGGTAGGAACTAACACTACAGGGGTGAGGGAAATGAAGCCACCAGGAATGCGGAGGGAGTGAGCGGGGCAGAGGATGCGGAGCAGGAAGGGCAGGATGGGGGGGGGGGGCTAAAAAGCGCCTTAGGCGCGCGCAAAAGCAACGCGGTGAAGTTTGTGTCGTTTGGCTGGCCCCGCTGGACACTGTGGGCGCGGGAAAGGAAAAGGCGCGCGCGATGCTGCGTCTGAGCTGGGGGAAGGCGTGGGGGAATGGCAAAAGACCCACGTAGCGGTCAGTACCGGTGGGGGAGGGGACTAGTTGAACTAATTCCAGGTTGATTTCCGCTCTTAGTAAAGGGGGAGGTTTGAGTGAGAATGCAAGGAATTTCAAGGAAAGGGTGACTTGTATTTTTGTGTGTTCCGATGATACTCGAGAAACAACTTCTGGCGTCAGACTGAGATGGGGGTCTATTGGTGATGTTACAAAAGTCAAGAGCACTGAAGGGGTAGTTCTGGCAGGAGGGTGGATAAACTAATATAAGAGAGGGCGTTTTAAGACTTTTTGGTCCTCCACCACCAGGTCAGGAGACAGTTTTGACGAACTGGGGGGGAGGGAAGAAGTCATAGAAAGAAACATGAAGTGGAACGCAAAAACTCACGGGGGGAGGGGGATCCATGTAAGAGGGAGGTACATAAAAAAAAAGACCTAAGCGTGGAGGTCAGTTGTATGTGGTTGCAGGAAGGGGGTTGGGGAACAAGCGGGATAGCGAAACGGGGGGGGTGGGTCGGATACTCGAACACACCACCTATGTGTGAGTCAAAATAGATACAATTGTACCACAAAAACCGGCTCGGCCCCATATCATAAGAAAAAAAAAAAAAAAAAAAAAAAAAAAAAAAAAGAAAAAAAAAAAAAAAAAAAAAAAAAAAAAAAAAAAACAAACGGTGAACCGGATCAAGCGCTTGCACGCAAGAATAGTGCGGTTTTGGGGGGGGTCATCAATCATCGGGGGGGGGGGGAGACCAGAACTGGGAGGGTTGTTACTGCGTGCCTGTCTTGGGGCTGAAGCACCACGAGAAGGACAAAAGGGGCTACGAAGGTGTGCAAAAGCTCTCAAAGCGGAACGAGCAGATCTTCTGTGTGAAAACCAGACGAAGAACAAGAGGTCTGGAAGAGATGACTTTTGGAGAAAACATCTCATCGGGGAAGAAGTTTGTTCTCGGAGACCAGCAACAGAACACCATAAAAAAGGGAACCAAGCGTTAATCATGGGGGGGGCTGGGTGGGTAAAACAAAACTCACGTACGATGAGGAACAGCAATGATCGTTCAAGGGATAATCAAGAGGCGAAGGAGGGTTTGGCGAATAAAAAACCTGTTTACACAGAGCATCATCGAAGCTCGGGAAGTGGACTAAACAAAGGTCAGAGGGGGAGGGGAAAAAAGACAAAAAAAAAGAAAAACAAAAAGGGCACACGCTGTTCTTCGACCCTAGAGAGGTTTATAAAAAAAACCGGAAAACTTCCAGTGCTCCGCATCCCTCTAAAAAGAAAAAAGCAAATCTGAAGAGAAAAAAGTGGGTGCAAGAAAAGACACAAAAGGTAGGGAAAGAAGGAGATATGTAGAAAGTACCTCACGCCATAGTGGATGACAACCGGGGGGGAGCAAAAACGCACTTGGAAAAGGAAACACAGACGGAAAAGCAAAAGACTTCAAGAAATCAAAGACATGCCTTATTAATGGCAGTGGATGAGGGATCATGAAAAATGGGTGAAGGAAACCACCCAGCCGGGGAAAAGGGAACAACTGGCAGGAATACCTGAGAGGGGAAATCGGGCCTAATTCGCGCAAAAACTTACTGATGTAACAGGGAGGCAGGAAAGGAATCGAACAAGAAGGAAGGAAGGGAAAAGAGCTGAAACATTAGATAGTTCTAAATACCAAACCGGGTTAACCTTGACTCGGAGCAAGGAACGGTAGAAATCTTGGGAAACTAGAAAAGAAAACCAAGCTAATAATTTCAGCTGGCGAAAGAACGGCCCCTGGATTGGACAGGCATCCATGTCCTTGCTCGACTGGAAACCGAAAGGCAAGTGCAAAGCTTAACAAAAGGGGGGAACAGACAAGTAAGAGAATGAACGCACGCCCGCACGGATGGGCAAGCAGCGACACTGAATTGAACGGGAGAAACGTGAGTACGTTGCCCGGTGAACCGCGTAGGGAAGTGGTTGGGAGTTGCAGTTTCGGGGGGAAGCGTTTCGAGCGGTGCGTGGAGGCATGGGCTCATGCTTAGACGGGGAGAGCTTAACACAGAGGCTAAGTCGGTGACGAGTTTGGACAAAGTCGCGCGAATATGTAAAGATGAGAACGTTCGAGGAGGGGACCGACACCAAGGTACGACGAAAACGGGTAACAAAGGTTACCATTAGAAAAAAAGACACAGTTGGACACGCTGGAAGGGGCGAAAAGTGACTCGTCCGGTGGGGCGAACGGAAGCATGTCGCATCCATCGCCATTCCATACGATTGACGTGGGCAGTGAACACAGACAAAGGCAATTCTGAGCGGTTCTGGACAGAGCCGGAAAAGATATTCAACCAAAGTTCAATCGAGTCAGGGAAGCAGTTTAAAACACCACGCGTCGCAGCTCAGCGGCCAATGGGAAAGAAAAATCGAAAGGTCTCAGAAGGGAAACTCTATGTAGGCCACGACCGAACGCCGACAGGAATCTACAAAAACTCAAAAGGAGTAAAAGAGAGAAGAGGGAGTGAATTGAGAAGTGCGGGACGTGCTAAGCGTTTCAAAAACAGCCGCCTAAACCAAGAATGGGGGGAAGGAGCTCAAGACTAGGGTGCACGCAAAAAGAACGAAGGGTAGAAAACTTGCTTCGAGTTGACTCGGGAACTCGGCCAGCTTGAAAAAAAGCTTGGAAAAAAGAAAGGGGGGCCATGTGTCACACTTGCGCCAGGAAGCCTCTGGATTGGAACGCTTGGGGAAGGGCTCCAATGCGCAAAAAAATAGTCAATAAAGGTCCAGAAAAGATTAGCGTGACAGTGACGGGCAAAAACTCCCTTTTTAGGTGGGGGGACGTTGGTGGGGGGGGAAAACATGAGAAACGTGGGTTTACAAAATAAAGGGACGGCCGAAATTGGCCGGGAGAACTCGGGCAGTCGCAGGGCAAAGAGCGTGCCGGGTAACACGACAAAGCCAGGGGCGCTCACATTTGAAAAAGACCAGGGACACGCCCCTTAGAGGGGCCCAGAAACGCGCGAAAAACAGAACGGCGAGACGGGTTCAAAACACAAAATCGAGATCTGGATGAAGGAACAATAGAACGAGTCGCAGTGGGAGCCAAGATCGGGGACCATTGTCTCTAGACAAGGAAAGAGCGTGAAAAGAACGGGGGAAGGACGTTCGTAAAAGTGTACTGTGGGGGGGGAACAGAATGGTCAAGAGGCGAAAAGGAAAGTCGCGAGGACCGGGGGACCTTGATGGGGCACAAATAGCAAAGGGGTGACTGGACAGACAGAGGCAGGAACTTTGCGCGGGGGGCTGGGTGGGGGGGGAAAAGGCTCAAGAAAAAAAGATATTGGGTCTGACTCAGTTACCTGGGGCGAGATTCCGAGAAAAATTGGAAAGGTGGGGGCGTAGGTTCGTGAAAGTAGGAAGGGAGGGTGCCATGTGTTAGACAAAAGGTACGGGGGTGGAGACGTGGGTTCAAGTGATCTTGACCCCGGCCGCAATTGTCAGGGAAGTGAAGGGTACTGGCGAGAGGGGGACTTCAACGACAGGAGGACCGCAGGTGCTCTACCGAACGAATGGGGGGGGGGAAAACATCGCATGGGGGACAAATTACCCAGCGAAGCTCGCAGGAAGTGGCAGGGATGCAGGGATTTCCTGGGGACTTTCAACGGGGTCGAATGGGTTGTGGGCAAGTAAAACAAGGCAAGTTGAAAGGCATTGTAAAGGGTATTCCCTATGGTCGTACAAAACGGTATTATAACAAGGGAAAGAATCTTGGGAAAAAGACCGGTATGGCTGGGATCCACCATTGTAGGGCGGATAGATCGGTGGTCTCGGGGAAGAGGGAAGCAAAACGGAGGGTTTGGGGGCTAATCGGTAGAGGAGCTGACTAAGAAAGACGGGTAGGGGGGCGTACTGAACACTCTTACCCTGGGGCGTGTCGGGAAAGGGACAAATGCAGGCTCAGGTTGGAAAGGGACTTTTGATGCGCCCTGCGAGAGAGGTAAAGTTTGGGAAGTAGACATATTGAACTATCAATGGTAACCAGCAGAGACGTGTGTGAATACCAAGACAAGGAAGTGTTCAAAGAACTGGATTGGGGTGGGTTTCGTGTTTTTGTTTCCGAGGAGGGGGGAGAAAAACCATTCGGCTGAATAGGGGGTTTATGGTGTCTCTGGGTACAAAAAGGAAAGAGAAAAAAACGAATTAAAAAAGAAGGTGAGAAAATGATAGATAGTTCACGAAAGTGGAACTGGTGGGGCCTCACACCCCGGGGTAATTTTGAGGCACCTGGGACCACAGTGGTGGGGGGAAGGTCATAAAAGAAAGGGGGAAGCAACAACAAACTTAATTTAGCCATATGAGAAGGGGGAAGGTAAAACATCCGAAGCGCGGGGATTGGTTCAGGATGGTGTGTGTTGTTGTGGGGGATTCAAAGTGGGTTGCAATTGGAGGGAAAGGGGCAGGCGGGTTGGGGGAGTTTCTTAGCAAAGAACACAAAAACTGAGTGAGAGAGACGAATTGCCAAACCCACGGCTCAGCCCGCCCGTGGGGAAAAAAACCGTAAAAACGGAAACACTAGGAAGGCAATAGCTTAAGGGGGTGTATCAGGGACGTAATAGGGGGCTAAGAAGAGGGGTAGTTACGGGAGTCTGTCTGACGAGGCCACAAGAGAGCCAAGGCGAAGTGGGGTGGGGTGAGGAAAAAAGGAAAACGGGATTTAACAGAAAGTATTATTTGAAAATTACACCCTAGACAAATAACTCTAAAAAAAAGTTTAAGGTGTGTAACAGAAAGGAACAGAGCATCAAGAAGTGGTTTAAGGATGAACAAGAACTAGAAAAACCCTACAAGTGGAACCAGGAAGGGAGACATTGGAATGTTTGGTAGCAAACGGAATTACTAGAGAAAAAAAAAATGGGGTGTGGTGTTTTTTTTTTTGTGCCACCAACTAGGATACCTCAAAAGGTGGAAAGACTAGCGGCAGCTAAAACAAGTGCCGGGACAACAGAGCAAAAACTCAAGTGGGAACGTAATCTCCAGTGAAGGGGGAAAGCAAAAAACAACTGACCGTTGGCTGTCCGGAGACTAGAGTTGTTTCAAAAAGAAGGGAACTGAAGGGGAGACGATCACTCGGCCACGAGAAAACGCCAGAAGAGAGGGGTGGAGTGACAAGCAAGACCCCCGGTCTTGCAGAAAAAATCGAGAATGGTAAGGACCGGCTTGACCGCCCATCTGCGAAGATGATTACGGGAAGCCGCAAGGGAGGGGCCAAAACAGAGAGGGGGGGCACCGAAGGCAGAAATCGCCTATCATTAACGGTGTGAAGCAGGATAAGTGGGTGACGTGATCATTTGTCACGAATGGGGATGAATGGACACAAGGGAGAAGGGGACGGGAATCAAACTGCTAAAATGCGATTGGCCAACTGAGAGAAAGGAAGTACGCACTCTTAACTGGGGAGGGAAGCCCCTTTACCATAAGGGGGCCGTGGAAGAAAAAAAGGAGACAAGGGGGAGGACTAAAATACAATGGCACAAAGATCGATTTCGACACGGCAAGAAAACAAAGGACTTTCAGATCGCGTAATACGAGGATCGGGAAAGGGGGAAAAGAACGGCTACATTTCACAGTGTCGAAAGACTCAATCGGGGTAAGAAATCAAGGGCCAGGGTCTCTACTTGACCGGATAAGCGAAAGGTACGACCAGCGAACGCAAAGCCTAACGTAAGGAACTATTCCCCGCAATCTAAAGAAGTAAATGGGGATCTCCTCGGACTTGTCAGAGCGGGGCGACACGGCTTTAATTCGGCAGAGTGCCCGTGCACCGAAAGCAGATCACTGTTGTATTGGGGGTAACAGGATATAAAGCGTCGACGTAAGGGAGTCTCATTGAAGGGAAAGGTGAAATCGGGCGAAAGGAGGGAAAGTCTACATCATTGGAGACAAAGGCATAGGGGAGCAGAACCTTTTTCTGTCAGGTGTGACCGGCACGGGCGAAGATGGATCATTTAAGACGGGAGAGGGCGCCTTAGAAACAAGGAAAACAATTACTACGAGAGCTTCGTTGGGGTGTAACCAGGGGGGCGAAGGGCGCACAACGAACGCCACAGGGCGTGGGAAAAAAGACAAAAAGAAGGGTGTACAGCTCGACTGACCGTTGCGCCTAGTTGGCGAAGTGGGATCGGTCGGGGGAATTTAAAGTGGGAGTAGCCAGGGAGACACTTTACCATACAAAGGCCGACGTGTGAGGGGGGGGGAGGAAAGGAGTGTCATGGGACATCAAAAGAAGGAAAGAGAGGGAAACTATGAAGGTCAACACTAATTCAATACTCTGGGGTGGGGGGAGGTCGGGGCGCAGGCGTTCAAACACGCGTCAGACAAAAAAAGCAAAATGAAGCATGGAGAAAAGAGAACTTTGACTAGAGCCAGTCCGGACAAGTCGCCCAAATACAGAAAGGCAAGAAAGGAGACCGAGAGAGAGATCAACAACAACCTGATATGAGGAAAGAAGATAAAGACGCTTTCAAGGGATTGAATCAGGGGGAAGAAGAACTTGAGACCCGGGCATGGAGCGCAGGAAACTTCCGAGGGAGATTGTAGCTGCGCTCGGAAACTTGGTGTTGACGCAGGGGCGGAAAGCGTTGGATTGGAAAAACGCTTGCAGCTGTAAAGGTCAGAGGGCCTCTCTTCAGAGGTATGGCCAAAAAAGGGAAAACAAAAGTAGGCCTTTGTCATGTGTCACGGGAGCATTTCAATCGGGGCCAAATCGTGAGGGAGCGATTGAAGTCTCCATCGGCAACCAACGCGTGAAAAAAAAACGAGCCTTCGAGGGAAAAAATGATTGGATGTGGACGCGGAGAACAAAATTTTGGTGAGGTCCGGTGTGCAAGCCATCTCAACGTGGGTTAAGAAAAAAAACGACTCGCTGTCGTAATTTACTGGGAGGGTGGGAGTGGGGGAAAGTAGCCTTCCAACGAACGGGTTTTGGAAAAGTAATTAGAAAGTCGAGATCCTTGCCGTTTTCACCCCGAAACCCGTCCACCGGGCGAAAAGGGAACTTCTTCCAATGATCGAATCCTAAAGTGATAGAGCCAGAAAATTCAGCGAGAAACGAAATATGGGCTTACGAGGGATATAACTGGGGGCTACCACTCCAACATATAAGAGGCACGTACAGAGCGTCAGGGTCACCAGTGTAGGCCAGTAATCTGACCTCGGGGGGGTTTTCGCTGCGGACATTAAAACGGAGGGCCGAGGTTCTGTTTAGCCTTTGCTGGACGTTTCTTGTTCGCCGTTGTGCAAGAGGTCGAAACTTCTCTCTCGTTCATTCGAGAAGTGCACGGGGCCGGATTGCCGGAAAAGCCAGGAAGGCTGATTTATCTTCAAGCTGAAATTCCCCCAGTTAGAAGGGGAGGGTCTAGGTCCCTATTGTTGCCTACTACGGTGAGTTCGGACTCGATCCGAGAGGGAATTTTTTGCGACGGGGAGGTGGGGAGCATATCGAGAATGTGGGGGAAGGGGTTCTTAGGGAAAGGGGGTAGGGTGGTGCGTCGTGGGTGCGAGCTTGAACAGGCCATCATGGGAAAAGGCCATAAGAAGAGGTGATCGATGATGGGAGTCTCTCGTATGGCATCCGCCAGGTATGGCCCGCATGGGGGGAGATAAAGACGAGCAGTGTGTGAATCAGCCATTCTTGCAAATCACGGAGAAACTTCTCGATCCGAACAGAAAAGGGGAATGCTCGAGCGGGGAGGGAAGATCTGGGAAGTCATATGCATTGGTGTGGGACCTTACACGTGCTTGTGGAAAGTCACTTTGGGGTAGAAGGAGGCGCCTATGGGTCGTAAATGACCGGTATTGAGAAATGAGTGGCATCCTCTGGTAGGACCCTAAAGGGTGTGATGTAGGTGCATAAAAGATTCAGGGAAGTCGTTGTGGGAGGGAAGATGCGGAGAACGTAGGGAAGATTTGGCTAAAGCGAAGGCTCTAGACAAAACGGTGAGTGTGGTCGGGGGCTCCAAAATCTGACCCTGTGCGCTGTGGGAAGTGAAAACCACGAAAGCGATGAGGGAGACGGTGGTAACTGAGGTGGGGGATATGCGCCAGGCCCGTAAGCGGGGGAAATTTGGTGTGATACTAGTGGTGAACTAGAAGGGGTGAGGGTTGCCTATCTAGGATGGATGTTGAGAAAAAAATTCCCATTGAGTTCAAAGAACTGGGAAAGGTTAGCTGGGTTTTGTACGCAACGATGGATAGGGGTCTATCAAAAAACTTCTGCTGAGATGGGTTCTGGGTTCGGTTAAAAAGGAAATAGGCATCAGAAGTAAGGGGGTTAATAGTGAAGAAAAAAAATAAAAGATGTAGTTAACTAGGTAGTCAAGGTGTTTCCTCCAAACCAATTGTTGAATTACAGCCTTTTTGCTCACTATCGGGGGTTGGGGGGGGGGGGAGGGAAGAGACGACATGAGTGAAAAAAAAAAAACTCACAGTTCGTTTAGCCAAGTATCAGGGGGGCGTGACCTTAAAAACCAGCCAAGCTATTGGATGTCATTAGGGGAGGGGGGTGAGGTGACGGGGGGCAAACGTTTGATACGGATTTTCCGCTCCGGTGTGGTGTGGGGGGTCGGGAAGATCTACAACACCACGTATGGGAAAGTCGAAACGATAGAGATACGGTGACTACAAAAAAAACAAGTCTCGGAACATCACTCCTCCCAGGGGGGCACAAAAAGGAAGAACACTAGCAAGATTACATCAAGATCTGAAAAGGGGGGGTTGTTGAAGTCATTACAGAGTACGGAGTGGCTAACCTCACTGGGGGGAATTTTGTGTGCGTGGAGGGGATGTGATGTGTCGAGGACTAGGAAGACAAACCAGCGAAGTAAAAGGATCATGAACCCCTTGTTTGTGGGGGAAAGGAGGCCGATTAACTACCATATAGGATTGTATTAGAAAAAGCGAAGGAACTACGGAGGGAGGGACGATTTGCCTTTTGGCCACAGACAAGGGGGAACACTAACAACAGGAAGTTGGGTTTTTGTAGACAGCCCCTAGCCAGAGTAAAAAGAAAAGTTGAAGGCGGGGAAGTCATTTGGGGCATTATGTTGGACGAGTAGCACAAAACGTCCTACTAGAGGGACCCAAAGGGTCTTTGGCAAACTATTTCTCCTCAAAAAGTACAGAGCTACGGGCCAGGGGAAAACCGTGACAACAGGCGCAGCATCAATCGCCGGGGGACCTTCACAGGAGGGAAACAGTTTCCTGATGGGAAAGGAAAAAGGGACACCAAACTCACAGGGAGGGCTGTCGACGCCTAGATATGCTTTACCAAAGCAGGAAGGAAGGAACCATCAGAGGCACAACGCGCCAAAACGCATCATGACGCAGATTGGGGGGATTTCCTCCATACACAAAGGGAGTTCAGACGGGAGTCTAGAGTTTTAATAATACCTTAGGTACGACATCTTCGAATCATGCATACAACAGTGACGGGAAACCACGTCCAAAAGGGGGGGTAGGAGCCACAAAATGAAGGGATAAAATACTGCAAATAAAATGCGCCGAGCATGGCCTTGAGGGCGAGGAAGCAGTGTTCCGTGGGGATCATGGGAACGAAATTGGATTTCCTGAAATCCCAATGCAGGAAGGTTCAATTTAGGCACTAGGGATATCTTTCGGAATGTCCGCATCTACGCGCATGAAGCGCGAACGATTAATTCTGTGACAGGCCACTTTAAAATCTTGCCTTTTGTACCAGAGAGGGGGGGGAACCCAGAAGGAAGGGTTAAATATATATAAGACCATATGGCCAGGATTAGAGGGGCGAAAGAAATGCTCAAAACATTGACCTGCTCGGGATGCGCGGTAAAAGTATGGAAAACGATCTTGCTAAAGAGAAAAAGCCCGCGAAAGCAGAACAGAGTGAAGAAAGAAGACACAGCGGGATTGGACTATGGAAGTATAGGGAACACTCATAGATCGACGTTATCAGGGGGATTCGCAGTTAGAACACATCGGAACCACTTCAAAGGAAACTTCCGAGACACGGCGTAACACGCACGGAGAATAGGACATGGGGGTGTAGAGAAGAGGGGGAACAAATTCAAGATCTTGGAGAAAACTGCATAAAACTGGACTTCTATTGCCCTGCCGCCGCGAAAAGGTTGGTGTGACCACAGCTAGTCAGCGTCCTGACGAGAGTGTCGCGGATGATGGAGGGATAGACTCAAGGGCGGATAGAGAGGGGGCGACGGCAATCTGTAGCTAACAGGTGGATGAGATCTGTTACCCGGCAAGGAGATCAAAGAATTAGACGGGCTACCACGGGCGACGGATCCTTCGCACCATTAACAATAATGAAGAAGGGAAAAAAGCGTCAGTGAGTAAAAAACATGCTAAATTTCTCACAAACGTACGAAGAAAAGGGACTGTGTTCGACACGCGGCACTCAATAAGTTGCGCAGTCCTTTGGATCCAAGGAGTTGGGAGAAGCTTATCAGAAACTAGAGTTAAAGAAGATTGAAGGACATGGGTCGCAAGTGAAGGGGACAAAGTCCGAAGTGGACGGAGTCTAAAGCTGTCCTGTGAATCAACCGGGCAGAGAGCCCTATAGGGAAAGAAACAGTTCAATAAATTCAGTGCGGCAGCATGAGTGGAAAAACAAGCTCAGAGCATCTCGGAAACTTGCGACCACATCGACGTGGTGTACGGAGAGACCAGGCCGGTGACAAATATGTCGACCACGACAGAAATCCATCAAACGGTAGAAAGAGATGAGAGAAAAAAAAAAAAAAAGGACGAGAAAAGAGGAGAGATCGAGCTTCGGAACGTTTATGGAAGGTTCTTGGTGGCGTTCGTGGGTCGACCATGCGTTTCCAAAGGGAAAAGGAAAAAACGTCTATTTTGGTCGACAGTGGCAGCGAGGCAATCAGAGAACGGAAAGTGGGTGGAAAGCATTCTCCATCTACGTAATGGAGGGAAAATTGCGGGAGGAAATGGAAAGAGGCCTCTCTGCCGCTTGAAGGGGACAAAAAAGCAGGGAGAAAAGCAGACACGTAGTTGCAGGGTCAATTGTCACTTGCGCCATGGCAATCGGACATAGTCTTGAAAGGGCGCGATTGACTGCGGAAAAGCGGCTCCCAATCTACGCAAGGAACTGCGCGTCAAAACTGAGTGCGGGGGTTGACAGTGCGAAACACTAACGTGGGAGGGGCGTTGGGCAAATTCCGCAACGGTGTTGGTTTACAAAGAACGCGGAAGCGTCGTCTGAATCACTGTTTAATGGAAGGGGGGAGCCGGAAAGTGAAGGGGCGACTGCGACGGAGGCGAAGGGGGGGACGGGAACCACGCGGCCCCGCCACCGGGTTCGAGCAAGATGGAAGGAGAAAAGATGGTACGTCCGCCCTTGTCGAGCACGACCGTAAGAGAGAACAACGATCGGAGAACTGAATAGAAGGGCAAAACGCACGCAACATCCGAAGAGCGGAGGAAGGAAAGATAGACGGAAGTGCACGCAGGGGGGTTCAGACAAAATAGGTCCTGTGCGCTCTGACAAGGAAAACTAGCGGTCGAGTGCGTTGTTAAGGACGTGTTCGGACTGGGGGCTTGGGCGTTGTTGCAGATGGGTAGAAAGGGGCGCTCCGTACCACCACTCACGGGGAAAGACGAAGGGGAAGGGAAGCGTGGAGTTCCTTCCAATCCAGTCCCGAGGGGGGGAGGGCTGCCATAGGGCAAATTCTGGTCGAAGGGAGTTGTTAGAGCGGAACGAGAGGGTGAAATAGGTTACGTACTAGGATCCGAAAGGAAATTTTTGGCGCGGGAGTAGAAATATCGATCAGGTGGGAACAGGGGCTGAGAAAGGTCCCGTGTTCAGAAGGGGGATAAGAGAGTGAAAAACCAGCAGAAATGGTCAAGGGGAGGCAGTAAGCGTCAAGTTTGCGCGCTCTTAAGGTCGCTAGAGGGACTCCAGAAAAATGTATGGGGAATCGCGGGGACTCTAACAGGACGGGGGAGCAGTGGGGGGGGGGGTGAAAGCAGACTTCTGAACATTGATAAAAGTAATAAAATGAAGATCGGACAGCGAGTGGGCAGTAAAAAGCGGACTTGACTGGGAGGCTTAGACCTAGCGTCATTGTTGTGTGTCCATGACAAGGGAGGGGGGGCCCGGCACTGTTGTCGCCTGCGAGATCTGGTGCGTCAAATCCCTGTATGGCTACAATTAATTTAGACCGAACTCTGGGAGGGGAACAGACCCGGTGTTGGCTTGCTGCCAGAAACCAGAGGCGGAGAGAGGCGGGGCGCCGTGGCAGAGGATCGGAGCAATGAAGGAAGGGAGGTTTGTGGGGGCTAACAGCGGATAGGAGCCTCTACTCAACGCGGTGAAGGGTGGGGGTGGCTTTGCTTACATATGAACCGGGGGAGAGGGACGGTGCACAGGCGAAAATAGCGATGCTAGGCTCAGGGTTTAAAGGATTGTGGTTAATTAGAAGGGAGCATGAAATCTAGGGTACATTTTGAGTGAGAATATTTGGGACGAGCATTGGGTAGGGGAGGGGATATAGTAATGAGGGGGGGAGCCAAAAATTCCAATGGAGGGAAAGAACTGGGGGGGGAAATTGGTCGGGTGTAGTTTTTCCGGGAGAGGGCAGCTAGAAACAACTTCTGCGGAGAAAGGGGGATAGGTTTTCGTGAAATCCAAAGGAAAGATTCCCATAAGTTCTTGGTCTACGAGGGGAGGGGGGGGTAAGCAAAAATAATTAGTCAGTTAACTGGGGAAGAAGTCCTTGGGAATCTCGACCCCACTGGTTGATTACCTTTTGGACTAGCGTGGTGGAGGGAGGAAGCTCCAAGACAGAAAGTTAAAACGCACAAAGCAAAGTTACGTTAGCGCAAGAGGGAGATTGGAAGGGGGAGTTAAACCAGCCTAACGATTTTGGAGGAGGGCGGTTGGGGGGCGGAAGTTTGGAAACGGGGGTCATAGTGCGGGTCCGTCCTGGTTTTGGGGGGGGAACTGTCGGGAAG
>Ga0179591_1310637_pt1 | contig 13563 bp, 18 predicted proteins | sample CZOMad2_1_08_16f_FD_182891 | JGI IMG/M metagenome (GOLD analysis project Ga0179591, IMG submission 182891) | Vadose zone soil fungal communities from Angelo Coast Range Reserve, California, USA - CZOMad2_1_08_16fungal (PacBio error correction) | ecosystem: Environmental > Terrestrial > Soil >...
ATTCCTTATGGTTATGGGGGTTGTGGGGAGTAAATTATAAAGTCATCTTGCCAGTTTTGCATCCATCGACCAGCGATGGATGAGCCCTTCATAAAATGTCAGGTAGGAGGGCGAATTTGGGCTCAGAGGGAATGCGATGCGAGTCTTCTGCACGAAGGGACATAGAGGAGCTTCAGGTTCGCCTGTTGGGTGGGCGTTGCCTCGTAGATCAACCCGGACGATCTTTGAAAACCTAACAGGAGGGACAACCAGCTGAATTCAGAGGGCAGGAAACGCTTGGGGGAACCAGGTTGTGGTGTACGGGAAAAAGGCAACAAGGGCGAACAGCGTGAGGGGAGAAAAAGTTGAAGATGCTGCAAAGGGGGGGGAAGTGGGCAGGAATGTCGCCTCATGAACAGAGCATACAGGGGAAAGGGGGAGAACAATTGGTTCTGAAGGGGGCGCAGATGCTTGAGGTCTATTTTTCGGAAAAAGCCGGGTCCTTCAGGAGAGTGGGAACCGAGGGGCAGGTCAACACCAAACAGCTTTCATGGGGGTGTAGAAAAGAATATGCGCAATCGTCCCGAGTGAACGCTGGGGGACTAAGCGGCGGCGAAAGAGGGGGGGAGCTGTCGACGACAAACTGTCGGAAGCGTCTGTACTTAACTGATAGCCTTGATGCGAAAAGGGGGGTCGGTTTCTTCCAATGATTCCGTGGACAGGGGAGATAAAAAACGTTGGGGGAAAGGAGTTGAACAGATTTAACTCTAAAAAGGAGGGGGTAAGTGGGGGAGTGAAGGGTGTCAACTTACAATGAAGCGGGGTCCGGGGTGTCATTAAAACCGTAAGCCCGGACAAAGTCCGAAGGGGACGCACTCCCAGTTCAGAAAATGACCTGCCCAAAAAAAATAAGGGAGTGATACAGCGGGGGGGACAAGGTGGCGGGGCCATTTCCAGATTAGGCTAAAGCATTGAGAAAAGGAAGCCACGGAGGTTGGGGAGTCGGGACCTACACTTCGGACTGTTTGAAGGTGGGAGCCTTTTGCAATTCGTAAGCTACAATTTAGTATCCCAAATAAGAACTTCGGGGGGGAGATTGGAGACAAGGTCGCTTTGATCGGCGAAGAGTCTGGAAGTTTGGGGAAAAAATTCAATCATTGCAGTGACGTGTAAAAAGGGAAGGAGACTTAGGATATCCAACGGATCCAGGGCCGAAGGTGCGTAAAAGGCCTCCCGTTTACATCCATCAGAGGGGGACCATCAATTGTGCTGGACTCGTGTCAAGGTGCGGCTCACTTCCTCTTTAAGGCTTCGCTGTCTAAGGTCGTGTGTTGAAAGATGTGTTTTCAATCGGTAATTCGTCTAAAAGTTAGTCCCCTGGTCAATCATTGTCCGGTTTTCGCTGGCGGGGGTCGGGCTTTGACCGGTGCCTCTACTTGCCACTGTCTGAGGCTTCCCTGCGGAGGGCGATGCTCACTGTGTGGTGCGCGGTGAATAGACCTACTCTGTTCCCTGGGGGGGGTAGAGGGTACGCGGGTGTGCCTCGAAGGGGTGCCAAAGGCCTTTGTCGAGTTTCGGGTGGGTTGGGGTGAGATGGGGGAGGAGTTGGAGAGGAGGGGTGAGGAAGGAAGCGTGGGGGGGTGGGGGAGGGGGGAACGGGTGCGAGGAGGGATGGGTGAGAGTGAGGGTGGGGAGGTGGGGAGGGGGGAAAAGGCAGCGGACCGATGGGGAGGTGAAGAGGGTGATAGGTCGGGGGGTGAGGGGGGGAGGGATTGGGGGTGGGTAAAAGCGAGAGGGGGGAGTTGGGTACTGGTGAGAGGGAGTGGGTCAGGGCGAGTGCGGAAATTATGGATGGTGGGGGGGAGATGGAAGAGTGCAGTAGTGGGAGGGTTGGTGGGAGGAGGGGATGTGTAGCGTGATCTATTCGCCCTCGCTTCGTCCGAGGAAAGGGAAGAGCCTATCAATGAACGGACAGTCCTCTTGCCTCCTGCGACGAGACAGGAAGACAAGCAGAAGTCAGCAGAGGCAAAGTCAGTCCGAGACGTGAATTTGATAAGGGTTAACGCCATGAGTGAGGACCTGCTTCTGGAGCTACAGTAAGACCTGAGAAGAGGGCCCAACGACACCTCAAAAGACCTGGGGCTGGGAAAGTTCGCACTAAAAATAGAAAGGTTGGGGGAAAAAATTGGGCAAAATCAGCACGCACATTTCTGCGGGGGAAGGGGGAAAGATCTCTCTCCTGGTGGAAAAATGGGGGCGGAGACGCAAAAACTCGAAGGACAACTTCCCTGGCAGATGACTCGGGACGTACGAGACACAGTCGGGGACGGCTTCAAAAAAATATGTTCCTTGGGGCAGAGGGAAGAAAGGGGTTGTAAAATCCAAATTTGCTGCGTTGGTCACATCGGAAGCGAAAACCTAAAGTGTCAGAGACGGTCTAGTTTAGGACAACAACTAAACGGTGATTCAAGCGTACGACTGCCAGACAAAGCCCACATGATTCTTTGGCGAACAATGAGTGGTACCCAGCGAGGGAACCAGGACTCACACTCGCGTGGTGAAATCTGTCATCCCTACGGTCCACGCGTGTGGTAGTACCCCTTCATCTGTCCTTGGTGTGGGCGTCTAAGTCGCTTTGTCTTGGAGGGGAAGGTACACGGGCGCAGAAATAGCAGTCCCGGGTTGCTTGATTAAGAAAACCTGATGTAGAAAGAAGTGCAGGAGGCTGAAGGGTGTCTTAACGGCCGCGAGAGCGTGGGACTTCTATGCCCAAACACGGGACTGTTTTCATCATAGCGAATAGGCACAGAAAACGACGTACTAAAAAAACCGAAATCAGGGGGTTAAAGGAAAAGAACAGGAGGCTTCTGGCACTGGGCGGCAGGATGAGGGAAAAAGCCAATCAAACTCACCGGCCAAACCTCTTTCTTTCGAAAAAGCTGGGCACGTCGTATGGTAGGATGTGTCGGCAAAAAATTAAAAAACTCTTGCGGAGCCCCATAAAAGGAAAAACGCCCCTTAAAAAAGTGGATGTCAAAATGGCCATGAATAGGAGAGGGTACAGAAAAACTCGTCGGGTATATCTTCTTATGAAACCAGGAAGGAGAGGGGCGGTTGCCTGAATGTCCTGGAACCTTTAAGACACGGGGGAAAGGGGGAGCGAGGTCTCTGGAACGAACCCCGCCCATAACCCTTTAATACTACGGTCTATTCAACGGGGGGGGGTCAATCCGCCTGCCTAAAAAGCGTCAAAATCCCAATGCAACTGCATCAAGAGTATCGCTTCCTCCTTGAAAAATCAGGAAAAAACTTCCATCGGAGGGGATTAGGGGAGACGTTACTGGGGGGAAAAACAGGTCGCCTCGGTAGTGCGCGAAAGAGTGGCCGCGATGGGGGTGTCAAGCTGCTACATTCATTCTGACCTCCAAGGGAGTGACGCGAGGAGAGTCAGGCCACGGATTGGTCCAGGCAGAGGGTTCGCCGAGAGATTCCACAGGCGAACAAAGGCTCTCCAAGAAAAGGAGGTAAGCCGTTCCTGTCGGTTGGGTGTTGTCAAAAAAAGGAATCGCCGCAAACCAAAAAGGAAAAATACCCACCCCGAATATGGCAAGAAGGGAGCAAAAAGAGAAAAAAAGGCACCACCCACGAATATGGGGGACATCCCGAGCGAAACCCGTTTCTAGAGAACAAAACGAGGGGAAAAAAGATCAAGGTTGCGCTGGATGACAAAATTTCGTGTTGGGGAGTTTGTCTGACGGGAGACTGGGCCTATTCGGGGTGGGGGGGATTTGTAGTCTTTGTGTGCCTGAAACCGATGCCTAAAAAAAAAAAAAAGAGGGAAACAAGGAAAATGCAATCCCTGAGAGGGCTATCCAGGCGAATCGTAGCCCAAGAATGTTCGGACAACGCCGGCAATCGTGACGAGGCGCTATCCAGTCAAACCATTCAATGGGGTTGCAGAAAAAACCTCCGTCAATGGAGCAGGGGGGAAAATAATGCAATCTTTTGAAGCTAAGTCACGAACGAGGAGAAACCTGGTTCGCTCGTCCGAATGCACTCATTTTCCGGAAAATGGGACGAGGACGGAGAGGAATTCTGGCTGGGATGGATTGGCTTTGGGAAATTCGTTCGGAAGCGGAGAGTTTCCACCAAACCGGAAACGGCAAGGGTCGCGTATTCGGCATAAAGGGTAGAGCGCTCCAGCCAGGACTCTCAGCCGTGCTCTTTGAAGGCCAAACGCTTAAAATCGGGTTCAACTCTAATACGAAATCATCCAGCCCGGCTCGGCCCGACGCTGAGGTGAACCGACACTAGGCGCATTAGATCAACGGGAATGTGTCACTGGTGAAAAACTCGGAAAAGATGTCCGAAGACACGCCCGTCCGCATTGCGAACCGGGGGCTCCATCCGGGGTGGGGACGTGTGCTCACGGTTTGGATTGGCTAGAGCTAAATGGGGCCAAAAGGGGTTGGCGGCAAATGAGGATGAAGTGCGGTTTCGCGATCGGGTATGAGGGGGGGAGTTAGGTTGTAGCGGACCCGCATAAAATTGGAACCCGACGGGGGTGGAATTCGCAAAGTATCGGTCCTGGCTGCGGTGGCAGGGGAAGTGGGAGCCCCACATCGTCACTCTCCCCTCAAGTCTCAAGACTCCCTGGCTAAACAAGTTCCGGATTCATCAGCCGCGAGCGGGGGCTCCGCATGAGTCGTTGGTAGAATCAGCTGTTTCCTCGGAGTGCGCTAATCTCAAAACCCCTTGGCGTCGTTCGAACTGGCCTGGCAGACTATACCATCTTGAGGGCTGTTAACCGACGTGCTCTCGTCATCGGTGATGGGGAAAAAGAGATGTCATCGTCAGCAAAAAAAATGGGTTTGGGGTTAAGAGAAAAACTGGACTCTGATCACCAGCTAGAAGGAACGAGGGGAGGAGACTTCAAAAAATCTGTTCTCCGCACCGGGTAAGGGAATTGGAAAAAATCACGGAAGCTTGGGCGCGAAGTACCGAAAAGCTTCATCACCAGGGCGTTGCTCGTTACTAAAATGGGGTAGACGGGAAAAGGTAAAGCGCACTCATTTGCAGGGGGGGGAAACGGAAAAAAAGCCAGGTCGAGTCCCGCATTGGGGGCGGGGACTATGGTGCAGTCTACGTAGCTTCCAGTCAATCTTACTTAGCGAGAGACTAGCGCGCCATTTTGGCTCTGCTGCAATTCATTATGGTGGTCCACTAGCCGCCGGGAACTCTTATCATAAGAAACGGTCTAAGGTGAAGGTGCAGTTCCCAGTCTAGGTGTTATGGATCCCGGGCGGGGGTCAGTAAACTGGGCGAGACCAGGGAATGGACAGTTTGACATATGGAAATAACTAGGGCCAGCTGTGAAAATATCATAGGAACTCCAAGGTGGGGGAGGACCGTCAGTTTAGGCGGACATGTGAGCAATCCCGTCAAAAGTCCCAAACTTCAATTCGAAGGAATTGCGACTGGTTGGGGAAACATGACTCTCTGACTAAGCCCGCAGTCAAAGCAACGACGTCAAAAAAAAATAGATTCTTGGGGGGCAAAGGGGGGGGGGGGTGGGGGCAGCTTGCGCCGCTCGCGGATCCGGGTATATCAGGATCAGGGAAATTCCGCTTAACCAGCAAAAAAAGCTCGTGACAATGCTAAACGAGGCGAGAGGGGGGTAAAAAGGGGACACTGAGGGAAAAATGCACGTTACTCCAGCGAAGGTGTGACGATTTCGAAGAAAACACGAAGTGGAGCGCAACTAACAACGATTGGGAGAAGGTTTATTGTGACTGAGTAAGGGTCTCCAAAAGAACCATCCCCGAAATGGGGGTAAAGTGAAGTCAAAGAGCGGGGATACTTTTGCGCATGGTCCCTCTGCTGAAACTAATCGGAAGCGTTGAGATTCTTCCAAGGAAATTTCAGGAAAGAAACAGACGGAGTAACTGTCTGTACAAAGACGCAAAATGAAAGTCCGCTTTCGCGCGATCAACCAGCAACAAAGCGGGAAAGAAAACCGTTGTGTTGATGAACGGGTGGGACTTCCCTCGGTACTGCTGAAAGACCTTAATTTGGAGCACTAGAGCCCGCTTGGGGACGAGAAAACGCAAAGACGACTCCTAAAGTTGGAGGCCGACAGAAGCAATATACTTGAACCGAGTTGGCTCAATAACGTGCGCCACAGGTACAGCCGGGGAGCCGCGTGTCAAAACCTGACTGGATGTCTGTACTGCGTAAAAAGAGCCGCTCAAGGCAAAAACTTTGGGAGCGGTCGTCAAAAACGATACGCGAAGATAAAGGCCACCTTCTATACCACGGTGCCGGTACGTTAATGGGGGAACAGAATTTTAAAAAAAAAACGTAAGGAGGGCACATGGGCTAAATATCAATGTCTAAAAACTCTAAAGAACGGTCGGGAGAGTAAATCCGGGGCGGAGATCATAGCCGCAAACACGCCGTCGCAGGTTGGGGAAAGGCTCCTTCGCCAGAGAGCCCAATGTCTGGCCCACCCCTCGAGGGTGAAATGACCGATTCACCGGGGAGCACCGCACAGGGACCGTCCAGATCGCAGAAAAGCCCGGGAACAAGGGCCATCGTCTCTGGAAGCAACCAAAGCCCTTTGGGGAGGCTAAGACTCGCTTTCGAAAGGAGGAAACTGGCAACATCGCTTACTCAGACGAAACCAACCTAAACCAACCAAACTCTAGCTAAATAAAAAACTAAAAAACAACATTATTCGTAGGAAAAAGAGGAATCGTGGAGAGTTATTGAATGATTTGGGTGTGGGGGGGTGGTGGGTTGCGTGAGTAAGAGAACAGAGGGGGGAAAGGGGATAACTAGCCGTCCTAATTGTTGGGAACTTAAAAAGGGACAGGCACCTGCCGCGGGCAAGTCCTATGGAGATTCTTGCCACGCAATCGAGGTAACTTCGCGGTGTCGACCGGGGGAATCGGTAAACATCGGTACAAAAAAAAACGGGTCAAAAAAAGAAACGTTCGGACAACCCGAATAGCGATGCCGCCGCCTTGGTCACCAAGACGCGGCGGTTGGGAGGGGGACGGGCTAGAGACGCCCGGCTAAAGGACGAGGTGAGAAAAATTGGCCGTGCAATTCACGGGGGAAGGTGGGGTTCCGCATGACGAGACCAAGGGCATGCTTCATGCTACACTACGCAAACCGTTATCTGGAAAAGAGTCTTTGGACTTGGGCAACGGACCCGTTGCAAGTCCGGGAAGGGCTTTCCAAGGCGTCAAAAAATCAAGTCATTTGGGAAAAACTACTCTGACACGTGGGAATAGGGCCGCACCGTCCGAGGGGGAAGGGAACTCGATCGGCTTCAGGAGGGATGGTCGAAACCCTGTCGCCAGTCTGTTCGCTCCGCCGGAGAACTAAGGGGGCTTTTCTCCTTCGGGGTCTAAAAAAATGCAGGAGGTGTCTAGGTGCTTCAGGGCTGTAACCTGGTGTGGGAAATTTGTTGACCGGGAATCGTAAAGTCTGTGGCTTTCATGGGGGACTGCCTTGGTTGGCAAGGTATCTGGGATTGGGGGGGCATCAAAAAGGCAGAACCGTCATCTTGAGTGTCAGAGGCCCTGCGCAAAAGGATCCATCTCTAACTGCGGGACAAAATTTAACGGAAAAGGAAGCGCCTTCTTACCTACAATAAATTCGCCAACAGTCTTGGGATTAGGGGGGCCGCGAAACTGCGAGTGTTGTCATATACCAAGAAAAGCTGGATACCGACATAGTCCGAGTGCGCAGCGCAGCGGTCCGGCTTGAATAGCTCAAAAGCAGGTTAAGTTTAAAACAAAAGGAGTCTGAATACTGGGGTCCGGTAGCCTCGAGCGAATTAACTCCACGAATAGCCGGGGAAAAAAGTCCAAATCAGGGCTGCTAGGCGTAGTAATAGTAGCACCTCAAAGGCGAAAAGCTTCGTCAGTGAAGGGGGTGTGTTTTTGAAAGATCTTTTTGAAACGGCTAAAACAATGTCCCTGGCAAGTAACCCTGAAAGAATAAATCAAATGCCTTGGGAGGGGTCACGCCGCGATGCTAATGCGTAACCAACCTACTATGTCGTCTGGGGGGTAAAAAGTCAAAGGAAAAAAGGTGCTTGAGGGAAAATCAAGTGATTAAAGATTTACCGCATAAGCGTCAACGCCTGAATTTTCCAAACGAAGGGACGGCGTGTGGGACATCAGATGGGCAGACCGCCAAATGAAGTCTAAGAGCCGGAATGATCACAGGTCATTAGGCGGCTGAAGTCATGAAGATACGCGACGACAAAAAAAAAGCCATAGAAAGGGGGAGAAACTTCAAAGATTATGTTAGCGTGTACATTTTGCCGTACGTACAAACATGTCGCGGGCGTCAGGTGCGAGAACACCGGCAGCGGACTGTTGGAGATCGCGACAAAAAGAGCCGTAATCAAGGAAATGACGATGCGTCACCGAAAAATTTAGATACAGCTAACGTCTCCCATCTTTGACTCGGAAGATGCTCTAAAGAAAGGTCTCGGAACAAAACTTGTGATGGGAACGAGCCCTTTTCACGATAATCTTTCTATCACCGAAAGCCAAAAAAAAAGAAGGAAAAAAAGAAAAGAAAGAATAAAGAGAAAAAAGAGAAAACAAAGAAGGAAGAAAAAGCCGACAAGAACAGACACACAATAACCAAGAAGAAAAAAAATCAGATACAAATCCAAAGCCGACATCACAACCAAAGGAAAAGGAGTACAAATAAAAAGGAGGGCAATCAGGTGACAAGGAGGGACGACACAACAATAATACACGACATAATAACTAAAATAACAGACAGCAAGAGGGACAGGGGACAGAGGCGGGAGAAGGGCGGGGAACGATGTGGGGGCAGTAAAGAGACCACGCGAAGGGGGGGAGAAGCAGAAAATCGCGAAGGATCAAACGCTATAGGAAAATCTTATGACAGGGTGGAAGCCAAAAACCCCCTAAAACGAATAACGGGAAAAACGAAAACACGTAGTTCGCCGCTAAAATCACTTCCGGGGCATTGGCCGAGCAAAAAGGATATCATCTAAATTTGGACAACAAAAAATGTATGAGCTGAAACGGGCTTGGCTAGCAGTATGTGGATGGCTGTCGTTCGGAGGATCTTACCCAGAGGACACCAATCGGAGTGGAGGGAAAATCCAGAAATCTGTCGGGACTAACATCCTCCGAGCAGTCGGGGCCGATCATATAGCATTAAAAGGGGTGGGGAATGTGTGAACCGCGCTTTCACTCGGGCGGTGAAACTATATGAAAGGCCTCGCGAATAAAAGCGGGGGCGCCGGCCAATAAGATACGCGCGACGAAGCCAACATACAAAAGGTGGGTTTGAAGCGAAATCTTCCCAATGCAAGCAATAAAGAATCGCGGGGCTTTCCTAAAAAAAAATCTCAACCATCCAGCAGGGATCAGTATATCACGTCCTCAGGGTCTTGTGGAGAAAAATAAGACGTAGCGCGGATCTTTCCGGAGGAGGGGGAAAGGCGACAGTTGAACTAATGGTTTCACTATCACCCCGAGTTGGGGCGGCGAGCGGAGATCACCACGTATGTGGCTGGCCAAGCAGGGCCCGTCTTTGATAAAATTCCGCCTGCCAGACATACCTAGGAGGACGTAAGTCGCGTTTTTTCCGAGGGCATCGTCAGCGGCCAAACAACACTACACGAAAAACCAAACAAAGAGAGGCACAAGAGAAGGAAGAAACCACTCTGTCCAGGACAAGAATAGACAACCTTGCGACGGCCAACACAAAACAACGTTATATTAAAAGAAGAACTGTCCACGGTGGCGCTCGGGGGGGGGACATGAGGGATTAATGCGTTTGCTGACCTTCTTTTGGCAGATTCCTTTGGGGGTATTTGCGGGTGGTGGAGGTCTTAGGCGCCTAGAGAGAACGCTGGAACGGAACGCCTAAGCAGCCGGTGGATTGCGGGAAACGTGCTCCAAGCGAGGAAAGAAAAAACAGCCAGAGAATGGCTGAGAAGCTACAAGTAGGAAATTGTCCTCTGTTATTGCTAAAAAAAACACCGACGTGGCAGGTCAGAGATGCCGGCACCACAATAACGGCATCTGGGCGACGCGAGCACTAACATTCGAAACCTGGGAAAGAAGAAAAAAGCCTACCCGCCCCCGCGGTCGTCTCAGTCCTTCCCTCCTATTTGTCTTCCCTTATATTGGGCATGGGATCACGACTGGTTATGTGCTGGGGGTGGAAGAAGTGAGCTGCGTGTGTAATGGGCTGAAGAGGTGTGCGGGGGATAGTTTGAGGTTTCGGTGGTTCCTATTATGTCCATTAGAGGATAGGGGGTGGGTTAGGGTTGGGTGCGAGGGTGGAGGACTTGGGGGGTGGCCTGGGGAATAAGGTGAGTGGCTGAAGTTGCGATGGTCACCAGTTGTGTAGGATAAAGGGTGGGGGATGGGCGTGGGGGGGAGGGAAGCGGTGACTGGAAGATAGGCTCTGGATAGGGCTGATGTGGGGTGGCAGGGGGGGGGTGGGGCGATGGGTGAGGTTGGTTCGGGGAGTGGGGTGGGGGGGGGGGCGCTTCAGGGTAGAGGGGGTGGCGGGTGGAATGTGAGGGGGCTTGCCGGGGTCGGGGGGCGTGACGGTGGTTGGCTTCTTGCAGGGGGAGGATGGGCAGGTGGGGACGGGGTGGAGATGTCGGACGGCACATGGGGTTCCGCATCGATGACTGTTACGGTTGTGGAGTGAGTGAGGGTGGGGTTGGTGGGATGGATTCTCACGGTAGGGAAGGGGTATGTTGCTGCAAATTCCCGGGGAGGGAGTGAAGGCGGATGAAGGGTGAGCAAGGGGGGATGGCGTTGCGAGTGAGGACCTAAAGGGGACGAAATTGGTAGTGCGAGCGTTGGTTGGGGTCTTAGTTGATCTTTTTCTGTGATTATGGGGTGTCGCTCAAGCTTTAGCGGAAAGCATAAAAAGGTAACGCCGAAGCTCGGGCGGCCAAAAGCCAAGAGACACGGTGGCATCAAAGCAAATGCTGCGTACTCTCAGGGGAGGGATACCGGCGCAGGGGGATCGTATTGTTTGGGGTTACAAAGGGTGCCGATGTCAGGAAGGGGGGGTCTCTGAAAAAGATGGTGAATCAGACCGCCCTAATATAACGAGAATGACCCCGGTCAGAGAGCGATGTGGTCATGGGTTGAACGAAACGATTTTTGAGGTGGAGACGCTAAAAGATCCGTCTCGGCAGATTGACCTCGGAATTTTGAAATAAAGTTCATTCGCTGGAAGGTGCGGTGTCACGACCTGATTCTTTTTCGGGACTGGGGAGGACGGGGAGGAAAAATAAAGTTAATGCTCCGGGGAGGTGTGGGAAGTCAGGCGTCCTCGTCGGAGAAAAGCATCTCGAGGGGGGGGTCCTGTACCGCAACCACAGTAGGGGATCAGCCCTCGAATTCCCATATTGTGGGCCTAACAAGAAGGAAAAAGACGTGACGGGGAGCCAGCGGCGGTGCTCGCCTCTATATTGGGAAATCAATCATAGGGGAAAAAATCTCAGGGAGGGGGCGAAGCTACCCAGTTGTGTCTTTAGGGGGAAGGTCTCCAGGGGCAATGACTTGGCAGACCATCGCCCGATAAAACACGTATCTCAAAGGGTCTATTCCAGTACGTCTAGTTAACTTTCTCCCTTTTTGGGGGAAAGGAAAGAAAAAAGGTAATCGAGCATCTCGAATAAGATGGGAGCGCAAACCAACGTTAAATGTCCGGAGATAGTAAAAAGAAACCGGGGAATATCTGGAATTGTGAAACGATGTGGACGCGCTAACTGACTCTTCAAACCAGCTTAAAAGCCAGCAAAGTAATCCCGCGAACCAGTGGGTGACGGCTAATGCAGCTATTTTCAAGAAATCAGCAGTAAAAGGAAAAGGAAGGACGAAAAAGGCGTTACCTCTCAGGACGGAAGCAAGATTAATACATCATGGAGGAAGGGTTCTCTGTTGGACTGATGACTGGGCGGCTGATGGGGACCAGTATTCACTGGAGCAGTCAGGCAGTGGTCGAAATAGAGTGGCCTTTCGGTACGTCTTGGGAGGGTCGCAAACAGGGACATCAGTGATTAGGGGAAAAGGGATGGCAAGGGGGACAGGAATCGAAATCGGAAAGAATGCAAAAAATGTCAAAAACAGGGCTTGATCCTCAAGAAGGGGAAAATAAAAAGAATGGGTTACAGTTAGACCAGACGTGTCAGACAGTGTGCGCAGCGGAAGAAAAGATGGTCTTGAACGCACTCAAGTTCCTTCAGAAGTAAGCAGCGGGGAGGACCCTGAGGTGATGAACCGGCTACGACCCTCATCAGCAAAGAAATGGCACGCCGATTCTGTGTCCAGGGACCTCTAAAGGTCCTATGGAGGAGCAAGAGAAAGGACAGTCATCGGTCAACTTTTAGGTCCGGGTGGGAACAGGAAAAGGACTACTGGTCGAAGCTAAATCAAATCGGACAACGCTTGAAGCCTCAGCTCAGGTTTCTTAGTCCATCGAAAAATTGAGAGGGCCGAAAGAACCTTAAAAACCGGCGAAGTTGTCTGAGTTTGGCCTTAAAAGTGGCGAATTGAGTGTCGAGCCTACAGGGTGAGAAATCAGCGGGAAGAAACACTAAAAGGTGCCGCTGGACGATTCAGGAAGGGAGACTTTTGGGGGGGAAATTACCTCAAATGCCAAATATTATTTACCCAGGGGGGCGGGGGGGGAAACCGGAAGGGCAAAAGGATGGTAAAATTGAAACCAAGGAAAGTCCAAAAGAAAGTCATCAAACATGGAGGACCTTCCAGGAAAAGACAATCAGGAAATACCCCCGGGTTGATGACCTTTACCTGGAAAACAAGGGTCCGCACCCAAGGAGCCTACGCCCAAAAGGTTGCTCACGCAGGTGGTCTTCTCGGCAGAAAGAGGGAAGGGAAGGGAGTATGAATACCGCAGATGGAGCCGACCTAAAGTGAATTAGATCGTTACGTGCGACAAAGTAGAAAGGGAGCAGAGGCGGGTATCAAATTTAATAGGTCGTCATGTCGCAAAAGGGGTCAAACCGGAAACTGAAATCCGTGGCCTAGGAGGAAAAACATCTCCCGAAAGCTGAAACGAAAAAAAAGTCGATAACTTTTCTGGACGTGATTTATTAGATTAGTTGCGCGGCATGACACGCAAAAAGGGTAATCTCATCAAAAAAACCCAAAAACTCGACTACGGTCGGATCGGGGGCGCCGTGACGTCCTGGGAGAAAGCCAGCAAAAACGACGCCGAGGAAGAGGGGCTTAAAAATGAGCGCTCGCATAAGGAGGGGGAAAGCCTCAATGGGCTGTAAAACCAAACTGACGATCAGGACGGGATTACGGACCGATGAAAAAAAAGTGGTCGATTCACTCGAATATAACTCTGGAGGGCTTGCCAAAAGGCATCGGAAACCTTAGCACCAGAAAAAAATCGTGTGTCCGCCTCAGAAAGACCAAGTTTATGATTCAATCTATGAAGGGAGGCAACTTGCAAGCTGAAATCTCTGACTACAACAACAAACAAGCACAAAACAACAACCACATAATAATCTAACGAGAA
>Ga0179591_1354696_pt1 | contig 13563 bp, 14 predicted proteins | sample CZOMad2_1_08_16f_FD_182891 | JGI IMG/M metagenome (GOLD analysis project Ga0179591, IMG submission 182891) | Vadose zone soil fungal communities from Angelo Coast Range Reserve, California, USA - CZOMad2_1_08_16fungal (PacBio error correction) | ecosystem: Environmental > Terrestrial > Soil >...
ACCGGGAATCTTGAAAAGGGAAAAAAAGGGTGGGGAAACTAAGAAAGGACTTACTTTTTCTAAACGCGGTTTGGACTTTCCCGCGTTAGTCCGAAAGGTTGAAGCCCGAACGCCCTAGAGCTGCTGGGGGCCGAACCGGTCGCCCGAAGAGCGACCGTTACGAAAGCCGATCCGGAGGCAACAGGCCCCCTTGCCGCGGGCTAAGGAAGCGGAAATATTGCGGGGGTAAAAGGAATGCCTGAAACCCGGTTGGGGACGCCTCAAAGCGGCACCGGGCTTGGCAGCAAAAGGGCAACGGGAAATAGGGTAAAAACGAAATCGACGCCGACTGCAAAAGGCTGGTGGGGGCGGGTGTGGGACTCTCCTCAGCTTCCCCGGACTTCAACCGGGGAAAGGGGACAAAGGGAGCAGTGGCGTCAAATGTCCGGGAGACGGGATGTTATAAGTGCGGGGGGGGGAGGGGGGAGGGGGGTAGGGCAGGTCTTAGCCGTCCCTTCAAGGGGTCTGGGTCGAGAAAAAGAAAAAGTTTGCTCGACTAGGCGGCAGGAAACAAGACCGTTTGGGAAAGGGTGCTACCCGGGCGGGAATCGGGAAAGTGCCGGGCTACGTGGTCAGGGGGAGGGGGTCCTTCTGCTGGGGCCTCTGGCCGGGGTCTTACCCCGTCGGGAAGGGAAACAAAAACGAAAAAATCCTGGGGGGCATTGTACGTCGGGGGGCGCAGGGGCGTGGGTCAAATGTCTTGAGAGGACCCTTTGGCAGGGTCGGACCAAGCCTCTACATGGTTGGCCTTAAAAGGATCAAAGACTGCTACTTCTGGGGGCCGCAGCGAAACCGGGCCAGGAAAGGGATCTCCTTGCAAATGGAAGTAAAATCAAGGATCGTCTTCCGCCAGGGAAAAAGTAGGGCCTCTTCTTCAGGCCAAAAGCGAACGGGGCCCGCGTGGAAAAACTCAAAGAAAAAAGTCTCCGAGATTTGCATTGAGACGGAGAAAGAATTCTTGGGTTGACTCCCGGAAAGGTCTTGCCGAAGAGAGCAAATGCTCCTCCTAAAACCAAGAAACTGGTTCTGGCTGGGTTATCCGCTACATCGTAGGCTCAGCTTTAGATGGGGGGCCTCGGTCCTCGAAAAAAAAACCTCGCCAAAAAACCTTTCGCAGCCAAAATTCCCCTAGCAAAACAGAAACGAAAAAAGGGGCCCCCGTGCCGTGGAGCCGCCCCGAACTCCGCGGCACCTTGGGCCGAACTGCCGGCTCAGGAGGGAACGACGTTGTTGGCCGGTTGCCGACCGAGCAATCAAGAGACCCACGTTTGATGCCGCCGCAAGGACGAAATGGGTGCCCCAGGTGGGACCCAGAAGGGGGAGACCTACGAAAACGTGGCGGATTAGTTTGATCTGCACGGAAGTCCGTAGTCGTCGCCTCCAGGACCTCCGAGGACAAAGGCCATTGCTTCAGGCGAAGAAGTGGGCCCGAGGCCTTTGGGGGCAAGGGCTGATCACTCTGCCTAAAAAAAATGGAGATCGTAGTTGACAGAAGATGGCACAAGGTCCATTCGGGACCCTCAAGGGGACCAAGCAAATTCCCGTACGAGGGGAGGTCCCGCCCCGGAAAGTACCGAAGAGGAAAAAACAAAAAACAAAAAAACACGCCAGAAATCCGCGTCAGAGCCTTGGGGCGGCCGGCCCCCAGCGTGCGGAAAATACCTCAACACAAGAAGGGAAAAGAGACGATAGAACGGACCAACGACGGGGAAATAGCGTCTGATGACCAAAAAGATGAGAAACTTGCCCAGCTCTGTAGAACCTCGGGGGGGGTCACCATCACCCGAAGGGGTTGAAACAAAAAACCGCTGTGGACCAGCCCTCGTTCCGACGTTCCAAGGGAGGAAAGGATCAGAAAAAAGCGTCAAACAAAAAAAAACCCTCCACACTCCCACGTTGGTGAGGTTGACGAGGGCATCTGTAAGCGGACGGCCTAACGACGTCCCAGCCTAAATCCGACTACAGGCGAAAGGAACTAAGGAAACCGGATGGTACAGCCTGGGGCGACCGAGTCCCAGGACCACCTCATCTCCCGGGGAAGTCAAAATGTGGGGAAAAGGTAATTAAATCACTCGTTGCGGTTTCAAATATGTACAGACTCGGGCCAAATTCCCACTTTTTATAGCGGAATGAAAAGAACCAGTCCAATTTGCGCAAAATAGTTTTGGAGGAATTCAACCCTTTTCTTCGTACCCAGAAGAATCGTAAAAGGTCCCATCTACAGCTTTAAATGTGACGCTTAGCGGGACGGATCGGCTAAACATCCCAAAGAAACCCTACCCTCACGAGATAAAAGTGAGGCCACAAAAGGGCGCAGTCTCCAAGCAACACTAAAGTGACACTCCTAAGGAGTCCAACAGAAAAAACAGTCGGCCTTAAAACACCCGCTTCTCGGGGGAATATGAGGGGGAGGAAACATCACTCAAAGAGGGAATAATGGTGGAAAAAAAGGGACGAACACTTCACTGCCCGAGCGCTCACTGAACCCACGGACAGGGATAACGGACGCAAAAAAGGCCCAAAAAAAAAAAAGGAATGCTCTTCATCGCCGGGGAGAAAGAGGACGAGCGGTCCGCCTTCGGAGCGCGCCCATCGAGGGGCTACTGCCTAACGCCGAAAAGAAGAAAAAAAATCCTCACCCGGCGAGGGAAACTCCAGCGCCCCCCAGGCTTATTAAAATCGAAGGGAAAGCCCCGTAACGCATGGAAAAACAAAAACGGCCTGGGACAACACAGCCACCCACGAGGCCCCCTCCCTGCTGGCGCCCACGCCTAGGACCACGCCCCCTGAGAAGGCGGGTAGAATAAAGTCTAGCGGTGAAAAAGGGCCTCCCCAAAGTCTCAACGGAGCCAGAAAAAAAAAATCAGAGCATTTCCCTACGCCAGCCACTCAACTCCAAGGAAAAGACACCCGCGTTAAATCCGCGCCAAAAAAAAAAAAACTTCCTACGAGGCCCACGGGTTCGCCCCGGCAGACAGGATGCGCCGAAATAAAAGGATCCCACTCAAGCTGGCAGGATCAAAAAATAAAAAACCAAGACTGTTCTAAAGCCTAGCCGAACGAGAGTCCGTTCCGCTTGGAGGCCGATCGGGGAGGGGAGGCCAGAAAGAATTGACGTAAACATGAGGCCAAAGCAAAAAAAAAGATCCCGCCGAGGCAGCGCCCCCCTGCCTTGCAAAGCAAAGCTGGTCCGGCGTTACCAACCCCGTCCCACGCCTCGAGGACAAAGCGGGAGCCAGGCACCAAAGGGTAGGAGAAAGACGGGCCCTCACCGTTCAAACGACATGGCTCTTCACCCACCCACAGAGTTCAGCCCGGCGGCAAGGTAATCCTCAAAACAACCACCAACGGGGGATTGAAAGAGATAAAGGGCGCGACCTCCCAAATCCGCTTGGTGGGTGGGAAAAAGGTGCAGAAGGGGAAAAAAGAAAAAAAGGGGAGGGATCCGGCGGGAGGGTCCCACGCCGGAAGGCTCTTCTCCTCCTTGTCGCGTTCCGGTTGCTGGTGGCCCAATTCTGGGGAAAAGCGGGGATTCCTCTTCCGTCAACAGTGGGAGATCCCGAATCCAAAACTATTTGGGGGAAAGGGAAGGGACTCAACTACCAGCCCCTTCGTATTCCAGTCCGGCACTACCTCGTTCTTAGAAGAATGTCTAAATGAGTAACTGGGCAGTTTACGTCTCCAGGAAAAACGTGGTCATCAGGGGGGGGTCGTTCGGACCTCATGAATATCCTCGGTTAAAAACCTGGTTCTTTTCCAGCCGTCCGGGGATCGAGCTGGTTCGGGGGTCGGAGGTGATGAATAGTGAGGGGAGGAGATTTCTGGGCAGGAGAATGCTTTAAACCTTAAAAAAAACGATAAAGACTTTTTCCTCTCCACACAAGGTGAAAGACCTGGGGCTGATGGGAAACCCTAAGGGTTGACGCATTCAAAAAAAAAGAGGCTGGGGGGGACCTTGTCGGCCAGTGAGTTGGAATTCTCTTAGTTGCGGCCGGCTGGGGGGACGAAGCGTTGAGCCAGGGTTTCTTTACAGTCTTTAGTTTAGAAAAGGAGGGAACAAAGGGTTTTCCGGGTCACGGCTGAAAATGTTTGCGCGAAACTTCGGAGGACGGGGCGTGCAGGACCCTTTGAGTTACGTTGCCTAAACGTAGGCAGGACTCTTGGTGGGCCCACAGACTCGGGGCGAAAGTCATAGGGACCTCGGAAAAAATTCCTAGCCTTAAATCCCGGTCAACCGGTCCTATTTATGCTGGAGACCAATTAAAACCTCACACACAAAAACCAAACCAAGACAACCCAACATGGGAGCGGCTTCGGAAGCCCTTTACTTGCTCACCAAAGAAAAGGGACAATCCAGAGGATTGACGGTGCTCGTGCTGCAGAGCTTTTTCAAGGACCAATGGGGGGGATGGGTGAATAAGCAGTGTGTAAAAATGCAGGGGCATTCGGCGAGCGCCAAGGCGAATAAACCGAATATGGGAACTTTTGCTGTGGGGGGGGTGGGATGGAAGACTGCAAAAAGAAAACAGCACAACCGAACAAAGATCTTCAAGAGGAACCGAAAAAACCGGAAAAGGAAGAGCCTGTGCGAGCAGAAAGCTCGACCCCGGGCGTAGGACCAGGAAATCACCGAGGACAAACGAAAAGGGGGGCCCCCCCAAAAGCAGGGCGGACTCCTTCCGAAGACAGCACTGGCAATCCGCTTAGGGGGGTGGGTTCGCTCTGGGCTTGGGGACCGGGAAAAAAAAAGCAAGATGCGTGGTATGCACAAGAAAGTTGAATGGTGCCGCGCAACAAAGGGGGGGTCCACCCTGGGGCCGAGGTGAAAAAAAAAAAAAAATAAAAAAAGACTGGAAAAAAACTACCGGGGAAGGGGCAAAGGAAAAACGGCAACCTCGTAGGGGTTCGATCAAAAAAGGGGGGAGAAGCCTACCAATGCTTCTGCCACCAGGGTCCCCCATTAAAGAAAAAAGGGCCCAAAACAAGGGCTGCGGTTTCACGGGTGCTGCACATGAGGTCGCCCCCGGCCTGATACGTGGGTCCCGTTGGAACGAAAAGTTGGCACCATCTTTGACAAACCTCGACACCGCCGGTTTATGGAAACGGACACGTACACGAGGTGTTCGTGCCGGAAAACGGATTCCCAAGGCCAAAGGAAAGGACAAGCGTCGGGCCTGCCGAGACCAAGGGCGTTGATGGACTATCTCTCTTCAAAAACAACAAAAAAAAAGAATCAAAAAAACACACGCTTGGGCGCGTTCAAAGGAGCTCAGGACGGAGGTCCTTCCTCGTGGGGGAAGGGAAAAAAAAAAACCAAGGGGGGTCCGGCAAACGACCGCGGTACGAGGAGCGGACCATAACCCGCCGGGTCGTTAGGACTGTGTACACTGCCAACGCTGTGCCGGGGGGGCAGAAGGTGTTGGCCAATACGAATCAAAAACCCGATAGCAGCCAAAAGCATCGGGGGGCCACATTCGAAAAAGAAAGTGGGAACCTAGCTCGGGGTGTCCCTCAACGTCAAAAAAGAGACGCTGGCGTTCCTCCACCACAAAAAAAGTCCTCCTTCGTTCTCTCGTGGGCAGTCACCCCAAGAAAATTCAAACCCGAAGGGGAGAAGTCATCCACTGGGGGGAACAATTTAAACCTCCAGGGAGTCAACTGTCAAGATCAGAGGATCTAAACAAGGTGCCTCCGGGAGGCAGGTCCTGGGAAACGGCACTCAGGCACAGGGACTTCGGATTGGTCAGGCGACAAGTGTCTTATGAATCTAAGAAAAGGGCCCAGCTAGCTTGTAAAAAGAGGAAAGGTTCTCTTCATATCCACAACAGAACCCATTTGGAGGGAATACATCGGTGAAACCTGTCTCCTGGGAAAAAGCAAACTATTCAAAAAAAAAGGAAGTGGAAAAAAAAGGTGAAGGACTCGTAGTAAGCAACCAATCGGGCGAGTTTCACCCTATGAAACCGTCATCACTGGGAGAGGAGTGGACTAGCAAGGCAGAACGGAAGCAAAGCTCCAGTTAGTTCCCTCCACGACAAGGTGATACCCCCATCAGCCGCCGGTAATGACTCTTGAAGTCTCCACAAAGACGGAAAGGAGGGCGTCCCATCTTACCTATAGAAGGACAAGTACTACTTCCCCGGAACGGAAACAGTCCCCCCTCCGCCAAACAGCACCTAACGCCCAAAGGGACCCCGCGCAAAAAAAAAATCAAAAAGAAAAAGGAAAAAAAGAAAGACCCCCTGGCCTGACCCCACGGCGCAGGGCCAACACACCCCAAATCCCCTCGGAACACAAAAGAGAAAACCGACTGTCCTTCCCTCCCCGGAAACTCAGGAAAATTTCACTTGGTCATCCAACATAACGAGCGGGAGAGCCCCCGCAAAAAGACGACCGAAAACCCCAAAAAAACCACGCCTCTACAACCAAAGCAACTTCAACCACCGGAACCGCGTGCATCCCGCCCTCACAAGGGGCCTTCTAGACCCCTTAACTACTCAAAACCACGGACCAACGGTTCAAGCCCCGTCCTCCTTATTAAGAGTCCAGATACCAAACACCACGCCTCAGTGCCTGACTTACTCAAAGGCGTCCCAAGGGGCTCGTTCCTCAGGGCTACGCGTCAAAGAAGGTGGCCCCTGCTTGAGCGAATCGGGGACGGCACCCGCCACGCAAAAAGCATACTTTAACTGGAAACTCAAGCAGAGGGGACAGGCCTAGCCGGCTTCCGCGCAAGCCAGCCGGGATGCCCGCGCACCCCATCCCCTCAAAGAAAGAAGGGAGATCCTCCCGAGTCGGAGCGGTCACTACCAACCGCGGTCGAAAACGTCCGCACCCACCAACTCAGGGGGAACGAAACCAAGTTATCGCTCGAAAAAAAAGGGAAAAAGGGTATTATTAAAAGGAAAAAAAGGATAAGCCGCGGAAGGTTACAGACTCCTTTTTTTGCCGAAAGGGGGAAAGAACAAAGCTTGTGTACGCCTCTGGAAAAGTTGAAAGCTAACGAAAGCGTGGGGCAAAGGCGGCATGCAGGGGTCCCCGGGGACGGTCAGACTCTCACGGAACTCCTCTGGCCCTAACGGCTGCAAAAAAAAAGGTCCAACTACTCTGGACGCAACCTCCTTTCGATGGAACGCCGGAGCAAAAGGGCCTGTTGCCGTTCGGCGTCAGTAAAGGACGGCGGCAGAGCTAGACGGTGGAAGGAAAGGCGAGCAACGGAAAGGCAGGCGTGGACTGGGTGTAGGCAAGGAATCTCCTGCGCGGGGGAAAGGGGGGGGGGGAGGGGGGCCAAGGACCCGGGGGGCAGAAAGGCCCGGTAGGAGCGGTGCGGGGGGGCAGGAACGTCTTGGTTGGGAAGATGGGTCTTATTCAATTCCGCGGCCGGTAAAAAAAGAGCAGGTGCTTTCGGAACATAAAGCTCGTAAGGTGAGTTCGGGCCTTGAGAGGCCTCGGGGGGCCGTTAGCCCCGCTAGGGTCCGTTCCCTCTTCCTTTTCTTTTAAGTCTCTTGAGTCGAGCCCGGCGTGAGTGATGAGTGGGCTCAAAGGCGGGACGCCGCGGGCATCTTCGTGGGAGACTTGTGGCAAGGGGAAGGGGAGGGGGGTGCGTCCGGGCGTGGGGTCCGGCCGAGGTCCATCCAAGCACAGGGAAAAGGGGAAAGAAAAACGGGCGGGACCGGGGTCCAAAAGAAAGGTGCTAATCACGAGATTAGACCCGGAATCCCAGGGTTGAATTCGGTTATCCACAAATTTGGGACGTTAAAAGAGGCCGGCTCGGGGAGACCGTGACTTTCTCCCGACCTAAAAAAGATGGGGGGAAACTTAGTTTCCTCGGAAAAACCACTGAATGGTTGGTAAACTTATATGAAGGGGGGAGGTTGGGGAGAGGCTGAATGGGGGGTTGCGGGCACGGCTAGCGACAGGGCCCCAATACCGAAAAAATCGACTGAGGTGAAAAAATTGGGTGGATGAAGACTACAGGGGGGGGGGGGGGGGGGGGGGGAGGGGGTCGCAAAGCGTCCCCGTTAACGGGGAATGGATCTGGGGCACGTCAAGAAAAAGAGGCAGGCTAATGGGGTCCCTAACCTCGGAACGACCAAGGTGAATCCAGACTCCCATGGGGGAAGACGGCTTGGAGAACAAGTTGACCAGTTTCCGTAGCCATTGCCCAACGGGGTGGACTGGGACAGGTGTCAAACGGGAAGGAAAAGTAAGTCCTTCCCCCTGGGGGGGGTTGCCGGGGGGGGTGGGTGGCCGGGGAGTGGGGGGGGGGTGGAGGGAAAGCGAACCAACGGGGGGTGCAGTAAATCGGGGGGGGGCTTTGGCCTCGGTATTCGCCATGGGGGAAAATTCCTTCTGACTCCAGGGTTCGATGAAAGGGTCCACTCCGTCTTCGAGATCGTTCCCGTTACTTCTGGGTCGGGGGGCGCGGAAGGGGCGACCATTTAGTGTCGCGGGGAAGAGGGGAGAAAAAAGGGGGATGGGAGGCTTTGGGGGCGGGAATATCTTTTAGTCTGTAACTGGGGTGGGGGGGGCAAAAAAAAAAAAAAAAAAAGGGATCTCGGGGGCGGGGTGGGGGCGGGGGGAGGTGTGGGTCTCTTGACCGGGGGGGGTTTCCACGTCGGGGGACGCGCGGGGGAGGTGAACGGGAGCCTTGGGAGCCTCGGGAAAAAAAAAAAGGTCGGTTCCGACGGGGCCGCCACCAGCGGGTACTCAAAAAGCTCCTTGCAAGACCGGACGGCATCGGTTGACTGGGGGGGGAGGACGGAAAAAAAGAAAAAAAAAACGGAGTAGGACTGTGCCAAAAATAGGGGGATAGTACCAAAGTCCCAAGCTTGGGAGCTTGAGAGCTTGGGTTCCTTCTACGTTGGTGGCCAAGAAAAAAAAAAAAAGGAGAGGGACAGAAAAAGGGGGACGAAGGATAACTTGGGTTCAAAAAAAGGGTTACGGGCGCTGGGTACACCGTGCCAGAGCTGGGGACCTACTAATGAAATACAAGTGGAATCCAAAATCAAAAAGCAAAAAAAACTAACCACCGTCCTGAATAAAGGAGACCTGGCGCCGAGCGTCCCCAGAGGCGGCATCAAGGCAAAAAACCGACACGGCCGTAAGGGAGAAGACACCTACTCCAAACCCTTATAAAAGGAAGTTGGAAAAAAAAAAAAAATCGAAAGGTGGCCACGCCGCATCAAGACGAGTTTAACAAGAAGAGGGCTTCCCTGAAAGAGCGTCCAGGGAATACAAAAAGAGGTGGACTCGATTAGCTCAGGCCCACTGGGAGGCCAGCCCGGCCGTAAAGTTCCCCAGTGGTGCTTCGACTTTTGCGGAAAGGATGAGAAAAAAGGATAAGACTGGGGAAAGTACGGACTTATAAAACTGAAAAAAGAGGTGAAGAACTCAACAAACGCCAACCATCCGGAGAGTCAAGTGAGCAAAAAAGAGGGATCGCCCTGGTGCAGTTACACGCCCTAAGGGGTACCAAGTCGGGAAAGTAATGAAAAAGCCTGCGATAAAAGGTTGACCCCAAACGGAAAGAGCACGAGGAAGAAGGAGTGAAAGCACTAGAGGACGACGCTACTTTAGTCGAAAAAGGACAAAGGGGGTACCAAACCCCGAAAGTCGGGTCCATCACGGAAAAAGGAACATAGGCCGAGTACGGTCAGCCAGTCCGGAGACCCAGACGCCCTGGCGAGGACTCTTCCCAAAAAAGACGCCCCTAAAGACTCCCCCCGGCGTCCCCAAACCTAAAAAAAAAAAAAAAAAGCTACCTGAGACGCCGTGAAAACCCCTTACAGACTCCCGGCCACCGAGACCCTGCGCCCACTTAAAAAAAAGAAATAAAGACCCCTTAACCAGTCAGCGGCAACGGTCCCCCTCCAGGACTCCCTAGGAGTCAAGAAAGTTCTGACACAGGTATGGGACAAAGACACGGGGACTCTTTCAACGGACGCGAACGAAGGTACGCCCCAACCGAGAAGGCAAAAAAAAAAAGCGAAGGCCCAAGAAACCATCAACTCCTCATGCTCCACCTAAAAACGTCTCCCGGGGCCCCACGTGGGGGCCTCCCAACGGCAGGGGAGGAAAGAGTCCTCAGAAAAACTTACCAAGGGGACAAGGAGGAGGGAAGGGCCGGAAGCTCCTTAACGAAACCCCCCGATCAGTGGTCAAATCACGCCCCCAGAAGAAGAAAGTCACGCAGCCGAAGGGGGCTTGAGCGATCCGGACAGTGGGTGCGGAAAAGGAGAAAAAAAAGGGGACGCCAGAGGTAGGGGGGTGACTCCGGTCCCAGGAAGACCCGAGAGTCACTTCCCTTCAAAAAAAAAAAGAGGATTCCTTCACGAAAAGAAAAAGCATCCCCCGCGCCATCTCAGGAAAAGAACCCCCCTGAACCCCTGAGTGCTTCAAGGAAAAAAAAAACAAAAAAAAAACCTTGCCCCTCCCCTCAAAGTGAGAAAAGTAAGACAACTAGAAACAAATCCTTATTCCGAATCTCCCATTTGCTAACTTCACAACACCAGGGGGAAGGAGGGGATAACTGGTCAGAGGTAGGGGGTTACAGGCCAAAAAAAAGGGTTTGGGAGAGGGCTTGTACTGTTTACGACCGGGGCAGTTGCCGTCGGGGGATCACTACCGAAGGTATCCGCCGCCCGATAAGGAGCCTGTGGGGCCGTGCGACGGAAAAAAAAACCAGCAACTTTCTTGTCCGACAAAAAAAAGCGGAGGTGCAGCCGGGCGACACATCTTCGGCCACGTCTGCTGGCGCGGGGAAAAGCCTAACGGGGGGTGCTGATCGCCTAAAAAGGTGGCCGTGCCTATCGCCAATGAAAGGAAGGCCGCAGCGGCGAAACAGTTTCGCGAAGCGTGAAGTAACGGAGAGGCTACGGTAAAATAAAGGGCCCGAGGGGAAAAAGGGCGGGGGGGGACGGACCTAAAAAAACATAAAGAGGAAGCTTCACCACCCTGTTCGGGGTTCGAAAGAGGTTTGGAAAGCTCGGAGGTTGGCGGGCGGGATTTAAAAAAAAAACGGGGGGGAGGGAGGGGGGCAAATGGTCAGTCTTTTGTAAACCGGGGCCAGACCTCGCTTGATGGGGTCACAAAGGTGACATCTGGAAAAGTGGCGGCTGACAACTGCCGTGTAAAAAAGGTAAGCCCTGGGGGAAGGGCTGACCTCCTGCCGTGGGGCGGCGCGGGTGACGGGTTGGGGTCCAAAAGGAACGCACCAATTTATTCTTGAAAATAGGAGGGGGGCCATATTATTTGGCCGGACTTGTGAAGCCCTTTAGGAGGGTCGGGAGAACCAATCGGAGGCAACCGGGGGAGGGAAGAGTGACACAGCTGGGACCAGCACCGTAAAGTCGACCCGGGGGGTCGAAAATGTAAAAAGTAGGAACGGAGGTGCCAAGGGAGCCAAGAAACAACCATGGTAGTAGGTCCACAGGGGCCAGGTTTAGAAAAAGCAAAAAGAAGCAAGAACCCAGGAGGTGCCCTCGACAAGTCTGCACAAGCGGGCTGAAGGGGGCCGAGGGGACACTGCTCTCGCCGGGAGCTAAGAAGTCAAGGGTTTTGAGGGGGGGGGGTCCAAGAGCCCGGGGAAAAATGCAGTATTGAGGAGCCAGTGCGAAAAAAAAATGAAAGACCGGAAACCTGTGTTCGGCGGATGAAAAAAAAATACCAAAAGGACTGAAGTCTCAGCGGACCCAGTTAAACGTCTTGTGTCGGGGTCTATGACATCAAAGCAAAAAAAAAAACGGAAAGGGGGGGAACAGTGTGAACCGAAAAGGTAAAACCGGGCCGCAAGAGCGTGGCGGATCACTCCTCGGACAATTTCAAAAAGGACAGGCTGCACAGTATGAAACGAGAACTTGCCTGTCACCAACTCAAAAGGAGTAGGGGGGCACAAGGGGGGAACCAGGTGAATGGGAATAGGAATCAAAAAAAAAAACAAAAAAAAAGCAGGCCGGCGGGTGAAAAAAGAACCAAAAACCGCATCCCGGTCCGGATTAGGTGTGAGGAAAAAAAAAAAAAACCAACCGCAGGCTGGAGTCGATCGGCGGGAAGGCCCGCAAGACGCCTGACGGCTCAGGAATAGTGGGGAATAACCCAGGGGACGGACCCTTAACCGGGTGGTATCGGAGGCTAGAAATGAAAACACGGACTATATAACGTGTCGGATGAAAACTCGCTTGGGTTCCACTTCCGACCGACCAGTGATTGTGGAACGTCGCAACTAGTAACCTAATTGCTGGGGACGAAAACAAGGGGACCCCAAAAGCAACGAAGCCTCCCTTACAGCTCCTCGGCTCAAGGGGGGGGTCCGGCCCAATTCGTAACTTAAGGAAAGTAAAGAAACAAAACAAGGATTAGGGGGGAAATAGAAAAAGGACTGGCAAACCCGCTTTGAGGTCGAATAAGAGAAAAAAGAAATGTCAGAGGTGCCGTGTGGCGCACAGGTCTTCAGGACCAAAACTCGGGGTATAAAGGGGTTGGGTTACAAAAATGGGGAAATTGGAAAAAGCCCTTTGCAACAGACGGTCCCGCAAAAATCATCCGCCGTTGGAAAGGTGATAGGCCATTCCGATATAAGAGAACACGTGGGCTTCGCCCAGGGCCCGAAGAAAAACTGAAGTCAGGCCTTCTACGACGGATGCCCCAGCTCACCTATAGGAAACCGGAAAGGTAAACTCCGTGGGCGGACAAAGAAAACAGGACGCCGCGCAGGATCAAAGGGGGTGAACAAGGGAAAAAGGAAAGAGCAGTCATCCTGACAGAAAACTCAGGGAAAGGGGAAGATCGGGATCACTCCTTCCACTAATGAGGTAAAAAAAGGTAGGTACGGTTAAAGCAAGTGGGGCAAGACGCGAGGGGGAAAAAAATCGCAAGAGGAAAATCTCATCGACCTGAGAAACGGAGGAGACTAAACTCTCATCCACAGAAAACAGGAAGAATGCGGTGAAAGCAACTGGCGCAAAGGGGCAAAGAAAAACTGCAAGTGTCCCCGCAGAGGGTAGAAAAGGGACTCCTAGGGAAAAAAAAAGATTAGGCGGGGAAAAAGGTGTCACCGAGGCACGGGCATGGCTAAGAAAAGGGAGGGCGAGCACGGGTAAAGCCGAAACCGCTCCTGGAAAAAAAGGGAGAAAAAACGGGGAAATTTAAAAATACCGAGAACAGGAAAGAAGGGGGGGGGTATAAAAACGCTCAGCCAATCAAGAGGACGAGTACTAGGAAGTCTGCACCAATCCGAATCCAGGCCGACGCAAACCTTTCAAAAACAAAAAGAAAAACCAGGAAAGGCTCAACCTCCTCAAACGCAAAAGGCGCAACCGCTTGAAGAACCCGCCGAACTCCTGCCGTCAAAAAAAAAAAAGAGCAAGGGCCCACGCCTCCAGAGCCTTACAACCCTCTACCCGTCCAAAGGCACCCTACCGCGGCAAACTGTAAAGTCGAAAAATCGGAGACAAGGAGTGGGAAAAGCTCCCCTCCCCAGGGACCCATCAGGGGGAGCCCGGGCCCCTTTCCTACCCTGCCTAC
>Ga0179591_1323107_pt1 | contig 13562 bp, 13 predicted proteins | sample CZOMad2_1_08_16f_FD_182891 | JGI IMG/M metagenome (GOLD analysis project Ga0179591, IMG submission 182891) | Vadose zone soil fungal communities from Angelo Coast Range Reserve, California, USA - CZOMad2_1_08_16fungal (PacBio error correction) | ecosystem: Environmental > Terrestrial > Soil >...
CCGAGGGCGCACAAAAAGGTGTGTTTTGAGCGGAAAAAAAAAAGGCCGCTCGCAATATAAGCAATGGAAAAGAAGGATTGACATGGAAAAGGGGGGGAAATTAACCGAGCTGCCGATCCCGTCAGGATAAATCTCTTCCAGAGGCCCCTGGATCCCACATTAAGGGGATGGCCTCCCAATGAGGAGCTGTAAACAAGGAAACAAATTATTACAAAGTTTGACGTAGAATGGAAGCACGGATTTTAAGGGCTAGACTCTCAAACTATCGCTGTGAGAAATTTAGGGGTCAAAAGAGGATGAAAAAGAAGGGAGCGTTTTCTAAAACCATCCTTAAGCTCAAAGATTCCATCTATTTAAACTCTGACTGGCCGAGCGCGGTTAGTATCATAGAGGAAGAAAGGGTGGGTTGGTGACGGTTGTGATTTGGCGAACTGTAGAGCCGCGTCAGCGAACAAAGTAAAAGTATAAATCCCTCGAAAGACGAAAAATGAGTGCACCGGGGCAGTCATGAATATTCCTTCTGGATAAAGATGATTGGGAAAAAACCAGCGTATACACGAAAATTCAGGAAACTAATCTGGGGGGACAAGGAATGAAGGAAAGAGGCTGGAACCCCCTTTCGTTTCGCCCTGAAGAATTTCTGTCAGGGAAAAGAAGAGATAGGCTCGACTCTTCAACCTCCTGAAACGAGAAAAAACATATCCCTGTGTATTGAATCGAGATGGCAATAAAAGAAACTCCCATATTAAAAAGGAGTGGAAAGTTCCATTTTTCTCAGTCAGTTGCGAGAGCCACGTAACCCGGTTATAAAAGAGAAAAGAAAGACCACGCATTCCGCCCACACCGGGGAGGGGGGGCCGGTAAGGGCTTTTTTGGGTAGGGATACGGGACAGGAATACATTGCCTCGGTAGTCGGAATCTCCCTCGACGGTAGGGAGGGTTGGAGTTTCGGCTTCCCATCGGTGACCAAAAAGGGGGATCAGCCACCCTTTTTCACCCAAGATTGAAGGAACTCCCACTTGTTAAAAGGAGAAGGGAAGCTTGGATGGGAAAGGTGTGGGATTTGGTATGGACGGGGGGAGAGAAGAACCTCAACACTACCAACGGGTGGTCAGGGGGTCTAGAAAAGGGGACATTGGGAGGGGGGGACATGGTCTCTCCGGTTCAACTCCGCCATCAGCAGCAACAAACGAGGTTACGAGTGAGTACAGGGGGGGGAGGGGGGTAGCACGGGGGGGGGGGGAATTGGTAGCACCCTCCATATGGAAAAAAGAGGATCAGGGAACGTACTTTGAATTTTGATTGGCTACGTCACTCTCTTCGTGCAGACCGCCTCTATGTAACGGTGACGAGAAAGGCGAAGGAATGCAAGAGAAGAGCGACCATCTCGACAGAAAAAGATGGCAAAAGATTTTTCCCATAAATCATGGGCATTAGGGGCACAGATAAAAGCAAGAATACTCCTCGGTGAGATGAAGGGTGGGGGTTGGGGCCAAGCATAAGGTCCATAAATTACAAGAGAGAGAAGCGGTCAGAAAAAATGCAGCTACCTTGGCGGGAATTTATCCTGACGGACTCTTGAAAACGAACGGGGTATAAAGCAGAAAGAAATAGAACAGGCGAAAAAATCATCAAGCTCCCACGATCGATGCCAAAGCTAGCGGGTTTATCTGAGATTTGGGGGGAGGGGGTCTAAAAAAGTGACAGAATTACAGTGGTAGAAATCGCCACGCTCTCAGGGATTCTCATCTAACGGATACATTCAGGTGTAAAGAACTGTATCAGGAACAGAGCGAAAGGAAGGGTTGGATGAGCACTAGAAGCTTGTCACTTGATTAGAGGGAGAGGGTGAGGTAGAAGGGTCTCGGACGTCGGCACACCTGGGCGAAGGCCGCGGCAATTGAATTGGTGCTATAAAGGTGCGATAGCAGGGAGCATCCCATGGAACGCAATTTGGGGTCGAAAATGTAGGTGTCATTAACGATTCTACTTCCTACGTAGGCGACGACATTGCAAATAATGTGTTGAAACGAATCTGGAGCCTGACAATGTGGCGCGCGCTAATGGTATACCTTTCTTTTGGAGACGCGGAGCTAAAAATCTGACAGGCTAAAAAGCAGATAGTGAAGGGTACAGTAGGGTTAGAAAAAGATTAGAAAAGAAAATACAAGATTAGAGGAAATCGGACAGGGAGGGCGTAGTCGTCGTTAGACGAGGGTAAACTTTCAAGACGCGTATGTATATGGGGGTTCGCAAAAATTGATCAAATCGGGGAATACAGCATAAAAAGGCCGGTACTTGGTCTCCTGCAAAGCAGAACAGCGCGAGGGGGGAGAGGGACAGACTATTATTCGATTGTCTGGGACACTCACTGAGACCTTTTATATCATAGTGAGACTGATGCGGAGTACCACGATGCTAAAATGGAAGTGCTATCTGAATAACTTCGAGGCAATGGAGACGGAGCACCGCGGGGCAAAAGCGGGGAGTAAGAGGGTATTTGGAGTTGAGGGGGTATGAGACTATTCCATCGCAGGGACCAAAGTTAAAGCAACTGCTCGAAAGGTACAAAAGAAGAACGTCGCGTCAGGGTGAATCTCGATAATACCCAAGAACGACGGAAACTGCATTCTTCGGGAAAGGGCACCGAGAAGAAAGGGGAGCTTGATAGGGATCAGAGGGTGGAAAAAAAAGAATTTCTCCAGTTTCCACGATAAAAAAGAGAGGAGTTGAAAATTGTTTTCACGGAGAAGGTCGAGGACGCGGTGACCTCAGTCACAACAAAGTCGTTAAGGGAGAAAGGCACACGGGGGTGCCTAACCTCAACTTGGGTTGGCAGTAAGAAATGGGCCTCTTCACGAATACAACAACGGGGGCGAAGATGAATGCGAGCAAAAATTATAGAGGGGCCATAGCGCCAAACCAAGGAAGAAGGACAAAGAGTTTTTAATTTGGGGCGCGGGGGACGAAGCCGAAGGGGGAAGCGGACTGACTACAAAATTGTTTAAGGTCGAGCTGCTGCACGAAGTCGCACCTTGGATGGAAATTGAAAAAAAAAAAAACAGGGAAGAAAGGATCAGTTGGTAAAAAGGTAGTCAGGAAACAATTGTAATGAATACGGCACACGCCGAATCGAGTTAAGAGAACAAGTGTTCCAGAAGTGGTTTTAAGAGGGAAACTGAAGGTAAGCATAAGAACCTAAAATATTGGAAACCCTGGGGAAGCTGTGTGTGTGAGTCAAATGTGTTGCCTGAGGGAAGGGGCAACAAAGGGGGACGCTCATACCAGCAAAAAATACGACTCTCCGGTTGACGAGAGCCGAGTATGACGGACCCATACGCCCTGGGGCACGGGACAACAAAGAACAGGTCAAAAGTTAGGGTCAGGGAGGGGGGGGGAGGAACGGGTCCGTATGTCGAGCACGGTGAAGTGGTGGCTAGCTCAAAGGAGCCAGGGGTACAAAGAAAAGTATGACACGTGAATAAATGAAGGGGGGGGAGGTTAAACAGGCACTCTTAGATCCAAAAAGAACTTGGCCGCAGGAAATCGAAAACGCGAGAGCTGAATGAAAGATAGGGAAAAGCAAAGACGTGAAGGGAGGCCGATGGTCCCTCAGGATTCAGAAAAAAGAGCAAAGGGAAAGAAAGACCAAACATTCTGGTGAGAAAAATTGTTTTGCGGGGGCTCCAACGGTTCATCGCGAGAATGAGAGCACGGGGATGCGTCATGCTGAGTTTCAGGTACCTTTAAGGGAAGAAGAAGGTTACAGAACCCGGCTATCGAGCCAATTCCACGCCGCGCCGAAAAATTGCCCAAAAGATAAGCAAGCGGGAGCGGGACGGGGGGGAGACCGACTGGATCTGAAAGAGGAAACGCAGGGGGAAACGCTCCCGCCTAAGAACATCGGGAAGAAAAACAACAACGGGTATTATAGAATATGGTGAGTAGGACGGAAGCGTTGAGCCCGAAAGAGTCATCCGAAATCTTGGCAGCAAAAAGGAGACCGGGGGGACCTGAAAAATCTAAGACGCTTGAATCTGTGCGAGGGAGGAAGATTTTTTGGGAAGGGGGAGGGAATTGGCGCCATTCAGGCGTCACGAAAAAGCGGGAGGCAGAAAGGATGAAAACAAGAGCACTGAACGCCGCAGCGACGAGACGGATTCAAGAGGGAGAAACGAGCTTTGCAGCAAACCCAGGTAGAGACCAGAACTTCTTGCCTAGCAGGGGGGAAAGAAGAAAAAAAGAACCAGGAGGATCCGACGAAACCAGGGTTAGGGAGGGACCGGGAACCACTCTGGCCTGTCATTATTTCTCGTCGTCGGAGACTGACGAACAATCAGAGACATTTCCTGGGGGGGAAGGCGAAACTCTAAGGGGGAGAGAAGAGACCTTATAGGGAAGGTTACCAGAGGAAAAAAGAGGAAAGGTACTGTCGGAAAGAAGGGATAAAATCCATAACATTCAGGAAAGAAAAAGGGGCGTGGGGGGGGACCGCCTTCTTGTCGTGATCACAGGGGACGGCGACATGCGGCAAAGTCCTCTCCGTCAGATCCCGGAGGATAGAGAACAAAACTACGGTCGTCAACGGTGGACATCCCACCAGAGTGACCTCAAAAACCCATGAAAAAAAAACATGCCAAAGTTGATCCAAAGGGAAAAGAGGGGAAAAAAGAGGAATTATTGAAGTCAAGTTTTCCGTTGTATTCTATAAACAATGCGGGAAAGGGGAAGAAAAAGAAACCGCGAGCGGGCAAACCTCAGAAGGGAAAATGTTCACTTACTAATTGAAAACGATCGGAGAACTACTCGTAAATGGAAAAAAGCGAAAAAGTCGGGAGAGCGCAACTCACGAATTGGGGAAAAAGGGGCGAAAGACTCGTCATCGACTTACAAATACATAAGGTACAGTCGGGACGGAATGGGGTTATCAGGGTCGCAGGGGAAAACAAAGCGGAGAACACGATCATATCCGAATAGGGGTTTGAGAAGGAAAATGCGTACCAGTCAGACATCCAGGCAAAAGTTACGTGCCCAAAGAAAGGAAAACCGGATTCAAGTTTGCCAGGGAGTAAAAAGACTGTTGTCATCGGGGAATGCCGGGGATGTAGAAAAAGGGAGGTCCGCTAAAAAAGCACCGTAACAGGAGAAAAGCTTTGGGGGGGGAGAGGGGGGTCCCAGAACACCGGGTCTAGGCTTGGATCAACGGGCGGGTAAATCTCTGAACTCACAAGGCTAAAAGGGTGATATGTGACTTAAAAAAACAAACCCGACAAGAAAGGGAAGCCGGTTAGTATAAAGGGTCATCTCAAAGGGCCGTTTGGGGTTGGACCTGTGAAGGAATAGCGGTCGAAAATGGAATGGGAACTCCAAGGGGCATGTTAAAGAAAAAAAAAAGTAGCCATAACCACGCAAGTCCAAATAAAGGCCGAACTGACAAAATGCCACAGTGAAAGAAAAAAGGCGGGAAAAGGGGGATTCCAGGACCTATAGAAACGGGAGGGTCCCAATCCCTGCAAGTGGGCATTAGTAGTTCGGTCGGTATACAGCTAAAACCCCTCAGAAAAAAGACCACCTTCCGTTCGGGGGAAGGGAAGGAAAAAAAATAGGAGGACATACAGATGTACGTAACTCGAGGTCTATCGGGTTCAAACTTCAAAAGGAGAAAGGAACAATTGCCTCTAAAATCATCCGCTAATTGGTTGCAACATCACATACTCGTCTTGAAGTGAAGAAAAAAAAAGATTCAGGAAAAGAAGAACCGATGGGGGGGTCAGATAATACGAATTGCCTTTATCTTCTCTCATGTACGTGGGTCCCGAAGCGTCCAAGAGCCTGCGAGGAAGCAAGTCGTGCTAAAGATCAGAAAAAAGAGAAAGATTTACTGAACTGAAGACGTAACACACAGGAGACGGCTTCCGCCAAGTCGAGAACACTTCATCAATTAATCGGGAAAAGCCCTCAAAAAAAAAAAGGAGCGTCATTTAAGCCAGCGGAAGAGAAAAGAGTCTCAAAAATGGTTGCAATCAATCTTGGAGGAAAATCTATAGCCATGATCAACTTATCCGAGGCAATGACAGGCGGGGCAAGAAAAGCCGCCGAGGGAAGAGATCCGATCTACAGTCAGGCAAGAAACTATAATCACCCCGACTAATAGTGGTGGGGGGGGGGGCCGAAAGAAAAATTAAGAGTCAGGGAAGGACAATCATTGGAGGAGGAAAAAAGTTTTAGTATCAGAAAGATTGAGATAAAGGCTCAAAAAGCTCTCTCGGTGCAAGGAGAAAAAAAAAAAAAAGATAAGGGGGTCTTGAAATTGTGAAAAAGAAAGAGGAAGCCAAAATCCATCGGGGGGTCATCACAACAAGATGTTGGGCGCGGGAGATCTTACAGGTCATTGAGCGAGGTTTGGAGAGAGGAAACCGTGATTGGGGCCCTTGATAGAGAGTCAAGGGAAAGAGAGGCATAAGGGAGAGAAACGAAAAGTAGCAAGCAGCAGGGGATCCTCCTTCGGAGGCCTTTAGTTAGCAGTGGGGGCGATTGAGGGACAAGAAACAAAGTATCTAAAACTAAATTGGCTATGAGTGCAACTTTAATTTTTGCCCGCATCATAACTGCTGAAGAATGAGGTTCCAACCGGGGCGCCCGGGTCAAAGGCTTATTGTGCGGGGAAGTGCTAGAGCGAGGTGGGGATTTCCTAACTAGGGGGAACAAAGATAAGGCATGTGGAGCGAAGCTGGGAATGACGGCAAATACCCCAAGGAATTAAACTTTCAATGTGCCAAATCGCAGGTATGGGCAGAACTTCGAAGACCCCGTGCTCAGAGATACCCCACGTGTACGGAACTCAAGGACATCAAAAAGTTCGGGTTTGGCCGGGTGGCGGGAGTAAGAAAAAATGCTCGAAAGGTCAGCCCATTCCTCCTCTTAAGGCAGGAAAAGGCCTACGGGGTACGGGGGAGGTATGGGTCAAAGAGGATGGACCAACAAGAAGAATACAACACCCTTTGCAAAAAAACAAGGGTCCCAGGTATCTCTCTAAACAGGAGGAAAAAGAGGGGGGGTTTGAAGAACTGGAAAGCTTTTTAATTACAAAGTGGGGGGGGGGCTGTATTCGGGGTGGTTGTGGGGACACCGATTTTGGACGCAGAACAGCAACGGAAGAAGCAGTAGGCAATGGGGAGAAATATGCCGAGGTCTGAATTCCGAGGTCGGCGGTCTGCGAGCCGTGTCGAACCCGGCCGCCCCGACATCTGCAACCACATCGGTGATGTCACGGGGGGGAGGGGGGGTGGTATAGGGAGGAGCATGTTGTCGTGAGGAACAGGCCCAAAGGAAACAATTGGGAGACAAGGGAAGTACTGACGAAAAGTTCACAGTTGTAGGTCCTGTAGGAGCATCCGGAGAGAACCGAGGTGGGAGGTGTTCAGAGAGGCAGTATTCTTCGTAATAGGGGCCACGAAAGGTGGCCATTCAAACTTACACTGAAAGATCTGTGAAAGGGGCGCCTAAAGTTGCCATCGATCAGGATGGGATGTGAAAATAAGGAAAAAGGGAAAGAAGAACAAAGTTATTTATATTACACTTTTGGGGTAAAGGCCAATCACATCTGAACACCGAAAAGTCGTAGAAACTGGGAAGGACTCTTCTTTCAGACCTTGGTTTCTTTATGGAGACTGCTTGCAAAAGGGGCCTGCTGTAGGGCTAAGATCAAGGGTCCCAATTCCTACTCGTCTGAGGGATTGCGAAACGGAGAAAAAGCAGAAGAAATACAAGCTCCGGATGTTAAAAGGAGGGGGTGTGGGGCTTGCCAGAGAATGGAGTCTAGGAGCGGGGGAGAAAGACAACCGAAAGCAAACCTCACCAAAAAACTTATTGGGGGGAGCGAAACCTCAGCACACAACAGGCAGAGCGTTCTTGCCCTAGAACGCAATCCGGAGAAAAAAAAAAAAAAAAAAAAAAAAAGGTTGGGGGGGGGGAAGCAGAGTTTGTTTAGAAAGACTCACTGAAGGGCAGCCAAACTATAAAGGGTGGGAAAAAAAGGGAATGTCGGCAGGGACGTCGCTATCCGGTAATCGGATCTGGGCGCGGGGATGATTCCTCGGAGTCGCAGGACCTCGGAGTAGGGATTAGAGCGTAACGGCAGGCGAGAGAAAAAAGAGAACCCTGAAAAAAGGGGTGACCATAGGTTTGGGTCTGTAGTCAACGGGGACCATCAGGGATAAAAATAAGCGAACCTAGGGAATAAGTGTCTCGAAAATGGCGCACGAGAATGTCGAGGAACGCGAAATCAGTCAGTGTCGAACGCTGTTGGGCGATCCGAGCGTAAAAGTACTATGCTAAAGAGGGAGGGAAAAGCAGCAGAGAGGGGGACGTCGAGGAGGTCGCAAAAGGAGACATAAAGGCACCAGGGGGGGAAACGATGAAAAGAAAAAAAGAGTTCATTTTCGTTGGAGGGGGATCTTAGGGGGACGCGTCCAATTAGACTCTTAGGGCTAAGGAGAAAAAATGGTCGGGAGCAACGGGAAAAGCCTTCTGGATAGACGCGCGGGAACACAAGAAAACAGCGAGGGGCAGTACTCGTGATCGATAAAGTTCTCGATGGTGAGGGCACTCACTAACGAAGAAATTGTAGGTAGAAGAGGGGGGGGGGGGGGGGAGGACTCTAGAATATCCTCGACTAATATTAAAATTGACTGAGAGCGCGAACTACAGGTCTATAAAAATTAAGGGTCAAAAAGAACAAGCGGGAAAAAATGCAAATCGTTTAGCAGGGTCAGGGATTGGGGAAAAATTGCCTGGAGAAGGGGAGAAAGGACAAGTATTCCCTTTAAAAAAGGGGGACGACAGGGGGGGGAAGTGCGTCATAAAAAGCCGGACTTCATGTGGAAAGCAGGTGGGGAAAGAGCTAAAAAATAAATAACCGGGCCGACGAAGGACCGTACTGGGGCAGCAAAAGGAGAATAAAGGTAGCCCTTTTTTATTCAAGAGGAGTGGGATAATAACTAACGCGTTGATCAAAATGAAAATGGATCAAACTCCTGGTGGGGAGGGAGGGGAAACTATATCCACGAGAGAGGGGGGAAGAAATTGGTTGCTGACAGGGGAGGCGTCGCGGACGCATTACAAGAAAAAGGCAAAGACAAAAATACCGTGTTTCCTATAAAAGGGAGAAGGGGGGGCCATCGGGTGTGTAAGGTCACTTTTTGGGAGAATTGTAGGGCACATAAGGAACGAGCCAACAACAGCTTTCTATGAAAGAGTGTGACTTCTGAAGAGAATGACGAAGTCGAAACAAGCATAAGGAACCGGGTTTCTGTTTGATGAGTGGGATCGGAAATGGACTTCACGTTGGGAGAGGAATCGAAAAATTGGGGGAACGGACTAAAGGAAAACTCGCGACTTAGCATTAGGCGGCAAGGTCAAGAATGCTAGGCCGTAGCCGCGTTTGAAAGTTTTAGGAGAAAACAGGAGATGATGGGGCACGACCAGGAAGAAGTGTGAGCGTTTTTCATGAAACAAGGGGAAGGAAATGGGGTTTTAGAGGAAAAAAAAAAACTAAAAAGGAAAAAATGAACTTTTTCTGCCGACCAGTTAAAGCCGGGCTGGGGAACAAAGGGGGGCAAGGTCGTGGGAGTCACCGGTATGTGGGGGACACAAAAAAAAAAAAGTTACAAAGCGGGTTACGAGATGAAGTGAGCTGACGCAGGAATGGGGGCTCGACTGGGATCCAAAAGAAATGCCAGGAGGCCAAAAAAGAAAAGGTTTGTTAAGGGGTTTGATTAAAGGGTCAATGATGGGGGGAGGCGACGGGTGTAAGTGGAGTCGACAATAAAATGGGGAAACTTCTTAGGCACTGTACGAGAAGGGAATGGAGTTGGAAAATACGGAACTCTCGAGGTCGCATGAAGGTCACTGCAAAAAAGTTGTTAAGAAGGGGGTCTAGCATTGACGCGAGCTAGCCCCGCGCGGCCACATCGAAAGACATAGCGAATTAGCCTAAAAGTGGGGCACGCGCGAAGAAAATGGAGAGGGATGCTTCAAAATCAGCTAATCCCCCTTGGAGGTAGTACGAGGGGGGTTTGGGAGGCTGCCCTAACTACCGCTGAAAAAGAAGATCTACTTAGGGGTCGTCCTTTTCATGGGAAACTTGGGATGGAGGTATCCAGGGAGGTTTAACAAGGTTCGATAGACGGGCTAAAAAAGGGGAGCGTCCACGAGAGAAGGCAACTGTGAATCAATGAAAAGTCAAGATCATCAATCGCGTGAGGCCAAAAGGATGGTCAGAGGGGTGCAAGATTCTGGACGTTGAAGAGGAAAAGACTGATTTCTTGACAAGGCTCTCAGACGAAAGCGAGAGAAGACAAACAACGGAATTGATTATGAAAATATATAGAAAGGGGGGATTCTGAAAGAGCATAGTTTGAGGAAAAAAGTCGTCCTCTCAAGAGAACCGCATAGGGGGGGTCGACAAAAACATCATTTGGCCTGAAAAATCGGCTTGGAAAATCCTGGAGGGCAAGATGTGTGGGGGGGGAGCGCGTATGTACGCCTTTATATAACCTAACCTTCTTCAAAGAAGGGTATCAAAAAGAAGATGCGATAAACGCCTCCGTCGCAAACCTTGCAGGGATGACATGGCGGGGGACAGACACCCCATCGGGGGGCTCCCGAACGAGGACTTCTTGCGGACTTTTGCAAGATTACCCGGGAGTGCGAAACCAGGAAGAAGAGGGAAAAGCGTGGCTGTCAAGATGAGGATAGGGTCGGAACGGGATCATCTCTTTGTGCGGGAAAGTTCCGCCTCGAAAAGACAACGAATTTTTGGGGGTCAATCAGGCCTGACTCAACTAAAAAGTTAATAAGAAGGGAGATTGGTCCGGCAAAAAGATCTTTCCGGGGGGAAGGGCGCGCCTGAACCCTGAGCGAAATACATAAACGTTCACCTTCCCATCAGTTCGTTTGTCAGGGGGCTGGGCGGGACGGGGTCACAGTAAGGGAGAAAGAACCATCCTCCCGAGAACGTCGGATATAGGCACCGCAGAAAAGGGGTCTACGGGTAGGGGAGGATCCAAAAACATTTTTACCCCCCCCGATAAGGGAACAGAAATAAACAAAGATTGGAAATTCAAATGAAGGTTTGCGTACATAAACCCGAGGAATCTTTGGGGAGTTCAGTGTCCGTGTCAGAAAACCCATGGCGGAAAGTCATGGAAACACGCGCATGCTTCGTGAATCTTACCCTCCATCTTTCGAAAAAAAGAAACGGGAAGAAAGATAAGCTAGAATTGAAAGGTGCAGGAAAGGGAAGCGAGTAGGGCCACAAAAACTACGAAGCCTTCACGGGGCGTCAGCATGGGTCCGCTCGAATTGGGCTTGGACGGAAAGTCTTCAATGCGAAAGTTCAGAGTCCAATAATCGATAAAAAAAGGGGAAGAAAAAAGGGAATTATAAGTGGAGATAATAAAGTCGCGAAGCGAGGGGTAACGCTGTCCTGGTGTGGGCGAGGCGACGAATTTCCTCAGAGTGAAAAAAGGGGAAAGGGCCCAAAAAAGGAAAAAAATTCAACACAATCCTTGGAAGTAGCGGAAAAGAAGGGTTTGAATCTTGACCTTTCAATTATTGAAAAACTAGTCCTCGGACATGGCCCTGTGAAGAAAACAAGGGTGGGAACCGCTTAAGTTGGAGGAGTTGGTTTTCACCTGGCAGAAAGGGAGGGGGGAAAAAAAGGTAACTCTGAACTAAAAAAACCAAGGGTTCTGAAGACGGCAAGGGGCGAAACTCCTCCGAAATCCTGCTAGCGGGGGGGGATTGGGAGTCCAATGGGAGCAGGAAGAGCAAAGGCTGGGGGGGGACGTTCTTAGCGAGCTTGCAAAGGGGTGGAAAAGGGGGCAGAACAGGAAGTTTAACGAGAAGCACAGAAAAGGGACAAATAATGACTGGAGAACCAGTTGCCGGAAAAAGGATTGGACTGGGTATTACCTCATAGACCCCGTAGGTGCAAGGCCTACCTCAATTGTTAAAAAAAAATTGTGGGGGAAGAAAGAGCGGCTTTATGACATCTCCCACTAAGGAGAACTAAAAAAGTAAAGGGGGAAGTGAAGAAAGCGACGAAAGGAACCTCGTCGTACGATCAGAGAGAGTCTTAGAGTTCAATGAGATAGAGAAAGGGTCCCTGAAATGCCCGAATCAATCTAAGGGGAGAAGGGTGGTCGCTATCAGAAAGTCTTGACCTGGAGGTCTACCAACTATCTAGAAACGAAAAACCGTCCGTTATCGGGTGGCCAGAGTATATGATGCTAAACTTAAGACAAACAAAACACGAAGGAGGAATGCAAGAATATCCCGGATCGCGAGGAGAGGAGGCCTTGGGGGAGCTAGGAGGGAAAAAATAGAGGTATAACCGATTAGTCTCCCCTACTTCTCTTAAAACAAACAACCCGGACCAAAACCGAACTCACGCAGACAAGAAAAGAAAATACTTCGAGAACAAATTCATCGGGGGTAAAGGGGAATAACTACCCAAATATATCGGCAAAGAGAGCTCACAAATTTGTTTGCTGCTGAGGAGATCGCAGGATTAAGCGAAATCAGCACCAAACAGAAAAGAGCATTTCCTTTCAAATGCCCTAGGAGGGAGAAGTCTCAGAGGATAAGGAGCGACATTAATGGCTGAACCCAACCCGGCGCCATGTATATGGAGCTCCGCTTAGATCTTTCCTGAACAAAATCAGGGGGGGAGGAGGAACAGTTTGATGTACAGGATTGAAGGAGAGGCGCAAGAAAGAGAAAGGAGTTGACTAGTTGGTCGAACGAGTCAGGTTGGCTGGCGACAGCGTTTTGACAGAGAAAAAGATCCAAGCTTGTTGCATCAACAAATCCCAGGTGGCCATGAAAGAAGAGAATTGATGCCTTTCCAGGAGGCACGATTTGGGTGAGAGAGGGGGACAGGTTAGCCCAGGATAGCCGGCGTCAGCAAGAGCGTCTGCATAATAGAAGCGACAAAAGGGAAGAAGAGGATCAGCAGTAGCGGATACAGATGTAGGAGGAAAAAAACTATTTGTTGAGAAAAAACCGTTATCTCCATTGTCGCTCGTTTGGAACGGTGAATGGGGACGCATCAACTTGATGCGAAAATGTTGAGGTACAGGCGCTGAAGGGGGAGGTGAGGCGCGCTCGGGCAGGTCGCGGTAAAGCCTGCAGAGGAGGGGAAGAGAAATGGCATGGTGGGAGGAGAAAAGAGGGGAATGGGGGCCGTAGAAAATCAAACTATTATATCCAGGTAACGGTGGAGAGGTAGCGGACGGTGGAAAAGGGGAAAGCGCCAAGGACGCCCAGTGCTCACTACCGGAAATTTCATCACCCCCGTAGAAAAAGGGGAGTGTGGTTGGACAGCCGGGGCGTGGCGGGGCGATCAATTCGAGACATGAATAAAAGAAAAAAGGACCGTCATGAGCACTCTTCTATCGCAAAAATGCACTTTCTTAAATGGGGGATTCTTGGGAGGAGAAAGCGGGACCCTCCCAAATCATTACCTTGGGTCAAAAAACCTATTCAAGGATTCAATA
>Ga0179591_1346603_pt1 | contig 13562 bp, 14 predicted proteins | sample CZOMad2_1_08_16f_FD_182891 | JGI IMG/M metagenome (GOLD analysis project Ga0179591, IMG submission 182891) | Vadose zone soil fungal communities from Angelo Coast Range Reserve, California, USA - CZOMad2_1_08_16fungal (PacBio error correction) | ecosystem: Environmental > Terrestrial > Soil >...
CGCCCTGTCGGGAGCTAAGTCTTCCCAAAAAACAACACACACCACACACCAAAAAAAACAATCCAAGGCAACACGACAAGGTTCTCGCCAAGTGCAAGGGGTCGTGCCGTCGACGAAGGGGCTACGGCAACCTCGAGGGAGACCGTGGCCGACAAGGATCCTGAAAGTGGGCTGGCGCCGCTCAGGGGGATCAGGGGGCGGACCGCAGGGGGGAGGAGGGATCAAATCCTTCAATTTGCTACGGAAGACATCACATGGGTGCCGGAGGTGTGACGGCTAACGTTTACGTGTGCAAAAGTCGAGGGCCCCTAATCAAAGAAGGCTGGACCCACTGTAGCAGGGGGGAAAAGGCTCTACCTCAGCGTGAAAGTCTCGAAACGCCATAGGTTAACACATCGATGATCTGCACAAGAATAGGCGATCAAGGAAGAGCGTTGGGACAAGGACTCCTAACGGGAAAGACCCAGGGTTGGGGCGTGCACCAGAAGACATCTTAAGGCAGAGCAGAACCTAACAAAAAGTGCGCTTTGCGGTCCGACGGGAAGCAAAAAATTGGCATACACACGCTTGCCGGGGAAGGGGGGGAAGCCTTAGTGAAAGGACGGCAGGTTCTCCCAGATACGGAAAAAGGGGAAATGAAAAGGGACAACAGAGAAAAACACCATTGACGAAGAATAACCAGACGTGAAAGGCATGGAGTCCAAAAAATAGGATCTGCCAGAGAGGGGGTCACCCAAAAAAAGGAGGTGGAAAAAACAATGATCGAGGAGCTAGGACTTGGTTTCAGGAAAACTAGTTTAAAAAGATCCGTGAGCAGGAGGGGGGGTATAGGAAAAGACACCAAAGGGCTAGAGGTCGTATCCCCAACTTGAAACTCTTATCATTCGCAGGTATTCCCGAGAAGGGAAAAGGGGGGTAATGCGCCGCCAATCAAGGCGGGGGCGGGAGAATTCCACACTTAGGAGATAACATAGACGACCAAACGAAGATGCGCCCGGACGCCAAGGAGCCAGTGCCGAAGGCTCTTCGCAGTCAGGAGGTGAACGGCCGGCGGTTGAAAAATCGAGAGCTCTAAGAAAAAAAACGAGGAGGAGGAAAGCGAAAAAAGAGGGTATTTTCACACCCCGCGGTACGGAGTAGGAAAAAAAGAAAACTCCAGTCTGCAACTCACTCAGAAGGAAAAACCACTCTTCAGAGAGAAGGGATGATCTTAAGGAGAGTTTAGTGGCCTTCTCAGCGGCACGCTGATTTTCGGCCGGCTGTACATCGACGCAAAGAGAGACACAGATACCGTGACTGTTTCATGGTGGAACAGAAAAATTTGGGGGGGAAGAAACCACCCCCTTTCACGTCATCAAAAGGATCCAGTGCAGGGAGTAAAACCAGGGGAAAAGAGAAAAATTTCCTCTGATCACAGAGGGAAGGGGCCAAAAAGAGTCAGGGTTTAGGAAACACTCGCTTGGATAGCTTCGGCCGGGGGGAAGCTCGATAAGACAGAAAGTATGTCGTTGATGAAAAGGGGGGATAAGGAAGGGGTCCTTTGATGTCGCTAACACCGAAATGTGAGCAATCAAGGCCGGAAAAAGATCTACCATACGCGAGCTTGAAGTGCCACATGTCTTATGGAGGATCGAACAGGCGAAGGGATTTCGGGGGAGGGTATCGGGAAACATGTATTCAGGTTGGGGGGAAGCCAACCAGCGTGGTCTTCATCCGTAGTGAAGCGATAGCATGTCAAGCCAGGGAATGACGGTGACGCCCTCATATCTCCTCGTGTGGGAAACTTTAGGGGGATAAATGATGCACGATGGTGTCGCTGAAAACGGAATCACTAGTTGGTCCAGGAAGACGGGAGGGGAGTGGATGGGGGCGGGCACAAAATGGAAACCATGACCACGTCCGACCGAAAAACACCTCCGTCACCAATTGGGGGAAGGGTCCGTCGAGCGACCACGGCTAAAGTCAAATAAGAGGTCACAAGTGGCGTATCCCCAGGTAGTCGAGCGGGCGACGATGATCCAAAGGGGGGGGGGTACCATCGGTATGGGATTAGAGAAGGTGGGCCTGATCAATAGAGCACGACATTCGGTCAGGTTAAAAAGGGCACGAATGTGTGGAGAAAAGAAGGGCACACTAGGCCGGTATCAAAAGAGCGGTCACCAAAAGAAAAAGGGCTGGGAAGAAAGGAAGTGTCTCTGACCAGAAGCGCGAAGAGCCAAAACGTCATTTAAACCAATTCGACCCATCTTTTAAGCCGATGGTTTACCCTGAAAACCCCGATCGAAAAGGGAGGTCGAAATAAGGAGGAGAACTCAAAAAGGCCAACTTGAAGACCGCCTATTGCTTTATTTGAAAAGTAGGCAGACGGTAGTGGTGAGTCATGGGACATTACCAAAACAAACTAGAGTAAGCAGATCAAGGCTGTTTACCCGCTAACGAAAGATCAAAAAATACTTTGGGGGGGCCGACAACAAATTACCGATGGATCGGGGGGTGGGGGCGGGGACAAATGCAAGCTGGGAAGTCCGATCTGGTTGTGGAGGAAGGAAACTGGCGAGATTAAGTCTAATTCACGGGGGGGCCAGCTTCTACTGGGGGAATCCTGATTGATCGTGTGCGCACTTGGGGGGCGGTCGCCAACCTGAACTTATATGTCAGCCATTCTTCAAAGAAAGCCATCGGATCGGAAAGCTGCGATCGGGGTCACTGGGGAGGACGAGCGGGGGAAACAAAACCCGGGGACTTCTCGACCAGAGAAACCGACTCCGGAGTTAGATCGAAGAATCTATAACTCGACCGCTACTTCGTCGGGAGGTCACACGAACGGAGATGGTTGGTTTGGTTGGGTTGGGTTGGGTGGGTTTGTTGTTGGTGGGTTGTATTTTGATGGATGTTTTTGTTGGATAAAAACTAAACCGGCTTAGGCAGGAAAAGACGACTTAAGTCCGTGTGGGATCCGCCCGAACCGCACTACCTTGAACGTTTGCGATAAAGCTTAGCCTGTCAAGGGAAAATGAAAAAATGCGGAACAGGCTGTGGAAAGATGGGGGGCGTCCAGGACGGACAGGGCGAGAACATTAAGTCCGAAAACGGAGAAGTTGTCAGCGGTTTAGAGGTACTGAAAGCAAGACTAAAGAGGGAGTGGTTTGGGCAGGTGACGCTGTCCACGCTCTCAATGGGTCAGTCCCGCAGCAAATAGAATGGCCAAAAAAACCACCTTTCACGACCTGGAGGAACAGGCAGAGGTCAAAAGTGTCCAAAAATACGAAAAAAAAGGAGTACTACGACGATGAACGATAACTACAGAAAGGTCGAGGGAGAAAGGGAGGAAACCAAAGATGTTTTAGGGGATTGCCCCCCTCAAATGAAAAACTTTGACGCCATGTCGTTGGGACGTCAGGACTCTCTCCGGAACGCTCGCGCGAACTGAAAAAGATGGCGAAACGGAAATCGGCTGAAGGGGGGAAGGGCTGGAAAAACCGGCGGGACAAAACACAAGTATCCCACTGCGCCAGCTGATAACGGAGGGGGATAACGACAAAAGAAAACAAAAAACTAAACGAGAGAAGGAAAAAGAGGCTCGCACGAATACAAGGACTACTGAAGTGCCGTTGCTAATCTCGAATGGGAAAAGAGAGACAGAAAAACAAGGGAAAAAATGGCATTCCGAGGATGAAGCAACGGCATCGTAGCGCCTTGCTTTGGGCAGACGAAAACTCGTGCTGAAGAGAAAGATGGGACTAGCAATAATTTTAGTGGGGAGGAAATGGGGGGACGCCGTGGGTAGATCCAGCTTTCGTGTGTATAAAGGGGGGAGGGAACGCCGGGGGAGGGATCACTTAGGCAATCGAACTCCGGCAAGAAAGGCACCGAACGAAAAGCGGGGTTCACCGTCGAGAGTTTAACGCCACAACGACTTTAGTAAGGGGGGGAGGGATGTCGGGCCGGAAAGGAGCGAGAATCGGGGTAGCCAGGTATGGACCAAAAGAAGGAGCTCGCATCGTAAATAGCGTAGGGAATCCGGTCGACGGGACGTGAGAGACGATTGATGCCGAGGGGAAGGGGTGAACGCTTCTTTATGCTGGACGCAGGAGTGAGGACGCGCTACCGAGACAAAAGAAGGAGCGGGACTAACAAGCCGCAAAAACAGGGTAAACTCCCTTGAGTCAGTTGTCTAACCTCTCTGACAGCTGAGAGTCCTCGGAATTGAGAAAAAAAAGGTATAAACCTGGACAAACATGACCTATCTTCACCACGGAAACTGAAAAAACAGGCTTAGAGGGGGGCATAGGGGGAAAGCCCTTCACATTCAGGTAGTGGATCGGCATAAACTCAAGAAAAAGGAAGTAAGACGATGTTCAGGATAACGTACGTCTTGCGCGCTCCGGGAGAGGAAGGAAGAAGAAGGGCGAACTCGGGGTGTAGCCCAGCTGCTAATTCTTCGGGGAGGGAGGAGGTTAAGTAAAGTAGACGTGGTGGAGGTAAGGAGAAAAAGAAAAGAGTCTAGCCATGCCACGACGTACCCGATCAAAATATGCGATCCCTTCGAAGAACGGGGGCAGGAAATCTCCTCCTGCTTGAAAAAAGGGAAATGGCTGTCGTACGCACGACATCCAGAAGGATTGGGGGACCTTCGCAACTGTCAGACACGGAGCGAAGGAACGTGCGTAAGCTGGCGAAGACACCAAGACCGAGAGGAAAAAAAACTGCAGTTTGGAAAGCCAACATTCCAGGGTGCACATCTGCTGAAGGCGGGGGGGTTCGTGAAGCGCGGAAGAGACGACAAACTCGCTCACTCCGATGCTCGCACGGAGGGGTGGTACTGTCCCCATAGGTACCACTACCGGGAAGGACTCGAGACCGCGATGGGAGACGTTGTCACAGGGATGAGTCTGAAGGAGACCAGCATGCCCGAGGGGCACACTCCGAAGCGTCGAAAGATGGGGAGTCGAATTGGCCTGTCCCAAACGAAAGGGGTCGTCGTCGCACATAAAAGTAAAGGAGACACTGCCAGAGAGGAAGGCCGCAAGAAGGTGGGTGAGAAGCGGCAAAGATGGGCGGGAGGAATACCGCTTGCGGGAACTTCTTGAGTCACACATCGAAGGTCGTCGGACCCTATAAGGGCAAAAAAAATAAAAGAGGGAGACGGGCAACCTCTAAAACATCCGAAAGGGGGAAGGAAAATTTCGCGGAGCAGGGACCCGTCAAGGGTCTAATACTCAACTGGGGGACGAGGTCAACATATCTAAGTGGGCGCGAGGGAGGGGAAAGACAGTTGCGGGGACCTGAGAGACGGGGTCATGTTTCCAGAGGTTAAAACAATACGTAGGGACCTCCCAACTGGAGGCGAAAGGTTTTTTCAGCGACAGGATCCTGGGCATTCATCGAAAAAAAGAAAAAGTCAGCCAACATCGAGGGAGATCAGGGTCGCAGGGGAAAACCGCGCATGACAGGTGCATCAAACGTTGTGAAAAAGCAACTCGGCGAAAAGAAGGGAAGGGACCAGGTTTGGGCCACCTACCAGAGTAAGGGGGAGCAGCAAAGAGAACTGCAAGAGTGAGGGCCGCGGTGAAAAAGTATTGCCTCAAGAGAGGGTTGGAAGATGTTAGTTACGTTTCTGTCTGGCGAAAAAACAGAGAAAAGGTGCGGGCACAGTGTGACGAGAAGTTCCGAAACTCTACTGACTTATTCGTCAAAAAGGCGCAGTGCACCCTTCCTGCATCGGAATCAAAAAAGAGGGGGTTCAAACCACGGGGTGTCGCAAGACAAAAGGGGGAATAGGGCAAGGGTCGAGGGGAACGATCACACGGCAGATGGACTCCGCCCATCAGTGACAGTGCAAGTTGGCTGGTGAACGAGGGGAAACACAACTGGAGCTGCCATCCAAAAACGGAGACAGCTTCAAACGAAATCGCCGCGGCGTATCTGGGCTGTGGAATTCCCGCAAAAAAAGAGGAACGATGGAGAAGGCCAAAACTCGCTTAAGAGGAGTACAGAGGAACTCGAAGGGCGCGGGTGGGCAAGTCAGGCGGCGTGCCGCCTGCGGAGTGGCTGCTTCTTGGGCGAAAGAAGGGCGTTTGAACAGAACTCACAATCTCACAACGTAGGATTGAGAAAAGAGAGGGAGCGTAGGGAAAAAAAAAGCCGATACACACCGACGCTAGGGGAGGCAGCTCACTAATTAAGGCGCCACATCTGAGGATAGGCTACATTGATTCTAGTAACGTAGGGGAGGGGTACTGGGAAGGAGGGCGGGTTTGCTTCCTTCAAAAAAACGATCGCCGGGGACTCAGATCACTAGCATCTAGGGGGGGCAAGTTGTTGATCGCGCGAAAAAAAAAGGGGGGGAAGCCGACCACCACTGCAATGCGGGGAAAAGAATCCGTCGCATGAAAACGTCATATCGCCAAACCAATCGCCATTAAATCGACCTTGGCTTTCAAAAGAAGGGGGGAGGGGGGGGGTGGCAATCGATGTCAGATCATCCGGTGGAAGGCCCAAGAAAAAAAAAAAAAAAGCCGAGGTAGCGGGGGTCCAATGAAAGAGGACGGTGTCCTGTACCTGACCGGTCCCAAGGGGAGCAAGAAAAGGGAAGCAGGACCTCCGCCGAAAAAAGTGAAAGGTCTTTCTGTAACTAGGAACCGCCAGGGTCGTACGGGAGGGGATGTAGTCCTGTTAAAACCCCCAAAAAAAATGTCGTAGGGAGCGCGGAAGGCAACGAGAGGCCCTCCGCGGATAAACCTAGATGTTGGACCTCGGGCGGTTCGAGAGTTCACAGGATCGGGAAGAAAACCGCTTCCCTAAAGGTGGAAAGAAGTCCGATCGCGGGGTGTGAAGGGGGGAACGAGACAAACAAAACCGAGAGCCGCACCCACCGAACGTCAAAAATTGTTGATGGCGTCGAGAGGAAAAAAAATCCAATCCAGTCTGGGGACCGCTACACAGTTGCTCTAAATGCAAAAAAAACGTGGGGGGCACCATGCTAGCTTTGTCGGGACCAGAGGGATGAATCCCTCAGCTTATCAATATACGACGGTCAGTAAAAGAAGAGGGGGGAAACTTGGACTTGGGGGAGGGAAGTTGATCACAAAGCATAAGAGGATCCCGAAAAGAGGCAAACAAAAGAGCTTGAAAAGTCAGGCGGATGCGCAAAGCAGGGGGGTTCCGACGACCGCCATGAAAAGGAGGAAAAGGGGAGTGAAATTCGACGAAAAGAGGGGGAACGCCGGCTGCTTGCTCCCTGACCCGGTGAGAAAAAAGGCTGGCGGCGGGGGGACAACAAAAAAGGCAAACGTCGCGCACTATGCGGAAGGGCGGGGAAGACGTAGTGGTTGAGGCCTGAGGGCATACCCACACCTACGTAGCAAAAAAAAACGAGCACGTGCTGAGGAGATTGAAACGAACTCGCAAAGGAATGTGCGAGCCCGGGAAAAAAGAAAGAAGCAGAGCGGGGCCATTAACGCTAGAGGCAGGGGGGTCGGGGGACAAAAAGAAAAAGAAGCCTAGGAAGGAGGAAGTTTCCCAATCGAGAAGGAAAGAGGTCGGGTAAAAATCCCTACTTGGAGGGGGGGCTAGCCGAACCGAAAGAATCTTACGCAAAAAATGCCGTTAGGGGAAGGATCAAAACAATAGAAGGGGGTGAAACAAAAGGGACTAGGGGATGAGGGTAGAAGGCTTCACCCATACCATACTACTATGACAAAAGAAGACTTCGGGGGCTAATCACTCAACGACTGTGTACTCTAATTTGAGAGGGGACTGCCTACCGGAGCAGGACCTACACTGAACCGAAAAAGAAGTTAGGGTTTCTGGATCGCCGATGGATAGACAAAGAAAAAAATACCTTGCAGTGACGGGCGTAATCTTATTCCATTTTGACAAGGAAGGACGGTTCGGACAAGGGACTGTAAAGAAACCTGCGTGTGCTAGTGTCGTGAACTGTGGGGGTGTCGGAAGTCATCCGCGAAAAAGAATAAAAGGGGGGACCTAAGTTGGAACGAAAGGGCGAGGACTCAAGGTTGGCGCAAGTCGAGGGGGGAGGTCGGAAAGGAGGAAAAAAGCAACACAGAGGTCTCAGGGTAAGAGCAGCTAAGAAATAGAATGCGGGCACTACCGAGAAGTTCAAGAAAAAAAACTGCGGATCAAGCAAGTGCTGCCGTTACTTACCGCGAAGAAGAAGAAGAATGAAGCAAGGGGGAAAAAATGAGGTCAGAAAGGAGACCAAAGGTTAGGCGCCATACTAATTTCGGGGGGCCCGAAAGAAGCCAACCGGGAAGAGGTGGGAACATACTGCGAATCCCGAAGGTGCAAACGAACGCTCTGTACTAAAAGTTGCGTAGGGCGAAAACTAAAAGGCGAGTTGGGGGAGCTACGCAGTACAAACCGGCGTACAAAGAACTCCATATCCAATGAGCAGCCGAACGCTGTGGTAAAGACAACGGGAGGAAAAAAAAGCGGATACGCCTACCACAGGGGTGGCAGAAACGCGATCCGCCGAGTCAGTCAAAGGGCAAAAACTTCCAGAAAAAAAAACGAAAGAGGTTTAATGAGGGGAAGAAACAACAAGGGGAGGAAGGAAAAGAGAGAGGTGACATCATAAGAGATGAGCAACTGCAGGGAAAGGGCTTGGCACGAAAAAACTTTGGCAGCGTAAATCTGGAATGTAAGGTCGCGGCCATAAGTGGTTCAGCGGGAAAAATGGACCCGTGGGTCGGATTAAAGAAGTTCAGTTGGCTTCAATTGGGGAGATTGTCTTTTACTCTCCGGCGGGTTAAAAGCGAACGCAGGGTGCAAAAATGCAAGTAAACCCGACAGTCCACGGCTCAGGGACACGATTCGGGTTCAACCTAGGGAGAAGGGGACCATGGCGTCACCGGGAAGGGCGTACCGCACTAGCCTTCTGAAAGAGGGAAGCCAGGGATAACGCGAACTAGATCGAAGAGAAGCGAGGAGGAAAGAGGTCGTCTAGGGACGGAACGAACCAGAAAGCTTCAATGGCGTCGTGAAGCTGAGGAGGGGCCCGAGAAAAAAAAACGACAAGGAAGACGCGAAGGGTATCGACATCTCCAGAACCCCTGCCTCCAAAGAAGGGAGCAAAGAAAAAAAGAAAGAGGATCGACATGTCGAAAAATAGCTTCTTTATCCTCTTAAAAGCGAGGAGGAGGCTGACGATACAAACTAAAGGGAAGAACCGGGAAACGCAGCAAGATCGTAAAAGCACGGAAGTAAGAAAAGGACTGCCGGAAAAATCAGATGAAGCCCGCAAGGCCTACATTGATAGGGGCCATAAGGAAGCACACATGAAGGGGAAGAAGTGTTGAAAAACCTAAGGTCGTCTGGCAGTAGTCTCCTGATGGTGAAAGGAGACTGAGTAGCGGTAAGCTATTTCGGTAAAAAAGATCGCGGAGGCAGTCGTAGGATCGGAGGGGGGGGTCGAGAAGATGGAGCCTTCTAAACTTGCCGAGCGACAGAGAAGGTCTAAGTAAGTCAACTATCCAGATGGAAAGAGGGGATCCAAGTAGAAAATCGGAAGGGGCGAAGGGTCAAGTGGAACCGAAAGATGTCCCTTCACACTAATCCTGTACCGTCTCCCTCTGGGGAGAAACTCTCCATTCCTGGGGCGATCGGGAAAAAGAGGGAAAAAATGCGATCAGGAAGTGACAGAGGATGTCAGTTTGGTTGGGACCCGCATCGATAAACGAGGGAAAACGGTACGCAGGTTGCGAGGTGGGTCGTATCCGTGCCGCAGCACCTCGTCGGGCAAAAAGGGGGAGGCAGTGGGTGGTGTAACTCGGACCCAGAAGGAAAAACAAGAACGACTGAAGGAAGGTAGAAACTAAAAAGCCGAATAGTGGGTCAAAACGTTGGGGCCAACACGGAGGGATTCAAGCGTATTACCAGGAATGGAAAAGCCAAGGTGTCCGGGAAAACGACAGAAGGAAAAAAAACAAGTGGTAGTAAAGACAAGACACCGATGCCCGTTTCATTGCGCGGGCGTAGGAACACAGAAACGTAAAGGGGCCGGCGTCTCAAGCCGGAGGAAGGGGTGGGGTGGCTCACCGCAAGGAGGATCAGATGAGAGGGATCCACTGTAGTAACAACCTCGACAGGGAGCGCCGGGGCCGATGTGGGAAAGGGCCGTCACATGGCTAAGTCAAGAGATGAAAGACCATCAGGCCGACAAGGAGCGGCGAAAGGGTAACCGTCGAAGAATCTCTACCTGTTCAGACACGAAAGTAAAGAAATCACAGGAAGGGGTATTAACATGGGCGTCGAAAAAAGACCAAATTGGTGAAGGGTTGTGACCGGCTCTTGGTAAATGGGTCGAGGGGACCCGAAGGTACATCATATCGATCTGAAAGAGGACCAGGAGGAGAAAGAAAGGGTGAGAACCGACAGTTCAACACAATGAAACGCAAAGAAGGGGGGGGGACATTAATCTCTCTGCGAATGTAGAAATGGCAAGCTTTTGGCCCTCCGAAATCGCAACCTGAAACGGTGAAAAAGGTGTGGCGTGGCCACGGATACTCGTACAGAAATCAGAACACAAAAGTAGATTATGGATACGTAAAACGACAGGGGGAAACGCTGCGCGAGGGGAGAGGGCCTTCAGTCAGGCTTTCTCTTCGAAGATCAACCGGGTCAAGGCGAGGCCAGTGGTCCGCAAAAGATAGAGGCGGGCGGCGAAGGGGTCCCCCTCGCAAGATCGGGAATCGCCAAACAGAGGGGAACTTGGCGCTCGCCAGAGGGATCGTCGATTGCACTGGGGGGGGCAGGAGTGAAAAATACGTGAGAGAAAGGGGGTGAGAGCTGTGCCCAAAAAACTGGCGGAGTCCCGGAAACGTACGGATTAGACTCGTTAGCGAACTTCCAAGAGAAAATGGATTTACCTGAAAAAATCAGACGCGGAAAAAGCTGGGGGAAGAAAGGGGGCCCAAGACACTCACAAAGCCTTCGGGGCCTCTTGAAAGAAAGAGCGTAAAAAAACGGACCCCAAAAAGGGCCAATTGCCCCGGGAGACGGCCTGCTAAGGAATACGGAAAATTTAGTTGAAACAAGCTAGCAAAAAGGAAAAGAGAAGGATGCTGATGCAAGCGGCAAGAAAGGCAGACGCAGCCTGATCGCAACCCGAGCAGGGTCAGGGCGTCCAGACCACACTCGCGAGGTCTAAGATGATAGAACGGAGAGTGTGAGGGGAGTAGAACGCTGAGGTACCGGCATTAAGAAATAGTCCAGGGAGGAAGGCGTAAGAAAAAAGGGCGAATCAGACGCGGTGGCAGGGTGTTTGGAAGTCAGCAGCCAGTTGGGGTCGCGAGGAGTACACATGAAGGTGTCGGACTTCCATCTTGAAAGTGCTAATCATTCGCCCCCTTGCCAATAGGAAAATGGCTCGATCACTCGAGGGTTCTCCACTCCGTGGGGGGCTGAACAAGAGGAGGGAGAACTCTATACCGTTGAGGAGACATGGCGACGACGCACGAGTAGGAGTAGAGGATTTTCAAGAGGCGCGAAGGTGGACCGTTATGTCGCCATACGGTGGGAAAAAAAAGACAATAAGGCATCGACCAGCCGCTATCTTGTATGCCACAGGTAACGTAGGAAGGGCAAAGCGCCGGGAGAAAGGTCGGGAGGGGCCATTTCGTCCGGGGGCCCACAAAAGACAGGTCGTCATCCGTCGGGTAGAGTTCGGCAAAGGGCAAGTGAGGAAGGCTTGAGCGGAAGAGAAGCGGGTGAGACACCTGAACGGTTGAGAGATTGAGGGCACGAGGGGAGACTGACAAAAAGGCCCTAGGCATAACAAGTGGGGCAAAGCCGAGGCGACGTAGTGGATGGCTTCCTCTACCGTTTGCACCAACCCACTCGGTCCAACAAAAAAGGAAAAAGTTTTATGGTCGGGAGAGACAAAACACGGCGACCCCTGTCTGGGATCCCGTCCAGGTGCCTAATCAGGAAAATGCTATCGAGCGGGCGACGTGACAAGCAAAAAAGTCGGCGCACTTTGTCGTCCAAGATGTCAGAGGGGGGAGGCGAGAAACGGTCGGAAAAAAAGAATTGAGGAGACCTGTCGAAAAGTGCGTACTTGGGATCACGCGAAAAGCATCAACGCAGCGGCGAGGAGCACAAAAAAAAAAGTCCTGGCGATGCGCACGTGGTTATTTGCCTACGAACTCCATGAACGGGAAATTTTGCGGTGAGCAACATCGAAAAGAGGGTTCGACTAGAGGATGCTCGGTCTCCCGGACCAGGAGCGGGCCACTGCTGGCGTCTACGAACTCATCCGTGGAGAAAAAAGTGACGAGCCCAAAGGGGAGGGGGCGGGCGCAGCGTATTTTGTTATGACCTTCCTGGGGACCGGAAAAAAAAACCACAAGGGAGCAGATAGTGCCCGAGAGCAAAGAGTGCAACTATGAGGCTGACACAAGGAACCGAGACTTCCCACCTGTGGCGCCTTGTTCCCACGGGGCAAAAACGGAAAGAGGCGAACCGAAAGCGGAGGGGGGTGTCAACAGGAAAAAGAGAAGAGTATTCCGAAACGGTCCTGCAGCGAACGGTAAAAGAGAGGAAGGGGGGGTAGTGGGGCGACTAAGAGGGGTCGGTCGAGAGGACCCAAAGGAGAGCGACAACACTACCCGACCGTCTTCGGAGGATCAAGCGCCAATAATCTTGTACGTCGGCGATCAAGGATGTACGCGGGGAGGGGAAGGGGAAAAAGGGGAAAAAAACCGATCCTAGTAAGAAAACCACGCCCGACTGAATAACAACGCAGGATTGAGACCAGGACTGGAGTACGGCTGATCACTTCCAAACCGGAGAGACTGCAACGACCGTTAGGCAAACGCTCGACTTAGTTGGGGAAGCACAGGGGGAGGATCCACACTACCTAAAAAGGGGAGGAAGGAGTAACCTTAGGGAAAGGTGGAAACGGCAGTAAAGAACACCGCTGGGGGGAGGGAGGTTTCTTGGGCGACAGGTTCGTTTGCGGTGGACATTCGCTCAGGAAATCCAAAGGAGCGGGAAAAGAATGGTAGCGGTCAGGCATGTCGCAAAAAATATCCAAGGCGGGCGTTTTTCAGGGGCAAGCGAGAAGCCGAAGGAGGGGGGGGGCTCAGAAGCTAGTAAGCAATCCGACCCCAAAAAAAGCCGTGAGAAGCCACTCACCTCCGTTCGAGGGGCTTCCTTACCGACGATAACGAAAAAAGAGATGAAGGAGAGACGTCGCCGAAGAGGTCAGTAAAGGAAAAAAAAAAGAAGTTCTTCGCCGAAGAAGACTCTGCCATCCAGAAAACCGGGACGAAGGTGGTCACATCAAAAAAAAAGAAACCAAAGGCCTACTCTCTGTAACGAGTGGAAGTGCAAAGGGAGGGGAATCGCTGAAAGGGGAGGGGTCTTACAGACATCAAACGAAACAGCCTATTACAAGCGAGAGGGACCACATTCACACACAGGCTACTCGGGTATCACTACACGGCAAGACACCCACGGCGAGAAAAAAAAAACACTTGGGGTACCAGATTTAGTCGCGCACGGAGCGCGACGGGCAGAGAAAGGAACAAGGGTCTAGA
>Ga0179591_1265322_pt1 | contig 13561 bp, 15 predicted proteins | sample CZOMad2_1_08_16f_FD_182891 | JGI IMG/M metagenome (GOLD analysis project Ga0179591, IMG submission 182891) | Vadose zone soil fungal communities from Angelo Coast Range Reserve, California, USA - CZOMad2_1_08_16fungal (PacBio error correction) | ecosystem: Environmental > Terrestrial > Soil >...
TATGTTGCCGCCGATGAAGGAGCAAAATCAGTGACGGATCTGATAAGGTACGCTAGCAGTATCCCAGCGGAGATCTGTAAATGGGAACCAAGGCTTCAAAGACGAGTCCCGGAAAAGAAGACTTTGTCTTCCAGTGTCGATAGAAAGGGGGGGAAAGGATTCGCTAAAAAGAGGATCTCCGGACAATAGGAAAAGGGGGGGTAAAGGGAAAAAAAACAGCAGGAGGAAGATCCGTCCTTCAGAAGAGAGAAGACCGAATACCACCCCCCCTTTCAATAAATGAAAAGGTATGCCACGCGACTGTAAAACCGCGCACAGCCGAATCCCGTCAGCTGACATAAAGGAAAAACAATGCAGTCAACATCGAAAGGCTACAAAATCCAGGAAACTGGCTGAGCATGATGAAAAAGTATTTCAGGGCACCGTTTACGAGGAGCAGATCTCGGACCTTTATGGAAGAATGCAGGGGTTTCACCGCGCCAAGCAGGGTATAACGTACAACGTGGTCAGGGCCCACCGGTTGGAAAAAGGTGAAACGGTCGATAGTAAAAGGCCAACGAAACCCCGCAGTTCACCAGAAGGAGGGGAAACGTGAATCGTGAAAAGGTGAGTGATCTTACCCCTGTGTATTAAAGGGCAAGGTGGGGCGCAAGGCAATGACGGTTGCCGCTGCTGAAAATTACGTAAAGGGAAGTAAATGCGGGAGTATCAGGTGGGACCCGACATAACACTGCAAAGGGCTCGGCCAACGGAAGAGGGGGAGCATATACAGCATAAGAAGGGAGCCCTTACAAAAAGGCTGAAAAACATTCCACATAAAAGGAAAAATGAGGCGATGTGAGGTGCGATAGCGGTTTGCCAAGCACTCGATAGATAAGGTAAGAAGAACGTGGATAAGGAATGGGCAGGGTAAATCAAGACTCGGAAGGGACGGGGGAGTCGGGAAAAAAAAGGGAAGGTTTTCTGGAATCGAAAGGGCTGCGGGGGTCGATCTGAGAGGAGAACATAAAATGCCGGTTCAGCCGGTGATCAGCAACCAAAATTGCAAAAGGATTTGGCTTTTAGGGGCTGGTGAATGTCAAGAAAGAAAGTCCGCCCGGAAGGAAATGGGGGGCCCCCGGAAGGGACATGTGGGGACAGGAGAGCTGAAGAAGAAAAGGAAGCAAGACCCTTCCTGGGAACCTGGGCCGAAGGAAAATAAAACAACCGGTAGAACGCTGAGAAAAACAATGGGGGCAAGGAATTTGGCGAGAAAAGGAGTGGGAGGGGGAGGTCCATTCAATATGAACAAAGCCGTGGAAAAAAGTTTGGGGACTGAGTAACTTGGTAGGGTAAAAGGCACCCCGAACTTGGGGATAGACGAGTTTCAGAAGCGCTTTTGTAGGGAGGAAAAGAAAGTGTTGCGGAGAAATGATCGAAAGACACGCACGCTGATAGAAAACTGGGCACATCCAAAGCGTTAAAACAAAAGAGATGGAAAAATAGGGTGGGTTGAGTCACCAACGATTGGAGGCACAGGAAAAAAAGCCATGAGGACTTTGAGCTGCCAAACGATGGGGGGAAGAAAGAATCGTGGTTCTTGAAATACACGGGTAAGAGTCAAGGCATAAGAAGGGGAAAGGAGAAAAAAGGGCAATATAGGAAATGGAGAGTAAGCCATCGCGAAACCTGGCGGAAAATGACGAGGAAAACAGGAAGGGGCACTCAATCGTCACAAACTTCCGAATGGCTGACTCATTGGTCACCAGGCGTAAACGGTGGGGTCGGAAAAAGGAAACAATGAAAGAAACGCATGCCTAGAAGGGCCAGGGAATGAATCATACCAAAGGGAGGAAAGGAAATAATGGGCTGGGTTTGCAAAAACAAAAAGTTCTCCTCACACAAACCAAGGAAAAGAGAAGAGAACGAACGTCTGATGCAAACCAGCATCCGTCCCGTAAGGAGCCCGTCCAAAGATAAATGGGAGGAAGGCCCTGGAAAAAAAGACGGGAATGACGGCAGGGAAGAATGGGGAAGATCGTGACAAAACAGGGAAGCGCAATGATTCTCACAAGGCGGACAGGGACGAGTGTGCCGCCCGGGTGAGACCAGTGATATGAGAAGCGGAGAGGAGGAATCCGAAAGACGGGAGGGATGCTTGGACAATACCATGCATCAAAGGAAAGTGCCAATCAGCCTCCGAAAAAAAAAAAAACTTCATGATGAAACTCTGAGACAGGGGAGGGTAGTAGAAACCTAGACAATGGTAAAGAGGAGGGAAGGACCGGAAAAGAGGCACAATGTACTTGGAAGACGGCCGAAAAAAGTTGACAACCCGGGAAGAAAAAAAAGAGCTGGGCATCGCAACGGTGAACGCGTTGGGATGTGCACTCCGGCGGGAGATTCAGCGAGTAAGGGAAAAAAAAAACTGAAAAAGGGCATGAAAAAAAGCTAATGACTGGAAACCTTACCTAAGGCCAGGAGCACCTCAATACCTAAAAAAAAGAACGCACCAAAAATAACATGAAGGGGTTTCAATCAAGGTTGGAAAGACAAATTTCCAACATAGAAAAGAAAAACCACCGTGGCTTGGGCAATTTGGCCTCCTGGGGTGTTTTCAGGGAAAGAACCGAATGTAGTATCAATGCTGGGGAAATGAAAGATTGACCGGAAAAATTCCAAGCAGCGGGAGACCCATGTTGAGAGAGGAAAGAACTACAGATCAGGGGGTAAAATCACCATAATCCTAATGAAGGTGGACGATCAAAGAAAAGAAAAACCCGAAATTTTTTAGGTGGGGGAAAAATTTTACGGGAAGACACGGGCAGCATATGTACGAAAAGCAACAAAGGGGGAAAGGAAGCCCACAAAGAATTAACGCAAATCAGCCATTCCGCGACCCGTATGTAAAGGTGGAAAAAGGCTGAAAAAGAATCTCAGACTGACTGGATGGCAACCTTTCTACAATCGCCTCATGGAAGAGGACATGCCGGGGGAAGGGCAATAAAAGGAGGAAGATCAGACTCAGGAAGGGACCGAACGCAATTGAAGGAAGAGAAACTATCAGAAACATGGCAAAAGGGAATGAAAACATGGTAGACAAAACGACTAGAGACCATCCGTCTGCAGGTTGTAAAGGGGGAGAAAGATCATCAAAAGAAGGGGAAAAACAAACATGGAAAAATCAGGGTGACGGGACAGGGGCGTGGAAATTTATATCCAGACCGTAAAAGGGGGAGGGAAAACCTCTTGGGTGAAAAACGCTGACAAGGGTAACGATCATAGTGTGAACAAAAAAGACGTGCGTCAAAAAAAAAAGGGAATCGCTGCTGGTAAGCGGAAAGGGAAAGGCACTATGGCTCGATCCTCCAGCCCGGTGTAGGGGGAAAAGGATTTCGCAAGGTAGGGGGGAGATGGGCAGAAAGACCTGATAAAGTGATGACCGGATTCCGGCTAAAAGGGGGGAGGTCCAGGAGCGTTAGACGTAGACATTGATTAACTATGGCACTGAAAGGGCGGGGGGGGGGTGAAATTCACGGGGAGGCTGACTGATTGAATGAGAAATAAAAAGCAGAAATGGAACTGTGGCCAAAACCAGCAGTGGCAATAACAATTGCCATGATCGAAGAGGAGAGAGAAAACAGAACATCTCAGCACATGAAGACAGGGCTAGTTACGGGACGGAAGAGAAAAGGGGGGAAGGCATCCTTACCGTCAATCCTAGTTGGATCCAGATCGGCGTACTTTCGGGGCTACCGCCAACTGGAGTTGGTCTAAAAGGCCGGGCGACATAACAAGAGAGAAAGACCAACAACAACGGAAAATGAGAGATGGGGGGGATTTCAGAATAGGAGCAAAAATCCGTGAGGAGGCTCGCTGGGAAGAAAAGATTCCCAGTGGACTGGTAAGTCTGCCCCAAGAGTCAACACTTTATCCTGTCCAATAGACAAACTGTTGTCTGAATTTTGAGGGTAGATAGAAGTGTCTTAAGTCCTTTAAAGGGAAAAAGCATGCATGGGTCCACGTGGTAAATGAATTAACAGCGAAAACTGTGCAAGCACTTCAAGGACTAGCAGGCGCAGGGCGACCACCCCCGAGGACCTGGCAATGGGGCAGAGAAGAACAACGCTCAGTGGAAAAAAGCCGTAATCCCGTCAACAAATACATCCAGGACTAGCAAAAGTGCCAGAAAAAAAGGGACGATCAAGCAGAGCAGAAACTGGGGATTCCGTTATACATGGGCCGTCCAAAGGGAGAAAGGACAGCATGAGTGCCTTTGGGCAGCCAGGTGGTGACACAAGTAGGTAAACGCAAGCGGGGGGTCCGCCACACCTACGCAAGTTACGGTTGTAAAAAGGGGCAAAAAAAGAAAACTTCACAGGAAAGGTAACGGCATACGTAGGTACATTGCTATGGGGGATGATCGTATTCTCCATGGTGGAAAGGACGGGCGCTCATAAGACTCGGTGTCAAAATAGCGGACCAGGGCCTTGGTGACAATGAGGGAGGGCAGTTTCCTCCAGGAGCAAAGGAAATTCGAGCACGACGTAAGATTTATAAGACAACGCAAAGTGCGCTGCCAACATAGGAAATGCAGGGGAAAAAATAACATCTGAAAAACAGGGGAGGTCCGAATAAAGCTCTGTTGCCAGACAAATCTATAATAAGGCCTGACGGTGGAAACAGAGGCGTAAATCAGAAAACTTAAATGAGCGACGTTAGGGCAGAAGCTAATGCGTTGCTGGGCTCGGGAAAAAAGGGGAGATTGTTTTCTGCGGAGTGGTCGTGGAAAAGGAACGATAAAAATCAATGACGGTATCAAGTAGGTGATCGCACAATAGGTAAGGAAATGGGATGGGGGAGTGGAGTGGGGGGGAGGGCATGCAGGATCCTTTAGGCAAAAAGTAACCAAGGATCTACAAGGGGGCTTACCTGAGAGGGGGTTTTCAAACGGACTGGCAAAAAAAATGGAACCGCTGAAACGCCCGTCCTGGAACCTGGGAAAAGAGGGCAACCAACCGCGAAAAAGCTTGTCGAAAAGCCCCGGGGGGGGCCAGAAAGGCGATATCTTTGGGGAAAAAACGTTGTAGAAAGGAAATGATGGGGGAAAGCCTTAATAGTGAAAGGGTGGCTGGCGTAGTGGGGAAAAGAGGGGAAGAGCAAAACGCAGTTTGATAGACTAAGGGTTTGCAGACTTAATCAGGGCAATGGTGGACGGCGGTAGGTAGAAAGAGAAGACTAGCACGAGAGAGGGAAAGGAAGTCAACCGCGGGTTATTCAAATAGGGCAGGGCGGTTTTGAAGGACGATTGGAGGGGGCCCCGACTTCCACCCGCGACCGTGGACGCTTCCAGAACAAATTAAAAGAGAAAGAGATTGTCTGCGTAAAAACACGTGCATTTCAAATAGACCAAAACCGGGCAGGGGAAAGAGAATATGCCTGTGGGTTGGGGTAAAAGAATTCTCTTCCAACGCCTGGCGTGAGGAAAGAAGCTACCGCTCATATCTGGGCGACAACGAAGTCGTCACAAAAAACGCGGACTCAGGTCACGGTTGTCGGAAATAGAAAAGTGACTCTAAAAAAGTCGTCATGAAAGAAGAATAGGGGACAGGCGACATCAGTAGAAAAGTAGACGGAAGCTTGAAGGATACATCACCGTTCGGTTAAAACAAAACAAGAAACCAAACATGGAAGAGAGACATCCGGCTAGACCAAGGGAACCCTGAATAGGGGGGTAATACGGATGTCAAAAAGGAGGAAGAAGACAGGGCAGGGATGTAAGAAAGTGTGATCGTGAACAAAACAATTGAACTCTGTTAAAAAGGGAGTGACAGCCTGGCCTGCTGCCGGGATGCGTGTCTCAATGAGTGGATGAGGGGGACAATGGAAGCGATCCGCCAGGCGTGAGAAAGAAAGGGGGCGGGAAAAGAAAAGCAAGCAGGGAGGCCAAAGATGGGGACCTCCGGCTTCAACACTTCACGCGGTGCAAGCCGTCTTTGAATAAAGACGCCCACTAAAAGAAGGTTGAAGTTGATTCCGAACGGGAAGCCGGTCAAGAGCAACAGGGAGGAAGTTAAGACATCGATAAAAACCGCCTGCCCTTCTTGACAGAGAAGAGAAGCATGGAATAGAATATAGTAGAAGAGAAAGGCGCAGTATTCGGATGCCCGCCGCAAAAGGGGGAGTGAAGAAAAAAGATTCTGGGAACCCGTCGGTCTATCACCGTGCATACTCATCGCGAAACCTATAAGAGCACCGGTTAAATCAGGAGAATTGTCAAGAAGGGAATTGACCTACAAAGTCCCAAAGAAGTCAAGAAAAGGAAAGGTCAACCCAACGAGGTCTCGACAAGGATTGTGACGGAAGGTTTTTGGGAGACTTGCCCCAGGGGAAAAGGAAGGGAGGGAGTCATTCTGGAAAAGAGAGAAGACCATAAGGGGAAAGAAAAGACCCATTTAGATCAATGGCCAGAGACAGGACTTGACTTCAAACAGCGAAACAAGAAGAGCCAATATAGGGTTTGACGTCAAGGAAGCAGGACGAGGCCCTGAGTTATTGGTGAATTTATACCAAAGGGAGAAAGATGTGTAGAAAAAAAGAACACCCAGCAAGCATTCCCGTGGGAAAACTCTCATCCTTGCAGACGTGAACGACCTCCATGTTTATCCAAATGGAATGCAAAGGATATTGACGGTGGGGGGACAACCGCTGTAAAAAAAAAAAAAGAGGACGAGGAAAGAATGGGGGGCAGGGGGGCTTGGACATGCCTGACCGTGTAAGTGGCCATACAAAAAGGATGCAGTGAAATAACTGTACAAGGGACACGACCGACAGTTGAGATGCGGTGGATCATCACAGGGGGAAAAAACAAAACTGTCAGCAAGAAAAAGGGCTTTGACAAGCACATGAGCTCCATCGACTGTTACAAGAGGAAAAGGAGACCAGAAGTCTAAGACTCGACGGTCAAGAGAAAGAAGTGGTGAGGCAAAAAGTGCGTGGACATTTAAAAAGACAAACCCACCTCGTGTTGACAGGAAAAAAATTGAAAAAAGGGTTACCAACATCTGGAGGCGGTGAAAAAGGGCGGGCGACCCCATAAATAGCTGCTGTTCCTCAGAACGGTTGCCCGGCCAATATGGAAATCACCACGGTTAAGAGGGGGATGAAACTGGGGGGCGATTTGTGCAATTGGCTAGTCCGGATGAAGTGGGAAAAGAGGAAGCCGGGAGGGTTCACAGGATCAGGGGGGCAGAAAAAAAGACAGACCTGCTACCGCAATCAAGGGTGTGGGAAGAAGTTCATTCGGGGGAGGAAGGAGATCAGCAGCATATCAGAGAAGTGGGAGTTGCCTCAGTGGCAAAACCGTTCCATGATCAGGAGATCTGTAAAGTATAAAGAAACAAGGAATCGGAAGAACTGAAAACTGTCTTTAAAGGGAAAAAGGGAAGGGAATAGTGGAAATGACCTGGGGGAAACGAATACAAGCAATCATCTGGCCAGGAAACGTACAGTGAGAGGGAGCTCCCGGGACACGAGGGGGCATCCGCCGGTAGGCCAATACATCTCCGAGAAACAAAGAAAACAAGTGAAGAGGAAGAAGAGTGGGTGGCCCGCCGAGGCGAAATCAGTGAGGGGAGCTAGCTGGGGAAATGGATCATGTATAAAAAAAGGTAGGTATTATTAAGAAACCACCTTCAAACTGTATAACAAAGAACAACAAGAAAATAGAAAGGCATGGAAACTTAGAGATAGCAAGTGGGGGGAGAGGGTCCTGGCCTTGAAAGATATATCAAAGGAAGAAACGTGAAAGGGGCCACGGGGCCTGCAGTAACTTGCCCAGAAAGAAGAAAGATGCAGAGGGTCTCATTTCAAGGAAGAAAACCACCAACGGCTACCACCCAAAAAAACCTGGCCATATGGCAGTAGGACTGACGAAGGAACAACTCCGGGGCCACTCCCGGCGCAAGAAGGAGAGTCAGGAAGAAGCAAGACGAGAAATGCAGCACAGCGGCAAGGTCTTCGAAGAAAATGAAACGGAATGGAAAGACATAGTGAAGACACAGGTTCAGGAAAGAAACAGCATCGATAGAACAGGGCAGCCGCAAGGTTTGTTTAATCCGAAGAAGCACGAAAACAGGGTTCCCCAAGAGTGTTCGCACTGTCGAATTAAGTTGGGGGACAAAAGCACAGAACAACCTTCAAAGGAGATCGGCATCAGGGAGGAAAAAAAGAAAGTAGGGATCTTATTACCCTCCTTGATCCCGGAAACGTGCAAAAGACGGAGGAGGGGATCAGAAAAACTAACGCCTGTGCGGAAAATAATCGGTCAAAAAGGGTGGGGGGACATGTCAGGAGAAGACAAGGAAAGCGCCACGGCAAAAGAGAAGGTCAGAAGAAAGGTAGTTAACAGCATAAGAAAGTATGGCAAGGACCACGCTGCTGAGTACCCAGGATAGATTAACCACCAGTAGACGATGTAGTAAAAAGGGAAAAAAGAAAGAATATATATAAGGGGCACAAAAAATGATAAACATCTGCGTACCGAATAAATACGTAACCAGAAGGAGTGAAAAGGATAAGGTTGCTGGGCTCTTTCTAAAAGAAGTTTCTGCTGCTTTGTCAGGAGAGGGGTCGGTGAATAAATCACGGGTATAAGGGATGCAAGTGAAGAAACCAATAAAGGAATGATGCAAGGGGGGTAAATGGTGAGAGAAGAGGACCCAGGCCAGGAGGGGCTTCCAAGTGGGGCATAAATGTTTTTCCCGGGAAAGCGGAAAAGAAAAATGATCCGCCAGTGCCGGTTGAAAAGTAACCTTCCTCAATAACACCCCAAAAAAAGGGAGTGTTGCAGAAGACCCGGTGGGGCCAGGTATGATCTCTGGGATGGGTTAGGAAAGGAAAGGATGAACATATCCTTGTTTAAGTTTGGCGTGCGGAACAGAGGAGAGGGGGAACTAATCAAAGGAATGATAGACGATGGGTGGCCATAATGGGCGTTCTCAAACAAAGGGGCATGGGCAAAGGGAGAAGAAATACGCACCATGGATATTATAGCGGCTTAAGGCAGACACACGCTTGTCTTCACCCACCGGAATGATCCAACTATACAATGGGGAGGGGTAGATGTCGCCCCTGCCTTAAACGTAAAGAACATCTTTGGACGGCTGAGAAAAGGGGCGAAGCAGAGGTGGCTTATCTCCAAGCAACGGGACATAGTAACCATTGGCAGATAAGGGCAGTAGAAGAATGAGGAGGGTGGGAAATATATCAAGAATGAGACCTGTCTGGGAAAGACATTGCCCCCAACCAGGGAGAGAGAAAAGGCGACACGAAAGAAAAATCACTGTGCGAAAAAGAAAATGAACACACAGTCAAAAAGCAGTTCACAAAAGGATTCAAAGGTTTCGTTTCGGAGATCGCCCATCAAGAGAAGGAACTTAACCCGTAGAGGAAGGGGCCTGTCGCCATAAGTTCTGTCGGGAACAGGCAGAGGGAAAATAACCGATTCGGGAGACCCGAATCGCTCTCACAAAAAAAAGAGGGATAGATACCCAATGGCTGAGGGCAAAAGACGGGCCATTAAAGAGGCCGTTGAAAGATGAAGTGGGGTAATAGATGTCTCCATGGAAAGATTCACCTACATTAAAGGCAGGTAGGGAAGGTGGGAAGAGGACTACCCAAAGTTTGAAGCGCGGGGAAGAGGATAAGAGGACTCGGGTAAGCTAACTTAAGGCAAAGGATTCGGGTAGAAGGGTAATTATCTCCAATGCGTGGAAAGAATGATGTAAAAAAAAAGTGCATCATGGAAGAAAGGAACAAATGGTAAAGTCCAGAGACGGGACCTTCCGGGATCTGAACCCTTCAACTGAACGGGTTTGAGTAAACATATCAGAGGGAAAATTACATAGGCGGGAAAGCCTTCAAAGAGTCAGCGCAGGGACAGGAGAGGAATTAAATATCAACACCGCCGGCCACGATCTTTGAAGAACCTAGGAAAGGGGGATAAAAACTGCGTGGGATTGCGTAAAGAGGATGTAAAAAAACGGGAGAGTATCGATGAGAAAGGCAAAAAGCAGGCAAAAGGGGGGGAGGTTATAAAAGCGCTACGGGAAAAACTTGCGTCTAGAAAAAAGGGCCGGGAGCAGACCTCCATCGGGGGTAAAATTTGTGGCCAAAAGGGGACAGCGTAAAATCTGATGAATTATAGGGGAAGGTCCATACAAGAACCAAGAGGGGAGAATCGAGAAAAAAAACCACCGGGTAGGGACTCGGAAAAACTTGAACGGATGTAGTGCTTGACCCAGGAAATGAAGTAGTTCTCAGGAGGGGGGGGCATGCACTTCCCGGAAACCAGCAGGTAAAGTAGAAAGACAAAAAGGTCAATGGCGGCGGACTACGAATTGAAGTCACAAATAAAGCAACAGAAAATGAACGTGTTGAATAAAAGCACCGGAAAAGCAGTACAAAGGGGGGGGTAATGGAGGGAAAACGCAGCATATGTACGCAAAAAGCAACCAATTGGAGAAAACCAGCAGTCGGAAATATCATCCGCGCCGTCCGTTAGTGAGGAGGGAAAATCTTGGGAGACAAAAGAATGGCCTTATAGAGGGGAGGGAAGTGGATGGGGGGGCACCATCGAACATCCATCGGGCCAGGGTTGCAATGATACCGGGGACATGCCTGCAAGGGGGAAATTGCCATACAGGGAAAAGAACATATTACGTGCGCCGGGGGGCGAAGAGGGGTGGGGTGAAAAAAAGAAACTTGAAAAACATAGGGGACAATGACACTGATACGCAGGGTCAAACACAATCAAACGGGGGAGGCTGGAAAGAAAACATCAGTCGCAAGGGGATAAACATGTAGGAATAAGAAAAATCAAGTCGAAGATATCACGTAAATATCCCTTCCTTTGAGGAGCAGTGGCGTGTTTAAAAGGGGGACCAGACAGGTAACGGGAAAAACCTCTAGGGGGGAAAAATGACAAGACGGCGGCGGCATACAAGCGATCTGAAGGGTTGAAAAAAATTGCGGCTTGCCAAGGCCGCTGCAAAGTAAGGGCCGGGCAAGTTCTAAACCTCCTGGCAAAATCACCGGGTTTACAAGATGGTGGAGGAAAAGACCTTGGAGAGGGTTGCTGAGCGGGATTAAGAAAGGTCCGGCTGGAACAGCAAAATGGGGGGGCATCCTGGCAGACCATCGTAAATGAATGCAGCGGGGGTGGGAGAAAAAGGAGAGGGAGAAGGAGGTAAGGACGGGAGCAGCAGATATTACACTGGGGGAAAAGCAGCACTACAGGGCTCAAAGGGGAAACCCGTATAAATATGTGAGGAAAAAAAAGGATCTATAAAGAACTGGAAAAAAAATGGTCTATGATTCGTACTGAATGGGTTTGAAGGCTGTGTAACCTTTAAGCAATAAAAATATAAGAAGAACCATTTCAAGCGGAATCCCGAAAGGGACTGGGAAAACGAGAGGGCCATAACCATCCCAAAAAAAAACAACCATAAAATAATAAGGTGGTTGGGCAAGAGGAAGGAAGAAAATCAAATTGAAGTGCTCAGAGTAAGCTATCATGGAACAAAGCGGGAAAATTTAAAAAGAGGAGCCAAACATGCCTCAACACGTTATCCATTCCTTTAAGTCAACAGACAGGAAAAGGGGCTGACCAGTTCTAGGGGTAATGGTTTAAAACATCTGACCTGAGATCATGGCAAATGGGAGTGGCAAGGTAACCTGAAAAAAAGGGGAACATGGAAAGAGGAGGAGGGATCTGCATGCATGAGATCAGCTTCCTCAAAAGCGCCATACGTTGGCATAAACCAACGATGACTCTTGCCAGAGGTCACAAAACAAAAGGCTGCCAAGGGATGCCCAAAAGAGAATGTGGAACGCATCAAAAGGAAAAAAACCCATCAAGTAAGACAGGAACAATGCCTTCCACAGCAATTTCGCATCCTTACCGGAACCGGGCAAGAGTAAGCAAATAGTGGAAGGACAAACGTCTAACATGGACAGCAGCGACTCGCAAGGGAAAAATGGGCAAGCCGCATGGTGCAGCTCGGGTGTAAGACGCCGTCAGCGTGGAACCAGGAAAATAAAAAGGGGGGAAAGTTTAAATCAGGGGATGAAGAAACAAACTGGAAAAAAGTAAAAGGGGACCGTGGGAGGAATTAAATTGGATGAAAGTCCGAAAGAAGAAGAAAGGCCTAAAAAGGAAGGCGCACATGCAAGCCGGTGCAGACTGAAAAGGAGTATCAGGAAAAAGGGGTACCATGCTTGATGATCAATTAAAACATCTCAAAAACCAATTATAATGGGTAGAGAAAAGCAACTCTGATGTCAAGGACAACGGCTGACAGCCTGTACAGATCACGGGAAAACATAGGGAAGTAGTCTATGAAAGTCGGGTCCAAAGTCTATATAAGGGCGTTAAAGTGTGTGTGAAAAAAAAAATACACACTACGAAGTCTCTTTAGTGAGGGGGGGTGGGAATGCAACCCGGGGAATAAAGTGAGTGGCTCTTTCCGGGAAATGGGAATGGCTTGGGGTCGGAAAGGACGTATGAATTAAAACAAGTCCGTAGACGGAATTTGCTTTCCCTGTTAAGCGAAAAAAGAATTCGTATTGGCTGCGTTCGTTTGGGTGAAAGGAACAACCCCCACAAACATGGGCAGAAAAAGGAAGGGGAGAAAGGTCTCTTGACCTCAAGATGAAGGAAAAAAGTGCCCGGGACAAGCACCAGAAGGATTAAAAACAGCCCGTGGGAAATGGAAACGGTGCACGATGAACCACGGCCCTGGGACTGTGGGGTGGTGGGAGGCTAATTCGGTAGGGGGGGGGCTATAAAGACCAGCAGGGGTGCGAGAGGGGGGGGGGGTGGTGTGTACCAATTCGAGGTGGGGAGAGGTCCTTCGGTAAAGTGTATGTCAATTCACAAGGAGCGCGTGTGTAAAAGTTTAAGGAGAAGGGGAAAAGACGGGAGGAGGAGGGGCCTTCAAGACAAGGTTGAGAAAGGAAACAAATCGATTGGGGTCAAAACAAGGGAAAAACCACCCATTTTTGGAGAGGAAGGATCAGCAAAGACTCGCCGCTGAAAAGAGGTGCACATACACCGAGTGCGTCCTCAAAAGGGCCAAATAGGAAGAGGGTTTTGGAGCATGACGATTAGCCCTTAACCAACGAAAGTCGAATAAAAGGGTAAGCGGCCAGCCGATTGAAAGAAAAAGAACAGGGGCTTCTGAGACAAACCAGGCAGCAAAGTGCACTACCGAGAAAGAAGCAGGAGGAACGATTTAACCTATAGAGGCCAGATGACGCGTAAAGAAAAAAGGCAACAACGCCTGGCGGATCGCGAATTGGGGGGGGGGGGGGGGGGGGCAACCGGTCCCATCATATCCCTGGCTCCAACACCAAAAAACGCCAAAAGGCTAATCAGGGTCCAAAGGGAAACTGTGGGGTCGTTCAAGATCGGGAAAAGGTCTCTACAATGGAAGGGAACAGATGGCCAGCAAGCCGGATTACAACTGGAGGGGAACTAACTTGAAGGGCCCGGAGCAGGGGTGATCAACCGGAGTGGCAA
>Ga0179591_1295873_pt1 | contig 13561 bp, 11 predicted proteins | sample CZOMad2_1_08_16f_FD_182891 | JGI IMG/M metagenome (GOLD analysis project Ga0179591, IMG submission 182891) | Vadose zone soil fungal communities from Angelo Coast Range Reserve, California, USA - CZOMad2_1_08_16fungal (PacBio error correction) | ecosystem: Environmental > Terrestrial > Soil >...
ACGAACCGAAGCGTTACTAACCGAAGTGGTGAGAGAACAGGTCTGCGTATTCAGAAAACCTCAAGATCTCGGCAGAACAAGGCAGGGGAAAGAGAAGCGGGGTTCTCGATGGAAAAACCTTCTAGCGGGAAGGCAGGCTCTAATATGCGACGACGGGATGTGCGCCTACCGAAGAGTCTCGACGGCTAGAGAGCCGAGGATTGGACGACCTAAAAAAGGATGGGGAAATAGAGAAACAGAGCAGGGGAATTCGATATGGTCAACCTTGAAGTCTGTCCCGAGAAATAGTTTCTCTCTAGCGCTGAAAGAGGGAGCAGGGAAAACTGGGGAGAACCAATGTCGAGTTTCTGAATAAAAAATGACGATGGGACGGGCCTGCTGGCTTGAGTTCGGCCGCGTCAAGAAGACGACGACGAAAAGTAGTCAATGCGACAGGACCGGAAGGAACACGGCAATGCCCGCGTAAAAATGAGGGCAATGCGGAAAAAAGTGAAAGAACCGCCGAAAGAAGTTGACAAAGCGGAGCAAGGGGTGCAGAAGGGGGATAAAACTAAAACACCGACGAGAGACGGAGGGAGGGGTAAAAAGAAGCTGTCGAAGGTGGAGGAGAAGGATGAGAGGATTACACGGATCTGGACGTTGAACAGTGACCACAGGGAAGCCGCGCCTGACTAAGGAGATTGCTGAAGTAGCAGGGGTAAAACACTCCCGCACCACCGGAAAAGCTACGTCGTGCTTTCGTCGTCGCCGTCTGCGAAGAGGCGGACGAGGCTCGTTAAACGCGAGATAGAGAGATATCACCGAGGTTCGGTTGGGGTTAGAACCAAGCGTGGCTGTTCGACTGGAAAGAAACAATCCAGCAAAAAAACCGACAGACGCATGCTAGAGAGGCATGTTCTGTGCTAAAAAGAATCTGGGGGACGTAAGATAGAGATCGCCCGGCTGGGGGGGGCAACGGGAATACAGGAAAAGGAGGATCATAAGGAAGAAACGATCGGGACGGTATAGAGAAGGGGGGGGGATTGTGAAGGGGCACTTGCCAGCAGGAAAGCAGGGAGAACCCTGCGTGACTGGCAAAAGGCCGGTGAAGAGGCGGAACAACTAGTTTCACTCTTCTTGAGGACGATTTCTTCTTCCTGGGGAGGTGGCCCTCAACTCAGAGGGGACAGGGAGAGAGGGGACGTACGGGAGGGAGGGGAAGAGGGGCGGGGCAGTCAACTTCCTGGGAGACTCTGCGTATTCGTAGCTCTGCCGGAGGGAAGAGGCGTTGGGATCGAGGAAGAACTGGCCGCCTGGTTTTGAGTGAGGAACCAGTAATAAATTCAAACCCCCAAAAGGGCCAGCGTTGGAGGATTGCAAAACGAGGAGGGCGACGGGAATAAATACGTGCTAAATGCGGGGGGAGCATCGGAATTGGAAGAAGGGAGGAGTGCGTGGCCGAAGTCCGAATTGAAAAGCCCGATCTTCGCGAAACCGGAAGAAAAGAGACGAAAAGAGCGGATCCACTTGAGGAAATTGTGTGCGTGAAGGACCAGCCGGGGGAAAGACTTCAGGTAAGGGATACTTCAGCGCCGGCGCGACGAGCGACCATCAGAAGGTGGAAGATGGGGCAAGAGTGAGGCAGTCAGGGTGAAGCGGCTTGTCGTGCTTTTGACGTGCCACGCGAGAGGGGGGGGCCAGGCGCCGACCGAGAAGCGGCAAATGGATGAGCTTTAGAACCGGGGACCAATGCTGACCGGGGCACGGCGGGGGGAGTAATCCGCCCCAGCTATGTCCAGGGGTCAGGAGAGGGGGGTCAAGCCGAAGGCAGTTGTTATCAGCGAAATTGCTCAGAAGAAAAAAGCCGATGGAGTCGTAATTCAGCAGAGGAAACGACGAAAAGTGGAAGGCGGGGTACACATTGGCGTCGTTGACGATGTCAGCCGGCTGCCTTACACAGGGGAGCGGGGGGAATGACGGGAACGCGTCGTGCCGGAATTCTTCATTGAAGCCAGCGGACGTCGCGGGCAGATGTGCTCCAGGGAACAGAGGATAACCCGGGAAGGGGGGTCGGCAGAGCGCGACTGTCTGTATGGTGCACGTTAAGCTCCTAAGAAAGGGCTCGTTGGCAATGACAAGACGTCAAGATAAAAAAACAACAAAAAGGGGGGAGGGGGAAAGAGTAGAAGAAGCCTTGAACGCGGGGGAGAAAAGAAAGCCGGCGGAGGAAAAAGGAAGGGACATCCACTCTCGACAGAGGCCTACAATGGGAGTGACCGCGGCAGGAACGGGGCAATCCTCAGCTCTCCACCGACTGGCCTCGGCTTCAATGTGCTCACGAGATTCCTAGGCAAAAGACGACGTAAAAATTCGCGGGAAATAAGGGGAAGGAAAAAACTAGGCACCGAGAACGTGGGGGCGGAAAAAGAGTCATTGTCTCTTTTCTGGTGAGTAAGAAAAAGGCTTAAGACGCGCGGAAAAAGACACGTTAAGCGAGGAGACCAGTCAGGAGAGTCATCGGGGCGGACAAATCGTCGGCAATGAACGTTGACTAAGCTGCCCTCTAAGGCGACTAGACGGGGAACGCCAGGTGCCTGTGAATTCTCGGTCGGCGAAGGGGGCCGCATCTCGCGGGTCCAAGGGAAGAGAGAAACTACAAGAAAAAGGCCGTGTTTTGGGGGGGTGGGGGGGGGGTGGGGGGGTGGGGTGGGGGGGGCTGACGAGGGAAAAGTGAAGCTTCCAGATGAGTCGCTCGGGGAGCCTCTAGCGAAGAATGCATTAGAAACTGGCTCGGGGGGAGTCCACACAAACTAAAGTGGGAAACCGAGCGTTCGAAGGGGGGTGAGGAGTGGGTACGGCTAAAGATGGAGGGAGGGCATTCTGGATTCGAAGGAAAAGAAATAATCAGCGGGGAAAAAAATACCAGACTGTGAGGAATAGTCCGGACAAGGCAGGAAGCGGGATGGGTCGTGCTACGCCAAACGGACGGCGCGTTAGTAATGCATCAACGAAAAAAAAGGGGGGAAACTGCGTAAAGCAGAACAAACTCGATGGGATCCCTGTAGATGAACGCAAGAACGCGAGCGCTCAGACTGAAAGACGACACGATAAAAAGAAAACAGCTTTGTCGGCAAAGAACGAGCGCGCGCGGAACACATGAATTTGAAGGGGACCCTCGACGAAAGCCCGCCATCGTACGCAAGGAGTATTGGAAGACAAATCGGCAAAAGGTAGGGAGGGTCACTCAGGCGCGGGCCTGGACAGAGCATTCCTTCCCTGGCACGAGAAAACAGACGAGGGGTCTTTTGGGCTGGACGCGGGGAAGATTATGCCAGGCGTCTAGCAGCGAAAAAATCATCACAAGAGAGGGGAACAGGGGGAACACGGTCGATCTCGATGCTCGGGAATCGGGACGCTGGCCGCGCAGGGGCAACAGGCAAGAGGAATATACTTGAAAGAAGAAGAACCGGGGGAACGCGCCGTGATCGAGGCGATGAAGAAAAGCTCGGGTCCGAACTCAAGAAAAAACTAAGACAGAAACTGTGTAGCGGGGGGAAAAGTCTACCATCAAACCAAGGGCGAGCCCGGACAGACTTCTATAGGCGCGACGCGGACACTGTCCAAGGAAGTGCAAGACCCAGAAGTGACAACGGGGAAGACATTCTGGCAGACGGGGGATCTCGTAGGGATCTTCTGAGAGGGAATACAGCCTAGTAGGGGGAGGCTGGGGTTGTCGCTGAACAACCTCCAATTGAATAGCTCGCGCAAAGGCCGGCGTAGGGAGGGGAGTGAATCTGGTAGTAGGTCACCGGAGGGCAAGCGTGGAAACAATGCCTGCTTCCTTGGCCGAACGTCGCCTTGAAAGCCGGGAAATCGCTTGGGTCAGAGGAGCCGACGCAACATGACGCAGGGGGGCCAGAGTCATGTGGTAGAATCCTCGCCAGTGTTCCTCAAAACAATTTCGCGACAATATGTTCCGCGAGTAGACCGGAATTCAGGGGAAAAAGAGAACGGAAAAGCATCGCACTGGGGAACGTCGAGCGTCTTGACCAACTTAAGGGGGAGAGGGACTTTAAAAGGGAGTTCGCCGAACTAAGATCCCGATTAGGGAAGCGCGGCGAAAAAAATCTGAGGAAACGTCGCTACCACGGTGAGGTAAAAGCCTCGTAACAAGGGATGAAATTGAATGCAAACGGACGACCGAGTTATCACTGTGAAACATGACGCAGAGGCGGCAACACCACTTAGGCGTAGGACTTGCGCCATGCCTTTTCGAAAAGAACTGAAGTCAACAACAAAACGAAAAGAGAGCGTGGTAAGACATCGCAAAGCCGGGGGGGGGCGGTTAGCGTCATTCAAGCTGGGGCGAACGAAGCAAAAACGATACCGGTGAAGGGAAAGTAGGTCGGCAAGCTGAGGAGGTTGCTCAAGGAGGCGACCAGAATCGAGAAGCGCAATGGGGATCGAAAGAGAGGCGCCCGGTATTGACCCCCTAATGAGCTCGAAAACGGCGACGAGATACTACGGCGAATATGATCGCGGAAGAAACTCAGGCATCAATAGAAAGGGAAAAAAGTGCTTGGTTAAGGATCGTGTCGGCTAATATTGTTGGGGAGGGAGGAAAGGGAAACAAAAGGGCGAAACGGGTTGAGGAAAAAAAGGATCGAGTAAGAACTGACGCTGGCAGGCAATGTGTTTCGACCAGGGAGGTGGAGCCCCGGTACGCGACTAGTCGAGGACGGACTAAGTCGAAAATTAGGAAAGACAACATGCGGGGCAAATGACCGAGGAAAAAGTCGGCGGTTCTTTAGACGAAAAACCGACAAACGGGCAATGAAAGCGGGGAGGCCGGGACACGAACGAGAGAAAGTCGGGGACGGGAGAAGACAAGAAGAGCGAAGAAAGGCGGAGGGGGGGGGTAAGGGGAGCTAATGCTGTCTAAGCGGATCGGAGGGGAGACATGATGCACTCGCTAGATGAATGCGGACATGCCTTGACAGGGAATCCCAGACTCGCCGGAAATAAAAGGCACTACTTCGTAAGACGGGAAATACAGAGCCCCCGCACCCCTAAAACCTCACAGAGAGCTTCGGAAGGTGCGGAAATTCGACGCGGGAGGGGCGCTCGGAAGGAAGAAAGAAATCTAAGAAAACAACGGTAGAAGCCCGCGTTGGCTGTAGCACTGAAGAGGGCTGGCAGGGTTCGAACAGTTAGACCGTCAAGCACTAATACCCTACGCTCGAAGAGAGAAGGTTTTGGGCGGAAGAAAGATCTGTGATGGAGGGACTGGGCGAGGGACCGCTATCACCGAGGACAAGCACCGCTGCCAAGATAACCGCGACAGGGATCTCTCCGTTTGGAGGGGCGGGAATACTCCGGAGTACGAGCGCCTGCACGGGAAATCCTCTTTCAGATTATGGATGCCGAAGAGTGCATCCTTGCTGCAAAGGGCGGAGGAATCATTTGCCCGAATGGAAACCCATGAGCAGTCGGCCGAAAGAGGATGGGATTCTGGGAACGGGAAAGAAGTTGGAAAAGAACGCCTCGCGGATGCGTAAAAATCTGGCCGCTTCGGAAAATTGGGCATATCGGATGGGAAAGGGGAACCGCACACCCTGGTTTCGTACAGTCAGCCCGGCATACGCGGGGTAGATCAGGGATAAACTCAGCGATGCCGGAGGGGGGGAAAGCAAACCGTCCTGAAAAAGAACGCGGGAATTTCGCGATTATGAGTAACGCGTGTGCGAAGCAGAATGGGAAACAAAGATCGACTAAACAATCCGTCAAAAGCTGATTCGACCGACGAGCGGATAAACGTGGATCTTCCTTGGGAGGGAAGATCGTAAAAAACGAAGGTCCGAGAACTGCAGATGTTCGGCGCCGGGCTGCGACGAAAGAAAGGAAAGAGGGTGAAGATGGGTGAAGGGCGCCATCGTCGCTGGAGTTCTTTTAGCTTGGAAGGAAGACGAGAGGGCGACAGGGCCGGGACGAATTCAACCTCAAGTGGGATGGCTTCGATTAAAATTTGGGAAGGGGTCCTGAGAAGAATCGGACCATGGATGAGGGAAGTTGAGAAGAGGGCCCAAGGAATTAAGAGCCGCAATGGGTCTGTCACTGTCGAGCCTACCGGGGGGGAAGCGGGTTGCTGTCAAACGGCTCGGAAGGGGAAGGCCTCTTCAAAATGTAAAAGCAAACTATCAGGACGAGGGGACGTCTTACAACAGTTGCCGAGTAGGGCGAGGCCGGCGGAGGAGGAACGAATAGGTCGGACGGCGGCGTGATCTGCCTACTGCTGTCCGTTAAGGCCGATCGCGGGCCGAGAGTGGCTGGGAACAAAAGTGAGGGACAGATGAACCGACAATCGGGGTCGCAGAGGCGGGACTCGACGATGTTAGATGGTCACGTTAATAACTACGATGTAATGGGGGTGGCAAGACGTCAATGAGGGGATAGACCTTACAAAAAGATAGAGTCAAAAGAGAAGTGAAGACCCACCAAGGAAATGAGACAAGGAACAGGATGGAAGGAGATACCGTTAAAAAAGTCGATACGAGGTGGGCGAAACAAGGGGCTGTTGAAATATGAGAAAAGCGGCCGCCCTGGTTGTCACAGGCTGTCGGGCAAAGACGTCAGTGGAAGGGGGGTCAGCAGTGCAGACAGGGAGGGGCAAAGCAGACCGAAACGTTCCTTAGGGGAAAACAGAATAATCAGTAAGGTCAACCGACGGCAACGTGTGGAGCCTGCGAATTGGCTCTGGCTGGTGTGTACTAACGCATCGGGACTTATCATCGAAAACAGCACCCTAACGGGACGCTACTGAAGGACAAAGGCAAAATGGAAAGTGGCGTAGGCAAAAACTTCCATTCAAAGACATTACCTATTGAGCTCGCTGAAAAGGGCAGAAAGTCGACGCACGAAGTGCCGGTGGGAAGGTCGCGGGGGGCGGCCCGACTCAGGGAGGTGGGCCACGTCAATTTACCATAACTCCAAAGAACTACAGGGGACAGACATCGTTCACAACTGAGAAAAATAAAAGCGCTCGGCGGAAAAGGTAGAGATCGGATGTAAAAAGATCTTACGAACAACCATGACAGCAAGGATCCTCGAGATGAAGAAGCCTGCGACGGAGTGGGAAGAAAAGGATCGTCAAGTCAGACGACGAAGCCTCAAAGAGAAGTCGCCAGAGGGATAAGAGTGCTGCTTTGCCGGTAAACGCCAGCATCGGGGGGGGGGAGAAGTTTTCTACTAAACCACCCGCTTAAGGTACTGAAGGGAAGACAGACAATGTCGTTCAGCTCGGCGGAATCAAAAACGATTTAAAAGCAAGGAAGAGGTGCCGTACGATCCGAAGGAAGTGCAAACACGATCAAAAAATGAGGGCCGGCATGAAGCCGGAACGACAGGTTGCAATATTAATGCGAGCCGGCACGCCTTCAAAACCCAGGCGAGGTAATTCCGGGAAAGGGCCTATCGTCAGCCGGCTGGACACTTGCACGGAGAGAAGGCGAAAAAATAGATCAAGGAGGAGAGAATCCGTCGAGGGTCCATAGGGAAGCAGGAATAGGGGGATGTAATGAGAAAAATTAAGATCTCGGAAAGCGGGAGAAATCTAAAGAGGAGAGAAGGGGAAACAATGAAGAGAAATCAGGGATGCGAGGAAAGTGAGTGCTGGACAGAGTTAAAGGAACGGTCACAGGACCAATAGAAGAACGTGCTGAGCGAAGAAAGCTGGGCTCGGAGCCGGAGAGGAGGCGGGGAGGTGAATACTAGTTGACGACCGGGGAAAGGAAGGAAACATGACTCCCAAAGAAAAATACTGGAGTCTGGTGAGGGGAGGGCGGCCGTACTACCAAGGAACGAAGCCTGCAAAAGTATAAGAGGCGAACGCTGTTCACTTTGAACTGAAAGGGCAGCATCGAAGAAGTGAACGGGGGATAAATCATTAAGCCGAAGAACAAAAATCTGATTCGATAATGACGCCGTTAAGGATTTTGGTCCTTTCCAAGATGGAAATCAACGTCAGGCAAGCGAAAAGCGTGTCGCGTAAACAGAGGGGGAAAAGGGGCGTCAGTGCCCTCAAGGCTTGACGCTTTTTTCCGAGGGGCCGGGACTTGCCAAGGCACTGGAAAAGCAGCCTTACCATTCGCGGTCGTCAATCGGTACGCCGAAGCCGAGACGAAAGGCCCAGAGTCAGGTGGGATTCCTCGTCGACAGGTTGTCCCTCAACAGGGGGAGGGGCTAACAATTTGTGAAGAATATGAGGGCCATAGAAAGCACCTCAGAACTGGGAAAAACTTATAGAGGCTTGACCAGCCCGGCGGAGGTCTTGTCCGAGAGTAGCCGGGATCGGAGGAGCAGGGGGGGAGATTAACGAGGTAGGGAGAAACCTAAACGGGGAAGGACGGGGGAGCCAGGCAGTAATATCGAAAGGGTTGTCAAGCTAGCTGCTGCTGTACGCCGACCTTAATTCAAGGGCCGACTGGGCACATCAGGACGATGAGCTCGCGACCAAAAAGGCGGTGGCGTACTTAACGCCAATTCCTGTTCGACAGTCAGAGAACCACAACAAATAGTGGTACGACAGGAAGACGACGCGGCGAAGTGAAAAGAATTCGGGGGACGTCAAGGGGAAAAAGCTCTGCCCAGAACGGAACGGCCCGTTGGCATTCAGTGCAAGGGGGAAGGGCCGAGTAATCATTGAGATTTGGGACCAATAAATGCTCGAAGATGCGCAGAAAGGGGCAAAGCTGGAGAAATCGACAGGAGAAGAGCACTAGCAGGCGAGAGAGGGACAAGAGAGGAAAGATGAAAGAGAGCGGCAGAAAAGGGATGGTGACGCAATTGGACGACGCTATATTGGGTTCGGGATAAGCAAATCTGGGGGGGGGAACACCGAACGAGGATTTACGGAAGAACAGAATTGCGGTGTCTGTAGTTGAGGGCCGGTCTGAGCGTAACGCATAAGAGAGCAAGAACCGAGGAAAAGGGCAGACGCCGGAGGGCAACGGTACAAGATGGCAAAGGTCAGGAGGGGGGAGGGCAACTAGATAAAACGGAAAGAAAGGGGAAGGTATACGAGCTACTAAAAAAGGAAGGGGACGGGGAAGAGGAGAAAGACCGCCTAGAGAGACGACAAAAAGTAGGCCAGAGCCGACGTAGGGGGGAAGAATCGGATAGGCGAATGAGGCCGGTCAAGTCTTTTCGGGCGGCATGGCAGGGGGGACAGTGAAAGACTTTGAAGCCGAAGGATATAGGGTCAGAGGAGTCTCGGGGGGGATCGGGCCAGCCAGAAAGCCCCACGCAAAAGGTCAGTAGGAAACGCTGTACTGCTTTCTAGAGGCGGCTGCGGCGAGCAAAAAATCATCACGAACAGGACATCTCTAAGAACGACTATCTCAAACCTCTTCAGGTAGTCTAGGCGATTGAGAACCGGAGCAATCAGTAAAGAAGATCCTACCGACTCAAGAGAGCGTTCACAAGTGGGGAATTTCGGATCGCGCGTGCCGGCGAATCGGGGGCCTAAAAGCAGCATCAAAACAAATGCTTGACAGGAACACGATCACGGAGTGATTCGCCTGGTGAGGTGGGGGCCTAAACTGTGAAGGGAAAAGAAGGAGTGCCCCCGCCCGCACGGGTAACGGTTGCAGAGGAAGGCTCACTCAGGGAGTTCACTTAAGGCGGACAGAAAGGCGGAACACAAAGTCATCTTGGGGGTCCATCGCGAGTAGGCTCATGGGAAATCCTATCGGAGCGTGATCTTGTCGGAAGTCGCAGCAGCGTGGACGGGAAAGAGGAAAGCTTCTACAAGCACTTTGTGCTCCACGGAGTACTGAAGACTGTCAACGCAAGGTGAAGCCCTGTCAAAAACAAAGTGCCGCGGTGTTCGGAGTCGAGCACGACTCATGATGGAAGGCGGGGCCGGAAGCGAATCGGGAGACCGGATGAACGCTGACTGAGGATTTGGAAAACGGGGGGGTGAGGAACAGGGCAACCCGTGAGAGTTAACTAAGTCGCATAACATACGCAGCGAATCATCGAAGCGGGTAGTCGTCAGTTCGTGCAGCGACGGTCCTCGGGAAGGCGTGGTACTAATTAGCCGAGGGGAGGGAGACGGAGTATCGGCAAGTGAAGATGGGCCAGATTTGCGTGCTGAGGTCGTGGTACAAAAAAGCGCAGAAGGGGTGATGAACGAACCGTAACGGAACACTTGGATGCTCAGGCTAAGGTAAAAGCAAGGTCGATCGTCCGTTAGAAGGTGGTTGATTCGGCCGCCCAGCTCGGCCCGCCCTGGGGGGGTTCTGCTCTTCCTCGCAAAACCTCTCGGTGCTTTTCTCTGGGAGCGGTCTCAAAGGGGGGAAGATGACGGTGAGTGGGTACTGTAACATCAAACGGAACCTAACTTAGTCTGAGGAAGATGGGGGCATGTGAAAAGAGTGAGAGGCAGAGGGACTTTATAGCTATGGGGGGAGAGGACGGCGTCTTATAGCCTAAAGCTTCACAGGAGCACGCGAAGGGCGGAGGCAGCAATACCAGTGACTGAAGAGAAACCGACCATCGTGGTCGCAGCAGAGGCTCGCGATTTCTTTTCTTGGGGTCAAACGTGAAAGACACGGGCTGGAAGGTTAATTGGGGCAAACATAAGGGGAGAGCTCTGAGAGACAACCATATATTAAAGGAGAGCCTCTTGAAGGTTGCATGGAAAGGACAAGCCCGAGTCTTAGGGATTAACGGAACAAGAAGCAGACCGGTGGCCAAAGGAAGGGTAGTGATATCCTAGGGGAGCACCACTGCGACCGCGGAAGCTGTGCCTTCAGGGAGGGGTCAGCAAACAGGGGATATCACGACGAAGTGCGAATTCATTCGGATAGGAAGAAGCAGAAACTACATCTCCTGCACAGGGTACGCAAAAGAAGCGGTCAATTGCTCGAAGGGATTGGTTAAGGGCAAAGAAACGTCGAGCAAACGAGAACACAACAACCACCTATAACTGTCTGAGAGAACCTAAAAGGGATAATCAACTACTGGGTCTCAAACCAAACATGGGGCAGTCACGGAAGGGGCCGGCGACTCTGCGGACCTATAAAAAGAGAACTCTACTCACTCGTTGGAAGGGGAGTCTCTAGGGCGCCGGCCAGCGGTCATACAAAAGAAAAAGGACAAGAACGAAAAGGAACTATAACTTCCCCATCGTACGCGGATGAGTCGTCGACTGCGTCTGAAGTACCGGCAGACGGGTTAAAAACCCAAAAGGCGTGTTGGCCCGCTGAGAAAGAAGCTCGAAGATTTAAGGCTTCGATAAAAGGGGGAACAGATCGGAGGAAAGGGGACTGCTGCCAACGAAGTGGAAAAGACAGAAAGCGCGAACGGGTCAGAAGGCTAAAAGGGTGGACGTATTTCTGAGGGAACGCGGCATCGTGAGGGTTACAACTAACGGGAATGGCGGCGGACTTTGCTAGGCCCGAACCAGGATGCAAGGGAGCGCTATCACAAAAGCAGTGAGACCTGGGGGGGCCGGGGAATCCGCAGGCTCATAGCTTGACCCCGACGACACGCTAGTTGGACCGGCTAACGCTCCATGCAAGATGAAGGTGGCGGTGAGGAGATGGTCGCGAAAATCGGGAGAGTAAGTAATGGGCCTGTTCGCACGAATCGGCAGCCAGCTGCGGCGGGCACGTTGGCGCGGCATTAATTCACGTCACAAAAACTGAGAGAAGACAGTCTTGAAGGAGGAAATCTTCTAGGGGGGGGATCCGGGAGGAAATACGGCGAAAGAAGAATCAGAAAACTCCGCCGAAAACATGAAGGAGAGGTCCAGGGAGGAGTAAGGCGGGGGCTTTCCGGACTCGAATACATAGCCAAGACTGAATCGCGCGGAATGAGCCTTCTATGAGGGGAGTGGAAGGGAAGCTAGCTCGTCAGCCGTCTCAGCCGAAAAGCGACCTCACTCACAGGGGAAAAACGACGTGAGGCGGGTTCAGCGATCCACAATTTAACAACTTTCAATGCGTCGTAAGACGCGGAGGGACGTGTCAATGGCAAAACAGAAACGAAGAAGACGAGCAGCATCATGCATCGGCCGCTATCCTATCGTCAGACTTCTGAGGAACTCCCTCGGGGAAGGGTGCTACGTCTCAAGGATGATGGTTGTACTTGGCAAATGACGTAAGGAATGCAGGACGCTTTTCGTAAGGGAAAGCACATTCTGAAAACGGATTTCATTCTTCGGGGGACCTGCAAACAGAACTGACCAATGCCGACGGAGGCCGTCGGTCCCTTGGACAAATTGCCTTGCCGCCTAGTCGAGTCATTCTGTCGAAGGGGAAAAAGAAAGAAGGGGAACGACAAAGAGCAACGTCCATGGGATAATCGAGACATGTACTCCACCAGAGGGCGAAAGAATTGGGTTCCTAATATACAAGAGCTGCAAAAAGAAGGGAAAATCATAGAAATGTTAGTGACTTGGCGACGGGACGGGCGCGTAGCCGCGTCTCTCGTACTTGTAATCCAGCGAGTGGAGGAAGAACTCCGTCGCGCAGAAAAGAGCCATGCGCGGAGATAGGAGAAAGACGGAGTGGCGAAAAAAGGAGGGACTCAGCTTCAGTAACTTCACCTTGAATGGAAAAGAGAAACCGATCGTGGGCAAAAGCAAAAAGGAAAAACAAAAAGCGAACGAGAAAAAACGGTCGGACTGGTAAAGGAAAGCCGGGGGGGGACTCGATAACAACAAAAAAAGAAAAAGTTACATATAGAGTAACAGGAATTCGCGGATAGAGAAGGGGAGGTGTTTGGGCACAGACCGCTGCGTCAGTTTCAAAGCTGCTGCCCACGGGGGCCCCGTGGAAATTACAAGGTGCCGAGGAGCTAGAATCTATGTTTGGGCAAGACCTAGAGTTTAAGACTCTAAGACGATCGATGAAAAGGCACTTGTTACCCCTACTGGAATCAGAAACACGACTCATCAGAGGATAGAGAGACGAGGGAACGGCAAGACCTACGGAAATTCGAGCAATCGCAAGTAAGGTGCGGAGTGGTCACTTTAGCGAGGTTTTTGCGTTCTAAGCTCGGAAAAAAAATCTTAGGAAACGAGTGGAGGAAAACCATGGAGGAGGGGAGGGACTGAAAGGAACGCTTGCCTGCGTGACTGTGAGACCTTGCGGGAGCCAGGCGTCAGCGCAGTCAGAAGGACGGACGAAAGGCACGAAGGGGACAGACGGGCAAGGACTGAAGTCAATGGCAAAAAAACACGCAGGTCTTTAATACACGAAAAAAAAACAAGACGGTCAAATATGGAAGGGATACAAGAGCTCTAAGACAGGGGTGACACGGGAATAGCAAAAACGACGCATTCGACTGAACGGGAGGAGGGAAGGTGAAGCGAGAGAAAAAGGTTCGGAGGGACGGGCGGCGGGGAGCATTAGATTTCAGAGGGGGCGGGACAGGGCGTCTCCGCTCCTTACTAAAACACGGATCGGCCAATCCGGTGTAAGACGGCCAAAACTCCCTCACCGAAGCCAGGATTCTCGGAGGTCGATGGTCGCGCGCGGTAGGGTAGGCAGCAGTTTCAGAAACAGCATCTATCACG
>Ga0179591_1343247_pt1 | contig 13561 bp, 23 predicted proteins | sample CZOMad2_1_08_16f_FD_182891 | JGI IMG/M metagenome (GOLD analysis project Ga0179591, IMG submission 182891) | Vadose zone soil fungal communities from Angelo Coast Range Reserve, California, USA - CZOMad2_1_08_16fungal (PacBio error correction) | ecosystem: Environmental > Terrestrial > Soil >...
CCTGGTTAAAAGCTGAATGCTTCGAGCCGACGGATGTCACGGCATCGGCAGTCTCAGTCTTAAAAGTCGGCGGCCTTGGGGTGGTGGCCTTGCCAAACCCATGGGTGCAGTCTTGTGGGGGGGGGGGGGGGGGTGTGGTGGGGTGGGGGGTCCAAAAAAAAAAAAACAGCGTGGTGGGTGTGTTTTTTTTTTACCTCCAGTGTGTTTGTTTTTGTTGTTTGACCCAACGGGGAACGCCACTGCTTTTGGGAAGTAGAGGAAAGACCGGGGGGTCTCAATAGGAAAGCCCCGACTCAACCGTCGCCGCGGCATTAGTCTGGAAGAAGGGTCATCTGGGGAGGGGGAGGTGGAACAATTACTTCGGGAAAGCTCAATGATACGAGAAAATCACCGCTAACGTTACCAAAACCATCACTAAAGGGGGGGGGACAGGAGACGGAAAGGGAAACAACGGAAGCCTGCTAAGCCCGGCCTCACTCTTGGAAACTGGCCACGCCGCAAAAGCCTCATTCGCAGGGGAGAAACCGGGTTACTTATCCCTTGAAAACGCGCAGTGGTGGAGGGAAAGAACCGGGGATGGAAGAGTGTGGGGGTAGGGTACTGTGTTGGAATGGAGGGGGAAGATGGAGGGTGGTTATTGGGCTAGGGGGGGTGGGGTAAGGTGGAGGGGGGGGGGGGAGGGGTGAGGGGGGGGAAAGAGGAGGGGTCGAGGGGGAGATGAAGGGGGGGGCTTAGCTCTTTCCATCAGGTGGACCATGGAGAAACCGATTTCAGAGGAGGATAGAAGCCTTGACGGAGCTCTGAGATAGGGGGGGGTCGGTCTCAATCTCGATGCAACTTTATTCTTGTCAGTCTTGAGGCAATAGTTCAGCGGACTAGAGAGTGGGAAGGCACCGTTGATTAGGCTACTAAGGGAATATCCTCTTTTTGTAAACTCGCGGGGGAAGAAAAAACGAGGACGGCCCTTAGGGAAGCTGCACTTTGTCTCAAAAGCCCTGAGACCATACGAGGTGCAGTGATTGTTTTTCTGCGTATACAGCCGCCTGAAGACGGGGGGGGCGGCGCAAAGGGAAGGAGTCCAAAAGTGAGTCTGGGAAGAGCCATCCAGAAAAGTAAAGGTTCGGAGTGGATCAAGCTGGAATGGATGGACGGGCGGCCTCAGGTCCTTGAAGCGCGAATAGTCAAGGGTCAGGAGGGGAAGGAAAAAAAAGAGTGATTTACACGAACGGGACGCGTCATCTGGGGGGGCGATTCGACCATAGTTTCAAGTCCCAAGGGCCGACCCCGTCCCCAGAAAATGCGAAGGCCCTGTCAAAACGACGCCCATGTGGGAGGGAGTACTCAACACGAGAAGTGAGGGTCGTCAGTTATCCTGCGGGCTAAGGCGAGAAAAGCCAAGAAACACTAAAGACGCACAAAAAAAGAATTCCCCGACAAGTCTCACTCATCCTGCCCAGATAGGGTTCCTTCGAAACGATCTAAAGTCCATCGAAGCCTCACGCGAACCGACAGGGCGTAGTACACTAGATTGAGGCTACAAATTCGCTCTCTGGTAACCTGAAAGTGGACGGGACCTCCTTTAGATTGCTGGTTCTATCAGAGGCGTCAGGGTTCTGTCCGACTTCTCGCCAAGGGCATCGTAAGCCATCTTAGACACAGCGCAAGGACCGGAGAAGAAAATAGGGGCAAATAGCTAAGGACTAGAAATTCATTGGCTGTTTGCGGGTCCTGGGTGCACGCAGGCCAATGTGAAAGGGACTGGACTTAGCGAAATTGGCCCGCTTGGGGGCATTCTGTTGGGGGGCATCGATCATCCAGGGGGTTAGGGGTCAAAAAGAAGAAAAAACACTGACATTGCGAGAGAAGTCAGGAGAGGGGGGGGGGATCTTAAACATGTGGCAGATATTGCCATCCGTGGGAGAGGCTTCCCAAAGATGGCATGGCAAAATCAGGTGAGAAGGGGGGACGCACGTGAGGGGTAATGAGGGGGAGGGGGGGGTGGGGGGGTGAGGAGGGATAGGGTGGGCGGGGGGAAGGAGGGGGGGGAGGGAGGTGGTCAGGGGAGGAGGGAAATGGAAGGGAGGGGAGGGGAGGGGGGGAGGGAGGGAAGGGGTGTAAAGGGGGGGGGGGAGGGGGGGGGGGAGAATTAGAGGGTGGGGTTAGGGGTAAGCGGAGGAGGGGGGGGGGGGTAGGAAGGGGGAGGTGGAGGGGGGGGGAGAAGGGGGGAGTGAGAGGGGCAGCGGGGAGGGGGTGGCAGGATAGGGGGGGGGGAGGGGGGCGTATGGGGGTGTGGGGAGTGGGGCGGAAATGGAAGGTGGTGGAAGGGTGTGGGTAGAGGAGGGATGGGGCGAGGGGTGGTGGGGGAGAGGGGGAGATATGGGGGGGAGGGGAGGGAGCGGGGGTGGGGTGAGAGGGGGGGTAGGGGGGGAGGGTGAGGGGTGGGGAGCGGGGGGGGGTGGCAGGGGGAAGGGGGGTGGGGGAGATGGGGGGGGGGGGAGGCGGGGGGAGATGAGGGAGTGTGGAGGGGGGCAAGGGGAGTGGGGGAAAGAAGAGAGGGATATTTTGGAATACAGGTAGGGGTGGGAAAAGGGCAGAGGGGGGGGGCGGGGGGGAGGGGGGTGGAAGGGGGGGGGGGAGGGTTGAGTGGGGAGGAGGGTGAGGGGGGGGGAGGGCGGGGGTGAAGGGGGAGGTAGGGGAGAGAGGCGGGGGGAGGGAGAGGGGGGGGGGAGGGGGGAATGGATAGAGGGGGGGAGGGGAGGGGGGGGGGCGAGGGGTGAAGAAGGGGGAACGGGGAGGGGGGGGGGGTGGATGAGTAGGGGAGAAGGGGGATGGGAGGGGAAAAGGGCGGGGAAGGGGGGAGGAAGGGGTTGAGGGGGCGGAGAGGTGCGGGGGAGGAGTGGGGGTGGGGAGAGGGAGGAGGGGGTGGGGGGGGGGTGGCGAAAAGTGGGGGGGATGCGAAATAAGATGTGGGGGGGGGGATGATTGGGGTAGGGAGAGTGAGGACGGGGGGGGGGGAAACGGGTGGGAGAGAGAGAGTAGAGAGGGGGAAAAGTGGGGAGGGGGGGGGGAGAGGTGAATGGAATGGGCAGGGGGGGGGGGGCGGGGATGGGGTGGGTTATGACAGGAGAGCTGGGGGGGGAGTAGGAAAGGAGTGGGGAGAGAGGGAGTGGGGTGATAGGGGGGGGGGGAAAGGGGGGGGGAGAAGTGGGTAAGGTATGAGTGACTGTGGGTGGGAAAAGGTAGATGTAGCTTATGGGGTTTCGGACGAAAAGAAAAAAAACTCAGTTAGAATATTAAGTACAAGCCTCCTCTTTGACAATCCAGGTTTCTAGGGGCGCGGGGGCGCCGATTCCATACACTAAAAAAAGAGAATTTGTCGACGAGCGATGCTTTATTGACCACCATGAAAAGAAGAACCTTTATGGTAAAGACGCCGACTCAACGGTGAAGGTCGGGTGCGAAAGTGGGGGAAGGGGCAATGCGGGTGAGAACGAAGTTCCCGGGGAGGCGACCACTATGAGCTTAAGGGTGATGGCTGCTTTGATGCGGCCGAGTCAGGATGGCCGTGAACGGACAAGAAGGAAAAACCTTTAGGGCGCGAAGTGACGAAAGAAATCCGATAGGAAAGTCTCAAAGGAAAGAAACTAAGAGAAGGGGTGTCGACCATAATTCGGCGATCGCAGGAGGACAAAGACCTCTCAAAAAAAAGGCGAAGAGGAGGAAGTATAAGAGTTTCTTCTTTCGATCAGAGAACCAGTAGGGAGAACTGAAATTCCGCTATCCTGCGACGCAGCCCGCGACTGAGATTATGAGTGGATGTGGTGGAGTCAACTGGAAGCAAAACTCTCGCTGTCAGAGGGGAATCCTTTCACGAAAAAACCTGACTCGCCAGAAGAAAGCCTACAAATTTCCGGATCCTCAGGGACTAAGGACATAACAGCAAGGTCGCCAGAAGAAGCATAAAAAAACAAGACCTTCAAGAAGGGGTTTTCTGCTTGAAAGAACCGATCTCGGTGGTGCAGCTCCGGCTGCCGGGGGAAGCTCGGCAGAGAAAACCTGGGTGTCTCTGGGTTAAATGGAAATCGCATGGAGATGCCCACTGGATGAAAAAGGGACCCCGGCGGGGCTACTTCATCACGTTCGGGAAGTCTGTACCTTGAGGATCAGGGGAGATTACACAGGAGAAGGAGAGGAGGGAATGAACATACCAGCTCTCTCAGCGAAAGTTGCAAAAAATCCTTCCATTCGAAGACTGGATACAGAGAATTCTGGACGATCAAAGTAAAAGCTGCTCAAGACCGGGGGGAAAATAATAGACTATCCGTCACCACTCGAGTATAAAAGAAAAAGGAAAGAAAAAAAACGAAAGGGGTCCCGAAGGAGTCTAACGCCTGGCCTAAAAGAGCCAACATTTGGAAATAAAGGAATAGAAAATCCGTATTTGAATTATTCCTCGCGCGGTTCCAGAGGGGAGAAAGAAGGGCTTTATCAGATGCCGATCCGAGAAGCAGTCTCTTAAAGAATGATGCCTGGACGAGGGGCGATTCCAGATAAAGTCTGTACAGTACACCATCAGCTCGACAGTTCGCCTAACGCGAGGGGGTACAAACACGCTTAGAGAATGAGCGGCGCAGTCGACTATCTCCGGCAGGTGATAATAGGCCCAGCGGGCATGTGAGGGGCAAGGGGAGGGCATGAGGCTTGTGGGACTGTGGGAGCTTCATCTTCGCGAATCGTCACCGGAAGGAAAAAAAGGAGAAATCCCAGAAAAGCTCGAACGGCCGAGAGTGGTTTCTTGGTCCAGCACACAAATCGCGTGGCGGTTACGGAGGAGAAGGGAGAATGAAAGCGGGCAAGCGAGGGGTGGATTTGACGGAGTCGCGACCTCGCACCATGCGCAGGCGCAAGTAAGCAGTTCTCTCAATCACCAGAGGGGAAACCAGTCCCACGAGCTGCGAAAAAAAAGGGACTACAAGAAAGTCGGCAGGAGATGAAAAAAATCTTTATCCAGTCGAATGTAACTGTCTAGGGGGGTTCGGCAAATGACAAAGGGGAATCGTTGCCGAAAATACCGATCAAGCACTAAGATGGCTAACTTTTGCAAACCGCGAACCACAAACCTCAACACAATATCGAGTTGCCTGGAGGACTGTGGAGAACAGAGACAACATGGCCCAGAAAATGTCTTCCACGTCGACCCTGGGGACAACGGCGAAAGGGGGGGGGGAAGGGACTTCTTAGCGAAAGCAGGACGAAAAAGGCCGGGGCATTTCTCGAAGCACGGCGTGAAGCATAACGGTTGCCAGAGGAGCAAAAACTGTGATGAATGGATCACTACAGAAATCATCGCGCCGCGGCGAAGGGGAAACCCTGGGACAAAATGGCACGAGGCACTGAGCATCCTTGGTAACAGCGGGTCACATTTCATCTATGGTTTCAGGACGACTGGGAGAAGCGAAAGATAAACCAACGGAGCTCGACGAGAGCGTCCAAACTCTTTCTCAGGGAAGAGCTCCTAGGGAGTCGTATACTTGCTGAAAGAAAACGGGAGCGGCGAGGACCTAATAGTGTAAAGGGAGTTTTACTTGAGATACCGTTGCACACTGTTCGACTTGGGAGGGATAGGGGGGGGGAGGTGGTGTCACGGGGGATCGGGGGAGGAATCCTGCAGAAGAGGGGGACGTTGAATAGCCATTTATTGGTTGGGAAATTGCCCGATACAAAGGGAAGACCGCCGAATGTGCGCAGAGTCGATCTTAGGACGAAGGGTTTAAACCAACCGTCGACTGTAGATAGACGAAAGAAACACAGCTTGGACGTGCCCCCTCTGGGCTCAAGCCAAAAGCCCCGTGCGACGAAAGAGGAATCCGGGACGAATAGCACCTCTCATACAGGAAGGGGAACTAGAATTCAAGTGGGTAAGAAAGACAAGAATCTGGTAAAACGTATCTCCTCACACAGCTTATGGAGGAAAGGATGATAACCGGGGGGGGCACCTACACTCAAGATGATAGGCCTAACAGTTCAAGGATGTAGAGAAGGTCTCACGGCTTGGGAAGCAAAGGTTTGCGATGACTCTTGGGAGAATGCGGGCGAACTGGCTGTTTTCTTTTGGGTCTCAGATTCCGGGTCACGAAATGGTTCGGTTCTTCTCGTCGATGGAAAGGGACGGGGGGGTGGGTAACAGAAAAGATATCTATTCGGCTATAGGTAGGGAGGAGACGTACCCTGTGGGCTCGAAGGGAAAGGGGCCATTTAAGGGAGACGAAAGCGGTCTACTCTTTAGTCAAGATAACAAGTTGGAAAAGACACTCTCAAAGACAGGAAGGAGTGAAAGGCGTCAATCCGCAAGGAGAACGAGGGGAAAAAGAGAAGAATCCTCCTCAGGTTCCCTTTCCACGGAGGAACTTCACACATTTCTCTGAAGGACTGGTTTTCTCGTCTCCGCTGTGAACCTACCTTATTTTCGGGGGAGGGAAAGGATCTGTTAAAAAATCGGATCTCTTTCAGATTTTAAGAATAGAGAGGGGTCCAAGGCGGGGTAACATGTCGCAAAAATAGGAGGGGCTCTAGGTGCTAGCCAGAAGGATCCAGTCATCAATTTTATCATAATCTGAGAAAAAAATAAGGGGATCAATGAAGAGGTAGTGGGAAAAAAATTATTAGGGCTACTATTGCGATTCTGTCATAACGAGTAAGAAAAGGACGGTGAAGGGCCAGTTCTTGGAAAAATAGGCACTTCAGCATTCCTAGGCGCCACACCACAGCGAGGAATGGGAGAGTGGTGGTTAATTTAATTAGCCTAAGGCGTCTTGGGAGGGGAGTCACTGGATACGTTAAATACCCTGGGTGGAAGAAAATTATAACTGACATTGGATAATTCTGGACTCGAAGCCCGAGGAGTCGTCCCATTAAGGACTATACTAATGCATCGTGTGCTCTTGAACAACTCGATTGATCTATGCAGGGTGCCTACGGGTGTCATCATTTTTCGTAGGTGGTGGTTCTAAAATTACGGACGGATTCCCATCATGCGCGCAAGTCTCGCAAGCCCCATTAAACGGAGTAAGTCAAACCGTGAGGAACCCACGGACGAGGGGCAGAGGTTTCTGGGTCCTCAACGATAGAAGGGGGGGGGGAGGGTAGGGGGGAAGAGGGGGAAAGGGAGGGAGGGGGGAGGAGAAGGGTATTAGGAGGGAGAAAGGAGGGTGGTGGGGTGGAGGGAGGTGAAGGGATGGGGGGGGGACAAATCAGGGTGGGGGGGGGAGGAGAAGGGGGGTGTGAGGAGGGGAGCGTGTGGGGGGATGTGGTGGGGGGGAAGGGGAGGTGGTAGGCGGAAAGGGGAGGGAAGCGGGGAGGAAGGGGGGGGGTAGGAAGAAGAGGGGAGAGGGAGGCTAGGAGGGGAGGGGGAGGGGGGGAAGACGGGTGCGGCCGGGAGAAGAAGGGGGTGAAGAGAAGATAAAAAGAAATGGGGGGGCGGGGTTGTCGGAGGGTTGTACGTTGCTGCTAGGGGGGAGAATCAGGAGTGGGGATGGTTTTCACGTCTTCGCTCGATATTGTATCACAGGCAAATGCAGCCCAATGGCACTCCATGCAAGGCTCCCTCGCCAGGAACAACCAGGGATGAAAGAGAGCAGTGGGCACAGAAGATGCATGAATTCAGCTCACGGCGAGGGGTTCCATCGTCCACGGAGCTGCTAAGAATAAAGGGGGGAGGTCTGCGATGGGAGCGATCCTGCACGCGGGGGAAAGCTTCAGAAAAAGCGGATAGGGTTTTGGACGTCTCCTCTCGGCGGCGTACAAAGGGGTTTGTCTAACGGAAAGGACGGGCAGGACTACGGAACTACCGCTTCTCCAGCCCCTGGACGGAGAGGGAGCCAAGAAAGAAGGGAGGTACTGCGTGCTTGGTCCAAGGTGGGAGTGCTGGTGGAGAACCGTCGTCCAGTTTTTGGACTCAGGGGCGAAAAAGTGGGTGGGAATAGGGCATGAAGGGGGGAGTCCGGAGCAGTCAAGGGGTTCTCGAGGTCTTGGAAAGAGTGATGCTGTCAGGAGGGGGACGGGAGGCAGGGAACAGGAAGATGTCTATCTTCTCCCAGATGGAATTACGGCCATTCGGGTAGAGAAGGCTTCAGCCGGGGAGCCGTTTGACGTAAGCAAGAAGAGGTGGAAATGTTTTTCGATAGGGGGCGCTTAATCCTCGAGATCGCAAAGGGATGTCGCCGGAGTCAAGCTGCCTTGCTACGCACCACCTCTCCATCGTGGCACGTGGAGGGAACAGCTTGCCGAGTCGCAAAGGGGGGGGGGGGGAGGAATGTAGTTTGAGGAAGGGTTTCCTAAGGTGGCGCCGATCTCGCCGTGGACGGCTGCAGGGGACAACTAGAAAGGATTGCGCGGTGGTTTCGCTCAGTGGAAGGGAGGGATCAGGGGGAACGGACAATGACCAGCCGGGGAGGAGAGGGATGTGCAAAAGAAAATCCATCCACTGTCCGCTCGTGGGATGGAGGGGGGGATAAAAGGGGGAGTGGAGAGGGTGAAAGGAAAAAAGGGAGTGGGGATACAAATGGGTGGGGGGAAGGGGGGGTGTGAGGGGGGAAGGGAGGGGGGGGGGGGGTTTCTAGGGGGGGGGGATGGGGGAAGAGGGTGGGGCGAGGGACCGGGTGGGGGGAAGGGGGGGAGTTAGAGAGTGGCGGGGGAGGGGAGGGGCGGGGAGGGGGAGAGAGGAAGGGAGGGGGAAGGGCGGAGGGGGGGACGGGGGGGGAGCTGGAGGGGGGGGGAGGGGCGGATGGCCGCAGGAGAGAGAGATGAAAAAAGGTGGAGGGATGTGGTAGAGGGAGGGGGGGGGGGAGAAGGGGAGAAGGGGCGAGGGGACGATGAAAGGATTTGAGGGGGGGGGGGGGAGGGGGGGAGAGGGGTGGGGGGGCAGGTGGGGGAGGAGAGGCGGGGGGTTTTGGGAGGGGAGGATCGAGTTTGGGGGGAGGGAGGGGGTGGGGGTGGGGGGGGAGGGGGGGATGGGGGATAGGGCGGGGAGGGAGGGACGGAGGGGGGCAGGAAGGAGGGCGGGGGGGTCGAGGGGGGGGGGAGGAGGGGGGGTGGTGGGGGTGGAGGGTGGGAAGGAGGGCGGGAGGGAGTTGTTGGGGGTGGGGGGCGGGGCGGGGGGGGGATGGGATAGTGAGGGGGGAGGAAGAAGGGGGGGGAAGAGGAATAGAGGAAAAGTATGGAAGAGGGGTGAGGAGAGGCGGAGAGGGGCGGGAGCGAGAGTGGGGGGGGGGGGGGGGGAGGGGGTGGGGAGGGGGTAGGGGGGGGAGGGGGAGAGGAGGGGGGGGGGGGGGGGAGGAAGAGGGGTGCGGGGGGGGAACAGACTGGGGGGGGAGAGGGAAGGAGGGAGTGGCTAGTAAGAAGGGGGGATGTGGGACTGCAGGTGTAAGTGGGGGGGAGGGGTGAGATTAAATGGCGGGGGGGGTGGTGGGAGGAAGTGAGGGGGGGGGTTGGGAGGGGTGCGGGGAGGGTGAAGGAGGGGGGGTGAGTGGGAGAGGGGGGGAGAGGGGGGAGGAAGGGGGGGGTGGGAGGAAGTAAGGGGGGAGGGAGAATGGTGGGGGGGTGGGGGGAGTGGGTATAAACGGGCAGGGCGTGGGCGAAGAAGGGAAGAAAGGGGGGATTAGTGGTTGGGGTGGGGGGAGGATGGAGAGATAAGGCGGGGGGGGGGGGGTCAGGGGGACGGGGGGGCGGAAGGAGGGAGAAGGGGGGGGAGGTGAGTGGTCGGGGAATAAGATGAGAAGGTGAAGAGGCGTATGGGTGTGGGGGATGGGTGAGGGAGAGGGGAAGGAGAGAGGAGTTCAGGTGGGGGAGGTGGTGGGGGGGCGCTAGAGGAGGGACGGGGGGAGGGGGGGGGGGGGGATCGGTGGGGAGGGGGGTAGGGGGGGAGAAGCGAGGGGAGGGGGGAGATGGATGAGAGACGAGAGATGTAAGGATCGGGGGGATGGGAAGAGAGGGCGGGCGGGAAAGAGGGAAAGAAGATTAGAAGGTTAGATATATGAGGGGGGGGGGTAGGGGTTGGGGGAGAGTACGCGTGGGGGTGGGTAGAGGAAAGGGCAAGTTAAGGGGCTTGGGCCGGGATCAGCAGTCGTTTGGAGAAAACTAATGGGGTCTCTAAAATGACAAAGAAGAGAACGACAACAACAACGCGGAGGAGGGGGAAAAGAAAGAAAGAGAAGTTGTGAGAGAAAGCGCCTTCTGTCTCATCCTACTGAAGAGACCGTCAGGGGGGGCCATGGAAGTGAATGGGTGTCTGTGGTGGGGTGAAAGGCCTCTGCACAAAAAGCTGCCGGATGGTCCGTACAACCATGAACGGAGTGTACTCGGGCGGCCCGAGACATCAATTCCGAAGATCGGTGGGAGGAGAAGACGAGGGGCGAGCTCGGGAACGCTACCGTCACAAACACCGGGAAAAAAGACCTTCACGCCTTTAGGGGTGGCTTACCAAGTAAGGTGTAACCTGTTGGCAAGTGGGTGCGAGGGATCAGGAGGTGAATACGAAAAGAAACGGGAAGGCGTCTCGTAAGGAGTCCCGCGCCCTTAAGTACCACCCCGTAAGGGGGAAAGGAGTCGGGGATAAGGAAACGTCACGGAATAACTTTTCAGGGGTTAGGAGTGTGCAGCTAGGGGTCACTTATTGCTGAGGCAGGCATATGGGGCGAACTCTACAAAAAACACCTGGCCATCCGGACAGGGAGGGAAATCAACTAGAAGAGACGACTTCGCAGGAAGCTGGCGAAACAGGACCGCGGGAACAGAAAACCTGAAAATCCGTCAAGATGGAGTATCCCCGCCAGGGCCAACCCACGGGGTCGGAGAAGGGAGTCAACAAGGAAAACCGGAATGAAACGAGAAACGGAAGAAAGACACAGTTAACACTAAATTACATCCCAAGCAGTCCTTATTTACATTAGGGGGAGATCAGAAAATTCAGAGCTGTGGGAATTCAATGGGAGAGACCGTCCCTCCTCGGGGTGGTTAACAGGAACCTTGACTCCCCGGAGAGGGGAAAGCAATAGAATGGGTGAAGATTCTTTCCTTTCCCACGGCATCAGACTCTGAGATAGAGAAACTCTAACGCAAAGTCTGGGCCACTGCACGGCAAATGAGAGTAAAATATGGTACGGAGGCTGGCGATCAAGAGGACTGGCTGGTGTTGACGGGAAGACTTCGCTTTCTCAAGGATTTTTAATTAGGGAATCTTAGATTGTTTTTTTTAGCATGTTTCTGGGAGGAAATCATGTGATTCGAAGAAAAATAAAGATAGGGAACGACATAAAAAGACGGCAAGAGAGTCCTTCCCCTTTGCCGGAGAAACACCTCGTCTGTTCGTGTTAGTGTTGACGGGGAGAGGTTCGGCTAAGCGGGAATTTCTTGCAAATTGGGGTGTTGTGTTTGGTGGGCTTCGCGGGCCTTAAATGCTCAGTCGCGCACAGATTCGGGAGGTATCGAAAGATTCTCCACGTTGGCCGCCAAAAACACGCTTCTGAGGACGAGCTCCCGTCTAGTAAGGGAGGCCCGTTCCATTTCCCCCCGTTATAAGAAGGAAATGGGGAAGTGGCCGGGGTGCTTTCAGAGATTGCAACGGACTCTTCCGCCATCAAGAACAAGGAGCGGCCCGCTTATGAGTTGGAAAAGACAAAAAAATCAGGGCAAAAGATCGAGATTTCTTTCGATGAACAAGTCGACGCTGTGGCCAAAGAAGTAGGGCAGCGCGAGACTCGTTGTCCGCGAACGACATCATGGCCAGTCGTGTAAACCGGGGGTACAATGAAGTCACAACGAACGCTAGCAATTAATGGATATCTCACGGGCCAATCCTTCGCACACGTCTACATGGAGGAAAGGGAGCATTCGACGACGGAGACACTAACTTCTATCAGAAAGCCTTAAACGGCGAAGGACTGAGACCCAGGGGTACCGAACAGAACACTGGCCCGATCTCTCGTTTACGTCTCACGGATCTGAATCTGAGGGGAGACCTGACGCAAACTCACCAGATGGAAGGGCTTCCGGTAATTGGGGGCTCTGCCATCGCCTAGTGTAGGGGGAGCTCGGAGCGTGCCAAAGGGTAAAAGGAAGGCGGAATATTGAGAGAGGGGAGTTACCGGGTTCTCCGTTTCGCTCTGGAAACCCTTGGGCTTCGAGGTTTTCGTTGGGGGGTCAATTTTGGAAGTGGCAAATTCAAAAAATTGCCAGACATTGTACGGGTACCCGAGAAGCTACACTCGCCGCGTTCTGGCTGCAGGAGAGACGGGGGAGGGGAGATTTGAAGCCCGGGGAAGATCTAGAATACAGGGCGAAGCCCGGGGACGGGGCCATCTTGGGTTGCCACAACAAAACAACCCGCCCTTTAGCTAAAGGAGCCAGAGCTGAAAAAAGGATCTCAAACTCACCTGTCTGTCAACCTCAGAAGGGGACCCTCGGTTCAAGGAAAAACGGCTGTGTTCAACCTTTATCTGAAAACCAACAACAAAACGTAGGGGGGGAAAAAGGATACGTCTATGGTTACAACTCGAAATCTTGAGCACCTTGCAATCTAGGTGCTCACTCGATCAGTTTTCTATTTACGCGGGGGATGTCGTCTGCGAAAGGGAGGGCTTTTGTTTAAAAAAAAAAGGCATCACGTACAGGGGGGTCAGGGGTTGCTGCGGCTGAGTACTATACTGGTTGGCAAGATAATCGGAAAAAGATAGGAAATTAGGCACATTATAAAGGAGGAGGAGAGTAAAATCGTCTTGGTCTTTCGGGCGCACGCTAAATATGGCTGGACGGGGAGTACTTAAAAAGAGAGAACGTTTACAAGCGCACACGGTCCAAACTTCTCTCAAGCTGAAAAAGGGATTCAGAAAAGGTCAACCAGAGTCATCGAAGTCTCGCGCCATTGGCCCTTGGCAACGGACCGAAAGCCGCAACTTCCAATAAGGAGCTGGCGAGAACCTGTTGTGGAAGTATCAAGAAAGAAAAATTGGGGGCCGGCCGGCTTGGCCGACTATTAAGCCGGTTGGCAATCTGGAAAGAAGAGCTCTGGTCAAAAGGGGGATACAAGGACACCGATCTCGTCGGCGCCAGGTGACGGGGACGAGTGTTCCAAAGGATCGGCTCAGTATCCATGCAAGAACAGGGTGGTTGGAGGAGGACGGGCGGGGGGTCGCACGCCTCTGCCATCGGGACAAAGAAAGGGAAATTCCAAATTTGGGGAAAGAACTAAAAAGCAATGGAGGAATACTTGAAAAAAGGGAAGTAGGGGTAGACCCGACAACAATCCCAAATTAAAAACTTCGGCAAAGCTGGAGGAACCGGGTTCTTCTCTTTTTTCGACCAACGGGAGGGGGAAACAATCGTTCGAAGGGCATTCTGAATCTTCTGGCAGACGTTTCTCAGCGGAATGGAAATCACGAGGTGGGGGATTGGGGTGTTTAGGTTTAGAATCGACCGGAGGGGGGGGATCTCTTGGGCGGCGCGTTACACTATGACCGCTCAATGAATCATCCAACCGTTCAAAGTCGGAGTGGGGTGGAAAAAAAAA
>Ga0179591_1321043_pt1 | contig 13560 bp, 14 predicted proteins | sample CZOMad2_1_08_16f_FD_182891 | JGI IMG/M metagenome (GOLD analysis project Ga0179591, IMG submission 182891) | Vadose zone soil fungal communities from Angelo Coast Range Reserve, California, USA - CZOMad2_1_08_16fungal (PacBio error correction) | ecosystem: Environmental > Terrestrial > Soil >...
TCTCGAGGAGGAATTAACCTAAAATTATTGGCGCGGAGTAGCTACAAGGTCCTCTCCAAGGAGGGAGGGGGATCGACTCCGGGCCTCGGTCGAAGGAGCTCACAAGAAAGGTTCCTTGGTCGATTAGGTTTGTATTCAGAGGCGACTTCTTTTCGCAATGCGCGTCAAACAGAATACTCCCCTAAAGAGTGACTCCACCTGAGATCGCCCCGTGTCCAAAGTACCCATAAGCCACCGAGGAATGTCGATAGGTTCGCCAGTACAGGGCCTCGTTCTCATGAAAGAGGGGGAAGCGCGACCGCTGCTCCGAACTCAGTCGGCCGCGGCGCACGGTGTCTTCGCTCAAAAAATGGGGCGTTCAGGGAAAGAGGGCTCGCTGTGGAGAAAGAACAGAGTAAGAAATCACCAAAATTTAAGCCAAGAAGGGGCGATGTTTGGGACATCACGGGTCCTCTTGATGGCCCCCAGACCTGTCAGGGGAAGGAACGTCCGCGGGAAGCGCGTCAATCCCAGCTCGTGTCCTTCTGCGCGCGAAGAGTCTATAACGCGCTGCGATCATCTGAGCCGCGGCCCCCTCAGGGAAGGGCGGATAGGGTAAAAAAAAGCAGGTCAGAAGGATCACCGAGAGATTCTCGACCTGAGTCCCGCGCCTGAGCTGGCTCATTGTCAGGGGCGGGGGGAAAAGCTGGGTAAGGGTCGAGCTGAGGAAAACACCAAACAAAGGGGATCAGCTAGAGGAAGGCATCTACTGTATCGCCGAAGAAATCTTCTACCCAGGGGTTAACTTCTGACCGGGGGGGGGGGGGGTGGGGGGGGGGGGGGGTGGGGGGGGGGGGGGGGGGGGGGGGGGGGGGGGGGGGGGTGGGGGGTGGGGGGGGGGGAGGGGGGGGGGTGGGGGGGGGGGGGGGGGGGGGGGGGGGGGGGTTGGGGTGGGGGGGGGGGGGGGGGGGGGGGGGTGGAGATGGGGGGGGGGGGTGGGGGGGTGGGGGGGAGGGGGGGGGGGGGTGGGGGGAGGGGGGGGGGGGGGGGTTGGGGGGAGGGGGGTGGGGGGGGGGGTGGGGGCCCCCCAAGAGAAGGGCTTGTACCTCTTTTAACGCCGGGAAATCTTTCAACCTCCTTCCAGCTGTCCCGCTGCATAGAAAAAAGAGACACCAAAGTGAAAGAAACTGGCTACCTCATCCCCTAGAGGGGGGAAAAGGGAATGGTGGAAAACGTCAAGGAGATGCTTCCGACGACGCGGAATCCTACGTCTTCAACAAAAAGGGGGTCGTTCGCCGAGAGAGCGAGCGCAGGTCAAATCTACAAAGCTCTCGCGACCTCAAATAAAGTTAAACCCAAGGAAGAGAAAACTCCCTATCAGGAAAAAAAGGCGGCCGGTTGTCACTGAAAACTAAAGAATCAGTGGGTAAAAATGGGGGTGTACAAAAAAACTCGCACGCGGAGGAGGCAAAGGGCCCACCTATCTAGATTTCTCCTTCCCATTCCTGCAGACCGGCCTGCTCAAAAGAGGAAATGAGACACGAAGCAGAATTTTGGAAAAAAGTATTTCCGGGGTGAATCGTCAGGTACGCCTCGCCTACTGGTGCTATCCTCATCAAGAAGAAGGTCCCTACGCTGGAGGGGAACCGGGGACCTTGAATGTGTAAAAAGGATGGCTGGGCCAAAAGTAAACCAAAGGGACCGGGGGAAAGAGGCCTGTTGCCGCACGACCGCGCATAGACAACGCGACAATTCCGAAATCTTCCATTCTAAAGAGACCACGTCGTAACGAGAGAGGAGGCGGAAAAACCGGAAAAGAAGTCGTGTAAGAGGGACGCTGCGGTGGCGCTGCGGCGAAAATATCCTCTGAAAGGGGAGGGTGCATACGAGAAGTGAAGAAATATATAGAACAACAACAAAGAAGGGGGGAAAGGGGAACCGTAAAAGGCAAGAGGGAAGTGAATCGTGAATAAGTCTCCATAGCCGAAAAAGCCAGGGTCACAGCAAGGATTAGGAAGACCGAGGAATAACCAGGTTTTCGAACTACCTTCTATGATAATAAAGGATCGAGCTCCTTGAGGGAGAAATGGGAGTGAGGTGCTAAAAAAGCCTTAGAAGAAAAAAAGTAGAACGTTGCAGCCCGCTGAACTATCTTCTTCTCCGGGGAGAACACTATTAGAAAGGGAACGAAGGGGTTAGGGAGCGAAAGCTGAAGGCGTAGCTAAAACTCTTCAGAAACATCGCAATCCTCTCCTGAAAAGCTTCGTGCTTTATCAGGTGAGAATAAGGGAAGCCGCACAACATCAGGAAAAGAAGATCTCCTAGGTTGGCGAGATGTCTTTGCTCGTGCTCGGGGGGGAAATAAGTAACAAACAAGGAAAATAAGGGAACGATCTCCAGAAAAAAAAAGCCTGGGGAAAGGGCTGCTGGAGAGTTTTTGACTCAGGGGGGGAGAAGCGGTTCTTATCTGGAATCTGTTCTTAGAGACGGTTTTTAGGGAGATTACGCGTAGGGAAAGAACGAGGGGAGTTGTGGTCAGTATCTCTGAGAGAAATTGTCTCACGGACGCGTTGAAGTCCCATCACCACTATTCTAGAATGCTCTGCCTCTAGCTATGCCGGTGGAGAAAAGTCTAACGAACCGGGGAAAGGGGGGATCTGGAAAAGAAGTCGTTTTTTTCCAGAAGAAGTTCTCACCAAGAGAAGGTCGACATCTTAAAATAGAGGAGCCCAAAGAAAAATAACGGCTAAGAAGTGCGTGCCGGATCAGGCATGCCTCTACTGCAGCTTTGCCGGAGCGACAGCTCTTTGCGGGGGAAGGTAGCACCGGCTAGAGAAGCGATCTAAGCCGGGGTTTCGGACTCGTCATGTTCAGCGTGGGACGCAAGGGTTCCGTGCGAGCGGAGCTTTAGAGACGCGCGCTCAAAAAAAACTAATTCTGAAACTATCTTTCCCTAGCCTCCATCGAAAGGTCTGGGGGGAAAAAAAAAAGCACGTCTCTTGAACACACCTAGAGGAGAGCTGAAACAGCACTAGGGGCGTCCTTTCCTCATCTCAGGGGAAGGGAGAAACCATAGAAGAGAACGTCGCTGAAAAAGGGGCGCAGGGAAATTTTAGAATCAGAGGAAAGCCCGAGCCGTCGGCGCGCGGCAATCTCTTTCATTAAAGGACCCTGGGGACGGATCAGGAAAGGGCGAGCGGCGGAGGGGACTATGGGGTGCTGCGCGGGGGAGAAGGGAGGATCCACGAGGTGTTAAAAAAAAAAAACACAGGTGGGAGTAGACGAAAGGAAGAAACGAAGACAAACCTACTATACCATACCATAATCTCCTTCTACTGAAAAGAAAAAGGAGCTCACCAGTAAGAGACCCCCAGAGGGAGAGAAATATCTACGAAATTTCGTTAATTGAAAGCCTGAGATTTGATCTCAACAAAGAGGGGTGGATTCAGGAGGAAAAGGAAACGGCGAAAGGGTCCGTAAACTCTAAAACATCCTATAGTTTCTAAGAGAGTTAGCTCCGAGGGAGGTCTAAGAGAGGAGTCTCGGGAGGGGGGAGAGAAGGCTGGGTGGGCTCTTCGAAGAGACTATCGGGTGACACCTCGCCTGGGAAATGGAAAAGAAATTGGGGAAAAAAAGAATGTAACAGCTCGTCAGGATGTCGGCATACGGGGTGACGAGGGAGCATTCAAAAATGCCGCGATGAAAAAACCGAGGCGGGCTCGCCGACTTGCTCTCGAGCTCTGGTTTCTTTCATGAAGGAGGACCTTTGGGAGAAAAAAACAGAAAGCTGGAAAAGAGTCGTGCTGGAGTTTGGAGTCAATGCGACGTCCGGGATGATGCACACCAAAGGGGTCTCTTAAAGGGGGGGCACAGCTTGGGAAAAGAGCCAACACATTTAAAAGAAAAAGAGGGTCTATAAGCGCTCTACAAGGAAAAAGCTTAAAAAAAAAAACCTAGAAAAGGATTTAAGAAAAACGAAAAGAAGGGAAAATCGGCTCTACCTCTTCCAAGCTGGCGACGGAAACTGGTCTCGTGAGAGGAGCATCTCGTAAAAAAACTCAAAAACCGTCTCAGAAGGTCTCATACTAAAATAGAGACTCGAGGGGGAGGCTACCGGGAAAGGATTCGAGGAACTACACCACTTTAAACAGTAGAACTGCAACCATTCTCTCCGCCCCAACCTCCCGACCGTCTCTAGACGAATCCCCTCGAGCCGAAGGGGGAGGGGGAAAGTTCGAAGGGAGAACGTAAGAAGAGGGGTCAACAACGCGTGGCGAACGCATTCTACGTAGAGCCACTCAACACAACAGAATCAAAAGGTAGGAACTTCCCAGGAAGAGGAAACCAGGAAACTCCAAACACTCGTTGTAAGGAGGGTTAACTTAGCAACTGTTTGGAAAACGGTTCCACCTAGGAAAGGGCAGCTCTACAAAAAAAAGCGGCATCGGGTAGAAGGTCCCAGGCCGAAAAAAGTACCTGAAAATACATGCTCACTCCCTCCTATTTTGCACCGCTTAATTCTTATGTGGAAGGGAGGGGAGATCAGAAAGGAATAAGGGATTTGAGAACGGTGAAGAAAAAGCTTTCTACGTGGGGGGGAAAACGTCCTCAGGGTCTACACCACTACCGACCGACCTTTCTTCAGCAAAAGGGGACCGTCAATAGAAAAGGGGGGAGGCTCCAGAAAAGGCAGTTAAGGCCATCCAGCGCAATGAAATCAGAGAAGAAAGAGATACAACCGGGTGGCGGCAGAAAAAAAAGAAGGGAAAAGAAAAGTGAGGAAGGCGCTAGTCACGATCACGACCACAGCGGGGGAGGAGACCTGCACTCGACACTACAAACAACAACAACGGATTAGTATTAAAGGGGGGAAGAGGAAGGGTCTCGAGACACACAAAGCATCGTGGAATCCGGGGAGCGCCAAGGGGGAAGAAAGCGGCATTGCCGCCTCCAATCGGCAGCATCCTTTATCTGGGTACGCAGAAAGAAAAAAGGTGGGGGTCAAGAACAAAGAGCCTTTTCGAACAGGTCGTAAGGGTGGGAACAGACATTGAAAAGTCTATCTTTCCTTTAAAGAGAAGGAGAGCCATAGAAGGGGGGTTTCGAAAGGAGTGAAGGAAAGTTGATTAAGAAGGGGGGAGCTAGAGAACCTTCGCCGAGCTTCGGAGATGCCCTCCTTTTACAAAGACGAATCCTCGGAGAGGGGGTATCAAGAGGGGGGGCGCAGGTATCTGCCTGGAAAGCAGGCATCTTTCTAGCATCTAACGCTGGCCGTTTGCGAGAGGGGAAAACCGGAAGAAGGGGGGCAGAAAGGGAGTGAAGAGTCGCAGACTGTCTTTTCCAAAGGGCCGTTTTGTTGAATTGAGGACGCAGGGAAGGAAATCGGGTCTGGACGAATTTGAAAAAGGGAGTCCTAGAGGTAAGCGAGGGCCAAGGCTGTTGGAATCGTCGTCGCGTCGTCCACTTGTCGAACGTACCGTTTGAGAAAAGAGGAAGGAGAGGTTATTAAAAAAAAGAGACTCCTTAGCTCCTGAGGTCGTTGCCAGGGGGGGGGAAGATAACAGAGGGGAGAGAGGGGGGGTGACCAGGTCGACGCGTCGCTCACCACGACAGGTCGCATAAGCCGTGCAAAACGCTCGCAGACGCAGAGATGGGGAGCGTGGGAAATGACGTGCCATGAGAAGATTGCCTTCTCCATGACAAGGGATGCGAGGGGGCCTCAGTGGGAAGGGACTACGAGGAGAAAAAGGAGAGAATCTGGCATCGGTGCCTACTTTTGGGGGGGCGCTGCTTAAAAAGGGCGTCTAAATGTAGAGGAGAAAAAAACTAATACCGAAGAAAGTCTTGGGTGCATAAGAAGGACTTAGGGAAAAGATGAGACCACCAATTCGGGGGGAGAAGGCGCGTGATGATGGTGAAGGAATAAAAATCGGACTCTCGGCACTAAAGACGGATGGAGCGGAAATGGTCGCGCGGAGAAGAGTACAGGAGATCGGCACTATAAGTCAAAGTATGACGGAGAAAACTCCTTCTACAATATACATACGGAAAAGTGGGGGGCGGGGGAGGGGGGTTTGATTTGGAGAATCCCTTTTAATCCCTGGTTCCCAGGAGATGAACGAAGTACTCTGGAGAAAAAGCAGCGAACGAGAATCCAAATACACACCAGACCATATTAACTTCGACTAGATCGCCGGAACCGACCACGAGGGTGCTGCGGAAGAGACTCCTCAAAGGGGGAGGGGGTCCTTCTGGAGAATTTATAAAAGCTGGAGGATGAAAATTCTCAACTGGTGGAATTATTTGTCTCGGAGGAGCTCGCCCCTGAAAAAAACATCCGGGGAAGAGTATGGGGGTCAGATCCAAGTAGGACGTAGGTTTGCGAAGGGAGAGCGTCATGCCGGTACTATAGCTCCTCGGGAAAGGGGAAACTCCTCCGTCGAGCAAGGGGTCGACATCTACCAGGGGAAAAGGGGATCTCAGTCATAAAAATCATTTGACAAATAAGTCTCGTCTTGGAAGGCAAGTTTTTGGTGGGGATACTTGGACTCCGGTCCTTGAGCTCAAGGAGATGGGGTTTTGGAAAAGGGAGGAGACTATTTGTTTATACTGGGGACACCTTCTTCTTAACTGCGAGCTTGCTGTGAAAAGGGAGGGGTTTGAAAGGCGACAGAGGATGAATGCACCCCTACCTGGAGGAGGAGGAACTTCTCAGATAGGCGACGCGAAAGGTTTTTGAGGAACTGCTCACGACAGGCGCCGATCACTTCACGTCAGAGGACCCCTCTTACACCGGCGAGTCCAAAGAAGTAGAGGTTCCACCCGATTGAGCCCTCGCCCATAAGGGGGGGGCGAAGGTCGAACTGAGAGGCCCTGGCACGTCCGAAGTCTGCAAAACGAGAAGCTCCTCTCTCTGAGGGAGTAAGGAGTTCCTGGGAGCCTAGGACTGTGGGGGGGGGGGGGGGGGGGGTTGTTGGGGGGTTTGGGTTGGGGGGGGAGAAAGAGCCTGGGAAACGTGGTACAGCTAATGGTCCAACCAAGGCCGGAGGCCAAGTGGACTTCGAAAAAAAGGCGTGCCCGACGTCTCAAAGTCATCCTTCGAATCGGGTTGATGGACGCTGAAAAAAAGGGGGAAAAGGGTGAAGAAGAGGAAACGACGAGACCGTGGTCTGAAACGATAAGAGAGGGGGTCAACCCTGCTACGAAACGATGTCTCTCCGAAGACTACATAGAAAAAGGGACTAGCAACCCGAAACTGAGGCCTTTTAAAAAAGAGTCGTAGAACTGAGAAGCGATTTCCTTTTTCACCGAGGAAACGTCGCCACGGAAAAAAAAAACTCTTCGAGGACCATGCCCAAAAAAGAGAAGGAGGGGAAGAAACAACAGAAGCCCGCCTATTTTGGAGCCAGGATTCGATGGTTTGGGACCGCGGCATCCGAGGAGAGAAGCTCGACAGCCGCAGTAAAACGACAACTGGGCTTTAGAAGGGGGAACCTCGTTTCCTCTTTTTAAAACGGCTCCTACCGAGATGCCAGCTGATGAAAAAGAAGGATCCGCAAGGAGCAGTCTTTCAAAGAGGTCGACAACGCTAATTCGAAGACTCTACCGAGATAAATCTACAGAAGAAAAGGGTTCCTTCGGGCTCAACAAGGCGCTGGACGACAGGAGGTCAAACGCGAGGGGAGCCTTACCGGTCACGAGGAGAACAGCTCTGTGGTCGGGTAGCAGAAGACAACTATACACCAAAAAGGGGGGCGAGAGAATAGGTCCGCGCTCGCAAACGCGCGGAAAGGTCCGGCCGTCCCACGCCAAAAGCCAGCGAAGTTGAGAAGGCACTCGGTCGTCGAGAGGGGGGAACCTGAAGAACCGGTGCGATTTGAGCAGGGGAAAGTCGGCACCTGGCGGCCTTCGCGTGAAATTCCTCGTGAAGGCACCTTAAGAGGAAAAAATGAATTGCCGCGCATCCACCCGGAGGGAGAGAAGGGACCAGGACATGTCCCCGGTGACGGAGGGGAAGAGGAGGACGCTTTGATTAAAGATCAGGGGAAGAAAAAATCTAGAAAGAACGCATCCGCTTGAGGAAACATCACTTGAGGAGAGTGTTTGCGCAGCCTTCCGCGAAAAAGAAAAGGCATCAGGATAGAAGCGGAAGGAGAACGACGCTTTCCGTTGCGCAAGAGGGGAACCCTTAATCGTATGGGAGTGCATCCATTTCAAGGGGAAAAGAAGTCGGGCGAAGTTTGGGGGGGAGAAATGTATTGAGACCGGAGGCGGACCTCAGACTTCTCCCGGGATGTCGCTCAAATATCAGTTGCCATAGCGTCGTGAGGGCAGCAAAATGTCTAACGAATTGAGCGTAAGAGGCTCGTAGGGGAATGAAAAGGAAGCGATTCCCTTCTGAAAGGTGCGGGCGCTAGAAAAAGAGGAAGGGCCGAGAGTTTTAAGGCGTATAAAGAACGCGAGGTGGGGAAAAAAAAGGTCACGTGATCAAAACGTCTCTCCTTCAGAGAGGGTCTTAGGAAAAAAGACCGCGAGCGAGCCTAGAAAACGACTCCAACCGCTGCCTTCTACAGCAGAATTGTGCTTTCGCAAGAACGGGACGCCGATCGGAATCGGGTGAGGAAAAAACGTAAGACATCCTTTTGGAGTCCAGAGATCAGGCGGGGGAAGGGTGCATCGAAAGATCGAGAGCTCCGACTACAAGAGCGGGGGTCTTTGAGCCACTCAAGGAAAATAGAAGGGTTTCAGGAATCGCCTGGAAAGAGACCACACACCCTCTACGGATGGATCTGAACATGCAAGAAAAAAGGGGGGGAGGACTTGAAGAAACTTTAACAAAAGGCGCAGGAAGCCTGCAAAAAAAACAGGCGCGAGCTCCTCCACATTGGGGAGGCGGCCGCCTGAGAAAAACCCCCCGCCATCCCCGAAGAAAACAACTAAAGGAGAGGGGGAATACAATGATCAGGTAAAACAGCGTTGTCCTGAGAATTTGTTGACACCGGAAGCGAGAAAAGGAGGATCGAAGGGACCAAAAGATTACGGGCCCCTAACTCTCATGAGATGCTAAAAGAATCTAAGCAAATACTAGACGACCGAAGAGAAGTAAAAGGAAGTAACAATCTTAGGACTAGAGAACCAAGTCCGTTGCGAGCCATTTTCGATCTACTCTAAAGAAATGGGAGTTTAGAAGAAGGAGACTTTATAAGAAAAAAAAGCACCGGGGACGCTCGGATGGAATTTAGTGGGGGGTCCGGATCAGAGACCATGGGGGAAACCGGGGGGGGGTAATTCTGAGGTCTCTTTTCTTCTCTGAAGCATAAAATTAAAAGGGGGGAAAAAATCTTAAAAGGGGGGGAGGTCTAGGGTCGGGGGTCATTAGGAATGACTCAAAAAAGACACGCCTCCCTTTGGGCCGGTAATCCAGAAGAGGGCTCCCAGGGAAGTGGGTCTCTCCAGAGCAGAATGACTCAGTTTTGAACTAGGCTCATAAGAAAGTTCCTCAAGAAGCATGCGGAAGGTGGCGGAACGTTCAGGCCAGCAGGGAAAAGGGGGCCGCACTTCTAACGGCGGGGCGGGCTTTTCGAAGAATGGTGTTTGGGGAAAGGACAGGGGTATTATGGAAACCCCAGGACGTAGGCGGGAAAGGGCACTCTCGGGCGACGAGAGGGCCGCTTCTGAAGGGGGACTCGAAGAAGAGAAAGGCACCAATCTGCAAAAATGGACCTAGGCCGCTCTTAAGGCTTGCAGAAAGTACTCAAAGTAGTCCCGGAGAAAAAAAGAGGAACTCTCATGGCGAAGGGGTTGCTTTCATGGGGAAGAAATGAACAGTACAACACGCACGCACGAGAGAGAGACGTTATTCTCCGAAAAAAAGCAAAGAAGAAGGGGGTCTACCGGAGACAGGGAGGACGTCCGGAAGAAACGACGCGTAAGAGGTTAACGCCGCACCAAGCGAAAAGGGGGGACGACGGCCCGCCTGCATGAACGCAGCCAAAACCAACGGAGCTCGGCCGATCCGAAAAAGAAGGGTTACCTGAGGGCTGCCAAGAGCTTGGACAAAGAAGGGGTCGTCCGATAACGAGCCCGTGTCAACTTCTACTTAGAACCGCTCAAAAAAACCGAAAGAAGAAGCCGGCACGGAACGTTGAAAAGCTGGAGTTAAGGTGGACCGGGTTCACCGGAGGGCGCAACTTCCAATCGACACCCTCAGGGAACTCAAAAAGTCGCGCCCCGGCCGGCAGCGAAGGAATCTCAAAAAGCTCACGCCCTCCTATTTTGTGGAGCGCGGAGCTTATTGGGGCCGCGGCATCTCAAGGGGAAAGAGGGACTAGGGAAGTCACGGTCCGCCACGAGGGAAGACCGACCTAAGGGACACCACGCTCCGAACCGAAAAATGGACAGAGGGATTACCAACGTCGCCTGTGAGAAAAAGGGGCATCACTAAGGGGGGGGAGACAAGAGAAAGTCATGCAGGAGAGAAGAAAGATTGAAGTTTCTTCGGCTGCAGGAGAAACTAAAACACAGAAAACCAAGACCGAAACGTTTACGGGGAAAGAGGGAGAACTTGCAAATCACGGAAAATCGTTTCCGAAGAGTCGCCGATCTCGAACAAAGGGAGGGAGGAAGAGAGAGATCTTTGTATCGCCTTCTCTTCTCGGCAAAAAGCTCTGGGGTGCAGGGACCAGCAGAGGTTCCGGAAACCAAGGAGGGTGAAAAGGGGGGTGTTGGCTTTCGCTCAGGGGGAACGAAAGACCCCCTGGAAGGGGCCGTTAGGATCATGAAAAGGGGAATTCCTTCGGGTCGTGGCGTATCAAATGGAGAGGGCAGGACACATGGGCCCTCTGGCAGCCAGAGGGAGAGAGGGGGGGGTCGAGTTCAAAAACGGGAGGAACGTCTTGCGGAGAAAGTTTGGGTCGAAAAAAAAAGATTAGGGAGCTACTTAGACAAAGCATCCGCATAAAAAGGACTGACCAAAAATCGTTCTAGGTCTGCGTTGTGGTTGAGCGTTCCGCGGAAAGGTTGCCTGGACGAAGGGAAGAGTAGGCCGCCGGAACGATTTTGGGAACTTTGCCTCGAGGGTGAAACTCGTGTTTCCCGACGAAGAAAGCACTTGGAGGAAAGGGCTTGCCAGCGTAAGGGTGGTTTAAGCTGGGGACGCGGCCTGGAAGGGAGGTTCGTTTTAACGGAGTCGGCGAAGATAGTCGGAAAAAAGGCTTTTGGGACACGTCGTGTACTTCGTCTAAACCACTGTTGAGGGGGGGAAAAAAAAACGAGGGAAAAGATATAGTGGGGATGACGATCCTGGAAAAAAGGTGGGGCTCGGAAAGGATCGGGCCTCGAACGGCCGTCGGGACAAGTGGTTTCTGCTTTTAAACTAACGCGTGAGGGGAAAATTCTGAAATGAACCGCCGGTTCGCTCAAGTAAGAGACATTCAAAAAAAAAGAACACATCCCGTCTCGAAAGGGGAGTGCAGGGGGGAGGCTAGGGAGAAGAATGAGCAGAACCTCCCAGCTCCGGGGTTCGGGAAGACAGAAAGGAAACGAGCTCTTTATCGGAAAACTCTACTGAACCGTTTGAACGGCAAAAGGGGGCGGGGGTGCCGTGCAAAGAGGAAGTCGTGAGGAACAAGGGCTCTCCGACTACATGATGGGCTTGAGAAAGAAGGAAAGTGCCCTAGGGGTGCATAAGGAAGGCTGAGCACTCGTACTTCTCTTTATAGGACAAAATGACTATACGGACACGAAACTTTCCTCAACCTGTCCTGAGAATTTCTCCTCTCTTGAAACAAGAACCCAGATCTCTCGATCGGGGAAAGAAAAAATTCTTAGGGAAAAACTCGAGGCAAGATTATCCTAAAAAAAAAGGAAAGCGACATAATCGAAAGGGCAGCGTTGGCCTTCTCGGGATGTTTTACGTAAGCTCAAGGTAGAATAGAAACCTTAGGGGAAGGATATATAAATACTACGCGCATTGGCCTCTTCAAAGGACTATATAAAAAAAAAGAAAGTGGGGAGGAAAGCGACGAGACCGGAAGGGAAAGCCAAATCACTATGAGGGCCCTTTGAACTAAAAAATCAAGGGGAAGGGGAGACGCATAAGAGGAGCAAAAAAAAAAAAAAAAAAACACACACAAAACACACAAAAAAAAAAGGAAATAAGATAATATAATTCTCTGGGCGAATTCAACAAGTTTGATTATAGAAAGGCAACAGAAGCCATCGCCGCTGGGAGATCGTAGTATCTTGTCTCTTATTTTTTAGAGGGCGAGGAGGGTTCAGACGTTCGGACTCAGGACCTCCCGGTTTGGAACGCCTGTGTATAAAATGGTAAGAGACCCCTGTGTCAAAAAGGGAAGAATCCGATCAGTGGAAATCATTCAACAGGGGAGAGTCCCGCGCTTGAAGCCCCGCAGTCGGCCTCTCAGGATAAATGGGTCTGCGCTGAAGATAAAGGGCAAAAGAGGGGGTATACGGACGGACCGGGGGGGTGGTCGGGCAGGGAGATGGTTTTGTGTCAGGGAAAGGGATACTTCCAATGATTCCAAAGACTTGTGGATCGGGGGGATTGGTAGAAATCAACTCGGGAAAGAGCTCGCCCTCTGGAGTCAAAAGGGAAGAAGAAAAGATCCAAGAGGGAAGAGGCGAGGCGACTACCGTCAGCGGGGGGGGGAAACCTACTATCAAGAAGGGGCTCGACCTAGGCCGAGAAAGATCTTGCGAAAGGAGAGGAGCTGGTCTATGGGGAATCTATCTTAAAACTCCACGGAAGTCTCCGAGCGAAGGAGCAAGATCCGATTCTACCTAGGGGTTATCGACGAAAGGGGGGGCAAAAATAAGAGTAGCTTTTAAACGCACGGACCGCTCAGAAAAGAAGAACTCCCCAACCAACTGCAAAGGAGAGTTCCGAGCCTCATCCAAGATAGTTGTTATTGCCTCGTGCAGACGACAGCTGCCAAAAGGAGGTCAACAAGGACCGCCGCGTACTGCTTCAGGGAAAAAGTCATGCGGACCGAAACGTTGCAGAGGAAGAGCGGGAAAGAACCATACGGTAGAAAAAGTCTGGGCAAAACGCGAAGAGCAGCCCTGCAGACATCGTCTTAAGGGACACCTGGATGAAAGATGGTGGATTGAAGTGGAAAAAAGAGAAACTGAGGGGAGAAACCTTGCCCGCGTCCAACGATAGGGAGGAGTTCGGCAAGGCGCAGAACGTCCTGCGCAACAAGAAAAGAAAGGCTCCACTCACGGCAAAATTAGGTGCTTTTGGGGAAAGAAGGAGACTTAGGGGCTATCCTCAGACAAAAGAAAGACTAAACTCGTTCGGGAAGGAAACCGGGGACCTCGTTCCTCGTTTTAAAACGACTCCGACCGACGAGGGGAAAGAGAAAAAGACCAAAGGGGAAAAAAGAAAATTATCCTGCCGAGCCATGTCAGGGAAAGAAAACCCCTTCAGAGCATGCCTCCTCATCGAAGGAGAAGAACCTTTTTAAAGGCGACATGTCAAAAGAAAAAGTTGAAAAGCATTCTGACCGTCACGCTTCAACAGAAGGGGGGTCAGGGTTGAGCGCGGGGAAGTGAGAAAAG